>SESE01001155.1_pt1 | contig 10845 bp, 8 predicted proteins | sample 3171371 | NCBI WGS metagenome assembly SESE01 (sample SAMN06051881, study PRJNA518727) | freshwater metagenome | biome: subpolar coniferous forest; feature: holomictic lake; material: water; isolation source: holomictic Lake 442, 13 m depth | place: Canada: near Kenora, Ontario | collected...
ATCGTATGCGGGATTGCCACCGCTTTCGCGGCGATATCCCCCACTCCGGGGTTGATACCCACGTGTTCCTCAGCCGTGCGCTACGCGGCGGGGCAAGCCCCCCGCGTGCAACTTGCATGCATTAGGCACGTCGCCAGCGTTCGTCCTGAGCCAGGATCAAACTCTGCGTTGTATGTGTAAAGCCTGATGTTGATCAGACCCACGCACAATCGTGTTCCCACGTACATCATCACGATTCAGTTGTTCAGGTGCGATTACTAAGACCTAGACTAACAAAAAACCAGGCGGAGGGTTACCCCTTCTGCCTGGCGACGTTTCTGGATCACTCCAGCGCGTTTCGCTAAATTGTCAGCCCTTGGACGGCCTCAGTTTGTATGGTCTGCCTCCGTGAGGAGTGAGACTGCTCAATACCGGGCAGTATAGCACAGGTTAAATCTTTGTGCAACTGGCCTAGCAAAGGGGCCAAAAACTTGATCCTAGACGCCCCGCCAGTCAACATACCGCAGGGGCTAAAGCCCCACAGCTTGTACCTCACTCCTGATGCCGAGGCACCGGGACGGATACGATTGGCTGGTTGACAGGCAGCCCGCCAGTAGGAGGTCTACCCCCACTGGCATGGTACTTGGCCGCAATATTGCGCGCCGCATTGAGGTCAGCGTGCAGCTCAAAGCCACACACCCGACACACAAATCGGCCACGGGAACGGCGGTTGTTGCGAGCAACATGCCCACAGCAGCTACAAGTCTGCGAGGTATGCCGGGGATCGACCCCAGCCACCGTACAACCCCGTCCCTCGGCTTTGTACGCCACAAATCCCTTGACCTGCGCGAACGACCAGCTATGCACCCAGCGACTGGTTTTGGTCCGCTTGCGAATCGTTGATCGCTTCCTGATGTCTTTCAGGTTCTCCAACACAATCGTTGCACCGGGCTGCGCCGACTGGACAATCTGCTTGACGAGGACGTGATCACAATCACGACGGAAGTGGGCTTGCTTCCGGCGCACCTTCCGCAGATGCCGTTTGGCGCTTTTGCTCCCCTTGCGCTGGAGTTGCCGTTTCAGGTGGAACAGCCGTCCCTCCACGTCCTTCCACACCCGCTTGCCGAGGAACTGATTGTTCGAGGTAACGGCGGGCTGGGCTAGCCCCAGGTCTACGCCCACAACCTCGTCAGTCGGCTCCACCACGGGAGCGGGCACCGTGACGACTACATGCAGCCACCAGATACCATTCTGATTGATCAGGTCGGCGGTATCGACCGGATAGCCTGTGTAGTGGGCGCAGTAGGCAGATACCACAAAGCGAATGGTCTGGCGCGCCCCGACCATCGACAAACGCACCGTCTGACTCTCCCAATCGACTCGGTAGGTATGCACGTTGTAGCGTGGCGGACAGGCGTCCGCGTGCGGCATCCCGACCTTGCGCTCCTGTTCCTGCAAGGCAAACGCACTCCGCAGCGCTTCAGACGCTTTGGCGCGGGCGGTATTGATCAGGTTGCTGTTGAGGGTTGGCAGACGCTCGCGTACCGCGTAGTAGGCAAGATAATGCAGCTTGGTGGCATTGCCGACCTTTGCGTCCCACCCAAAGCGCACAAACTGATTGAAGGCTGCGGTAAACAACCGGCTCGTTTCCTCCAGCAACACCGCCTGTGTGGGCGATGGGGTTAATCGTAGGCGGACAGTTCGTTGCATAGATAGGTTATCACTTACAACCAGCTATTTGGCAACTTCATACCCGCTCGCGTAGCCCCAGAGGATGGTGCGAGTCCTCGTGGCACTGCGCCCGCGTTTCCTCCGCAGGGGCTAACGCCCCACGGCTACCACGCGGGTTCGGATGGTGTATAGTAGAGCCAGTACGCGACGAGACCCCGCTTTCGCAGGGTCTCGTCGCCCGAGTGTATCGGTGATTATCCGGCCGCTTTCCCTACGCCCGCCAAAGCTACGGAAAGTGGCCCCCCCCGTCCCCCAAAAGGGAATGAACCCCAGCAATAAGGTATCTCAAGGGTATCTCGATTGTAGCATAAACGGTGATAGAGGGGCAAGCCCCCAAATGCGCCGCACGGCTCATCCGACACCCTCCGGGATCCCGGAGCAAACCATGATGGCTGTTACTTGCACCCATTCCACCGCTGAAGGTTGTCGCACCTCCGCCCGCCGGTCGGTTGGAATACGTACCACCCAATGGCCCCAACACTTCACACAAAGACAGGGCCGCACCATCCGTCACGGCCAGGCGGTACGAAACATGCCGCTGAGAGGGCCTCCCAAGCCCTGAGACGCGCCTAAACCCGCCAACCCGATCCTTACACACCCAGGTTGTTTCGCAGCGTTTTAGAGAGGCCGACGAATGTATTCCAAAACCCAAGCCGCAGCCCCGCTGCGCTCGACCGCAGAGAAGGTACTCGCAGAGCTTTCACGCTACGGGCTGCGCGCTAAACCAGGCGGGCGCTACATTAGCAATAGCCCGCTGCGACCTGGTTCCAATAGCCACGCCCTGAGTCTCGTGATCAATGGCCCAGAACATGGGGCCTACATAGATTTTGTCTCTGGCGAAAAGGGCAGCCTCTACGAGCTGGCCGCAAAGCTCAACATTGAGACACCCCGCCACAACCCTACCGTTCGCACCATCGTCGCTGCCTACAACTACGTGGACGAAACCGGCCAGTTGCTCTACCAAGCCTGTCGGTACGAGCCAGGGCGTGACGGGCGCAAGAAAGACTTTACCCAGCGCGCCCCTGATGGACGCGGCGGTTGGAATTGGTCGATGGAAGGTGTGCCCAAGGTTCTCTACCGCTTGCCCGAGGTACTCGCCGCCGTGGCCGTCGAGGCGACCGTCTACATCGTCGAGGGGGAAAAGGATGCCGACCAGCTCACGCTCTACGATCTGACGGCCACCACAAACGTCGCCGGGGCCGGCAAGTGGCGTGATGAGTACACGGCTGCTCTCCACGGTGCCCACGTCGTTATTCTGCCCGACAATGATCCGCCTGGGGCCAGTCACGGTGACACGGTCGCGATCAGCCTCTACGGTAACGTCGCAAGTCTCAAAGTGGTGCAGTTGCCAGAACTGTCGCCAAAAGGCGATGTGAGCGACTGGCTGGCCGCCGGACACACGCTCGACGAGTTGCACGCGCTGGTCGTGGCGACAGCGGAGTACGAGCCGCCCCTCGTTCCCGTCGGATCGCGCTCAAACCAAGATGAACCTAGTCCGAGCGAGGATTGGCAACGAGCGGAAGAGCATTCGACTGATCTTGGCAATGCCCAACGGCTCTGCCGCCTGTTTGGCGAGCGCCTCCGCTACGTCTACTCGTGGGGCGCATGGCTGATTTGGGACGGCACCCGCTGGGTGAAAGACGACACCGGCGCGATTGACCGCCTAGCGCGTGAGACGGTACGGACGATGTATACCGAGGCAGCGGACATTGACGACAGTGGCACCCGGAAGGCGTTGGGGCGGTGGGCACTGGTGAGTGAAAGCGCCAGCAAGCTCAGTGCGATGGTCGATTTAGCGCGCGCCGAGCTTGGGATCGCCGTGCATCATCGCGACCTCGACAAAGACCCGTGGCTGCTCAACTGTCTGAATGGGACGCTCGATCTTCGCACGGGTCGTTTGTGCCCACAGGTGCCCACCGATCTGCTAACCAAACAGATCAGCGTCTCCTACGACCCAGCGGCCACCGCGCCTACCTGGACACGCTTTCTTGAGCGCATCACAAACGGTGATCGCACACTGGCTGACTATATGCAGCGGATCGCGGGCTACACGCTCACCGGGAGTGTGCGCGAACAGTGTTTGTTCTTCTGTCACGGCAGCGGCTCGAACGGCAAATCCACGTTTGTGGAAACCCTCGCCACGCTCCTCGGCGACTTCTGGCAGAAGGCTCCGACCGAAATGATTATGCTGCAACGCACCGGGGGCGCTATCCCCAACGATGTGGCCCGCCTCCCCGGTGCGCGCATGGTCGTCACGGGCGAGGTAGCCCAAGGGCGCAAGCTCGACGAGTCGAAGGTGAAAGACCTGACGGGCGGTGACACCTTGGTTGCTCGTTTTATGCGCGAAGAGTTCTTCGAGTTTCGCCCCGTCTTTAAGCTGTGGATGTACGGCAACCATAAACCCAACATCTGCGGCGACGATGACGGCATTTGGCGACGCATCCGGCTTATTCCATTCAAGGCCACCATCTCTGACACGGAGAAAGACCCCGATCTTGCGGAGAAGCTCAAGGCCGAGATGGCTGGCATCCTCGCTTGGGCGGTGCGCGGGTGTCTGGAATGGCAGCGCGAGGGTCGTCTCTGCACACCCGAGGCCGTGCAGGAGGCCACGGACTCCTATCGTTCCGAGATGGATATCGTCGGTGCCTTCCTCAACGAGTGCTGTATGTTAGATGCCCGTGCGCGGGCCAACACCACAACGCTGTATAAAGCCTTCGACGAGTGGTGCGAAGCGACTGGCGAGCATGTGCTAACCCAAAAGGAGTTTGGGTACCGACTTGATGCACGAGGGTTGATCAGTAAGCGCACCAAGCATGAGTTCGTACGCTTGGGTGTCCGGCTATTGACATGCCAGGATAAAGACAGTCTGGAGTAAGTCAAAGCTACTAACGTGGATGAACTTCAGAAAGCCCAGGAGTCAAAGCTCCTGGGCTTTCACTTTTTCTGCAAAAAGGTGATCCGGGTGATCCGTGGTGATCCGTATTTCGACATGACGCGGGAAAAGATAAATTCTCATGAGTCATGTCAGATTCCGGATCACCACGGATCACCCGGATCACCCCTACCGCCTGTAGTAGGTTTGGTTTCACCCGGAACCGGGTACAGGCGAGCCAAAAAGGTGTAGGGGTGTAGGGTGGTGATCCGTATTTCGGCATGACGCAGGCAACATGCACGTCACCGTGCGAAATTACATGCCTGGGGTTTCGATGGGCTGAAGATCACGCCAGGGGGCGGTGAGGCGGTCGCGCAGGGCGCTGATGGATAGACCTATGGTGGGGTGGAGGAGGTTGGGGGCAATTTCGGCGAGGGGTACGAGGACAAAGGCGCGTTCGGCGAGGCGTGGGTGTGGCAAGCTCAACTCGGGGGTGTCACACACGTAAGCGTCGTACAGCAGCAGGTCAAGGTCAATGACCCGTGGCCCAAAGCGTGGGCCAGGGGTGCGCCCCAGCGCCGTCTCAATGCGCTTGAGTTCGCGTAGGAGCGTTAGTGGCTGAAGGGCTGTGGTGGCAGAGCAGACGAGGTTGTAGAAGCGTGGCTGGTCGAGAACATGCACGGGGGCCGTCTCGTAGCACGACGAGACCGTTGTGAGCGTACAGGTCGCTGCCAGCGCGGCCAGGGCGTGCCGTAGATGTACGGCGCGGTCGCCCAGGTTCGTACCGAGCGCCAGATAGACGAGCGCCGAGGTCACGGTGCGCTTATACGTCGGTGATAGATCGCGGACTGGCCAAACGACTCCTCGATCTCCACTTCAAGCAGATCTAGCCCTTGCTGTCGGATCGGGCCAATCGCGCTGACGAGTTGCTCGGCCACCCATTGGGCGAGACACTCGGCGGTGGTGTTGGGGATCGGCAGGATGACCACATCTTCACGCGGGAAGACGTAGCGCTTTTGCTTGTAGCGCACCGTGAGTGCGGTTTCGTCGGTGTCGATCTGGAGGAGCATGTTGTCACGCGGCAACAACATGCGATGGTCGAGGGTATCGCAGACCTTACGAAGCATGCGCTTGAGGGCGACAAAGTCGAAGACCATCTGATCGGCGTTGAGTGTCCCGGTCAGACGGGCAGCGGCACGGTAATTATGGCCGTGCAGCAACTCACACTGGTCGCCGTCGTAAGTCACAAAATGCCCGGCGCAAAACACCGTGTAGTCTTTACTCACGGACACCTGGAAGCTGGACATGCACCGGCCCTTTCGCACGCCTAGACAAGGTTTCAGGTGCCGGGGTTCAGGTTTCAGGCCGAGCGCATGAATAAGCGCTGCACGTACCAAAACGGGAACGCCGCTACAAACGTTGGCGAGGCGAAAACCTGCCGAAGGTCGCGCCATTGTACCATCGGCATCAGGCGGCACCCGTTACGCGCCCAGCTCCATCCGCTCGGCGCGGGCGTCCACAAAGGGTTGCTTGCCACGGGTCAGCACATCCCACCACGAGAAGTGCATCGCCAGCAGGTGATCCAGCTCGCGGGTGGTTTCGCCAGGGGCCAAGCTGGGCGGAGGCAGACAGTAGGCCGCGTGCGGTGAAGCGCGGAGCAAATGCAACACACCTTCAGACCAACCGGCACCAGCGTAAATGAGGCAGCCGCTCATGCGGAGCGCTTGAATATCTTCGAGTGCGTAGGGGATTTTTTCGTCGGCGGTGCCCTGCGAGCTTTGGTACTTGCACTCGATGGCGTAGGCCTGATTGGTGCGCTCGCAGACGAGCAGGATGTCCACGCGGCGGTTCTTGCCGATGATGCTCTTGCCGGCAAAGACCTCGCGGTAAATGGCGATGCCGCGCCGCTGGTAGGTCTGAGAGAGATAGCGGGCGATGAGGGTCGTATATTCGACGCTGGTGAGGGCCATCGAGCCTCCTGGCGGGCAGGACGCGGTGCGGGTGCCAGTATAGCCGAGGGCGGATAGAGGCTGAAGCGAAGAGTGCCCAACAAACCCAGGAGCGGTGGCTCCTGGGTTTTTGCTTTGCGCCCAAAAAGGTGATCCGGGTGATCCGGGTGATCCGTATTTCGGCATGACGCGGGAATGCGGCAATTCTCATGAGTCATGTCAGATTCTGGATCACCCGGATCACCCCTACCGCCTGTAGTAGTCCGTTGCTATCCGAAACCGGGTTCGCCTAGCAAAAAGGTGTAGTGGGTGTAGTGGGTGTAGCGGAATCCGACATGACGCAGGAAAAGATAAATTCTCATGAGTCATGTCAGATTCCGCTACACCCACTACACCCACTACACCCCTACAGCCTGTAGTAAACCACATTTTTACTCTTAAACGTGTTAAATGAACCCGAAACAGTGTAATGACGCACCGCGTCATAGATTACTACAGTCTGTAATACTATCGGCTATGATGCGTACTATCATCTGTAGTAAAGCGGCGCAGAAACCGAAAGTATGTTTTGTTTTACGCTTAATCGTGTCGTGGCCTGCCATTTCTTGGTGCCAGCGGCGTTGCGGGGGCAGAAACAGACACTTGGCTGACTCGGATAGGGTTGGCACGAAAAAACCCCTCTCCTTGCGGGAGAGGGGTCTGAGTATGGGCAAGATTCACGCGGAACGGGTGGCGCGAAGGTGCGTTTAGCGCCGCGTGCGGGCCAGGCTGCGGAGGACGGCGACCATGTGGTCAACCTCTTCGCAGGTGTTGTAGAACGCCAGTGACGGGCGCACCGTCGCCTCTAGACCGAAGCGACGCAGGATGGGCTGCGCGCAGTGGTGTCCCGAGCGCACCGCGATGCCCTCTTCGTTCAGCGCTTTCCCCACTTCCTCGGTGGTGTAGCCAGCCAGCACGAAGGAGAGCACGCTCGCCTTTTCGCGGGCCGTGCCGATGAGCCGTAGCCCTGGCACCGTCTGCATGCCCAGTGTGGCGTAGGCCAGCAGATTGTGCTCGTAGGTCGCCACATGCTCCAGGCCGACGCGCTCTAGGTAGTCGAGTGCCGCGCCCAGGCCCACGGCATCGGCGATGTTGCCGGTGCCTGCCTCGAAGCGCGTGGGAGCCTGGTGGTAGAGCGTGCGGTCGAAGGTGACGTCGGCGATCATGTTGCCGCCACCTTGCCAGGGCGGCAAACTGTTGAGCAGGTCTTTCTTGCCGTAGACCGCGCCGATCCCGGTGGGGCCAAAAATCTTGTGCCCCGAGAAGACGAAGAAGTCGGCGTCCAGCGCCTGCACATTCACCCGCATGTGCGCGACAGACTGGGCACCGTCTACGAGCGCCCGTGCGCCGACGCTGTGCGCGAGCGCCACGATTTCTTGCACGGGCGTGACCGTACCCAGCGCGTTGGAAACCTGGGTGATCGCCACCAGCTTGGTACGGCTGGTGAGCAGCTTGCGGTACTCGTCGAGCCGAATCTGGCCGGTTTCGTCCACTGGGATGACGCGCAGCTTGGCACCCTTCTCGGCGGCGATCTGCTGCCACGGCACGATGTTGGCATGATGCTCCAGCAGCGAGACGACGATCTCGTCACCTTCGCCGATGAACTGTTTGCCGAAGGTCTGGGCGACCAGGTTCACGCCTTCGGTCGCGCCGCGCACAAAGATGATTTCTTCCGCCGACGAGGCGCCCAAGAAGCGGGCGATCTTGGCCCGTGCGCCCTCGTACGCGTCCGTTGCACGCGCGGCTAGGTCGTGGGCGGCCCGGTGGATGTTCGAGTTTTCGTGGGCGTAGAAATAGGCCAGCCGGTCGATCACCGCCTGGGGCTTCTGGGTTGTGGCGGCATTGTCGAACCAGACCAACTGCCGCCCGTGGACACGCTCCGACAGGATGGGAAAATCCCGTCGGATGGCGTGAACATCGAACGGCGGGTGCGCGCCCTGCGGCACCACCGGCACCGACCCGGTCGCCGCGCCCGCTCGGTCTACGAAATAGAACCGGGAGTCAGCGCTGGGTACAGCGGTGGGCGCACTTGCGCGGGGGTCACGGGCATACCCCAGGTCGATTTCCGCCAGCAAGGCGCGCAAATCGCCCGCACCGGGCAGGTTGAAGGGTTGTGTCGTCATCCGGTCGTCGGGCGCTGCAACCTGCGGCACCGGCGCGTGGTAGGCGCTCGACTCGCCGAGGAAGTAATAGGGCGAACTTGGCACCGGCGCGGGTGGTGCATCCACCTGCGGCAGCGCGGCGGCGTAGGCTTCGGGCACGCCGAGCGCACGCCCGCCGACGCGCCCGTCACTGGCGGGTGCGCTGGTTGCCAGCGTATCGGGCACACCGGTGGGGCTGACTGAGGCGGGTGCAAGAAGGCTTGGACTACCCGTGAATGGGGCCTCTACGGGCGTTTGAGGGGCGTTTACGGGCAGGGTCGGTGCGGTGTCGCTTATCGCACCGGGCAACATGCGAAACAGTTCATTAGCCAGACGGGTCAGGGTTGCCTCATCGGGCAGGCCCGGCGCGAGTCCCTCGACCGCCGGCAGCACCTGAATCATAGAATACTTGCCTTTAGGCGCGGAAACCCAGCCGCTTGAGCGCTGGGAGGAGCGCCATGCTTCAGCCCGCTTTAGCACCTCGGGGTACGGGCTGTATCGAATATGACGGTCTTTTTGGCCGCAAGGCCCAGGGAGACCGTCAGACCTGTTGCCCGTTACCGGGCGCACCGCTCACGCGGGTGATGTTCGCCTCGTCAAGGCTAGCGGTCGGTACTATCCTAAGAGAGCCTTCGCGGCTTCCCGCACCGCAGCATGACTCCCAGGTTCTAGAGCGGCAGGCTGGCAACGCACCCGCCGGTAGGTCGTGAACGCTTCCCGCTAGCGTAGCCCGATGGCCTTTCGGCCCTGGCTGAGACTGGTCAGTATCGGCTTGAACCAACGTTCAAGCCCACGAGCTTTCGCCGTGGGTTACTGACGGTACTTCCCGACCTCCACGTTCTCCAGCACGGCGAGGGCGTCGTCGGTCAGCACTGCCAGCGAGCAATAGAGTGAGATCAGGTACGACGAGATGGCATTGCGCCCGATACCCATGAAACGCACTGACAGCCCTGGGCTCTGCTCGCCCACCAGCCCTGGCTGGAAGAGGCCGACCACACCCTGGCGTTGGGCGCCGACGCGCAGCAGCAGGATGCTGGTCTTGCCGTTCTCAACTGGCACTTTATCGGAAGGGATGAGCGGCAGGCCACGCCAGGTCAGGAACTGTGAGCCGAAGAGGCTGACGGTCGGCGGCGGCACGCCCCGGTGTGTGCATTCGCGGCCAAAGGCAGCAATCCCTAGTGGGTGTGTGAGAAAGAAAGCCGGTTCTTTCCAGACCTTGGTGATCAGCTCGTCGAGATCGTCGGGCTCGGGCGCGCCGTTGCGGGTCGAGATGCGCTGGCTCTTGGCGACATTGGAGAGCAGCCCGTACTCTTTGTTGTTGATCAGCTCGCCCTCTTGCTGCTCCTTAATCGTCTCGATGGCGAGGCGCAGCTGTTCTTTGATCTGGTCGTGCGGGCTGTTGTAGAGGTCAGAGATGCGGGTGTGGACATCCAGCACCGTGCTGACGGTGTTGAGCACATACTCGCGGGGCTTCTCTTCGTAGTCCACAAAGGTCTGAGGCAACTCTGACTCGTCCTGCTTACCGCAGGCAACCTCAACCTTACCGGGGTTCTTCACCTTGTTGACGCGGTAGACGCCAGCTTCAACGGGCAGCCATTGGAGTAAGTAGACCAGCCAGCGCGGCGTGATCGTCGAAAGCTGCGCGACAGTTTTGGTGGTGTTGGCGAGTTGCCTAGCAGCACTATCGCCCAAGGCCAATTGCGAACCCGGCTTGTTGGTGGTCATCGGTTGCTCCTAGCTCAGAGTAAAACAGTCACAGAAGGCGTGCTTTGTGAAGAAGCACAGACATGTGGCGCGAAACCCTAGCGTTTGCCTCGCGGCGCTCGCTGTATAAGGCAAAAGTAGCAGACCCATGCCGAATTGTCAAGCAATTAGGCGTCATAAATGCCAGTATAATCAGCAGAATATGAGCCGAAACACTCCATAAAAGTAACGTGAGATTTACAAGAACGATGCGTATTGTTGATTATGCCATCAAATGGTTGACTTGATGCATTATTATGCGAGATCCGTCTTTCTTACTGCTCTCTTTGTTTAAGATGATTGTCCCGATGTGCGCCGCTCTGCGCGATTTGGCAGGGCTGCAACCAAGCGTTTTGCGTACAACTGGCGATGACACCAGTGTCCGGCGGCA
>SESE01001156.1_pt1 | contig 10844 bp, 10 predicted proteins | sample 3171371 | NCBI WGS metagenome assembly SESE01 (sample SAMN06051881, study PRJNA518727) | freshwater metagenome | biome: subpolar coniferous forest; feature: holomictic lake; material: water; isolation source: holomictic Lake 442, 13 m depth | place: Canada: near Kenora, Ontario | collected...
GGATCGGTGGCGGGAGGGATCTGCGCCCGCCCTGGCAGCGGTCCCCGCTCATCGTCTCCCACACCGAGTTTCGCAATCCCGGTCAGATCCAGACTGCGTTCCGGCGTGAGGTCAACCGGGAACGCCTGGGCGCCTATGAACACCACGCCCAGGCGACCACCGGCCGGGTCGTCATTCATCGCGAGTTGCGCCCCCCGGTTCCTTCCGAGCCGAGGCAGGGAGCCCCTGCCGTGGGGCCGGCCCGAACGCCCTTTGAGGATCGTCGTCGCACCCAACCCGTGGAGCGGTTCGCCCCGAAGGAGCGGATACCGGAAACCCAGCCCGCCGAGCGCAAGGGCGCCCGGCCGGCGGAGCGGTTTGCCCCCAAGGAGCGGACCCCAGAGGGCCGGCCGTTGGAGCGCAACTGGGACCCCGTCCCGGAGCGGAAGGCCGAGGGGCCTCCGCGGGAGCGCACGCCAGAACCCAAGCTCCGGACGGAGGAGCGCCGGGTGGTGCCAAACCCAAAGGAACGAGTGGTGGAGCCTGCTCCCAGGGTGGAGCGACGCCGGGCGGAGCCCACTCAGGGGGAGTCCGGTTCGGAACTCCGGAAGGAGCGACGCTCCGAAGGCACTCCCACTCCAAGGGAGCCCCGCAGCGAAGCTCAGCCCCGGGTGGAGCGGGAGGTGCGGCGGCCGGATACGCCGTCCCGGCAAGTCGAGCGGGAAGCCCGTCCCGCGCCCAAGGCCGAGGTGGTGAAAGAGGTAACCAAGGAACGCAGCAAGGAACATCCCAAGGACGAGCGTCACTGACCCCTCCAGGAAGAAGGGCCCCGTTTGGGGCCCTTCTTCCTGGAATGGAGGCCTCGCTTACATCACCTCGATGGGGTAGATGCCCTTCTGGATCAGCTCACTGGCAATGCGGCCACGCAGACGGGCACTGCTGGTGGGATGGAATTCGGTAAAGGCCTTCACGCCGGCCAGAGCGTGGCGCAGGGCCTCGCCTTCGACCACATCCGCGCAGAGCATGCGGGCATCGCCGTGGACCTTATGCCAGCTTTCGTTCACGTAGAGTTCGGTCATGTCCCGGGCGATCGGGGCCCAGCGGTGACCGGCCTCCACCATGCGCTCGGCGCGAACCACGGCGCTTTCCATGGCGTAGATTTCCATGAGCATGTTGCTCATGCGGGCGATGACCTCCTGGTTGTCGATGAGCTTCTGGCCCAGCACCTGCACTGCCAGACCAGCGGCCAGCATGCACTGCCGCTTGCTGAGTTCCACTCCGTGCTTGAGGCGGGCCAGGGGGCCCGTGAAGGTGTCGGCCTTGATGGGGTTCGAGATCTCCTTGGCCACCTGCTGGCCAAACTGCATGAGGGGCAGCTCGCCTTTCATGGCCCGCTTCAGCAGGGTGCCGGCAATGAGGAGCCGGTTGATCTCGTTGGTGCCTTCGAAGATGCGGTTGATGCGGCAGTCGCGCAGGGCCTTCTCGGGCGGGTATTCGGCGCTGAAGCCATAGCCACCATAGGCCTGCACGGCCTCGTCCGCCACGAAGAAGAGGGCCTCGCTGGCCCAGACCTTGGAGATGCTGCACTCGATGGTGAACTCATCGATGGCGGCCATTTTGTCGGCCCCGGCGGTGGGGCTGTCCCAGCTGGTGGCATGGAGGGCTTCATCGATGTACCCCACCGTGCGGAAGTTCATAGCTTCACAGACGAAGATCTTGGTGGCCATGTCAGCCAGCTTCTGCTGGATCATGCCGAAGGCGTTGATGGACTTGCCGAACTGCTGGCGTTCGGTGGTGTAGCGGATCGCGTATTCCAGGATCCGCTTCATGCCGCCCTGGCTACCGACCCCCAGCTTGAAGCGGCCGATGTTCAGGATGCCGAAGGCGATCTTGTGCCCCTTGCCGACCTCGCCGAGCAGGCGTTCCTTGGGAATGCGGCAGTTCTCGAGAATCACGGTCCGAGTGGAACTGCCCTTGATGCCAAGCTTCTTCTCTTCGGCCCCGGTGCTGATGCCGGGATCAGTCTTCTCGACGATGAAGGCGCTGAAGTGCTGGCCGTCCACCTTTGCGAAAATGATGAATACATCGGCGAAACCGGCATTGGTGATCCACATCTTGGTGCCGTTCAGCACCCAGGTGTCGCCGTCGAGCACCGCCGTGGACTTGGCCGCCATGGCGTCTGAGCCACTGCCCGCTTCGGTCAGCGCATAGGCTGCCAGCCATGCTCCGGAAGCCAGCTTGGGGAGGTAGGCCTGCTTCTGCGCTGGCGTGCCGAAGTAGACAATGGGCAGGGTGCCGATGCCCGTATTGGCGCTGTAGGTGACGGCAAAGCTACCCTGTTTGCTCATCTCCTCCAGCACCAGCATGGCGGTGCGCTTGTCCACGTCCATGCCGTCGTAGGCTTCGGGAATCTCCAGGCCCAGAAGGCCCAGCTCACCAGCCTTCTTCATGAGTGCCACGGTCAGGGGGAGGTCAAGCTTGTCGATCTCCTCGTCCCGGGGCACTACCTCGCCCTGCAGGAAGTCCTTGGCGGCGCGGGCGAACTCTTTGGCCTCCTCGCCGAACTCTTCAGGTGTGAACTGGGGCATGGCCCCGATGGGGGTCATCAGGAAACTGCCCCCCTTGATCTGTTCGATGGCGGTGCTGCTCATCTCTAGTCCTCCGGATGGGGTAGGCATCACGATGGGCGGCGACGCCGATCTTGGCTAGCCTCTACCTTCGGTCAAGCGAAGGGCGTCACCTCTGCTTCAATGAAAAGGGGAGGCAGAATGCCGGAAGGGCGCAAGGTGCAACAGATGTTCTCGGCCATCGCCGGGAGGTATGACGTCCTGAACCATGTGCTTTCGGGCGGGCTGGACTTCTGGTGGTGGTGGTGCATGGCCCGGATGAGCGAAGCCGGGCCTGGCAGGCGCTACCTCGATGTCGCCGCCGGCACCGGGGATTCCAGTGTGGCGCTGGCTCGGCGCGGTGCCGAGGTGATCAGCACCGACTTCACCCATGCCATGTTGCGGCTGGGGCCGGCCAAGTTCGCCAGAAGGGGCCTGGCCCACCTGATCTGGGCCTCCGGCGATGCCGATGCCCAGCAATTGCCCTTCCGCGAAGCCAGTTTCGATGGGCTCACCATCTGCTACGGCATCCGGAATGTGGAGGACCGGGCCCGGGCCTACGCTGAGTTCCTGCGGGTGCTCCGGCCTGGCGGCCGCTTGACCATATTGGAGTTCAGCACACCGGTGCTGCCTGGACTGAAGGCCCTCTACGACTGCTATAGCCTGAGAATCCTGCCCCGCATCGGGGCCTGGATGAGCGGGGATGCCGCTGCCTACACCTACCTGCCCGAAAGCATCCGCTCCTTCCCTGCACAGTCCGCGCTGGCGGCAGAGCTCAGGGCAGCAGGGTTCCGGGCGGTCCGGTGGACGAACCTCACCGGAGGCATCGTGGCCCTGCATACGGGGGTCAAATAGTCAGTGCTTCGACCGGTGGTGCTCGTCCACCATGCGGTCGAGGACCATGACCACCTCTTCGCTGGCTCGTTCCGCAGCTTCGAAGTGGGCGTAGATCCGGTCGTGGCTCGACTGATCCGTTGCCCAGGCACCGCCCAACAGGGCGACGGCTTCCTGGATGTTCTGGTGGACGCCCATGTGCGGGGCCTCCAGGAGCTGGTAGGAGGGTTCCTGGGCGAACTGCTGGGCGCCCTGGCCTTCGTAATACCAGGTGCCCATGCGGCAGCCTCGGTGGTCGGTGTGGATAGCCTGCGCCTCCTGGGAACCGGTGCCCTGGTGGACCACCCGGTAGCCGTTCTGCTTGTAGAGGAAGTGATCGATCTTCACCAGGGAGGCAAAGCTGAAGTCCTGGGCCTTGTCGATCTGAGTGCGGGAGGTCTTCGCGGAGTCGGCGAATTTCAGCACCCGGGAACGGAACTCGGTGACGGCATTGCGGCTGCCCTCGGCGATTTCCTTCACCTGATCGGAGTCCCGGATCATCCGGATGGTGGCCTGGGCGAAGGCTTCGATGGTTGCGGCGATACGGGTGGCCGCATCCTTCGTGTTCTCCGAAAGAGTGCGCACTTCTTCGGCCACCACCGCGAAGCCCTTGCCCACCTCGCCGGCATGGGCCGCCTCGATGGCGGCATTCAAGGCCAGTAGGTTGGTGCGGTCGGCCACATCGGTGATCACCTGCACGATCTGATTGATCTCTTCGCTCTTTTCATGGAGGAGGGAGATCTGGGTGTTCGTCTGCGCCACCATGCTCGCCACCTGGTTCAGGTTGTCCACGAGGCCCTCTATGGTGTCGCGGCTGCCATCGGCTTCCTCCGCGGTTTCCTTGGAGAGCTGACCTACGATGCTCAGTTCCTGGGTCATGTTTAGCAGGAACTCCTGAACTGACTTGAGGTTGAGGATGAGTTTGCCGGAGTTGAGATCGGTGATCCGGGAGATTAACTTTTCCTTCAGCGCCATCTGCTGGACTTTGCCCAGGCTATCCACCGATACATTCACCCGGACCATCGCGTCCCGGAAGGCACCGTGGAGCCCCTGCTCCATGGCGAGCCGGAAGGTCTGGCCACGGGTGGCGTGATCGAAGGCGGAGAACACTTCCCGGAAGTAGGCTTCCTGTTGGTCGAGCAGGTCGTTGAGTGCCCAGGCCAGTTCGCCCGTGGCGGCGCCCTTCCGGATGCCAGTGATGCGTTGATCCAGGTTCCCCTGGGCTGCGTCCTGGATCTGGGTGGTCAGCTTGTCCAGGGCCTTCAGAATCCGGAGGATGGTGTAAATGGTCACTCCGAGGATGACCAGGGCCGCGCTGAAGAGCACCCAGCCCAGTGGGGAAATACTTCCTCCGGTCGCGGCCAGCACGCCGAAGAGCAGCAGCAGACCCAGCGCCGCAAAGGCGAGGAAGTGGACCTTAGAGCCCAAGGACAAGTTCTTCATAGCTCAAGCCCTTCTGGTCAAGGAAGTGGTGGAGGATCGCTGCGGAGGCCTTCATGCCGGCTTGCCCATCGCCAGCCCGCCGTTCCGCTTCGAGCATGGAACGGTAGAGGGGGCTGATGGCCTGGATGGCTTCGGGCCTCGGCTGCCGCCGCACCGAGTAGTAGCCAATGAGGTTCCCGCTGGAGTCGAAGGAGGGGGTGACATTGGCGAAGACCCAGTAGAAGCTGCCGTCCTTGGCAAGGTTCTTCACATAGGCGCAGATCTCCCGCTTCATCTGGATCGTGTCCCAGAGCAGCTTGAAGACTGCCCTGGGCATGTCCGGATGCCGGAGAAGGCTGTGCGGGCTGCCGAGCAGCTCCTGCTCGGTGTAGCCCGACATCGCAATGAAGATCCGGTTCCCATAGGTGATGCGGCCCTGGAGGTCGGTCTTGGAAACGATGAAGTCGTCCTCGCCGAGGACCTTTTCGTTCAGGGTGGGCTGAGGGCGGGTAACCATGGGCGAGATCTCCACCCCTCTGGTATCGGTCGGTCTGAAACCCAATCCTGAGTATTGTTCGTTTGGCCGCTTTCCTCCGCTCCTACGCCCAACGCCTGCTTCCCTTCGACCGGAATGGCGGCAGCCTCAAGTTCGCGGGTCCGGAGCAGTCTACAGGAGGCGCTTCTGGCCCCCGGGATGGTTCATAACCACCTGTTTTACCCTATCGATCCAGGTCGGCCGGGCGCCGGCTTCCAGGCGTTCGTGGAGCAGGCTCCGCTCGGCCAGCAGGCGATCCACCAGTTGGTCCACGGCTTCGGCGAAAAAGGTGTCCGTGTCCCGCACCCCATCGGCGGCAAGTTGGCCGCTAAAGGGCACCTTGAACAGCAGGTCGTAGCTCTTCATCCAGTGGTGCATGAAGCGCTCGATGGGAGGCTGGCGGCCGCAGGCCAGCATCATATAGGCATAGTTGTCCAGCACGCTGCGGTCGCAGATCAGCACATCGTGCTGACTGCCCGAGCGGATTTCCTCGGCCATCTGGGTCAGGAAGATCCAGGTCTGGGCCTCCAGGGAGGTCTTCTGGTTGATGGGCAGCGGGGACAGCCGCGCCACCTCCTTCACGATGTCCACATGAACGCCATCGCGCTTGAGAGCTGCGGCCAGTTCGTAACAGAGGGTGGTCTTCCCGACCCCGTGGGTGCCGATAAAGGCCACCTTCACCGGGCACCTAGCTGCTGGTTCAACCGCATGCTGGTCCCATCAAAGTAGGCTCTTGCCGTCCATGACTGCGGGTTGCTCCAGGCCGAAGAGCGCCAGGAGGGTGGGGGCCACATCACTGAGGGCACCACCCGAGCGCAGCTGGCGGGCCTCGAAGCCCTGGGCCACCAGCACGGCGGGCACGGGGTTGAGGGTGTGGGCAGTGTGGGGGTTGCCCCCCTCATCCCGCATGCACTCGCAGTTCCCATGATCAGCCGTGATGAAGAGGGCGCCACCGGCGGCCAGGGTGGCCTCGGCGATGCGACCCACGGCGGCGTCCACGGCCTCACAGGCCGTCACTGCGGCCGCCAGATCGCCCGTGTGGCCGATCATGTCCGGATTGGCGAGGTTGCAGACCAGCAGGCGGTAGTCGCCAGACCGGATGGCGGCTTCGAGGCCCTGACTTACTTCCGCCAGGCTCATTTCCGGTTGGAGATCGTAGGTGGCCACCCTGGGCGAGGGCACCAGCCGGCGCTCCTCTCCGGGGAAGGGCGCTTCCTGGCCACCGTTGAAGAAATAGGTGACATGGGCGTACTTCTCGGTCTCGGCGGTGCGGAACTGCCGCCAACCCTGAGCACTGACGAGCTCCCCAAAGATCAAGGCCAGGCTCTGGGGCGGGTAGGCCACGGCCAGGAAGGGCTCCAGTTCAATGTCATAGGCGGTGAAGGTGACCAGCTTCACGGCCGGCCGATGCCTGGTGGCGAAGCCCTGGAAGGCGGGATGGACCAGGGCGTGGCAGAGCTGCCGGGCCCGGTCCGCCCGGAAGTTGAAGAACAGCACCCCGTCCCCATCGGCGATGGGGTGAAAGGCGGGGAGCCGGGTGGGGGCTACGAACTCATCGGACTCGCCCCGGCTATAGGCGGCCACAATGGCGGTCAGGGCATCCGGGGCCGCCTGGGGCGCCACACCGTCCACATAGAGTAGCCAGGCCTGTTCGGTGCGCTCCCAGCGCTGGTCTCGGTCCATGGCGGTGTAGCGCCCGCAGACCGAGCCGATGGTCACCAGGGGACAGGCCCTCAGCTGGAAGGTCAGCCACTGGAGGAAGCCGTCGGCGCTCCGTTGGCCCGTATCCCGGCCATCGGTGATGGCGTGGATGGTGGTGGGGATCCCTTCCGCCTGGGCCCACTGGGCCAGGGCCGCCAGGTGATTTTGATGGCTGTGGACGCCCCCGTCACTGACCAGGCCCAGGAGATGGAGGCGCTTGCCTGTGGCTTTCAGGTCGGTGAGGAGGGCGCCGATGGTGGCATTGTCCCGGAAGGTGCCACGCCGGATGGCGGCATCGATGCGGGTCAGCTCCTGCCACACCACGCGCCCGGCCCCCAGGTTCATGTGCCCCACTTCCGAGTTGCCGAACTGGCCCTCGGGCAGGCCCACGGCTTCACCGCTGGTGAGCAGCTGAGTGGTGGCATAGGTGCGGCGCAGCGCGTTAAAGCGGGGCATGGCAGCCATGAACGTAGCGTCGAAGGCATTGCGGGGCCCGTCGCCGAACCCGTCCAGGATGAGCAGGGTGATGGGTCCTGGGATCATGGTCGGGAGCCCGCCTTCTTCGTGCGCTGGGAGGCCTTTAACGCGTGGGGTAGCTGCTCTGGAATGACGAAGCCGATGGGGCGTTCCTGGGGATCTGCCTCGCCCTCGCCCTGCAGGGTCTTCAAGACCAAGTCCATTTTCTGCTCCAGGAGCCCGATGCGGGCGGCCAGCTCCACCTGGGCCGTGAGAACATGGCGGGCCTCGGCGAAGGCGGGCAGCAGCTTCAGCAGGGCGGCTTCGGCCTGGGGCTGGACCAGGCCCACCAGGAGGGCTGCGCCGGCCTCGGTGAAGGCCAGGACTGGGGCTTCCGGAATCCGCTGGCGCTCTTCGGCATTCAGCCGGAAGACTAGGCTTTCGGAAAAACGCTCGGGATGGGCCTGGACGAGGGCGGCCAGGACCTTGACCTCGGTCTGCAACTGGTCCGCCACCACGGCGTCCGGCAGGGCGGCCGCATCCCTGATCCAGAGCAGCCGGGAGAGGACTTCCACAGGGGCGCTCACGGCACCTGTTCGCCGTGGGGATTGGACAGCAGGTAGAGGACGGCCATACGGACCGGGACGCCGTTGGTGACCTGGTCCAGGATCAGGTTGTTGGGACCGTCGGCCACATCGCTGGTGATCTCCAGACCGCGGTTGATGGGTCCCGGGTGCAGCACCACGACACTCTTTTTGGCCCGAGCCATGCGCGCCGGGTTCAATTGGAAGAAGCGACTGTATTCCGCCTGGCCAGGGATGTAGGCTCCGGTGCCCCGCTCGAACTGGGCACGCAACATCATGATGGCGTCCTGCTCTGGGATCACCGCGTCGAAGTCGTGGCAGATCTCGATGCTGGGCCAGATGCCCTGCATCTCCCGGGGGACCAGGGTGGGGGGACCGACCAGGGTGACCCGGGCCCCCATGCGGGTGAGCAGCCAGAGGTTGGAGCGCACCACTCGGCTGTTGCGGATATCGCCAACGATGGCCACCCGTAGCCCCTCGAGGCGTCCAAAGTGCTTCCTCAGCGTGTAGGCATCCAGCAGGGCCTGGGTGGGGTGCTCATGGGAGCCGTCCCCGGCGTTGATGATGCTGGCCTTCATGTGCCGGGACAGCAGCGCGTGGGCTCCGGGGGCGCTGTGGCGCATGACGATGAGGTCCGGGTGCATGGCCTGGAGGTTCATGGCCGTGTCGATAAGGGTCTCGCCCTTGTTGAGGCTGCTGGTATCCGCATCGAAGTTGATGATCTCGGCGGAGAGGCGCTTTTCGGCGATCTCGAAGCTGTTGCGGGTGCGGGTGCTGTTCTCGAAGAAGAGGTTGACCACCAGCTTCTTGCGCAGGGCCGGGACGATCTTGATGCTGGGGCGCTCGCAGACCTCCTCGAAGGCCTGGGCCTGGTCCAGGAGGGCCGTGATGTCCCGGGGGCTGAGGGGCTCAATCCCCAGCAGGTGCTTGTGGGGGAAGACATAGCGCTCGGAGGTCATCAGCAGGCCTCCACGGTGATGCCGTCCGTGCCATCGATCTCCCGCACGCTCACCGCCACGCGGTGGCCCGGGGGGACTTCGACCCGGATGCCCGCCAGGTCCGCCTGGATGGGCAGCTCCCGGCCCGAGCGCTCGGCCATGACCACCAGCATCACCCGCCGGGGCCGGCCGTGGTCGAGGAGGGCGTCCATGGCGGAGCGGACGGTTCGGCCCGTGTAGAGCACATCGTCAACCAGCACCACGGTGCGTTCTTTGAGGGTGAAGGGGATCTCCGTGGGCCGGACGATGGGGCTACCCACCATCTCGGTGAGGTCGTCCCGGTAGAGGGTGATGTCCAGGGAACCCACGGGAATGGGCGCACCGGAGAGGGCCCGGAGCTTCTCGGCCAAGCGCTCCGCCAGGGGCAGGCCCCGGGAGCGGATGCCTAGCAGGACCAGCTCTTCTTCAGGCTTGACCAGGGCCAGCAGGCCTGTGGCCATGTCCAGGAGGAGAGCCTCCATCTGGCTGGGGTCCACGGGGCAGGAGCCTTGGGGGACAGACATGGAGCCTCCTCGACCCGCCCCGCTGCGGGGCGTGCGTGTCTCCAAGTCTAGCCGAGGCGGGGCCAGGATCGGGTGACCTCCAGGGGGCTTAACAGGATTCAAGTTGCGTCGGTCCCCCTCCGATTCCGGCTAAGAGGATGCCCATGAGCCAGGAACGCCGACAGTTTCGCCGGATCCCGCTGGAAGCCAGCCTAAGCTTCCAGGAGCTGAGCTTTCACAAAGGGGAGGCCCCGGCCACCAGCAACTACCGGGATGTCTCCGCTGGGGGCCTCCTCGTTGATTCACCCCGCCCCTATCCCCTCGGCACCCTCCTGAAGCTGGAGCTGAGGGTTCCCGGCTGGGGCCGCTTTCAGAACCACTTCGGCCCGGTGCAGGACGCCGAGGTGCGACCCCTGGTGGCCCTCGGCCAGGTTGTCCGGCTGGAGCAGCTGGACAGCGGGGGCTTTGAGCTCGGCATCAAGTTTCAGAACGTCTACCCCGATGACCTGGAGGCCCTCGTGAAGTTCCTCGAGGCCGCCCCGTCATCCCCTTCGAACTGACCCCGCCAGACCCTTTCAGGAGGCCCCCGTGAAGATCCTCATCGTGGATGATTCCTCGACGATGCGGCGCATCATCATCAACACGCTGTCGCGCATCGGCTACACCGACGTGGTGGAAGGCGAGAATGGCAAGAGCGGCCTCGAGCGGCTCGGCCAGGGCGGCGTGGAGATGATCATCACCGACTGGAACATGCCGGAGATGGATGGCCTCGAATTTGTCAAGGTCGTGCGCGGCCAGAACCCCGGCATCCCGATCCTGATGGTGACCACCAACGCCGCCAAGGAGGACATCGTCGAGGCCCTCCAGGCCGGCGTGAACAACTACGTGGTGAAGCCCTTCACGCCCGACACCCTCAAAGAGAAGATCGAGTCCCTTCTGGGATAGGGAGCAGCAGATGGACCAGTCCGAGATCGACGCCCTCCTGGCCGCCGGTTCAAAATCCGCAAGTCAGCCTGTGGTAGCTGCTGCAGCACCTGCACCACCGCCAGCACCGTCGGCTCCTGTCGCCCAGGAACCCCACCGGGATCCCAGCGGACATGTCATCGCCGAGCTCGACACCGTGACCGCCGTGACGGAGCGGGAATCGAACAAGGTCATGGATCAGCTGGACCAGATCTGTCGCCTGGTGACCCGCCAGCAGGAGCTCA
>SESE01001159.1_pt1 | contig 10829 bp, 9 predicted proteins | sample 3171371 | NCBI WGS metagenome assembly SESE01 (sample SAMN06051881, study PRJNA518727) | freshwater metagenome | biome: subpolar coniferous forest; feature: holomictic lake; material: water; isolation source: holomictic Lake 442, 13 m depth | place: Canada: near Kenora, Ontario | collected...
TACAGATCCGATTTGAAATTTCCGACCCATCCGGTTCAGAAGGAGGCCCCTTTGCAGCAGGCGACAAGCGCAGAAAGGCCCGGCGGTAGGCCGGGCCTTTCTGCGGACCGCTGCGCGGTTGGGCTATTCGCGGGAGATGCCCGGCCGGTAGGAGGCGTAGCGGGGGGTCCACTGGGCCCGGTTGACGATGTACTCCAGCTGATCGTCTTCCAGCAGGCGGCCCAAGCCGGAATCGCGGGCCTCCATGCCCACGGCCTTGGCCACGGCCACGGACACGGCGCGGATGTCCTTCATCTCCGGCAGCAACAGGCCCATGTCCTCCTGAGCAGGGGTCACGAACTCGCTGATGGCCTTGCTGGCGGCCAGGAACATGGCGTCCGTGACCCGGGAGGCCTTGCACACCAGGGCGCCCAGACCCACGCCCGGGAAGATGTACATGTTGTTGCACTGGGAGGAGAGGAGCTTATGCCCCTTCCAGTCCACGGGGTCGAAGGGGCTGCCCGTGGCCACCAGGCCCTTGCCATCCGTGGCCTGCCAGACGGCCTCGGGCGAGCACTCACACTTGTGGGTGGGGTTGGACAGGGCCAGCACGATGGGGCGCGGAGAGTGCTTGGCGGTCTCGGCGAGGATGGCCTCGCTGAAGAGCCCCGGCTGGGCCGTGACGCCGATGAGCACCGTGGGATGGGCGTTGCGCACCACATCCTCCAGGCCGATGCGGGAGGGGTCGTCCAGGGTCCAGCCATCCACCGCAGCACGGCGCTGGGCCAGGGGCTCCTGGGGGCCTTCCAGCAGGGGATCACCCTCCAGCAGCAGGCCCTGCATGTCCACGGCAAAGATGCGCTTGCGGGCCTCCTCGTTGGAGAGGCCCTCTTCCAGCAGCATGGCCCGGATGTTCATGGCGATGCCGGTGCCGGCCTGGCCCATGCCCACGATGACGAAGCGCTCATCCTGGAAGCGGCTCTGCTTGATGCGCATGGCCGTCATCAGCGCTGCCAGGGCGGTGGAGCCCGTGCCCTGGATGTCGTCGTTGAAGGAGAGAATGCGCTCGCGGTAGCGGTCCAGGTTCTTAAAGGCGGTCTGCTTGGCGAAGTCCTCCCACTGCAGCAGGGCGCTCGGGAAGTTCCGCTTCACGCCCAGGATGAACTTCTCCACCAGGTCCTCGTACTCCGTGCCCCGGAGGCGCGGCTTCCGGATGCCCAGGTAGAGCGGATCCTCCAGGAGGCGCGGATTGTTGGTGCCCACGTCCAGGGTGACGGGCAGGCAGACGGCCGGATGCACGCCACCGGCGGCCACGTAGAGGCTCACCTTGCCCACGGGGATGCCCATGCCGTCAGAGCCCAGGTCGCCCAGGCCCAGGATGCGCTCGCCGTCGGTCACCACGATGAGGTTCACCTGCGGCTGGGACAGTCCCTGGAAGATCTGATCGATGTTGGCGATGTTCTTCGGCGTGATGTAGACACCCCGGTAGCGCCGCTGGATGTGGCTCATCTGCATGCAGGCCTGGCCCACGGTGGGGGTGTAGACGATGGGGACCATCTCCTCCAGGTGCTCCAGCAGCAGGCGGTAGAAGAGGGGCTCGCTGCGATCCTGCAGGCCAGCCAGGTAGATGTAGCGCTCCAGGTCGTCGTGCTTGCGCTGGTAGGCCTCGTAGACGCGGGCCACCTGGGTGTTGAGGGAGCCGATGCCCGGCCGCAGCATGCCGTCCAGCTCCAGGCTGAGCCGCTCTTCCTTGGTGAAGGCCGAGCCCTTGTTCAGGTGCGAGTCGTTGAGCAGCTGCCGGCCCCGGACGTAGACCTCGTAGTAGTCCTCCCCCGTCAGGGGATCGATCTTGAAGCCAAAGGTCTTCATCGCTGCCTCCTCTGCTGGGTGGCACCGACCTGGACCCCTTGGACCCGCAACCGGCACACCTCGCATCCGGGGCCAGTGTAGCGTCCCCAGGGTGGGAGGGGGCTCAGCCCAGGCCGGGCGGAGCCTCCAGCAGGGCCGCCAGCTGAGCAGCAGCGCCCACCGGCGCCGCACACACCCGGCCCCGACAGACGAAGGCCTGGGGGCTGCCCGGCCGCTGCCGGCCTCGGTGCAGGGGCAGGTCCTCCCGGCTGGAGACCGACACCACCCGGCCCGGCAGGTGGCGGCAGCGCACTTCCTGGAGCAGCTCTCCAACGCGGGGGTCGGCGGCCTCTCCAGAGATGGCCACCTCCAGGGGGTCCCGCAGGACCGTATCAAGCACCCCCAGGAGACCCAGGAAGGCCTGGGGCGCTCGCCCCAGCCAGAGGCCGAAGCAGCGGAGGGTGCCCTCTGCCGCCTGGCGGAAGTCCTCCCGCCGCAGGTGCCGGGACAGGCGCAGCAGGGCCCGCGCCGCCAGGGTGTTGGGCGAAGGCACGGCCTGGTCGAAGCCCGGCTTCAGGCGGTGCAGCAGGTCCGCGGCGCCCGCCAGGGTGCTGTGAAAGCCTCCGTCTATGGGGTCGTGGAAGCCAGCCAGCATGGCCTCCGCCAGCTCCTCGGCCCAGCGCAGCCAGGCGGGATCGAAGTCCGCTTCGTAGAGGTCCACCAGCCCCTCTGCCACCGCCGCCAGGTCTTCGAGGAAGCCCGGGGTGTGGGCCTGCCCCTGGCGCCAGACCCGGCGCAGGTGCCCATCCTGCCAGAGCTCCCGGCGGAGGAAGGTGGCGCAGGCCTGGGCCGCCAGCAGGAAGCGCTCGTCCCCCAGCACCTGATAGCCCCGCGCCAGAGCCGAGAGGGCCAGGCCGTTCCAGGCCGCCAGCACCTTGTCGTCCTTGCCGGGCCGCTCCCGGCGGTCCCGCCAGAGGCGCAGTCGCTCCCGGAGGGCCTGATCTTCCGCGGGTTCCAGGCGGGCCTCGGCAGGACAGGAGAAGCGGTGGAGGACGCTGGTCCCGTGCTCGAAGTTGCCAGCCTCGGTGACGCCATAGGCGGCGCAGAAGCGCGGGCCATCCGTGGCGCCCAGGGCCGCCCCGACCTCGATGGGGGTGAAGGCGTAGAACTTCCCTTCCTCGCCCTCGCTGTCGGCGTCCTCGCTGGAGTGGAAGCCGCCCGCAGGGTCCTGCAGGTCCCGCAGCAGGTAGTCCAGGGTCTCCCGGGCCACCTGGGCATAGCGGGCCTCGCCCGTGGCCTGGAAGCCGGTGAGGTAGCACCCCGCCAGCAGGGCATTGTCGTAGAGCATCTTCTCGAAGTGGGGCACCAACCACTGGCCGTCCACGCTGTAGCGCGCGAAGCCGCCGCCCAGGTGGTCGTACATGCCGCCCTCCCACATGGCATCCAGGGTGCGCAGGGCCATGGCCCGGTCCTCGGCCGCACCCCGGGCCAGCAGCAGCTCCACGGCCATGTGCGCGGGGAACTTCGGGGCGGGTCCAAAGCCGCCCCAGCGGGGATCAAAGCCCCGGCGGAGCTGGGCCAGGGCCGCCCCCAATCGGTCAGCCCCGGGCAGGACCTCACCGGGTTCTACGGCGGCCTGCCGGCGCATCTCCTGGACCAGGGTCCCGGCCTGGGTCACCAGGCCCGCCCGGTCCCCCTGCCACAGGTCCGCGATGCCTTTCAACAGGCCCCGGAAGCCGGGCATCCCAGAGCGGGGCTCTGGCGGAAAGTAGGTACCCCCGTGGAAGGGTTCCAGGTCTGGCGTCAGCCACACGCTCATGGGCCAACCGCCCCGCCCCGTGAGCGCCTGCACGGCGTCCATGTAGAGGTCGTCCAGGTCCGGCCGCTCCTCCCGGTCCACCTTGATGCAGACGAAGTGGGCGTTGAGGACCTCGGCCACCGCCGGGTTTTCAAAGCTCTCCCGCTCCATGACATGGCACCAGTGGCAGGCGCTGTACCCGATGCTGAGGAAGATGGGTTTCTGCTCGGCCCGAGCCTGGGCCAGGGCTGCGGCATCCCAGGGCTGCCAGTCCACGGGGTTGTGGGCGTGCTGGAGCAAATAGGGGCTGAGGCTGCCAGCAAGACGGTTGGGCATAATCCTGACTCCAATGGTCAGGATTATGCCCCAATTTCCATGTTCCAACATCACTTCAGCTCAATCCCTGTGGGCTGGGAGCAGCGGGATTCCCACGGAGCCCGTTAAGATGGGAGGCTGCACCCCGCCGAGGTCCCATGTTCGACAGCCTTACCCAGAAGCTCAGCCAGGCCATGAAGGCCCTCCGGGGCGAGTCCAAGCTCACGGAAGCCAACCTCGAGGGCGTCCTCCGGGAAGTCCGCATGGCGCTGCTGGAAGCCGATGTCCATGTGTCCGTGGCCCGCACCTTCCTCCAGCGGGTGAAGGAGAAGGCCCTGGGGACCGAGGTCCTGCAGGGCCTCAACCCCACCCAGGCCTTCATCGACATCGTCCACCGGGAGCTGGTGGAGATCATGGGCGGCCAGGCCCCCGAGCATCCCCTGGCCATCGCCTCCAAGCCGCCGACGGTGGTGATGATGGTGGGCCTCCAGGGCGCCGGCAAGACCACCACCTGCGGCAAGCTGGCGGTGTTCCTGAAGAAGATGGGCCACTCCCCCCTGCTGGTGCCCGCCGACGTCTACCGGCCCGCGGCCATCGAGCAGCTGCACGTGGTGGCTGGAGATGCCGGGGTACCCTCCTTCCGCACCACGGAGACCGATCCGGTGGCCATCTGTGCCGCCGCCGTGGCCGAAGCGCGCCTCAAGGGCTGGGACGTGGTGGTGCTGGACACGGCGGGCCGCCTCCACCTGGACGAAGGGCTCATGGAGGAGCTGGCCCGCATCAAAGCCGCCACCTCGCCTGACGAGATCCTGTTCGTAGCGGACGCCATGACGGGCCAGGACGCGGTGCGCAGCGCCACGGCCTTCAACGACAAGCTGGCCATCACCGGCGTCGTGCTCACCAAGACCGACGGCGACACCCGCGGCGGTGCAGCCTTCAGCATCAAGCAGGCCACGGGGCGACCGCTCAAGTTCGTGGGCGAGGGCGAGAAGCTGGAGGACTTCCAGCGCTTCCACCCGGACCGCATGGCCCAGCGCATCCTCGGCATGGGCGATGTGCTCAGCCTCATCGAGCACGCCAAGGACCGCATCGACGAGAAAGAAGCCGAGGTCATGGCCAAGCGCATGGCCAAGAACCAGTTCACGCTGGAGGACATGCGCAAGCAGTTTCAGCAGGTGCAAAAGCTGGGCTCCATGAACAAGATCCTGGGCATGCTGCCGGGCCTGGGGCAGATGAAGGAACAGCTGGCAAGCGTGGCCACGGACAAGCGCATCAAGCACCTGGAGGCCATCATCAACTCCATGACCCCTGCGGAGCGGGCCAACCACAACCTGCTGGATGGCAAGCGCAAGCGCCGCATCGCCGCTGGCTGCGGCCGCCCCGTGAGCGAGATCAATCAGCTGCTCAAGCAGTTCGTAGAGACGAAGAAGATGATGGGCCAGATGAAGGACCCCAAGTTCATGGCCCGCATGGAGCGCATGGCCAAGATGGGCGGCGGCCCCAAGCTGCCCTACTGACCTGCGGCCATGCCCACCTCCCACGCCTTTCCAGTCCGCCTCAGGGTCTGGATCGCCCTGATCCTGGCTCTGACGGGGCTGGGCGTGGCGGGCCGCCTGTTCCTGCGGCCCACAGCGCCAGAGCGGGTGCTGATCCTCGCCTCCCACCTGGAGGACGGCCCCCGGGACCTGGGCCCGGGCATGGCAGTGCTCCTCGCCGACCTGCTGGAAGTCCTGACGGGCGCCACCGTGATTCAGGGCCAGGACCCACCTGTCCCGGACCAGCTGGCGAAGCTGCCCTCCAGTCTCCGCCTGCTGCGCTTCACCGGCCGGCGGGAAGGAGACAACCTCACCTTGGCCCTGGCGTGGACCACCGTTGCAGACCTGCAGGCCGGCCGCCCTTGGCGCATCGACGCCCCCCAGGCCACCGAGCCCCAGCGGGCCCTTGAGCATCTGGTCCAGCACTGGCCGCTGACCCTGCGGCACCGGAGCCTTGAGGACCTGGTACCCCGAACCCCAAGCCGCTTCTGGCGCCTGCTGGACGGCCTTTGCATCCAGGACGACCACGCGGCCTCGGCCCGCCTACCCGAGTCCTGGGCCTTGGCCCAGGAGGAGCCCGGCTGCGCCACGGCCTGGACGGTGCTGGGGGACCACCTCTACCGCAGCTTGTGGGTGAACCCCGACCAGGCCGGCATCGGCCTCAGCTCCCGCACCCATCAGGTCTTCCAGAGGGTGATGACCCTGAGCCCGGGCCACCCCCGGGCGACCTTCCTCTGGTCCCTGATGCTCACCGACACCGGCAACCAGAGCCTGGCCCTCAAGCGCCTCCAGGAGGCTCTCCGCCTCCGCCCGGACTGCCCGGACCTCTACATTGGCGTGGCCTACGCCTGCCGCACCTCGGGCCTCCTGGAGGGTGCCCGGAAGGCCCTGGTCCGCCGCTCAGACCTGCTGGGGTCCCTGGACTCGCCCTCCTCTTGGGTCGCTGAGACCACCTACCTCTACCTGGGAGATCTGGCCGCCTTCCATCGGGAGCTGACCCGGGCGGAGTCCCTCCACCCGGACGCCAGCATCCTGTTCTACCGGGGCTACCTGGCCCTGATCCAGGGGGCACCCCAGGCGTCCTATCAGCACTTCAGGGATGGCTGCAGCACCGACATGACCCCGGCCCCCTTCCTGGACCTCTGCCGGGCCTACACCGCCCACCTGGAGGGCCGCGACGCCGAGGGCCTCCGGGAGCTGCGCCGGGTGGACGAGGTGCGCGGCAAGCTCCGCATCCCTGACGGCGAGTGGACCTTCAAGGAAGCCGAGGCCTATGCCCTGCTCGGGGATGCTGACCGTGCCATGGAGTGCGCCACCCGCGCCTTCGTCCAGGGCTTCAGCTGCGCTGCCTGGTACGAGACCTCCCCGTTCCTGGAGCCGGTCCGGAAACACCCCCGCTGGCCCAGCCTCCACCGCAACATCCGGGAACGGCAGGCCGAGCTGGAGGCCGAGTTCCCGCCCACCTCCTTCGAGCCCAGGGGGGCCTTTGGTCCCCTGAATTAGCGCTTGGGACAAGGGTGATTCTGCGATACACTCTCCTGCTTAGGGAGTGTCCATGCTGTCGATCCGTCTTGCTCGCAATGGTGCCAAGAAGCGCCCTTTCTACCACATCGTCGTCTCCGAGAACGACCGCATCCCCACCGGCCAGGCCGTTGAGGTGCTGGGCTTCGTGAACCCCATCGCCGGCTCCGGCGAGGCGGTCCGCATCGACGTGGAGAAGGCCAAGTCCTGGCTCCAGAAGGGCGCTCAGCCCTCCAAGACCGTGCTCGACCTGTTCAAGAAGAACCAGGTCATCTAGCCGTTCCCAGGTTCCCGGCAGCCGGGCCCAGGTCCGGCGGCCACTGTCTCTCGCGAGCCACCATGAACCTCGAAGCCTTTCTGGTTGATGTGCTCACGCCGCTCCTGGACCACCCGGAAGCCTTCCGGGTCGAGGTCTCAGGTGAGGGCCGGCGGCGGGACGTGTTGGTGCATGCGGACCCCAGGGACCGCGGGCGCATCATCGGCAAGCATGGGCGGATGATCTCTGCCCTCCGCACCCTCTGCAAGACGGCCGGTGAGAAAGCCGGCCTTTCGGTCGAAGTGGAGCTGTTCGACGGGGACGAAGCCTAGGTGCTCCTCGCCGGCCACCTCGCCAAGGCGCAGGGACTCAAGGGCGAGTTCCTCTTCCACTCGGTCATGGACCACCCGGAGCGCCTGGAGGGCCTGACGGGCCTGGTGCTGGCCCCGCCCCACCTGGACCTGGAGAACGCCCCGGCGGACCCACCGGCCCGACCTGCGGCCCTGCGCAGCTTCCGCTGGCACCAGGACCGCCCCTGCCTGTCCATCCAGGGCATCCCGGACCGCACCGCCGCTGAGACCTACCGTGGCTGGGCCCTGTGGATGCCCGAGGCCGCCGCCACCCTGGAGGAGGGCGAGACCTTCCGCCACCAGTGGATCGGCTGCGGCGTGTTCGTGGCCGACCGCAAGGTGGGCGAAGTCCTGCGCCTGGACCCCGGCCCAGCCGGCTGCGACATGGTGGTGATGCGGGACCTGCGCCCTGGCCGCACCGGAACCTGCGACATCCCCTACGTGAAGGCCTGGTGGACCCTGGACCTGCCCAACGGCCGCCTGGACCTGGATGGCCCCGAAGGCCTGCTGGATCTCAACCAGCTCGAGGACTGAACCCGGAGCGAGTGCCATGGCGACTGCCTTCGAGCGCTTCAAGCAGACCTGGGGGCTTCGCCTCTTCGGGTGGTGGAAGATCCCTCTGCTGGCCTCGGTGCGACCCACGGTGGTGGAGCTGAGCGAGACCCGCTGCGTGGTGCGCCTACCCCTCCGCCGCTGGAGTCGAAATCACCTGGGGTCCATGTACTTTGGCGCCCTGGCCATCGGCGCGGACTGCGCCGGGGGCCTGCTGGCCATGGCTGCCATCCGCCGCGCCGGCGGGGGCGTGGGCCTGGTCTTCAAGGCCTTCCGGGCGGACTTCCTGAAGCGCCCCGAGGCTGATGTGTACTTCATCTGCGACGCTGGCGCGGCCATCCAGGACCAGGTGGCGCGCGCCCTGGCCTCGGGGGAGCGCATCACCGAGCCCATGGCCATCCAGGCCGCGGTCCTGGCCCCGGACGGAACCTACGAGCCCGTGGCGGAGTTCGTGCTGGAGCTGAGCCTGAAGCGGAAAGCGACCTAGCGGAGATCCAGGTCGAAGGGCATGCGGGCGTAGGTCCCATGGGGATCGTTGAGGGCCGACAGGCGCTCGAACTGCCCCTTGAGGCTCTCGGTCAGCACGTCCACCGGGCCGGGCTTGGCGAGCTTGCGGGGCTTGCTCTGGCCGATGTTCTTGAGAATCTCCTTGAAGGCGTCAGGCTCCCGCTCGGGGCCCTGCACGCTGTAGTCCCCTTCGGACTTGGCCAGCTTGGCGGCGTACTTGACCGCGTCGCTCAGGCCACCGATCTCGTCCACCAGGCCCAGCTTGAGGGCTTCGCGACCGGACCAGACGCGGCCCTGGGCGATCTCCTGGACCGTCTCCTTCTTGAGCTTGCGGCTGTCGGCCACCTTGGTGATGAACTGGTCGTAGATGTGGTCCACCAGGGCCTGGATGCGCTTCAGCTCCAGCTCGTTCTTGGGCCGGGCCATGGACATGGGGTTGGCCAGCTTGGCGGTCTGCACGCTGTCCCAGGTGATGCCGTGGTCGTTGGCCAGCTTCTTCACATTGGGCAGCAGCCCGAAGACGCCAATGGAGCCAGTGATGGTGGTGGGCTCGGCAAAGATGCGGTCGCCATAGGTGCTGATCCAGTAGCCGCCGGAGGCCGCCAGGTGGCCCATGGAGATGACCACAGGCTTGGTCTTCCGGGTGACCACCACCTCCCGCTGGATGAGCTCAGAGGCTGACGCACTGCCACCGGGGCTGTTGACCCGCAACACCACGGCCTTGATGCGATCGTCCATGCGCAGGCGGCGCAGCTCGCGGCTGAGGCGCTCACCCCCGACCTGGTTGCCCTTGCCTTCGCCGTCCACAATCTCGCCTTCGGCCACAACCACTGCGATACGGGCGCCGCCGGTCTTGGCCTCGCCGGGAATGCCGGCGTAGGTGGCCAGGGTGATCTGGGGGAAGTCCTTGTCCTTGGGCTGCTTGCCAGTCAGCTTCTTGAGCTCGTCCAGCACCTCGTCGTAGGGCGCGATGCGGTCCACCAGGCCCAGGCGCTTGGCCTCGCTTGCCTCCAGCAGGCCCTGCTCATCGGCGATGGTCTGCAGCTCACCCGGGGTCTTCTTCCGGTCCGCCGCCACGGTCTCCTTCCAGTCGCTCCACAGATCATCCAGCAGCTTCTGGATCTGCTCGCGGTTGGCGTCGCTCATGCGGTCCAGGATGAAGGGCTCCACGGCGCTCTTGAACTTGCCGACGCGGGTGACCTGCACCTCGACGCCATACTTCTTGAAGGCCTCGCCGTAGAACATGGGCTCGCTGGCCAGGCCGTTGAGCTCCATCTCGCCGAAGGGGTTGATGATCACCGTGGTGGCCCCGGCCGCCAGGTAGTAGTCCCGCTTGCTCCAGCCCAGGTTGTAGGCCAGCACCGGCTTCTTGGCCTTGAAGCGCTGGATGGCCTCCCGCAGCTCCCGCAGCTGAGCGGGGCCGGCCGCGCGCAGGCTGCCCGTCAGGAACAGGCCGGTGATGCGGGGATCCGCCGCCGCGCGGTCGAGGGCCTCGATGGCCGTCGGCAGCACCTGGGCGTGGGTGGACCCGCCGCCGATGGCCTCACTCAGGGCCTCGCCGGGCTCGGCGTCCCGGTCCGCATCCACCAGGCTGGTGTCCAGGTCGAAGACCAGCACCGCCTTGGAGGGGACCGAGGGCTTGCCCGAGGAGCCCACCGCCGCCGCCACCCCGATGAGGAGGACAAACAGCAGACCACCCGCCACAGCGAGGGCCAGCAGGCTGGCGAAGAAGCTCTTGAAAAAGTCCTTCATGGCGGCTCCAAAGAACGGGTTCCAGCATCGCACAACAGAACGTGGCACAATCTTGACTGGATTGGTAAACTTTACCCTCCGGAGGAACTCATGAGCAACTACCCCGAAGAAATGGTCGCACCCATGCGGCAGGAGTTAATGGAGGTCGGCTTTCATCAGCTGCTGAACCGCGATCAGGTGGACGCGGCCCTGCAGCGGCCCGGGACCACGCTGCTGGTGGTGAACAGCGTCTGCGGCTGCGCCGCTGCGGGGGCCCGGCCGGGTGTGGCGGCGGCCCTCCGGCGGGGCCTGCACTTCGATCACCTGGTCACGGTCTTCGCCGGCATGGAGAAGGAAGCCACCGCCCAGGCCCGGGATTATTTCGAAGGCGCCATGCCCACCAGCCCCCAGGCCGCCATCCTCCGGGACGGCGAGCT
>SESE01001160.1_pt1 | contig 10823 bp, 11 predicted proteins | sample 3171371 | NCBI WGS metagenome assembly SESE01 (sample SAMN06051881, study PRJNA518727) | freshwater metagenome | biome: subpolar coniferous forest; feature: holomictic lake; material: water; isolation source: holomictic Lake 442, 13 m depth | place: Canada: near Kenora, Ontario | collected...
CTGCCTCCAAGACCGTGATTTGGCTAGGGCAAATCGCCGCGCTTGAACCGCACGAACCCCGCCGTCGCGCACAGGCTACCCAGCAGCGCCGGGTAGGCGAGGGCATAGATCATGTAGCCGGTCTGGCCGAAATGGTCGAGGATCACATAAGCAGTAGGGCCGAGCAACACCAGTTGTGGGTCGAACAGCATCATGGTGGCGGTGCGAAAGACCTGAAGGGGGTTAGCCAGGGCAATGGCCACTGCGGTCTCGGGCGGCAGGGATTGGCGAACCATGATGCCGAGAAGAATCAAATCCAAAAATAGCAGCAGCATCAGCCAAACCACAAAGGCCACCCCCTGAGCCAGATCGGTGGAACGCGCCAGGGTGGATATCAACATGCCGATGCCTAAAAAACACCAGGCAAGCCCCATCAACAACCCGGTGTAGTAGCCAAACAACACCCAGGGCACCTCGGCACCACGAGCCATGCCCCAGACCACCGCCAAGGCCATGGCCAGAAACACCGGAAGGAATACCACCATGAAACGCCCCAGGAGCTTGCCCCAGTACCAGGCGGCGAGACTGATGGGCAACGACAGCAGATACTCAAAAATCCCGGCCTCCCGATCCCCGGCCACTGAACGCACCGTGGACACCAGCACGAACACCGGCAAAATCGCCATGGCCAGCTGGATATAAGTCACCATCAGCCGTGACAGCCCCGTGAACCCCATGATCCGCGACTCGGTCACCCCAAAGGCGAACAGGAGTACCACCAGGCCGCCGAAGATCAGGGCATAGACCAGGAACCACTGGGCACGCAGGGATTCGAGGATATCGGTGGTGGCGGTGAGCCAGAGATGGCGCATGGGGCGATCCAGTGGGAGGGTCTGAAATTTAGGGGTGGCGGCTGTATTCATGCGTGAGGATGCGGGCCTTGGCCGCCGCGAATGTCAGAGTACCGGCCTGGGGCATTGACTGAGCGCCCAGGCCATAGGCCATGGGTGTGACCTGTCCCGGCAGGTAGTGGGCGGCACGGGCGTCAAGCCAGAAGCCGTCGCGCCAGCCGGCGACCCATATTTCGTTGGCGGGATCCTCGCGAACCGGTTGCGGCTGGGCTTCGAGCCAGACCAGGGCGCAGCCGAGGTCGTCGAAGAAAAACACCTGAGAGAGCCGCCCCTCCGCCTGGCGCTGCCGGATCTGGGCGGCATGCTGATGGTCGGAGAGTACCATGCGGCAGTGATCACAAGCCTGACGATCCCAATGGATTGCCAGCGGCCCCGTCCCGGGGTCGTTGGAACAAGCGGCTAACAGTAACAGATTCATGAGCCACAGGCCTTTTCTGGCCAATTTCCTAACCCAATGATCCATCCAGCATCCCCATGTCTTCGTAAATATTCGCCAGCGTCAATTGTAGCTTGCGGTCGCCGCACCGCATGGACAGGATTTCGCCGGATTCCAGCAGCGCCTGTTCCCACTGGCCTTGGGCATTGCGCTGGTAATAATCGACCTGCACCTGTTCCGGAGACACGATCAGGTAATATCGAACACTGGGATTGCGCTGGTAATTCAGCAGCTTTTCGCGCTTGTCGGTGCTAAAGGTATTGGGGGAAAGCACTTCCACCAGCACACAAGGCCGTTCCCTGTAGTAGGGATCCGGGTTGTCCGTGGGGTCGCAACAGAGCATGACATCCGGGTAATACTGGTAGCGCCCATTTTCCATCCGCAGCTTCATGTCATTCATGTAGGTGGCGCAGGTTGTGCCACGCGTCTGGCGGCGGAGGTGGAAGCCAATATTCATGGCAACGCGGTTGTGTTTATCGGCCGCCCCGGCCATGGCATATCTCTGCCCATCCACATATTCATGGCGGACAGGCGCGTTTTTCTCCAGTGCCAGATACTCGGCTTCAGTGATGTCGTATTGTGCTTGTGGCTGGGACATTGTCTCAAGATTCTGCCTGGAAAACTGTCTGGAAATCCGCGTCCAGTGGTAACTCATCCAGGTGAATATGGACGAGCAGCGCGGCATAGCGCGACAGTACCCCCAGAAAACGCAATCGATCCGATCCCGCTACTTGACCCTCCCAGGTCATGCCCTGGTCGCGGCTGTTAAAACCCCAGCCTTGAATCGTCCGGGCAAAAGCCTCGTCGGCCCGCAAAAGGCCCACCAGACCCTGCAGGCGACTGGCCAGATCGACAAGATCAGCGACTCGATCATCCAGCACCACTTGGCCCTGATCCAGCTCGATGACGCGGTTGACCAGTGCTGCAACCTCGTCGAGGCGATGGCTCGAGATCAACATGGCGGCGGTGTGCTGTTTTTCAGCCAGGAGCTGGAAAAAAGTATGACGTGCGGCCGGGTCGAGGTTGGCGGCGGGCTCGTCGAGTATCAGCAGGTCGCTGTCGCGGCCCAGGGCGATGGCAATCAAGAGTTTTTGCTTCTGCCCTCCGGAGAGTTTGACAAAAGGCTGGTGCCGAAAGCGCGCCACCTCAAAACCCAGGCGCTCGGCAACCCTCACGATACGCGCGGGATCGGCGTCGCAAACGCCGGCAGCAAAGCGCACCAGTTGTCCCACCGGCATCTTCAGCGGCGGCGGCAACTGAGGCACAAAGCCCACCCGCGACAGCACATCGACGCGGTGGGCACGCAGCTCGAGTCCATCCACCTCGATACGCCCGCCATGGGTGTATTCTCCCAGCAGACAGCGAATCAGGGTGGTCTTGCCAGCGCCGTTGGAACCCACCAGGGCGACACGGTGACCGCGCTCGATCACCAGATCCAGGGCCTGCAAGACCACCTGGCGGCCAAAGCGCTTGGTAACCTTTTCAAAGCGGATCATGGCGGCTAGCGCAACCGCTCCAGCCCCGCCACCCTGAAACTCAGGGATTGGGTGGGACAGACATCCACGCACAGACCGCAGCGGGTACAGTCGGCACCGATGTCGGTATCCAGGGTCTTGGCCCGCCCGCGAATGGTGACATCCAGGGCATGGGGTACCAGACAGACCGCACGGCAGTCCCCTTCGTGATGACAGTTTTGCAGGTTGTAGCGCACCCGCACGGGCGACAGGGCACCGATAAGGCCGTAGGTCATGCCGATCGGGCAGACGTAGCGGCACCAGGCACGGCGCGACACGAACACCTCGAATAATAACAGCGCCAATACCCATAACAGGGCCAGTCCCGGGCCATAGATCAGAGCGCGGCTCAGGATTCCGGTGGGAGAGAGGGCCTCGAAGACCGTGTAGCCGCTCAGGAAGGCCAACAGGGCAAAAGTCAGATAGAAGAACGTCCGAACCCCCCGATGGAAGGTGAGGTTGCGAGCCAGCCCGCGTTTGGCCAGCCACAGGTGCAGGTATTCCGCCCACTCTGCCAGCAGATGGTAAGGGCAGACCCAGGAACAAAAGGTGCGCCCGCCCAGCAGCCACCAGAGTAAAAACACGGTGAGAGTGCCGATCAGCAGATTCAGCACGACATGCCTGTAGGCCAGCATCACCTGCAGGGCGGCGTTTAGATCGGCAAAGTGAAAACCCATGACGCGGGAGGCTGTCAGCGCGCCTTCCACCAGTTGCACGTCGAAGTGGTACGAAGCCACGAACAGCCCATTGACCAGAATCAGCGCCGCCCAGCGGCGTTTTTGCCAGGAATTGCAGCAGGTTTTACGATGTTCATGACGCAGCGTCAGGAGCTTGGCCTTGGTCAGGCGTTCCCGGCGTTTTTCGGCGTAGGCCGTCTTGACCTCGGGTAATACCTGACCGGGATCAGGCCGCGACGGCTTAAAACCCAGCAACACCTTCAGCGATTCGAGGAAAGGGTTCATTGCCAGGCGACCTCCGAGGTGTGATCGATGTCGATGACGATGGCAGCGGGATCGGCCGGACAAACCATCTCGCACACCCCGCAGCCGACACAGCCATCCTGGATCACCGGGGTCGCACCTGGGCCCTCCCGATGGGGTTTTAGGGCGATGGCGGGGCGGGGCGGACACTGATTCTTGTCGCCGGACGGGGGCTGTCCGGCCGCGCATTGCGCCAGGCGGATCTCGATGGGGCACTGGCGCCGGCACAGGTCGCACAGGGGAAGATCATAGGGATGATCCGCTACCGGAAGGGGTTTCCAGCGATCCCTCTCGGCGTAACGCAGCTTGCCGGTGAAATCAGACCCCCGTGCCGGCCCCTTGAAACCCTTGCCCTGCTGGGCGAGACAGGCCTCCGGGCGGGCCAGCCGGGCCAGTCCCATACGGGTTTGGGCCGGGTAATTGATGGCATGGGTGAGGGCACCCGTCGGGCAGGCGAGTACGCATTGCAGGCCGTCACAGGAAAAATCGCAGGCCTGGACGCGGGGCTCGATAGTGGGCGTCCCCACGCCCACGCCGTCTCGCAGACCGGTGAGTTTGATGGCCTCTACGGGGCAGACCTGTACGCACTGGCCACACTTGATGCAGGCGGCCAGGAAGTGCTGCTCATCCAGGCGGTTTTTGATTGCACCAGGTGGGCGCAGGCGGGCGCAGGCACCCTCCAGCACCGGTACCAATCCCAGCAGTGAGAGGCCCACCAGCCCTGTGGCAAGAACCCCTGTGCGCAGAAATTCGCGCCGGTTCTGTGCCTGGCGGATGGGGGTGAGGGGCTGCTTGCCATCTTTGGGTGTGTTCATAGCTTTGACTTTATCAATCAATCCCGCCCCAGGGAACCACGCAATACCTCCAAGGCATCGAAGGCCGATGCCGCTGGAGGTTTTGGGCGCATGGCCCGGGTGGCTGTGTCCCTGTCGACGATCATCAGCGGACGCTCGTCCTGCAGGACGAGAATGGGCTCGCTAAAGGGTGCCAGGCGCTCCAGAAAATCCAGCGTCTCCAGCATCGGCGAGCCTTTGAAGAATTGGGCTGGCGGCACATCCATCCAGAGGCGGTCGGCGTAGCTGTAGAGCCGGTAGGGGGTGTCGCCGATGCCGTCGTAGTTGCGGTCAAAACCCTCGTAGTCGTCCCAGTTATTGCCGTGCCACTCGTTGCGCCGGGCGCTTTCGCCGCCATCCACCGCGACCTGGGTGAGGTTACCCTTGAAGTGGTTGCCCTCGAATTGGTTGCTGTGCCAGTCGTTGTGGAATCGTACCCCAATTCCGTTGTAGGCCACCAGATTGCCGCGCAGACGGTTGGTGGTGTCCGGCTGGTAGGGGGAGACATCCAGGTAGATCCCGACCGCATTGTGCAGTATCTGGTTGTTTTCAATGGTGACGTCCGAGGTCTCATTGAGGCCAATGCCGATGCCGGTGGGACCTGCGGATCTGGCGATGGTGTTGCGCTTGATCTCGACGCCGTCGCTGTACATCAAAAAAATGCCCACCGAGTTGTCCTCGTAGTGGTTGTCCAACACCTCGTTGTGCTGGGCATACATGAAGTGGAGCGAATAGCGGCCGCCCCGGGCGTCGTTGCGGGCGATGAGATTATCCCGCGAGTACCAGACTACGGTGTCGCGGGAATCACGGATGACATTATCCGTGATTTGATTGCGAAAGCTGTACCAGAGCCGGATAGCATCTCCCCGGAGTCCCAGACTCAGGGGCTTGGAGGAGATGCGATTGTGGCGGACAATGTTGTCCTCGGACTGTTGCAGGTCGATGCCAAACAGGCAGTCGTCGATCTGGTTGTCCTTGAGGCTGTTGAAGTTCCCACGCACCTGGATACCGGCGTCGAGATCGTTGTGGGATTGGCCGGAATTCGTGAGGTGCAGTCCCTGGAGCGTCGCGCCGCTGGTATGTAGCACCACCACGCTGCCCTGACCACCGCCATCGAGGGTCACCTGGCTGCGGCCGTCGATGGTCAGCGGTTTGTCCAGGATGACCGGGCCGGCGTAGCGTCCAGGAGGCGGGGTCAGCACCGTCCCGGGCGCGGCGGCGTCAACCAGCATCTGAAACGCCGGGTAGGCACCTGCGGCTATCCAGGGGAAGCAGCAGCAGGTCACGGCCACGGCGATCCGGCAAGCCATCAGGGGCGATTCCACTCCTGACGCCGCAGCAAGGCCGCCACGGCCAGCAGGGCACTGGTGGCAAGCATCAGGACAAAGCCGGCGGACGGGTAGGAGTGGGTGCTGAACTGAGCGACCTTGCCATCGCCAAACACGGTCGGCATGAAGGGTTTGACGGTGAAGGCACCCATGTCGTTGAGGCGGTGACCGTACCACCACAGCCAGGCCGAGTAGTCGATGAGAAAGAACAGCGGCAGGGCCAGAGGCACCAGCACCAGCAGCCAATACAGGAGACCGCCGTTCTTCCGCGCCCCCCACACCAAAAAAACCATGGCACCGATCAGGGCCCAGAACACCGCATGGGCCACGGTATTCATGCGTGCGGCCAGGGGTGCGATCTCGGCTGGATTGTTGAAATAACGGGCCAGGCTTTTGGCATAGTGCCAGGTGAGCAGTTGGCTACCACTGCCGCTCCAGGGTTCGTGGCTACCCAGACGCTCCTGGTCTTTCTGGAAGGTCACCGCCAGGTTGTCGAGATAACGCTGTTTTCCGGGTTGGGTAGTGGCCTCTGGCGAGGCCGCCTGGGCCTTCGCCAGACTCTTGGCCATCTCCCGCTTGAGCCGGGCGACCAGAGCCTGACCGGGGGAGACATCCTGGGCATTTTCCGCTTCGCCGGCGGATTGATCCAGGGCCGTCGTCATGGCGCTCAGATAGCCCTGATTCTGATAGATCAGGCCACCCGTCCCATAAAAATACAGGGCCATCCAGCCGGCCACCCCAATGAACGCCACCGCCATGACCCCCACGCGCAACCCTGGCCCCGGGATCATAAAACCCACCAGCATCACCCCCAGCATGGACACCAGAAAAGGCGAGAAGGCACGTTCGATCACCCCGCCGGCGGCGATCGGGTACATGCCCACATAGTGATTGATGGTGTCCATCTCGTGAACACAATCGAGGGCCTCTTCTTCGCTGATTTCACGCTTTTCGATCTTTCGGCAGCCGTTGAACACGCCGTTCATGTGGAACTGGATGCGCACCCCATCGGGGAAGGCCTCCGCCGGGTAGTTCGGCGCGGTCAGGGAAACCCACCAGATCGGTGTGTAGTAGACGGCTACGAGCAGCGCGATGGCCGCAACAACCAGTGCATAAACCAACGGGTTGGTTTTAGTTTTATTAGAGGGGGGGGCGGTGTTCATGTCAGTCAAAATCGGGGTTCTTCCAGTCCGCCGACTTGGCCATCAGCGCCACCGGTGGTTTGATGCGGGAGGTGTAGTCACAGACCGCCAAGAGCTGCTGTTCGGTGAACTCATGCACCTGCTTGACCATATCCGGATTGGCGTTGCGGCGCTTGCCACCCTTGATTTCGCGGAACTGGCGCAGAATATACTCGTAGTGCTGGCCCTGGATGCGTGGATAGAATTTCTCCGCGTTGCCCTCGCCGGTCTCGCCGTGGCAGCGCACACAGTTATCCTTGTAAAGCTGTTGGCCAAGCGCCAGGTCGGCACCCGGGCCCACGCCATTGTCCGGCGTCATGGGCAGCTTGGCCATATAGGCGACGACATCCGCCAGGGCCTGGGGGCCGCCGATCTGGCTGGGCAGGGCAAAGGGATACATGGTGGGGTTGTCGCGGTTCAGCGCACGGATGTCAGCGAGCTGTTTGATGATCACGGTGCCGTGCTGACCGGCCAACTGGGGGAACGTGCCCTCCTTACTGCCCCAGCCCTCTGGTCTGTGACAAGCGGCGCAGACTTCGTACACATCGCGCCCGTTTTTAGCATCGCCCTTGAGGTGCAGTGCCTCGTCCTTTTCGCCGCCCGCATCGTTCCAGGCTAGGACGCCACTACCGAATACCACGCCCGTCGCGATCACGATCGTCTTCAGTACTTGCTTGCTCATCAAAAACCTCCGCGTGTTAGCTAAATCGACCTATATCTATTGTTGGGGTAGAGTGGCCAGCCAGTCGGCAATGGCGCGCATCTCGGCCTCGGACACCAGGTGCATGACCCCTTTCATGGCCACCGTCATGCCGTTGTTGCGTGTACCGCTCTTAATGTCCTGCATCTGGTTGAAGAGATAATCGGCATTCTGTCCAACCAGCTTTGGGTAGGTAGGCATGATGGGGGTTTTGGCATCCTTGCCATGACAGGCGGTACAAGTTTTGGCCTTGAACAGCGCCGCACCATCCAGAGCCTGGACGGAGGTGAATGGCAACAGGGTCAGCGACAGACACAGGGAAAAAATCGTCTTATATTTCATGGATAATCTCGTAAAAAAACCAAGAAGGGGGGCGTGCGCCCCCCTCACAACAGGGATCAGACTGGACTCGTTACTTGACCATCTTGGCGCCATTCTGCTCCAGGAAGGTCTTGGCACGCAGGCCGAGATCTGCGGTTTTTACCTGATACTGCCACCATTGATTCGCCCACAACATGGCGTTTTGCCAGTCTGACTTGGCCGCCGCCGCATCGGCCTTTTCCTTCGCCCCCTTGGCAAAGCCGAGCTGATCGATAGCGTCTTCCACCAAGCCCACCACGGTCGGAAAATCCTTGTAGTTGTGGGCGGTGATGAAGGCCACCACTTGGTCGATCACCGCCTGAGTATCGACGTTAGTCTTCACCTGCTTGTCATAGTCGGCCTGGGTGTAGGCCACGCCTTCCTGCATGGTGGCGGCCTCGGCCTTGTGGCCCTTGGGCTTGACCAGCAGATAGCCCTGCATCTCGAGATGCAGCGCCGAGCAGAACTCAGTGCAGTAATAGGGGTAGACACCCGCCCTGTCGGTCTGAATCGTGACCGAGGCGGTCTTGCCAGGCTCGATGGAAAGCTGCACATCGTGGCCGTACATGGCAAAGCCGTGAACCTCATCCTCCGCCCGCTCCAGGTTGGTGAGATGAATGCGCAGGGTATCGCCTTCTTCCGTCTCGATGATCTCGGGATTGATGTGGGAGCGGATGACCGTACCCATCACCTCCACCGTACATTTTCCTGCCGCGTCGCAGGTGCGTTCGGTCTTTTCGCGGCCGGCACGAGTGCCATAGGGCGATTTTTCATCAGTGCGGCTGTTCCAGCCGGATTTGTATCGCACCTCCGGTTTCAGCTTGTCGGCCTTGATCGCCACCACATAGTGTGGCTCACCCAGAGGCAGGGGCATGTCGTACAGTAACTGCATTTTGTCGTCACTGATGTCAATCAGCTGATGATTCTGCGGATGCAAGGGGCCGACTGGATTAAAACGGTCGATGGCCAGCTTGTTCATGGCGACCAGATAGTGACCTTTGGGGCTCACCGAATCGCCTTCCATGGTCATCAGGTGGCCGATGTTGTAGTGGATGGAGAGTTTATCCAGCACCTTGCCCTCGCAGTAATTCCACTTGCCGACCATGGAGTCCACATAGAGCGAGGTGTAAGCGATGCAGGGCTTGCTGTCGTACTGGGTATGCAGTGGCCCAAGACCCAGTTCCACCTGGAGGTGCAGCGCGTCCTTCATGGCGATGATGGGGATTCCATAAGGATCCTTGCCCTCGAACTTGCCGGCCTTGATGACGGCCTGGATCTTCTCGAAGCTGAACACCGAGACATGGCTGTCGAGCTTGCCGGAGACAATCATGAACTTGCCATCCGGGCTCACGTCCACGCCGTGCGGGCTCTTGGGCTCGGGAATCAGGTACAGCAGCCCGTTGGCGATGGCCTGTTCCATGGTAATGAGAAACATGCCGTTACGTTTCTTGACCTGACCGGACTGAACCAGCGCCTCGGCTTTTTTCCAGTCCGTGATGTGCAAAAAGTCGGTGTCTTTCGAGGAACAACCGGCCTCAAAAGGCGGGCGTCCGCGCTCGATGCCGCCGACGTAGCGTTCAGTACAAAAAGAGTTGGTAAAACCCCAGCCATTGCTAGGCCCCTTGCCCGCGTCGGAAAGATCCTGACTGTAGGGGGGTAATTCGAAGGTGAAAGAGTTTTCCGGCTCAATACGCCCTTTTTCGCGGTTGAACTTCCAGTAAGTCAGGCCGCCGCGATACTGGTCATTGAATTTCTCCAGGGGCACGTAACCCACGTCCTTGTAAGGCGCGGCGTATTGGGTGGCCTCCATCACATATTCGGTATTGGGGGTCACGAAGGCCCCGCCATGCTCGGAGCGAAACAGCGGATTGACCACGATTTGCTTGGTCTCGAAATCGCGCAGATCAATCACCGCGAGCCGCGGGTTGGCCTTGTCGTTGATGAAGAGGTAGCGGCCGTCATATTCGCCGTTGGTTTCGGAGATTGCCGGGTGATGGGTATCGCCGTAATGAATGTCCTTACCCTCGATCCGGCCCTCGGCCAGCACCGCCTTGGATTCGTCGTCGAAGCCGTAACCCTGCCAGGGTTCAGGGGTGAAGACGCCGATGTATTTGAGGATACGCATTGACGGGATGCCATAGACGATCACCTGCCCGCTCTGGCCACCAGAGCTAAAGGCGAGGAATTCGTCCCGCCCGCCGGAGGGGGTGTAGGTCTTGGCTGCCGCCAGCAGGTCTTTTTCGGTCAGACTGCGGCGCTTCATGACATCGATTAGGGTTTCCGTTGACCAGGCACTAGACGCGGCGGTGAGGCCAAGGCCGAGTCCCAGCAGGACAATCGCGATTTTCTTGAGACACAGGGGCATGGTACTCCTCCTCGAGGGGTTGGGTTATCCGACATCGATCCTTCTTCACATCATTTCCAGGCATGGCCAATGGCTTGACAATTTGACGATACATCAAGCACCCAATACCAGAAAATGGCAAATTATTCTAACCGCAAGAGATCGGCGTGGCCTTGATGAAAGTCAAATACAATCCTGTGCATGGGTAGGAACAGGGCTTGTCCCAGCCCCCACCGGGTTCCACATAAAGACTTCGA
>SESE01001161.1_pt1 | contig 10816 bp, 7 predicted proteins | sample 3171371 | NCBI WGS metagenome assembly SESE01 (sample SAMN06051881, study PRJNA518727) | freshwater metagenome | biome: subpolar coniferous forest; feature: holomictic lake; material: water; isolation source: holomictic Lake 442, 13 m depth | place: Canada: near Kenora, Ontario | collected...
CCCCAGTCTTTCTGCCGCCGCCCTGCTCGGCCTCTTCACGGCCGCCTGCGGGCGGGCCGAGGAGCAGTTCCCCAAGCCCGATTGGACCGACCGGCCCAGCCCGCTCGCGTCACCCCACGCCGTCCCCGGCGGCACGATCACCCTCTCCGGCATCCAGCCCAAGAGCTTCAACGGCTACCTCGATAATTTCTCCTCCTCCCAGCAGGTCTTCGGCATGATGTACGAGCCCCTCCTGGGCACCGATCCTCTCACGACCGAGCTCGTTCCGGGACTGGCAAGCCGGTGGACGGTCTCGGACGACAAACTGACCTTCACCTTCCACCTCGACCCCGCCGCCCGCTGGTCCGACGGCAAGCCCGTCACCGCCGCCGACGTCCGCTGGACCTTCGACGCGATCATGAATCCCACGAATGACACCGGCCCGAACAAGGTGTCGCTCGGCGTCTTTGCCCCGCCCGAGGTGGTCGACGAACGGACGGTCCGCTTCACGGCCCGCGAGGCCCACTGGCGCAACCTCCTCGCCGCAGGCGGCTTCGCCATCCTCCCCCGCCATGCGTTTGAGGGCCGGGATTTCAACACGATCAACTTCGAGTTCCCCGTGGTCTCCGGCCCCTACCGCTTTGCCGCGATGCGCGAGAACAGCGACCTGCGCCTGGAACGCCGCGCCGATTGGTGGGCCCGCAGCCGTCCCTCCAATGCCGGAGTTTTCAACTTCCAGACCATCATCTACCGCTTTTTCACCGATCAGGACAACGCCTTCGAGGCGATGAAAAAGGGCGACATCGATGTCTACGCCGTCTATACCGCCCGCATCTGGGCCAATGAGACCCGAGGCCCCCGCTTCGACAACAACTGGATCGTCCGCCGCCGCGTGCGCAACCACAACCCCGTCGGATTCCAGGGGTTTGGCATGAATCTCCGGCGCCCGCCCTTCGATGACCTGCGCGTCCGCCAGGCCCTCGCCGCCCTTCTGGATCGCGAAACCATGAACAGCACCCTCATGTTTAAGGCGTATTTTCTGCACCGCTCGTACTTTGAGGACCTCTACGACGCCCAGACCCCCTGCACCAACACGCTCGTCGCCTATGATCCCGTCCGCGCCTCGGCCCTGCTGAAAGAGGCCGGCTGGGTCGCCAACCCCAAGACCGGCGTGCTCGAGAAGGACGGACGGCCGCTCGTGATCCGCTTCCTCACCCGCGACGGCGCAGGCGACCGGTTTCTGGCCATCTATGCCGAAGCCCTGAAGAAAGCGGGGATTAACCTCGTCATCGAGCGCAAGGATTTCGCCTCGTGGATGCGCGACATGGATGCCTTCAATTTCGACATGACCTGGTGCAGCTACGGCGGCGGACTCTTCCGCGACCCCGAACACATGTGGCTCTCGCGCGAGGCCGACCGCCCCTCCGGCAACAACGTCGCCGGATTCAAGGACCCCCGCGTCGATGCCTGGATCGAGAGCCAGAAGACCGAGTTCGACCCCGCCCGCCGCAACACCATCCTCCGCCAGATCGACGGCGTCCTCGCCGCCAGCGTCCCCTTCGTCCTCCTCTGGAACAGCGATGCCACCCGCCTCCTCTACTGGGACAAGTTCGGCATGCCCGACACCGTCCTCTCCAAATACGGCACCGAGGGCGACGTCGTCGCCTACTGGTGGTTCGACCCCGACTCGGCCGCCGACCTCAAGGCGGCCATGACCGCCGGCAAGCCCCTGCCCGCGCGTCCCTTCGAGGTCAATTTCGACACCGTCTTCAAGGCGCCACCTCCCGTCCGGAAAGGGTCGGACCCGGGGCCGGACAAGAAGTAGCGGCTCGCGCTTCGCCATTGTTTTTCAAACGTCACTATTAGCCAACACGGATTACCATGAACCTGGCCGACTCCACCTCCGCCCTCCAAACTTCCCTGCGCGCGCTGGGCCGCGTGGCGGTCGCCTTTTCCGGCGGCGTGGACAGCACGCTGTTGCTCAGGGTCGCCGCCGACACGCTGGGACCGTCCAACGTCCTGGCCGTGATCGGCGACTCGCCCAGCCTGCCGCGCCGTGAGAAGTCAGAGGCCGAGGATCTGGCCGCCGGCATGGGCGTGGAGCTCGTCGTGGTCCAGACCGGCGAGATGGACAACCCGCACTACGCCGCCAATCCCAAGAACCGCTGCTATTACTGCAAGCAGACGCTGATGGCGGAGGTGCGAAAACAGGCCAAAGCCCGCGGCATCACGGCCGTGATCGACGGCCAGAATGCCGATGATCGGAGCGATTGGCGGCCCGGCAGCCAGGCGGCCCGCGAATGCGGCGTGCGCAGTCCGCTGCAGGAGGCCGGCCTCACCAAGGCCGACATCCGCCTCCTCTCCGAAAGCCTCGGCCTTCCCACCGCCCGCAAGCCGGCCATGGCCTGCCTCGCCTCGCGCCTCCCCTATGGCACACCCGTCACCGCCGCCGTGCTGCGGCAGATCGAGACCGCCGAGCAGAGCCTCCAGGATGCCGGCTTCGCCACCGTGCGCGTCCGTCACCACGGCACGGTCGCGCGCATCGAGATCGCCCCGGACGATTTTCCGCGCCTGCTCGACCCCGCCACTCGCCTCCGAATCACCGCCGCCGTCAAGGCCGCAGGCTTCACCTTCGTCGCCCTCGACCTCGACGGGTACCGCACCGGGAGCCTGAATTCGCCATGACCTTCTCTGCCGCACTGGATGTTCTTCTCTCCGGAGCGCCTCCCTGCGCGGACGCGCTCGCAGCCCTGATTGCCTGTGGCGACACCGACGCGCCGAGCCTCTACGCGGCCGCCGACCAGGTCCGCGTTGCCACGGTCGGCAACGAAGTCCACCTTCGCGGCTTGCTCGAGTTTTCCAATACCTGCCGCCGGAATTGCGACTACTGCGGCCTGCGGCGCGACAACGCCAGAGTCGAACGCTACCGCCTCACCCCCGACGAGATCATCGCCACCGCCTGCGAAGCCGAAAAGCTCGGCTTCCCCTCGCTCGTCATGCAGTCCGGCGAAGATCTCTGGTTCACCGGCCCGCGCCTGGCCGAGATCATCCGAGCCATCAAAGAAAAAACGTCTCTGGCCATCACCCTCAGCGTCGGCGAGCGCGACGAGGCCGACTATCGCCTCTGGCGCGAAGCGGGCGCCGACCGCTACCTGCTGCGCATCGAGACCACCGATCCGGAGCTGTTCCGCAGGATACATCCCGACGACGATCTGGAGGGGCGCAAAGCCTGCCTGCTCACTCTGAAGCGCCTCGGCTACCAGCTCGGCTCGGGTGTCATGGTCGGCCTGCCCGGGCAGACCCCCGCCGCGCTGGCGCGCGACGTGCTCTGGCTCCGGGATCTCGGCGCCGAGATGCTCGGCGTCGGGCCTTTCATTCCCCATCCCGAGACGCCGCTGGCCGATGCCCGTGGCGGCACGTTTGACCAGGCCTTGCGGCTCGTCGCCGTGCTCCGCCTAGCGTTCCCATACGCGCACATCCCCGCCACCACGGCGATGGCCTCGCTCGATCCCTTGGGACGCGAAAAAGCGCTCCAGGCTGGTGCCAACGTGGTGATGCCCGCAGTCACGCCCACCGACCGTCGGGCGCTCTACGCACTCTATCCCGGCAAGATTTGCCTCGACGACAACGCCCGCAAATGCCGCGGCTGCATCGAGGCCCGGATTCGCGGCATCGGCCGCTCCGTTGCCACCGGCCCTGGCCATGTCATTCGGCGCTGACGGCCAAGCGCTTCTTTTTGAGAAATTTTTGGGTGGTGAAAACAATGCCCTTTCTTAGGTGTCCTGTTTTAGGTTGAATCCGCAAGCCGCTTATGGTAAGGTTATCTCCAATTTCACGAGATTATGCCCTTTATGATTGTTCGTACTTTCATTCGCACGGCTTGGAGTGGATGCGGGGTGCTGTTTGTGGCGTTCGCGCTTGCGTTGGCTGTGCCCGCCTCCGCCCAAAACGCAACGCCTCCCGAAGTCGTGCAGGCGCTGGCGGTGTTTGACGCCGAGTGTGCCAAGATCCAAAGCCAGCACGAGGAAACGGTGGCCGGTTCGCCGCGTGTTTACACGAACCAACTCATGGTGATCCGGCGCAAGTTGCAGGATGCCGGTGATCTGGACGGCGTTCTGGCCGTCATGCAGGAATCGGAACGGTTCATCACGGCCATCAAGGGCGAAGCCGATCCGTTTGAACTGGTTCCCGAAATGCCCGAATCCGCCCTCGTCAAAACGCCTGCGACGCTCCGCCAGTTACAAGACGCCTATTTGAAGAACAAAAGCGATCAAGCCGAACTTCGTAACAAGCAATTTACCGATCTCGCCGGACGACTCATCGGACGGCTCGACGTCATCACGAGAGACCTGACGATCCGCAACCGCATCGCCGAAGCGGTGCTCGTCAAGAAGGAAGGCGACTATTGGCGCAAGATGATAGCCGATAGCCAGATGTTCGGCGTGATCGAAGGCCGCATGCTGGAGCGATCAGGACGGATGCCGCCGACGAAAGTTGACCCGCCTGCGACACCATCCGGCGGACGGACTGAGTCTTCTGCAGAAGCCCCTTGGCGCACGTGGAAGCTCGCCAAAATCGCCGGCTACGCCCAAGAGGGATCGCTTTTCGACCATCCCGATCTGCCCGACGAACTGTCGTTCACGTTTGACAAGGAAAACGGCCAGATCCGAGTCGATGGCATACGCGTAGTCGCCCAGACGTCCATTGATATGCGTGATCGTGCGTGGTTGGGCAAGGCGATCCGCTGGTCGGTCCCATCGGCCAAACAGTTGGATGCGACGTTTCAGATCACGTCAAAGGCGCTGGCACCCAACAAAGACGGCGGCCCCGCTGTGCAGCTCATCGTTCAATACGACAAGACGATCCCGCAGGTGTTCACCTGGCCCATTCTGTACCACGACATGACCCTCCAGATCGTTCATGATGCCGCGACCGACTCGCGGCGGATCGTCTGGGTCCAGAGTCGCCTGCCTGGCACGCTCATCACGGTCCCCGCCGACGCGCTCAACATCCGGGTGCTCCTCACCCTCACCACCCGCCGCCCCGGTGAACGGTGCGACAGCACGATCACCGTGCGCTAAAGTGACAGGCCCGCAGGAGGGTCATAAGCCGGATTCTGTCTGGGCACCTTGCGGTGTCCGCCCGACCATTCGACTATGCGACCAACCCGGAGTCTTCCGGCCGAAGCCGGGCGGCGCGGGCAGCGCCTGGAACTCCCTATTTGGTCTTGCTCCGGATGGGGTTTGCCTAGCGACGGCGCTTGCGCAACCGCCCGGTGGTCTCTTACACCGCCTTTTCACCCTTACCGATGGCCGAAGCCGCCGGCGGTATGTCTCTGTGGCACTTTCCATCGGCGCCGATATGGCAGCGCCTTCCCCGCGTTAACCACGGGGCATCCCGCCCTATGGAGTCCGGACTTTCCTCCCGCGCAGCGGTCTCCCGCGCGCGGGCGGTCGGTCACCTCCCGCGAACCTGTCAGAATCAATCGGCCGAATACAAAATCCTCCCGCACGTCTGGCAGGAAACAATGCCCGCGTTCCGCCGCACCAGATGCGCCATTTGCGGGGGCTGCGTCAGATGGCAACCGCCGCAGACTGTGCCGCCTTCAAGCGGGACGATCACCGGCCAGCGCTTGGGCAACAGGCGGGTATAGGCCAGCAGCGCCTGCTGCGAGGTCACTGCCTTCAATGCACCGGTTCGCTCGGTCAGGCACTGGGTCAACTCCGCCTGCCCATCGGCCATGCGACGGTCCAACTCCTTCAGATAGCGGTTCACGATCTCCGTATCGGCGCTGAGCTTCGCCTGGGCCTCCGCCACACGGGCTGCGGCCGGCGTGACCTCGTCCATCAGCGCGATCTGCCGGGCCTCACACTGCTCAATCTCGTCGGTGGCCCGCGTGATCTCGTGGGTCATGGCCTGAAAGTCCCGGTTGGTCTTCAGCGCCTGCTGCTGCTGTCGCAGCTTCTCCATCCGCTCCTTGCGGTTGGCCACCTCGCCCTCAGCGGCGTTCAGGTTGAGCTGCGTAATCTTCAGATTGGACTGGGCAGCCGCGAGGACGCCCAGCGCTCCCTTCAGCCGGGACTTCTCCTGCTCTTTGCGATCGGGCAGGTCTTGAATCTCCTGCTGCAAAGCCCGAATGCGTCCATCAATCTCCTGCAATGCCAGCAATGGCTCCATGACGGTCACGACTCCACATCCTTCCCTAACACGGACTCAAAAGAACAAAAGACGGTAAAATGAGCAAGGGAAAGAGACTACCGAATTCGAACACCGCTTGTCAACCTGGAATTCAGAGTCTTTGTCTCTTCCATTGACCCTTACATCACCGGCAGGAAGATATCGATGTAGGCGTCGAGAATGCGCTGCCCCCAGAAGACCCAGATCACCGCGCCGAGCGAGAGATAGGGGCCAAAGGGAATCCGCCCCTGAAGCTCCGTCTTCTTGAGCAGGATGAGCGTGACGCCAACCACGCTGCCGGCCAGCGATCCCACGATCAAGACAAACAACACCGCTTGCCAGCCGAGAAACGCTCCCACCGCGCCCATGAGCTTGACGTCGCCAAAGCCCATCGCCTCTTTTTTGAAGACCTTTTCACCCAGCGCCGCCACCAAAAAGAGAAGCCCGAAGCCGGCCATCTCGCCGATTCCGGATCCCAGCAAACCGCGATACCACACGGTCGCGCCGTGGTGCATCGCCGGAACCAGCGCGCTGAAAATCGGCCCCGCAATCATGCCGCCGATGGTCACGCTGTCGGGCAGGATCATGTGGTCCAGATCCACGAACGTTCCGCACACCAGCGCCGCCAGAAAGATCCAGTAGACCGGGATCAGCGCGGCGTCGACGAGCGGGACCATGCCCAGCATCGGACGCTCAAACGCATACTGCAGGAACACGATGCAGAAGAGCGCGGCCGTCAGCAGCTCGACGCCGATGTAGCGCGCGGAGATCGGCTGTCGGCACCAGCGGCAGCGGCCGCGCAGCAGCAACCAGCTCAAGACAGGGATGTTCAAGTACCAGGGGATCAGCCGGTTGCACGCCGGACAGTGCGAACGGGGGGCCACCACCGACTCGTCCCGCGGAATGCGCCAGATGCAGACGTTCAGGAAACTGCCGATGCACGCACCCAGTACAGCCGAGAAACAGGCGAGCACACAGACCAGATCAGCGGGCATATTCATCATGTACCTTCGTAGTGAGTTCAACTGTCAGAGCTAGGATGATTCATATCCGTGGCGATTATGATTCGGCGGGGATTGGGCGTCAAGCCTGAATACCGAAAAAAGGGGATTGCTAGTTTTTGCCGTTCCGTTTTACACTGTTTCCGTGATCTGAAACCCGAAAGGCACTCCCGTGCGCTACGCCATCGTCTCCGACATCCACGCCAATCTGCAAGCCTGGAACGCCGTGCTGACCGATATCGCCGCGCAACGCGTCGGGCGCATCCTCTGCCTCGGGGACAGCGTTGGCTACGGCCCCAACCCCTCCGAGGTTCTGGAATCGGTCTATCGCCACGTCGATGCCTTCTGCATGGGCAACCACGACGCGGCGGTCTGCGACAAGCTCGATCCCAGCCTCTTCAACGAACGCGCCCGGCATCTGCTCGACTGGACCCGCACCCGCCTCTCCGACAAGGCCGCGCGCTTCCTCGCCTCCCAGCCCCTCACGCTCGCGGGCCCCGGCTTTCGCTGTGTCCACGGCGATTTCACCGAGCCTGCCGCCTTCAACTACATCGAGGACCATGAGGACGCCGCCCGCTCCTGGGCCGCCGCGCCGGAGCCGCTCCTCTTTACCGGGCACACCCATCTGCCCGCCCTCTTCGTCATCGGCGCCAGCGGCGCGACCCACCACCTGCCGCCCCAGGATTTCGTGATCGAACCCGGCAAGCGCTACCTCGTCAACCCCGGATCGGCCGGCAACCCCCGCGCGGACGAGGCGCTCGCCTCGTACTGCATCTTTGACGACGATGCCGGTTCGGTCGTCTGGCGCACGGTGCCGTTCGATCTCGACGCTTACCGCGCCTCCCTGCTCGCCGCCGGTTTCGCCGAAACGGATACACCCTTCCTCGAACGCGACCCCCGCAGGCACCTCCTCACCGTCCGTGAAGCGGTCTCCTTCTCCCCCGCCCGCACACCGGACCAGCTCGCCCGCGGCGTCACGCCGGTCAGCGAGCTGACCCGCCTCAGCCGGGCCGCGCACCGATGGAAGCGCATCGCCCTCGCGACGGTCGTTACGGCCCTCCTCGCTGCGGCCGCCGGCATCGGCATCGTCCGGCTGCGGCCACCGGCCGCTGACGGCGGCCCGCTCATCCTGCCCGTGAGCGAGCTGCTGGCAGTCGCGCCCGCTTCGGCCAAAAACCTCCTGCCGCCGTTTCCCGTCTCGACGGACGGCGCCTCGCTCGTCGGCTGGCGCGTTCGGCTCGACAATCCCCAGACGACCACCCTCGCCGCCGTGCGGGATGGCATCGCCGTCACGGTCACCAACGGCCCGGCCCGTTTTCGCATCGAATCGCCGCCGGTGCGGATCAACCGCGCCAGCACGGGAAATTTCCAGATCAAAGCCCGCTTTCTCAAGGCCCCCGACTTTGCTGGCTATGCGGTCTTCGTCATCGAACAACTCGGGGAATCCGATGCCGGCGACTATCCCCTCGTGGTGAAAGAGATCCAGGACCCGCCGAAAATCAAACGGGATCGCGACGGCTGGACCTCCATGGATCGCAAAACGACGAACAGCCTGCGTCCCGCAACCCGTTTCATCCGCTTGGCCATCGAAGGCGAAACCGGCGGCACCGTCACCTTCGCCGACCCGGCGCTCGAGCCCCTGCCGCGGTAACCCGCCTCAGCCATCCGATGGCACGTCTCCCCGATAGGCGGCGAGCGCCTGCCGGAAGGCCGGCGTGCTGGCATAGCCGCAACTTTTGAATTCCGGACAGAACCCGCGGTAGACGCATTCCGGGACACAGACCCCGTGCAATTCGGGTTCGCTTTTTTGAACCTCGTCGAGCACCAATTGCCACGCCGCGGTCGTTTCTGGCGAGGCTTGGCGGCAGAGCCGTTTGCGGGAAATGAAGATGAGCGCCTGGGCGTTGGCCAGGCATTCATGCATCACGCAAGCCGATTGGGGAATCGCCTCGCGATTGAGGCCGGTACGATCCGTGCGCTGCGTGCTGACGAAGTGCTCGATCCCGATCTTGTGTCGCACGAAGTGAACGCTGACCCAATAGGGCAGATGGTCCCACTTCCACTTGAACACGATCTGCCGGATGGGTGAATGCTCGGAAAGGAGAATTCGCCGTTTCCATCCGCGACCGGGTTCCTTCACGCCCTCTTCCAGCCGCACGGTTGTGCGCGCCGCGTCAGCGACATCACGCCAGTTGAAACGGGCTTTGAACGAGCTAACCCTGACCGGTTGATCCACCATATCCAGACACCCTCCGAAGTAACGAGACGGAATGGCGCTCAGTTAAGGGACTATTGCCATCTTAATCTTAATCCTAATCTTAATCTTAATCTTCTGGTGTAGCACGGATTACGATTACGATTATGATTACGATTACGATTATGATCGGAAGCATCGCTTAACTTAGCGCCATTCGGGACGAGACGCGCGTCCCTGCAATCCGCGTCGAATGCGCTCCAGACAGTACTACACCGCCGTGAGCCGCACAAGGGTTTTCTGCGTTTTTCTGCCTTTTGAATGTCTTTGCATCTGCACCGGAATTCGGGTAACATCATGGCCTTTTTGTGGGAACTTTGGAGACACTGAACTATGGCAACATCCAGCCTCTCTTCGCCGGTTCGCCTGTGGTATCGCCAGCATGCTTGGGATTGGTATCACGCGCTGCCGCTGGGCAACGGTCGTCTCGGCGCCATGATCTACGGCCGCGTGATGCGTGAGCGCCTCCAAATCAACGAGGAGTCACTGTGGGAGGGCACGCGCCTGGACCGGGCCAACCCGCGCGCGCCGAAGGAATTGCCGAAGATCCGGGAGCTCCTGTTTGCGGGGCGGAACAGCGAGGCCTACGATCTGGCCGAGGCGGCCCTGCTCTCGCCGGAGCGGAACATTGATTCCTACCAGAGCGCCGGTGAGCTGGTGATTGATTGGGTCGGGGGCGGCTTCCGTCCGACCCACGATGCGGGATTCTTCAACCCGAAGCCCGGTGGCCCGTGGTGGGAGGTCGTCTATGCGTGCTATGACTACGAGCGCGATCTGGACCTGGCGACTGGGATCGCCACCACGCGGGTTACCGCCCGGGGCGTCCGGCAGCAGCGGGAGCACTTCTGCTCCCAGCCCGACCAACTCGTCTGCACACGGATCGTCTTCGAACCCGGCAAGTGCAATCTGGACTTGAACCTCCAGCGCGAGCAGGACGTGCAGTCGCGCGTCGCGACCCCCGACGGCCACCTGCTGCTGACCGGCCGTCTGACCCGCGGCGGCATGCGCTTTGCGCTGCTGCTGCACGCCCGGGCGATCGGCGGAAAGCTCATCGCCGACGAGGATTGCCTGCGCGTGCGGGGCGCCGACGCCGTGGAACTGCGGCTGGCTGCCGCCACCTCCTACGTGGCGCCGGGCGACGTCTCGGCCGATGCCGTGGGCCGCTGTCGCGCGGCGATGATGGCCGCGGCCGGCAAGGATTGGGACCGACTGCGGGCGGACCACGTGGCGGCGCACCGCCGGCTGTTCGATCGGGTTCGCCTGGAATTGCCCGCCTCGCCCGGCGATGCTTTGCCGACCGACGAACGGCTGGCGCGCGTGAAGAAGGGCGAAGAAGACCCCGGTCTCGAGGCGCTCTATTTCCACTACGGACGCTATTTGATCATGAGCTGCAGCCGACCGGGTT
>SESE01001164.1_pt1 | contig 10787 bp, 9 predicted proteins | sample 3171371 | NCBI WGS metagenome assembly SESE01 (sample SAMN06051881, study PRJNA518727) | freshwater metagenome | biome: subpolar coniferous forest; feature: holomictic lake; material: water; isolation source: holomictic Lake 442, 13 m depth | place: Canada: near Kenora, Ontario | collected...
CGAGGCCGAGATCGCCATGAGCCTGGCCCTGCCGCCAGCCGCCCCGGAAACGGTGGCACCCGAAGCAGCAGTTGAAGCACCCACTGCCAGCCTCCTCGCTTCACTCCAGATCGATGGCTTGGACGCTGCCCTCACGGACCGTCTTGCCGCCGCTGGCTATCCCGACGTCAAATCCCTCTACACTGTCACCGCCGAGCAGCTCATGCAGGTGGAAGGCGTGGATCAGGATCTGGCCTTCCGTCTCATCGATGCCGTGCAGGCTCACTTCGGGGAGTAGGCTGTAGTCCTGCAGCCCTTCCCGTTCCCCACCCCCAGGCCGAGGTAGTCCGCTTACATGCTGCGTATCAACCAACTCGCCAAAGAGCTCGGAGTCGCCAATCAGGAGGTCATTGAGGCCTGCGATAAGCGTCTGGGCCTCCAAGGGAAGAGCCATAGCTCCAACCTCACCGATGACCAGGCGGATCAACTTCGCCGGAGCTTCCAGGGCAAGCACAAGGGCGAGTCCGATGCCCCGCCCCTGGCGCTGCACAAGCCCTCCGCCGCCGTGCGGATCGTCAAGGGGCCAGCCCAGCACCCGGCCGCCCCCGAAGCCGCGCCCCAGCCGCCGCCTGAAGCACCCAGGCCCGCGCCTGCCGTGCTGGTGAAGCGACCTGAGCCCAAGCCCGAACCGGCGCCGGTGGTTGAAGCTGCGCCCGAGGTCTCGGCTGCACCCAAGGTGGCCGCCGCCCCGACCCAGCCCGCGGAAGAAGCCGTTCCAGCGAAGCCTGTGGCCCAGGAGGCCTTCTCCCGGCTCAAGATCTCCACCACCGCACCGATCCCTCCGGCCCGGGAGGACAAGCCCGCCCGCTACATCCAGCTGCCCCCGACCCGCCCTGCAGGGCCGGTGGTGCCGCGTACGGTGCCCCCTCCAGTTGCAACTGCAACACCTGGTTCCGGCCCCCGGCCCGAACCCGGTGCTCGGCCGATCGTGCAGCGACCCGGTGGCCAGGCCCCGACCCAGGGCCATGTGCAGCGCTCCGGCATGCCCCCCAAGGAACGCGCCGTCCTGCAGATGGCTACCAACACCGGCCGCGGCGAGGTTCGTCATGAACCCACCGCCCCCGCCTACCCGGCCCGGCGCCCCTACATTCCGCCCGCCATCACCGAAATGCGGACTGAGCAGGGTTATACCCGGATCAAAACCTCGGACTCCCCGGCCCCGGTGCAAAGGTCCCAGGAACCTGCTCGCTACATTCAGCTGCCCCAGACCCGTCCTGCGGGGGGTGGCGTACGCCCGGCAAGCCCCGGTAGTCGCCCCAGCGGCCCCGGTGGTCCCAACCGGGGACCCGGCGGTCCCAGTCGCGGCCCCGGCGGCCCCAGCCGTGGTCCCGGTGGTCCGGGTCGCCCTGGCATGGGGTCCCGTCCCGGCGGTCCCGGCCGTGGTCCCTCACTGCCCGCTGCCGGTCCCATCGATCCCAACAGTCAGAAGGGCCCCGGTCGCGGTGCTCATCAGAGTGGCAAGAAGAAGAAGGGTGGCTATGTCCGGAGCAAGGAAGAGGAACTTGACCTCAAGCTCCGGCAGCCCCGCTCGCGAGCCCAGCAGGTGGCCAGCGAATACATTGAGGACGAAATCGGCATCGTGATGCTCTCCGAGGGCGTAACGGTGAAGGAACTGGCTGAAAAGTGCAGCCGACCGGCCAAGGATGTGGTCGCCAAGCTCCTTCATCGCGGCATCTTCGCCACCATCAACCAGCCCCTTGATACCGAAATGGCCAAGGAGATCGCCCGCGAGTTCGGCTTCCTGGCCGACATCGTCACCTTTGAAGAAGATGTCCAGATCATGGCCGATGAGTCCGGCGAGGTGCAGGGCGAGAAGTTGCCCCGGCCCCCGGTCGTCACCATCATGGGCCACGTGGACCACGGCAAAACCTCGCTGCTCGATGCCATCCGCAAGACCAAGGTGGCGGCGGGAGAGGCCGGCGGCATCACCCAGCATGTCGGTGCCTACCATGTGGACGTAAAGGATCCCAACACCGGCGAGATGCGCCAGGTGGTGTTCCTCGATACCCCGGGTCACGAAGCCTTCACCAAGATGCGCGCCCGGGGTGCCAAGGTCACGGACATCGCCATTCTGGTCGTGGCCGCTGATGACGGCGTCATGCCTCAGACCGTGGAATCCATCAACCACGCCAAGGCTGCGGATGTGCCTCTGTTGATCGCCATCAACAAGATCGACAAGCCGGGTGCCAATCCCGACAAGGTCCAGCAGGGCCTGCTCCAATACAGCGTCCAGACCGAAGCCTACGGGGGCGATGTGCCCGCCGTGTTGGTGAGCGCCAAGACCCAGCAGGGTCTGGATGAGCTCTTGGAAACCATTCTCCTGGTAGCGGACATGAAGGAACTCAAGGCGGTCTACGACTGCCCCGCCGCTGGTTCCATCATTGAAGGCCGCCTGGACCGGGGCCGTGGTCCCGTGGCTACGGTGCTCGTGCAGCGCGGCACCCTGCGGGCCGGGGACATCTTCGTGGCCGGTGCCACCATGGGCCGAGTCCGCGCCATGTTCGATGACCTGGGCCGCAAGGTCACGGAAGTCGGGCCTTCCAGCGCCGTACAGATCCTTGGTTTCGAAGAAGTGCCCAGCGCCGGCGACAACTTCCAGGTGGTAGAGGATGAGCCCAAAGCCCGGGTCATCGTCACCTTCCGCCAAGAGAAGAACAAGCAGGCGGCCCAGCAGAAGCAGCGTGCCACCCTGGAGACCCTCTTCAGCACCATCAAGGATGGTCAGGTCAAGGAGCTCGCCCTCATCATCAAGGCTGATACCCAGGGTTCCGTGGAATCACTGGTGGGCCAGCTGGAACGCCTCAGCACCGAGAAGGTCCGGGTGCGCATCATTCATAGCGCCGCCGGCACTGTCACCGAGAACGATGTGCTGCTGGCCGAAGCTTCCAAGGCCACCATCATCGGCTTCCATACCAAGGCCGAAAAGAAGACCGAGGAACTCGCCCGTGAAGAGGGTGTGGATCTGCGCTTCCACGACATCATCTACAAGGTGACCGAGGAGATCGAGCACGCCATGGTCGGCATGCTGGATGCCACCGAAAAGGAAACCCTGCATGGTCTGGCCGAAGTGCGCCAGCTCTTCAAGATCGGTCGCACGGTCATCGCTGGCTCCTTCATCACCGAAGGCAAGGTGCAGAAGAGCTTCAAGGTGCGCGTGAAGCGCGGCGAAGAGGTCCTGTTCGAAGGTGGCCTCAAGAACCTGAAGCGCTTCAAGGAGGATGTCACCGAAGTTAAGAACGGCCTCGACTGCGGCATCTCCCTCGATGGCTACGACGAACTCAAGGAAGGCGACCTCCTCGAGTTCTACAGCCGTGAGAAGGTCATCGCGACCAGCCTGAGCTAGGCTCAGCCTGCCTGCCGTGCCGAGCACCCAAGGGCCCGCCATGCGGGCCCTTGGCATGGCTTGCGATATTCGACTCGTTGGTTATCAAATACTGAAATACAAGAAGTAAATATCATTGTTGTGATACCAGTCACCCATCGAAATCTCCACACTGGTCCCTCGACCTCCAGCGGGATCCGTCATGTCCGGTCCGGATTTTATCCTTAGCGCTCCCATGAACCAGAAACCGTCCAGCAATCCCATGGGCGTCTCCCGCATCGACCACATTCAACTCACCGGGCCCATCGACCGCCTCGAGTCTCTCTATCGGCGGCTTGGCTTCGCTCGCATCGCCAGTGGTCGGCACGCCTGGGGACGGCTGGTTCACCTGCGCCAGCAGCGCATGGATGTGCTGCTCTTCGAGGCGGACGGCAGCCATCCAGCTGGGCGCTACTTCGAAGCCCATGGCGAGGGGGTCTGCGCTCTGGGCTTCGCGGTGGCTGATCTAGGCCTGGCCTTGGCTCACGCCCGGCGCCAGGGGGCCCAGGTGGTCCTGGAACCCGAGTCCCACTCCCTGGGCGGGGCGAGCACCAGCTTCGCTGCCATCCGCGGCGTGGGCGATGTCTGGAACCACTTGGTGGAGCGGCGAGGCGGAATGCCCACCTTCTGGCCGGGCCTTGCTCCAGATCCTGCCCCACCCTTGTGTGAACCTGAATTGGTCCGCGTGGACCACCTCACCAACAACGTCGGACCGGGTGAGCTGGATGCCTTGGTGGCCTTCTACGAGCAGGTCTACGGCTTCGTCGTCACCCGCGAGTTCCATATCCGGGGAGCTCTGGGCACGGGCCTGGATTCCAAGGTCGTGCAGAGCGCCAACAACCAGGTGATCATCCCCATCAACCAGCCCACAGACGCCAAGAGCCAAGTGCAGGAATACGTGGACCGCCACCGGGGCCAAGGCGTCCAACACATCGCCCTCTCGACCACCGATATCGTGAAGACCCTCCGCACCCTCCAGGCCCAGGGGTTTCGCTTCCTCCGTGTCCCCGCAACCTACTACGACCTGCTGCCGGGACGAATCGCTCGCAGCGGCTATCTGGTGAGCGAGGACCTTCCTGCCATCAAGGAGTTGGGCATCCAGATTGATGGCGATGACAGCGGCTACCTCCTGCAGGTCTTTTCGGAAGACCAGATCGGGCCGTTGTTCTTTGAGGTTATTCAGAGGCGGGGGAACATGGGCTTCGGCGAGGGCAACTTCCAGGCCCTGTATGACTCCATCGAGCTGGATCAAAAACAGCGGGGCGTGCTCTGACCCCGCCCCTGGTCCCCCCCGGCCGGGGCCCCTGCCCAATCCAGCAATCTCCTCGTACACCTGTCACCGGGTTATCTGGACCAGCCTTGGCCCCGGCTCAGCGTTGGGTTTGGGCGGGTCAGGAGGGCTTGTCGGACTTCACCACGGCACGCAGGATATCGCCAACGGACATGATCCCGACCAATTCACCATTGCTGTCCACCACGCAGAGACCATAAAGGCGGTGCTCAAGGAACAGTTCTGCGGCCTTCCAGAGTTCCAACTCCGGATGGGCCGTGACCGGACGCGCGTTCATGACTTCGCTTACCAGGGTCCTGGAAAGCAGGTAGTGGACCTCCCAGGTGTCAAGGCTGGTGGCCTTGCCCGGGCTGTATTCCTTGAGCATCCGATCCGTGATGAGGCCCACGAAGCGCCCATCGAGCTTGACCGGAAGCCTGCGGATTTCGTGTTCCTTCATCAGGTGGATGGCTTCGATGATCGTGGCCCCAGCCTCGATGCTCACGGGATTGGGGGTCATCCAGTCGCGGACAGTGGACATGCCAGTTCCTTTCAATGGGCTGGGTAAGGACTACCCAACGGAGCGCCCGGGTAGGGCTGCAATGCCAGAACCTGCTGACAAAGGGATTCTACTCCCAGAGGGGTAATGATGATGCGTGGGTATGGATCTTTTTGTATAAATAATAATACTCATGAATATATCCAAGGGAAAAGAAGTCCTGCCCCGGGGGGACCAGGGTTCCAGTCCCCGCCGTCCCGGCCGGGATTCGTGACCAACAACGCTGGAAGACCGCCTGAACCGGGGTCTGTGGCCGTGCTAAGCTCACTCACACGATTTCCAACACCCATCAAGGAGAAACCATGAAGCGATGTGCAAGGGTAGTGTTTGTCTCCTTCGGCATGGCCATGTTCGGGGTCGCCTTCGCGGCCGATCCCATCAGCCTTGCCATTCCTCTTCCGCTCACTGGAGGCCAGGCAAAATTCGGTGAGATGATGAAGCGTTCCTATGAAATGGCGGCCGAAGAGGTCAACGCCAAGGGCGGCGTGAAAGGCCGGAAGCTCGCGCTTTCCTTCGACGACTCCCAGGCCAAGCCGGATTCGGCGCGGGCCATCGTCGAGAAGCTCATCGATGTCAAGAAACAGCCCCTCATTGTCGGGGAATACACCTCTGCCTGCGCCAAAGCCGTGGCAGCCGTGGCCAATGAGCGCAAGACCCCCTACCTCATCGTGGCCTCCGCCGATGACGCCATCACCCAGCAGAAATACAAGTATGTCTTCCGGCAGAATGTCCCCAATGCCTACTACGCCGGAGGCTTGGTTTCCTTCCTCCAGAATGTCGTGAAGCCCCAGAGCATTGCCATTGTCTACGAGAGCTCTGATTTCGGGACCTCTGGCGCGCAGGAGATGGAAAGGCAGGCTCAGCGCATTGGCATGAAGGTACTGATGAAGGAGAAGTACGAAAAGGGCGCCATCGACTTCAAGCCGATTCTTTCCAAGGTCAAGCAGGCCAACCCCGATGTGATCTACATGGTCTCCTATGTCATGGACGCTTCCCTGCTCATGAAGCAGATCAAGGAGTTGCGCATCGACAGCAAGCTCTTCGCCGGGGGCGCCGCCGGATTCGCCCTGCCGGAGTTTGTCGACAATGCGAAGGACGCAGCCGAGTTTGTGGTCACCGCCACCCTCTGGACCCCCAACGTGAAGTACAAGGGCGCCGCCGAATACGCCGCCAAGTACAAGGCCAAGTACGGCGACTTCCCCTCCTACCACGGGGCGTCGGCCTATTCCGCCATCTTCGTCGTCCAGGATGTCCTCAACCGGTCCAAGTCGATGTCCACGGAGGACATCACGACAGCCATGAAGAAGACCAACATGCAGACCGCCTTCGGCCCCGTCAAGTTCGAGGACAAGGACGGTTACGAGAACCAGAATTTCATGGAAACCTTCGTGCTCCAGGTGCAGAAGGGCGTGCATGAAACGGTCTGGCCTTCGACCACGGCGAACAAGGCGCACATCTACCCGTTCCCCAAGTGGAGGGAGCGGAAGTAGTCTTCCGAAACGGGCGGGCGGGGCGGCCCCACGGCAGTCCCGCCCGCATTTCATCCAGGCGGACCCATGACTTCGGCACAAATTGAAGTCCTGTTGCAGACGCTCATCGCAGGTCTCCTGCTGGGCGGGCTTTACGCCCTGATCGGGCTGGGTATGACCCTCATCATGGGGGTCATGAAGATCATCAACCTGGCCCACGGGGAACTGATGATGGTCGGGATGTTCGTGGCCTACTGGATGTTCACCCTGTTCGGCATCGACCCCTACCTGTCAGTGTTCATCGCCGCGCCCCTGCTGTTCTTCCTTGGTATCGGGATTCAGAAGTTCCTGATCAATCCGGTCCTCAAGGTCGACAGCATCCTGCCGGAAAACCAAGTGATCCTCACGGTGGGGATCGGCATGGTGCTTTCCAGTGCCGCCACCATCGCCTTCAAGAGCGACTACCGCTCAACCCCCGTCAAGTATGGGACGAGCGCCTTCTACCTCACCGATATCTGGAAGGGATCGCCCATCGAGCTGTCGCTCTCCATTCCGTGGAGCATCAGCTTCCTGTTCGCCCTCGCCATCACCGCGGCCCTCTGGTTCTTCCTGCAGCGCACGGATATGGGCAAGTCCATCCGGGCGACCGCCCAGGACCTGGATGCCGCCCTGCTCATGGGCGTGAATGTCCATCGGATGCGAGTGGTGACCTTCGGGCTGGGCTCGGCGCTGGTGGGAGCCGCGGGCTGTCTGTTCATCCCCATCTACTACCTCTACCCCGCCCTGGGCGGTCAGTTCACCCTGATCGCCTTCGTCATCACCATCCTCGGCGGCCTGGGATCGAATGTGGGTGCCATTCTCGGAGGACTCATCCTCGGCTTGTTTGAGTCCCTCACCGCCACCTACATCGGCATGGGGTGGGCCCCGGTGGGTCGTTTCATGATCTTCATTGCTGCCCTGCTGTTCCTGCCGGGTGGAGTCGCCTCGCTACTGAGGAGAAGGGCGTTCGGGAAATGAAGAAGGCGGCCATCCCCCTCATCGTCCTCGGAGCCCTTGCGGCGCTCCCCCTCATCGGCCTCAGTTCCTACACCATGCACATCTTGGTGCTGGTGCTCATGTGGGCCACCATCGGCATGTCCTGGAACCTGCTTGGCGGCTACTGCGGTCAGGTCTCCTTCGGCCACGCAGCGTATTTTGGAGTCGGCGCCTACACGGCGGGGATCCTCTACCTCAAGTTCCAGGCTTCGGCCTGGTGGGGCATTCCCCTCAGCATCCTGGTCGTGGGGGCCTTCGCCTTTGTGCTGGGCTACATCGTTCTCAAGCTCCGCGGCCCCTTCTTCGCCCTGGCCACCCTGGCCTCCGGCGAGGTCCTCCGCATCTCCGCGGAGAACATGAACTGGCTGACCAATGGCACCCTCGGCATCCTGATCAAGGAGCGCACCTGGGTGCAGAAGACCCAGTACTACTACATCATCCTGGCCATCGCGGCCATCTCCTTCGTCCTGGTCCGGAAGCTGATCGGGTCCAAGTGGGGCTACTACTTCGTGGCCATCCGCGAGGATCAGGATGCCGCGGAATCCCTGGGCATCGATACCACCCGCTACAAGACCATCGCCCTGGTGGTGAGTGCCGTCCTGACCGGAGTCTGCGGTGCCTTCTACACCAGCTACATGGGCTTCATCGATCCCCACATCGTGTTCGCCCTGCACGATATCAGCATCATCACCATCATGATCGTCATGGTCGGCGGGGTGGCCACCCAGTGGGGTCCCCTGGTCGGCGCGGGCATCATGGTGCTGCTCGCAGAGTGGATCCGTGCGATCCCGGGCCTGGGTGCCTCCCACCAGACCTTCTTCGGGATCCTTCTGATCGTCATCATCATCTTTCTGTCCAACGGAATCGTCGGTGACTTCGGCAAGATCACTCGGCTGTTCAGGAGGTCCCGCGCATGAGCCTCCTCCAGGTGAAGGGTGCCTACAAGTTCTTCGGCGGATTGGCCGCCGTCACGGATGTCAGCTTCGATATCCGGGAGGGTGAAATCCTTGCCCTCATTGGTCCCAACGGTGCCGGGAAGACCACCGTCTTCAATGTGGTGAACGGCTTCTACCAGCCCTCCAAGGGCGAGATCTGGTTCAAGGGTGTCAACATCTCCCGGATGAAGCCCCACAAGATCTGCAAGATGGGGATGGCCCGGACCTTCCAGGTGGTCAAGCCGCTGCAGCGGATGTCGGTGCTGGATAATGTGATCGCCTCGGCCTTCCTGCGGGCCGATTCCAAGGAGAAGGCCACTGCGATTGCCGTGGAGACGCTGCACTTCACGGGGCTCTACGAAGACCGGGATGTAATCTCGAAGGGGCTCCCCCTGGGCAAGCGCAAGCGCCTGGAAATCGCCCGCGCCCTCGCCACCCAGCCACAGCTCCTGCTCCTGGACGAATCGTTCGCAGGCCTCAACCCTTCCGAGTTGGACGAGTCCATCGGGATCATCCGCAAGATCAAGGAGCGGGGGATCACCATCATGATCATCGAGCACCACATGAAGGTCATCATGTCCATCAGCGACCGCATCGTGGTGATCAACTACGGACAGAAGATCGCCGAAGGGACTCCGGACGAGATCCGCGCCAATCCACTGGTGGTCGAGGCCTACCTCGGGGAGGAACAGCATGCTTGAGGTCAGGGGCATTGATGTCCACTACGGCGATGTCCAGGTGCTCTGGGATGTCTCCTTCCAGGTGAATGTCGGCGAGGTTGTGGCGATCATCGGCGCCAACGGTGCGGGCAAGTCCACCAGCCTGAAGACCGTATCCGGCATCGTCAGGCCTGCCAAGGGCGAGATCCTGTTTGAAGGCATCCCCATCCACACCCGCCCGCCCCACACCCTGATCGACCTGGGCATCGCTCATTGCCCGGAAGCCCGGAAGCTGTTTGTGGAGATGACCGTGGAGGAGAACCTGGATATGGGTTCCCTCAAGGGTGAAGCCCGCAAGCAGCGCCCCATCACGAAGGAGAAGGTCTTCGCACTCTTCCCCCGGCTCTCCGAAAGGCGGCGTCAGCTGGCAGGAACCCTCAGCGGCGGCGAACAGCAGATGGTGGCGGTGGCCCGCGCGCTGATGTCCCTCCCCAAGTTGCTGATGTTCGACGAGCCGTCCCTTGGCTTGGCTCCCATCCTGGTGCGCGACATCTTCAATGTCATCCAGACCATCCGCAAGGAGGGGGTCACGGTGCTCATCGTCGAGCAGAATGTGAACCAGACCCTGGCTCTGGCCGATCGCGCCTACGTGCTGGAAAACGGCAAGATCATCATGCAGGGCACTGGGAAGGAACTGCTTTCCGACGAGCATGTGAAGGCTGCCTATCTGGGCGTATAGTCCACCGGTCACCCAGGCGCAGGCCCGGGGCCACAGTTGGACGAACCGCTGGCCTGCCCTGAGTGGTGGCTCTTACAGCCGGGGTGCCGCTTGGCTGGTCTGGCCCAGCGCGAAGCTCCGGTACAGGAAGTCCCTGCTCTCCTGCAGGCCATGCCCGGCCGGCGCATCCATGAGACCTGCACCGGTGTGACCCGGTCTGGTGCTGGCGTCCGCCCCGGTCAGCGCGAGCCCTGCGCTGAAATGGAGCGCAGCCGTTTCCTTGGCCTCGAGCACCGCCTGTCGGCCAGCGGGGATCACCGCACTGTCACCGGCCTTGAGGAACAGATCACGGGGATCGCCTTCGACCGTGAGCCAGATCAGGCCGGATTCGCAGAAGGCCTTGATCGGCGTGGCTTCTTCGCAGCTGATGACCCGGGAGCGCTCAAGTTGAACGCGTGTGGGGCGGTCCGAAGCTTCAATTCGCATGGGGAACTCCTTGGGTGGCGGGTGGAAGGGCGGGAGACTCGGCGGGCCTGGCAACGGGGGGTCAGAGCAACGACACTCCCGCTACGCAAAGGTGGGGCCATGCGGTTCCAGATGGCAGAGCATGATCATGCGTTTTTTTTCTTATTTGACCTCCGCCGTCACTGCTCCTCAACGAGTCGGCACCCCATGCGGAGTGCTGGTCACTGCTTCGGAACGGACGGGGACGGGAGGCTGCCCTGCCTGGTTGGCAGCCGGA
>SESE01001169.1_pt1 | contig 10770 bp, 7 predicted proteins | sample 3171371 | NCBI WGS metagenome assembly SESE01 (sample SAMN06051881, study PRJNA518727) | freshwater metagenome | biome: subpolar coniferous forest; feature: holomictic lake; material: water; isolation source: holomictic Lake 442, 13 m depth | place: Canada: near Kenora, Ontario | collected...
TGACATAGAGCTTGACCGTGGCGCCGTCGTACACACCCGCCAGGTGATACCATTTGCCGAGTTCCATCTTGGCGGCGCTTCCGGCGCTCTTGCCGCCTCCCTGCTGCGGATCGGTGGCGTTGCAGACGTGAAAAAAGGGTTCCCCGCCTCCCTTGCCATAGCCCAAGCTGAAGGCTGGGTTCCACCAGAGGTCGTCTCCCTTATTGAGGATGTAGCCCACTTCGTTGCCGTATCCGCCGGGGTTCAACGAGGTCAGATTGACCCAGATCGCGAGGGTGAGTTTGTCCTTGATTTCGAGGCTGTCGCTGTTCGGCGCGGTGATGTGATCATTGCTGCCGCTGAGGCTGTAGGCACCGCCGTTTTTGCCGTCGGCGAATGTGGCGCCCACGACCGTGCCGTTGTTCTTCTTGTCGCTCTGGTCAGTCACGATCCCGTCTTCTTTCTTGTCGAACGTGTAGTGCAGCACCAGTCCCTTTCTCAGCATCTCCCGCGTTTCCGAGTCTGTCGTGGATACACGGATCTTGCGGATGTGTTCGAGGCCCACCGAAACCTTCCCGAAGGACGTTGTCAACTCAATCGGCTTGAGGGTAATCACGCCGGTGAGTTTGTCGCCGTTGCGCAGGTTGAGTTCAAGCGACTCGTGATCGTCGCCGATCCCGATGGTCTGTATCTGAGCCAGGGGAATGCTCATTAGGGCGAAGGATGTCTGCACGGACACGTTCGTGATTCCGGGACTGCCGATGAGGTGTGATCCGTCCACCAGATCCAGTTCCAGCCCCAGCGGCGACTCCGGCTTGTTCCCTTCCGCCCAGCTCGTTCCGGCCCACGCCACCGACCAGGCCACCGCAATAACACACACGCACTTTTTCATATCATTTCTCCTGAGACACACACGTGACTCCTTAGACGCCTGTGGCGGCCCATTTGTTCCCGATTTCTTAAACATCATACCGATACCCGGCATTGTGAACGGTGAGAATGATGCGCGGCTTGGCCGGATTGGCCTCGATGCGCTTGCGCAATTGCGAGATATGCTGGTCGAGCGACCGGCTGTTGGGCATGTAGTTCATCCCCCAGCAGGTGTCGAAGAGGGTGTTGCGATCCAGCACCCGTCCCCGGTTGTCGTACAGCATCTGCAGGATGCGCATGTCCCGCAGGCTGACCTCAATCGCCTGCTTGCCGCGATAGACGCGGAGTTCCGCCGGAACGACCTTGAGATCGGCCATTGTAAACGAAACGGCCGGCGTGGCGGACGGACGCGCCGCCAGGCACCGCCGCGTGACCGCGCGAATCCGCGCCACCACCTCCTTCACGCCGAATGGCTTGGAGATGTAGTCATCCGCGCCCAGCTCCAGGCCGAGCACCTTGTCAACCTCTTCGGACTTGGCGCTGATGAACAGGATGGGGACGCGGCTGTTCGTCTTGCGAATCTCGCGGCAGACATCGTATCCGCTCAGCCCCGGCATCATGATGTCGAGGCAGAGCGCATCGGGCGACTCCTTCGCAAAGACGGCCAGCGCGTCGGTGCCGTTCGCGGCGGAGCAGGTCTCGTACCCCTCGTTGGCGAGAATCTCCAGCAATCCCTTGCGGGTGCGGGCATCATCTTCGACGACTTGGATCTTCATGTGGCACCTGTTGTGGTTATCGGGGGCGTGCGCAAGACCACTCGGAAACACGCGCCGACCTCCGCGCGCGCCAGCGTGAGGTCGCCGCCGTGCAGGCGCGCCAGATCACGGGCGATGGTGAGACCGATGCCCGTTCCGGAAACGCCGTCGGTGAGCGAGTTGCTCAGCCTTACAAACGGCTTGAAGATGTCGTCAGCCTGCGCGGCGGGGATGCCGGGGCCGCGGTCGGCGACCTGGATCTCGGTGCGATCGCCCGTCTGCCGGCTGGTCACTTCCAGCGCCTGGCCGCCCACGGCGTATTTTTCGACGTTGCTGAACAAATTGCCGAGAATCTGCGTGAGCACATCGGCGTCCAGCATCACCATTCGCCCGGCGTCGGGGGTGAACGCGATCTGCACGCCGGCCTCCTGCAAGACCGGACGGAAGCTTTCCAGCGTATCGGCGATGATCGCGTCCACAGTGCCTGCGGCCGGGTGGAGCGTCAGACGGGCCTTTTGTTGCCGGGCGAAGGTCAGAATGTTGCCGATCAGCCGGCCGAGGCGGCGGCTCTCGGCAATGACGATGCCGATGTGGCCGCGTGCCTGTCCGTCGTCTTCGGGAATGCGTTCCGCGAGCAATTCGGCGTACATGCAAATGTTGGTCAGCGGAGTCTTAAGCTCGTGAGACACCTGATTGACAAAGCTCACCTTCTGCGCCGCAGCGCGCAGTTCGCGGGTGCTGGCGCGGTAGAGGGCGTGGGCCAGTGCGACGAGGGTGAGCGCGACCACGCCCACTGCGGCGCCCACGTTGAACCGCGCGCTGCCGCTCACGGTCCGGCCGGATTGAGCGGCGGGCACGTAGTATTCCAGACTCCACGCATTCAGCGGCGGCGCAAACGTCAGACGGGCCAGCGGCAGCTCCTGCGGGGGCGGCCGGTAGGTGCCCCACTGGTAAAGTGGAATATTTCGGGCGTCCTGTAGCACGATGCGGCCTGCGGGCAGGTCGGCCGGGCCGGCGTCGGAGGCGGGCAGCAGGGCGATGACATCCGCCAGCAGGGCGGTGCTTTCCAGTTCAACCCCGATCGTCCGGCCGTCTGTCAGGCGTCGCCAGTAGAAAAGCTGCACGCCTTCATCCGCAAACCAGGTGTGCCAGCCCGATTGTGCCGGGGATGCGCCGCTCTCCGCACCGGCCGGATGAAAGACGGCCGCCGATTTCCAGACCGGCGCCAGCCGCAGGAGTGCCTCGCGCTCCCGCTCGCTCGACCCGCCGGGAGGCGGAAAGAGAAACGCCTTGTCCGGGGCGAGCACGAACAACTGCCGGATCAGGCGCCGCCCCCGCACCAGCTCGCGGATGGCCTCGGCCTCGGACGTCTGGAGATCGGTCAGGCGCTGCAAGTCCCGCGCCTCCTTTTCCATCAGACGGCCAACGGTGTCCCGGAGATCCGTCAGGCGCGCCGTCAGCGCCTGCTGCATGCGCTGCTGAACGCGCTCCTGCTCGTGGCGCGCGATTCCCACTCCCAGCCAGGCGATCAGCCCCAGCGGGAGCAGCACCAGGAGCAGGAGCATGACGATCAGCTTCGGTTTCATGTTGACTCAATAGCTCTGTTGCGCCTCCGAAGACCGCTGCATGTAGCGCATGTCCTTGCGTTGCCGGCCCCAATTGGCGTCGTCCAGATTCTTCGCATCCACTACGTTGCGGGCAGCGTACACTCCCAGCGCCGCAGAGTCAAGCTTGGACGCATTGTGCTTCAGGTAGCCCGCGTTGTCGGTCAGGGCGGCGTGCGCCTCTTCGATCCGGCCCTTGTCGCGCAGTTCCACCGCCAGCTTATTCCGCTCGACGGCGGTCTGGGTGACCACCGCGATCATGACCTCGCGGTTGACGCTCCGTTCGACTTCCGCCGGCGAATCGGTGAACCGGACGCTGGTCGTGGCCGAGAGCGTGTCGGTTGACCGGGTCATCATGTTCGCATAGGAGGCCGTGACGGCGGCGACCTCGCGCGTCTGACTGGCGCGCGTGGCGGGCACCTCCACCTCGAGCAGCACGTATTTTTCCTGGCCGGCATTGATCTGGTTGATCAGCACGCGCACCGTGCTGCCGGTGATGTCGGCTTCGCGGCCGAGCACGCGCACCGGGCGAATCCCTTCCGCGCAATCAATGCGCACGCTGAGCTCCTGGGCCACGACCGCCAGGACATCGCCGAATTCGGACTTCATCAGCCGGACTAGGTCGTCGCTGCTGTTGGCAAAACCGCTGTTGCCGTCGCTCTTGCGGGCGAGCTGGGTCATCAGATCCTCGTTGTAGTCGAGGCCGAGGCCGATCGTGGTTACGCAGATGCGCTCCTTGGCCAGCGACTCGCCCAGCTCCGCCAGGGCGGAGGTCGAGGAGGGGCCCACGTTGGCCTGGCCGTCCGAAACCAGGATCACGCGGTTGACGCGGTCGCGCGAGAGGAACTTACGAACCTCGTCGGCGCCCTTGCTGACGCCCGCGAACAGTGCCGTGGAGCCAAAGGCGTCGAGGCGCTCGATGCCGGCGCGGATGGCCGATTTGTCGGACACTTTCGTGGCGGGCACCAGAACCGACACGGTGTCGTTATAGGCCACCACCGAAACGATGTCGTCGGCATTGAGCCGGTCCACGGCCATCATGGCCGCTTCGCGGGCCTTGGCGATCTTGTCGCCCGACATCGAACCGGACCGGTCGATGATGATCGCCACATTGACGGGCGTGCGCCGCTCCCGTTCGAGCGCAAACCCCGTCAGTCCGACCTTGATGTAGCCGATCTGCTTTTTGTTTGCCTCCAGATGGGTGGTCGCCATGCCCACGTCCATCCTCACCCGGTCCGCCAACGCCGCGCGTTGGAACCCGCACAGCGCGATCGCCATCCCGGCGGTTCGCGCCACTAATCCAAACTTGGTATTCATGATTGTTCTCCCGTTGTTGTTATTACACGGTGGAATTTAAGCACAGTTCACGCGCGGAGGGGTCAGAATGGCGTAAAATGATTGTAAGAAGCGTGTCAGGCTACTCCGCATCGGTTCCGCCGGGAAGGGCGAGAGCGTCGCGGACAGCGGCCTCGTCGGCCGACTCCACGAGGCGGAGCCGCTTGCCGATGATTTCGGTGTCGCTGCGGGCGTCATCCAGGGCCTTGTCGGCCTCCTGAATCTTCTTCTGGACGCGGCTGAAGGTCTCGCCAAAGCCTTCAAACTTCTTTTTGACGGCGGCCAGCAGTTTCCAGACCTCGCTGCTGCGTTTCTGGATGGCGAGGGTGCGAAATCCCATCTGCAGGCTGTTGAGCAGGGCGGCGAGGGTGGTGGGACCGGCGACGACCACGCGGCAGTCGCGTTGCAGGAAATCGGCGAGGCCCGGCCGGCGCAGCACTTCCGCGTAAAGCCCCTCGGTCGGCAGGTAGAGGATTGCAAAATCGGTGGTGTCGGGCGGCGCGATGTATTTGTCTCGGATGTCGCGGGCATCCTGGCGGATGCGCGCTTCGAGCTGGCGCACCGCAGTCTCCACGCCCGCTGCATCGCCCCGCTCGGCGGCGTCCGAGAGGCGTTCGTAGTCCTCCTTGGGGAACTTGGCGTCAATCGGCAGCCACACCGGCGTGTCGCCGTCGTCGCGTCCCGGCAGGCGGATGGCGAAATCGACGGTTTCGGTCGAGCGGGGCCGGACGCGGACTTGGGCGGCGTACTGGTCGGCGGTGAGCAGTTGCTCGAGCAGGGCGCCGAGCTGCACCTCGCCCCACGAGCCGCGGGTCTTGACATTAGTCAGCACCTTCTTCAGATCGCCGACGCCGACCGCCAGCGCCTGCATTTCGCCGAGGCCCTTATGAACCTGTTCGAGGCGTTCGCTGACCTGCTTGAACGATTCGCCCAGGCGTTTTTCGAGCGTGTCGTGCAGTTTCTCGTCCACGGTGCGGCGCATCTCCTCGAGCTTAACGGCATTGTCCTGACGGACCTTGTCGAGCTGTTCCCCGACCGAACCGCGGAGCGACTCCAGCTTGCTGTCGAGCGTCTTGCGAACGGCCTCGAACTGTGCCTGCTGCGTGGCGGTGAGTTCGGCGATGCGGCGTTGCTGCCCTTCGCCGAGGGTCGAAAGGAGGACCTGAAGGGTGCGCCCAAGCTCCTGCATCTGGGCGAGCAGTTCGCGGCGCTGCGCGGCGGCCGACTCGGCTGACTCCTGCCGTGCGGCGGCCAGCGCCTGCTGCAGCCGCTCGTTGAGACGGGCGAGGTCGTCCGCGACGGAGCGGCTCTCGGTGGACTCTCTCGCGCGCCGGATGAGGGCGTACACATTCAGACCGATGAGAACAGCCAGAACGAGCAGGATGATTGCGTCTGCAGGCGTCATCATGCGGCCTCTTTCAGGTTTGCAAGAGCGCGGCGGCAAACGCGCCAGCGGTGGGCCAGCGGTCAGCGGGGTCAAAGGCCATAGCCCGGCCGATCACGGCGGCGGCGGCCTCGGAAATACCGACGAGGGGTGGCCGGGGTTGGTTGGCGAGGTCGTCCCACGAGGCATCAGCCGCTTGCGGCAGGAAGCCTGTGAGCATCTGATAGGCGAGCACGCCGAACGTAAAAATATCGGTGGCAGGCCTGAGCGGCTCGCCGCGGATCTGTTCGGGGCTCATGTAGGATGGCGTGCCCGCGATCAGCTCACCGGGTGCGGCCTGCTGGTTGGCGAGGGCGGCGATGCCAAAGTCGATAAGCTTGAGCACGCCCGCAGAATTGATGAGGATGTTGCCCGGGGTCAGGTCGCTGTGGGTCACACCGCAGCGGTGGGCGTGATCGAGCGCCGCAGCGACGGCCTCGATCACGCTGCGGAACATCGCACGTTCGGGCGTTGGGTTGGCTTTGAGGAGGGTAAACAGATTGGGGCCGTCGATGTACTCCATGATGATCAGGTAGTGGCCGCTCCGCTTGTCCAGGTTGTAGAGACGGACGATATTGGGGTGGGCGAGGGCCATGCAGATACGGGCTTCAGACTGCAGGTCACCCAGCGCTTGGGCGTTGCGGTAAAGGGCCGGATGGAGCAATTTGATGGCGATTTGCATGTCGAGCAGTAGGTCATGCGCGCGATAGACGCTTCCCGACCCGCCTTCGCCGATCTTCTCGTCCAAACGGTAGCGACCATCGATCTCTTCGGTTCCCTTCACCGGTTCTGGCCTTTTGCTGGTGAGGAATCGACTGGTGACCGGCTGCTTCAGGGTGCGTTCTGCAGCGGCCATAATCTTTCCAGTTGCGTGAGGCAGCAGACTGGCGATGACGTCTTGAAGCGGTCCAAGCTGCCAGGGCTTTGGAAAAAAGGCGGCAACGCGTTTTTGCTCGATCAATCGAATGGTTTGCAGGCGGCAGATCGCAGGACCTGTAAATAGAACCCGTGTGCCGGGCGAAAGCGTGTGTGCCTGATCGGCGATGGTTCGTCCCGACACATCGCTCGAACTGACATCACAGATCAATAAATCCGGCTGCAACCGCTGCAACGCGGGGCCAAGCTGGGAGACGGAGGGCACAAAGGCGAGCACCGCGTGAAGGTTGGCCAGCGCCTTGTGTACGTTCGTCGGGCTTGGATCCAAAATTAAAATGGTGATCATCCGGTGACAGGCTCCTGTTGGTAATAGATTCGGCGTGCAAAGTATCATACCTCATCCCTTTTGGCAAGCCGAGGCACAGGGCATTTGACCCATTTGAAAGTCAAATAAGCCCGTTGCGGTTTTTGGATACCGATTCCAAACGGATTTCAGACGGTGAGCAAATTAACGGGTTTTGCTAGCCAGCGTCATGCGCATCTGGCATACTAACTGCACGCACGATGCTCGAACAGGGGCGATTTATGAGACTTTGGTTCAAGAATCGACAGATAGACGGGGACCCACAAGCGGTTGATGAAACGACTTCGGCTATCAAAATCCAGTCGCAAGGGGATGCGCACCCGTATGATCAGGTTGCAGCCGCGCCAGAGGAAAGGCGTGTGGTTGTCTCTGAAAATGCGAATTCGGTCAGCGTCCCTGCAACACCGCTAGTAACCCCATCCGTGTCGCTCGCGCCGAGTATTACGGGCGGCAGCGGGGTGATCGCGAGCGCATATAAAAGTGACCATCGGTCGCTTTACAAACAGTTGCTGGGCGGTCTGTACGACGCCGTGCTGGTTACGGATCCCAAGGGGCATGTGATTGACATCAACAATCGCGTCACGTATTTTTTCAATTACACTCCCGAGGAGACGTGGGATTTGCCCATCAGCACGTTGATCCCGGGGGTCAACACGGCCTTGATCAGCCGTATCCGAGAGGGGCTTTCGGGGGATCGATTCGTGCTGATTGACGGGCAGTGCGTCCGCAAGGATCGTTCGACGTTCGCGGCCGAGATTGCCATCAGCTCGATCGCTCTGATGAATGAGGGCGATCTGGTCTTCTCAATCCGCAATGTGGAGCGCCGCGTTGCGCAGATGCAGAAGCTGAAAAGCTGTCAGAACCTGTTGAACCACGCGCCGATGGCCGCCGCAGCCTGCGACTGCGAGGCGAAGATCAAGGTGGCTAACGCGGCGCTTGCCCGGCTTCTTGGATATGCCCAGGCCGATGAGCTGAGCGACAAGCCCTTCTCGGTGGTTTGGAATGAGGCGGGTTCATCGGATGCGATTCAGCGCGTTCTCGCAGGAGAGATTTGGAAGGAAACCGTGCAGATCGTCAAAGCCTCTGGGACTCGGATACAATTGACGTTGAGTCTGGCCCCCGAACTGAATGTGCGCAAGAAGACCGTCGGTTTTCTGGCCGCGTTATCACCGGCATCCGTGGTCACATTGGGCGGTTCATCGGCAAAGGAAACCTAAGACATGCCAAAAATTGACAGGCTATTGGACATGATGGTCAAAGATGAGGCGAGTGACCTCCATCTTTCGACGGGACAACGGCCGTTCCTGCGCATTCATGGCGTCATGACGCGGATAGCCACCGAACCGATTTTGACGAGTGAGGCCATTCTCGGGCTGTTACACGAGATCATCCATGAGGATGGGCGTGTTCAGTTGGAACAGGAGATGGATACGGACTTCGCCTACAAGGTCGACAGACTGGGCCGGTTTCGCGTGAACGGCTTCCATGACATGAACGGCGTGGGCGCCGTGTTTCGTCTGATCCCCGACAAAATCCCGACATTCGATCAGTTGAGCATGCCGCAGGCACTGCATGATCTCTGTTATCTCTCCAAAGGTCTTGTGCTGGTGACCGGGCCGACCGGAAGCGGCAAGTCGACGACGCTGGCGGCGATGATCGATCATATCAACCGCCACCGTTCAGAGCATGTGATCACCATCGAGGATCCCATTGAATTTGTCCACCAGCCCATCAAATGCCTGATCAACCAGCGCGAGGTTCACCACGACACCAAGAGCTTCGCGCGTGCCCTCCGTGCGGCCTTGCGCGAAGACCCCGATATTGTGCTGGTCGGTGAAATGCGCGATCTGGAGACGATCGAAATCGCCATCGAAACGGCGGAAACCGGACATCTCGTGTTCGGCACGCTGCACACGAACAACGCCGCCACGGCCGTTGACCGCGTGATCGACAAGTTTCCGTCGGAACGGCAGAACCAGATTCGCTCGATGTTGAGCGACACGCTCAAGGGCGTCGTCGCCCAGACACTGTGTCAGAAGATCGGCGGCGGCCGTCTGGCTGCGTTCGAGGTGATGATGGTCAACGTGCCGGTTGCAAACCATATTCGCGAAGGAAAAATCTTCATGATCCCCTCGGTCATGCAGGTCAGCCGTGCCATCGGGATGCAGACGTTCAGCGACGCGCTGACCAAACTGGTCACCTCGGGTCGCGTCACCGCAAACGAGGCCTATATCAAGGCGATCGACAAGGAGGAGATGCAGGTCGCCCTGAAAAACGCGGGCGTCTCACTGGCGTTTCTCGATGAGCTGGCTATCAAGGAGACCGAGGCGCGAAGGCAGGCTTTCAACGAGAAAATCGAACCGCTGCGCGCAACGCTGCGGAGCCGGCCGGACGACATCGGCACGCTGAACGACCTGGCGTGGATACTGGCGACCTGTTCGATTCCCGATGCGGCCGATCCCAAGGAGGCGCTCCAGTTGGCCGAGCGGGTGGTGAAATTGTCAGGCGGAGATACCCCGTCGGTGCTCGACACGCTGGCCGCCGCCCAGGCTGCGGCGGGTAACACCCGCCGTGCGGCCGACACCCTTCGCAAGGCAATCAAGCTATCCGTGGCGGCTGGCTTGGCCGTCGACCCCCTGCTGGCCCGACTCAAGCTTTACGAAGCCGGTAAAATATTCCGAGAGAACTGATGAGCTTATGAGCCAACTCCTCCTGCTGGTTCCCGATCTTGCCGCCCTGCGTCATAAACTGAACCATCCGCCACCGCTGCTGGCGAAAGGGCTGGCGCGTTTCAATGAGCGGTTGACGCATGACGGCGAGTTCCGCCGGCACCACCTCTTCCTGCCTGCACTGCTGGGCGACCCGGTCGCCCTCGCCGAGGCCAAGGGCCACATCTTGACGCTGGCGCTGAATCCGTTGATTCTGGCCCGGAACCAGTCGCCAGGATCCAAGGCGACGGCGCAGAATTCGCTCGATGCCCATATCTGGTGCATGGCGCCGCGCGTGATGCGGCTTGCCGTTTATTTCACCTGGATCGACAACCAGGGCGCTTGGACAGCCACGGAACGGCGGCTCGTCGGTACGGCCATTCTGAATTTCTTCTACGACTACGTCATTCCGGTGCTGCGGGCGCGTGTCCCGGGGGGCCACAATCAACAGTTTTCGATGACGTTCTGTAGCACGCTGGCCGGGCACGCCTTCGCCGATGTGGAGGGCGTCTCGGCCCGCGCCCGCGCCTTGCGTGATTGGGCTTTTCCCATGTTCAGGCAGGTGCTCGGATTGATGGCACCCAGCGGCTACACCGGCGAGGGGTCGACCTATCAGTCCGACGTGGTCTCTGGCTTGGTAATGTGGGCTGGCATCTTCCTCGAACAACTCGGTGAACGCGGCGTTTGGGATCGTCGGTGGGAACCCAACGGGTGGCGCTTGTCAGACTCCCTGCGCATGGAGGTGGCCATGGGCAGTTGTGGCGGACTGCTGCCGCCGTGGGATTCGTACGGCTGGGCGCCAATCCACAACCTTGCCGCCCGGACATTATGGGCCAACCTGTCCGGAGACCCCCAG
>SESE01001170.1_pt1 | contig 10765 bp, 15 predicted proteins | sample 3171371 | NCBI WGS metagenome assembly SESE01 (sample SAMN06051881, study PRJNA518727) | freshwater metagenome | biome: subpolar coniferous forest; feature: holomictic lake; material: water; isolation source: holomictic Lake 442, 13 m depth | place: Canada: near Kenora, Ontario | collected...
TTTTGTCCCGGCGGATCAGAGGCCATCGAAATGGCGGTCATGCTGGCCAAACACATTACCGGAAAATGGAAAACACTGTCCTATTGGGATGCCTATCATGGAACAGGTTTTCAAGCAGCTAGCGTCGGCGGCGAAGAGCATTTCTCCACCGGCCATGGTCCGATGGTGCCGGGAGCTTTCCATGTGGAGTTTCCCAACTATTATCGAAATCCCTGGGGATGGAATGACGAGGGCGCGATTGACGAAGAGTACTTGCGCCAGTTGATGGTGATTCTGCAGCGCAATCCGGATATGGCCGCGATCATTGGCGAGCCTATTTCTTCAACACCGGTCGATCGGCCATTTCACCCACGAAAAGAACCCCCTGTGCGCAGCAGCGGGGATGGCCACCATTGATTACATTGCGGACCATGGCTTAGTGGCAAATGCCGCCAATGTGGGTGGCCATCTGATGGATCAATTGCTTGCCCTGAAGGAAACATATCCGCTGATCGGCAATGTGGCGGGAAAGGGACTGCACATTCGGGTGGATTTGGTGAAGGATCAACGCACCAAGGAAAGAGCCTCCAGGCAAGCCGAGGCAATCATGTATCACTGCATGAATGAAGGCATCGCGTTCAAACTGATTGAAGGCAATATCATCACTATCCGACCGGCACTGACCATCACAAAAGATCACTGCGATTCAATCATTGCCGCCTTGAAGAAAGCACTTGAGAGCATGCCGCGTCATTAGTTTGGATCAGTCGCGGCCCAGGGCGGCGCAAGATGCGCGGTTGGCACTTGGGCACCGACCGCAGCTTCCTGCGACCGGCTCAAAACCCTTTACTGTCCTGGTGGTCGATAAGCGGGCGTCTTCCTTGAGGCTTGATCCATCTCTTCGGGAGTGAGCAGAACAATGGTGCGCGAAGTGGCTCCCCCGCTTGCCGCCAGTGCCAGACTGATGGCCGCCGCGCTTGCGTTGTCGGGCATATCCGCGACCACATAAGCATCGGTGTCACCAAATGCAAAGTACATCGATTCAAGGGTGCCGCCCAGCGATTCAGCGGCCTTTCGCGCCGCATTTTTGCGCGCTACCCCGCCGTCCTTGATCAATCCCTTGGCACCATCGGTTGTGTAATTGACTTGCAGTAGATACTTCGGCATTTCGTCTTCCTTCCGGTTGAGTTCTTACGTTGTGAGAACCGTCCGGTTCGCACGGGCGCATTAGACATTTCCCATCCAAAATTCGTTGTGGGGGCGCGGGTTTGTTGACACAAGAGCATGGTCAATCCACCCTCGGCCTGGGCGTGACCGTTTGACCCGCGGTCGGAGTGGCTCACATCGTTGATGCCCGAGTACTGCATCGGCGTCAGATCATCGACGAGGACTTCAGCGATTGGATTACCGGGCTTCGATACCTTCAAAGCACGTGCTGAGCACCAGGGCAATGATTTCGTCGTTGCTGTACAGGTCGCCTATCTTCATAAATTCCAGTACCGGGTCGCAAGCGCGGGCGTACAGGGTGTACAGCACGGCAATGGACGGGAGCTTGGGATTGAGTACGCCCTGCTTCTGAGCCGCCTCAATCCAGGCACCTAAACGGTCGCTTACGTCCATCAAGCCGTCCATATAGTCTTTGTGACCCATCAGTGTGGTGCGCAGGCTGGAGTTCTGGCTTGGCAGTGAGGGCATTTCACCCGCCAGTTTCAGGCTCATGGTCCAAGCCACAACGCGGCGCAGCTTGTCGATGGGGGGCGATGTCGTGGGCAACTCGTTCAAGAACACTTGCGCCCGGCGCATCACCGACGCCATGGCCGCGGCTGCCAGGTCTTCTTTGCTGGGGTAGTGCTTGTACAGGCTGGCTTTGGCAATGCCCACGTCGGCCGCCACTTCGTCCACCGTCATCGCTTCAAAACCCTTTTCAGCCAGTAGGCGGTTCACGGACTGGATGATCGCGTCTTCCCGTGCCAATAGCATTTGCGCCTTGAAAGAGACCTTGGTGGGAGTATTGCTGGCCATACAGTGGATTGTATACGCTTCAGTTGATAAATAGAATTGATTGGTCATAAAAAGACTAGACGGTAATATTTAATACTAATTGGTATAGAATTGGTTTCATCAATTTCAGAAAGCGCGTGTGTCGATCAAAGTTGCCATCGTGGGTTCGGGTATATCAGGCTTAGCCGCAGCCCATGCTCTGCGGGGCAAGGCCGACATCACGCTGCTGGAAGCGGGCGACTATTTTGGCGGCCATACCCACACCGTCGATTTGACGCTTCCCACGCCCATTGGCGAGCTTACGCATGGAGTAGACACCGGCTTTCTGGTGCTCAACGAGCGCACCTATCCCCAGTTGATTGCGTTGCTGGCCGATCTGAACGTGGCAAGCGTCAAATCCGAGATGTCGTTTTCGGTGCAGGCCGACGACCACGCGAATGGCCGCGCCTTGGAGTGGAGCGGCTCCAGTCTGAGCACCGTATTTGCCCAGCGCGCCAACCTGGTCAATCCGCGCTTTTGGGGCATGCTGCGCGACCTGCTGCGCTTCAATGCACTGAGCACCCGCATGGCTCGTAGCGGAACCGACGAGCAGCTGCGCCAGCCGCTGGGAGATTTCTTGCGTGAGCAGGGCTTTAGCACTGCTTTTTGTGATTGGTATCTTTTGCCCATGATGGCCTGCATCTGGAGCTGTCCCACCGCGCAAATGCTGCAGTTCCCGGTTTCGACCATGGTGAGCTTTTGCCATAACCATGGGCTGCTGCAAATCACCAAACGCCCTCAGTGGTGGACCGTACAGGGCGGTGCCAGGCACTATGTAGAAAAAATCACCGCAGTCATTGCCGACAAGCGCCTGAACACACCGGTGCAGCGCATTGAGTACCTGGAACAAGTTCCCAATGGCAAAGGCAGCGTGCGCGTTCATACCCACGCCGGCGCTGAGTTGTTTGACAAAGTCATCATTGCCACCCATTCAGACCAGGCTCTGCACATGTTGGCCGAGCCTACTGCGCAGGAGCGGCAAACCTTGGGTGCCATCCACTACCAATCCAACAAAGCCGTGCTGCACACAGACGCATCGGTTTTGCCAACGCGCAAAGCGGCATGGGCAGCCTGGAACTACCAGCGCGCCGACGCGCCCGGCAAAGACGAGGCGCAGGTCTGCCTGCACTACCTGCTCAACCGTCTGCAGCCGCTGCCATGGGAGCAGGCGGTGGTCGTGTCCTTGAATCCGGTGAGCCCCATCGCGCCGGAGAAAATCTTCGGCGAGTACGACTACGCCCACCCAGTGTTTGATCTGGCCGCTGTCGCTGCACAAGCAGACATGCCGGCACTGCAAGGCCACAAGAGCCGCTACTATGCTGGCGCCTGGATGGGTTATGGATTTCACGAAGACGGTCTTAAGGCCGGACTGGCCGCCGCAGCAAAGTTGTTGGCCGACGCATGAACAGCTCCGTACCCCTGATCGGTTTCGGCCAGGTACGCCACACCCGGCTGCGCCCGCAACACCACGCGTTTGCTTACCCATCCTACTTCTTGATGCTGCCGCTGCGCAGCCTGCAAAGGCAAGCGCGGCAACCCGGTCAGTGGCACATCAACCGCGCAGGCGCCTTGAGCTTCTTCGAAACCGACCATGGGGATGGTCGCGCACCCGAACAAGGCGGGACCATCGCGTGGCTGGACGAACTGCTGCAGCGCGAAGGCATTCATGACGCAAGCGGTGAGGCATGGCTGCAAACCTACCCGCGTGTCATGGGCTATACCTTCAAGCCGGTGAGCTTCTGGTATTGCCACCGCGCTGCCGATGATCAGGATGGTGCCCTGCGCGCCATCGTGGTGGAGGTGAACAACACCTTTGGTGAACGCCACTGCTACGTTCTGGACGCGCCCCGCTACGGTGTGGAGCAGCGCGTAGACAAAGTGTTTCATGTCTCGCCCTTTAACCCGGTGCTGGGTCACTACCGCTTTCGCTTTCTGCGCAGCGCGCACGGTGAGCAGGCGCGCACGGTGGCGCATGTTGACTATTACGACGACGCCGGCGCCGATGCTGCCGTGCTGCAAACCAGCGTCAGCGGCACGCTGCAGCCTATGACACTCGCCTTGCTGCGCCGCGCGCTGTGGCGCTACCCGATGATGACACTGGGCGTCGTGTTGCACATCCATACCCAAGCCTTGCGCTTGTGGTTGAAAAAAGTACCATTTTTTCGCAAGCCGACCCCGCCGCAAGCCTTTGTTTCACGCTAATTCTCATAGCAAAGTCCATATTCAGGAGCCCCATGAACACCGCAACCCGTATCGTACAAGGCGCCACCTTCCCGAAAGACGCGCCGGCTGCCGCCCGCAGCGCTTTGCGCCTGTTGCAAAACCTGCGCCACGGCGCGCTCACCCTGCACCTGCCCGATGGCTCGCAGCGCCGTTTTGGCGAGCACCCGCAGCAGCACACGCTGCACACGCTCCATCACCCCAGCGCCAGCATCACCTTGTACAACTGGAACGTGTTTGGCGCAGCGCTCAAGTCCGGCGATATTGGCTTTGCCGAGAGCTTTATTGCCGGGGACTGGAGTACACCGAACCTGACCGAATTGCTCAAGGTGTTCTCGGCCAACCGCCAGGAGGTCGACGCCATGATCTTCGGCACTTGGTTCGGCCGCTTTCTGTACCGTGTCAAACACCTGCTGCACCACAATGGCCGCGCCAACAGCCGCAAAAACATCCACGCCCACTACGACCTGGGCAACGCGTTTTACAGCCTGTGGCTGGATGACACCATGAACTATTCCAGCGCCTGGTTTGAGGGCGACCTGTCGCGCCCGCTGCCAGAAGCACAAAACGCCAAAGTGCGCCGCGCCTTGGACATGGTCGGCGTGAAACGCGGCGACCGTGTGCTGGAGATCGGTTGCGGCTGGGGCGCGCTGGCCGAGCAAGCCACGGTGAGTCGGGGCGCGTCGGTCGTGGGCGTGACGCTCAGCACCGAGCAACTGGCCTACGCCAATGCGCGCATGCAGCGCCTGGGCGTGAGCACCGGCCAAGACAAGCGTGCCGACTTTCGCCTGCAGGACTACCGCGATATCACGGATGCGCCGTTTGACGCCATCTGTTCCATCGAGATGGTGGAGGCGGTGGGCCAGGCTTACTGGCCCGAGTATTTTGCAAGCGTCAGCCGGCTGCTCAAGCCCGGCAGGCGAGCCTGCGTGCAAAGCATCGTGATTGACGACGCCTTGTTTGACCGCTACGTGGCTTCCACCGACTTCATCCAGCAGTACATCTTCCCTGGCGGTTGCTTACCCTGCCCGCGTGAATTTCGCCGCCAGGCCAGGGCGGCAGGGTTGGAGGTGGTGGAAGAATTTGCCTTTGGCGCTGACTACGCCGAGACCTTGCGCCGCTGGCGCGATGCATTTCTGGCGCGCCAAGCCGAAGTGGCAGCACTGGGCTTTGATGAACGCTTTTTGCGCATCTGGGAGTTCTACCTGGCCTACTGCGAAGCCGCGTTTGACTCGGGTGACATCAGCCTGATGCAGTACACCTTGCAAAAACCGGCGCTGCTTAAGCCATGAAGCGACGCAGCCTGTTGCAACGATCACTCCTTCTCGCCGCCGTGGCTGCGACCGCGTTGCTGGTCGCGTGCGGTGCGCCGCAGGTTCAGGATTACGCGAAAGAAACGCCCATACTGGAACTCCGCGACTACTTCAATGGCACGCTGGACGCCTACGGCATCTTCACCGACCGCACCGGCAAGGTCGTGAAGCGCTTCAGCGTGGTGATGACTTGTTCATGGCAGGGCGATGCAGGCGTGCTGGACGAAGCCTTCACCTATTCAAACGGTACCACTCAGCGGCGCATCTGGCGGCTCACGCGCCATGCCAATGGCCGCTACACCGGTCAGGCAGACGACGTCGTTGGTAGCGCTGAAGGCCAGCAGAGTGGCAACGCGTTCAACTGGGCCTATACGCTGGCCCTGCCGGTCAACGGCAAGGTGTTCGAGGTGCAGTTTGACGACTGGATGTACCTCCTGAGCGACAAAGTCATGCTCAACAAAGCCGCCATGCGCAAATGGGGCGTGGGTCTGGGCGAAGTGACGCTTTCTTTTGTCAAGAGGTAGCCATGGCACTGAACCTGCGCATGGCCGACTGGCGTGGCCGTACCGTCTGGCTGGTGGGTGCGTCCACCGGCATTGGCCGCGCCACGGCATCGGCTTTGCATGCACAAGGTGCGAAGGTGGTGGTGTCAGCACGCAGTGCAGGCGCGCTCAATGCGTTTGCCGATCTGCACCCGGGCGCCCGTGCCCTGCAGTTGGATGTGACGGACCCGCTGGCGGTGAAAACAGCGGCGGCCGCCCTGGCGGCACAGGGTCCGCTCGATTGTGTTCTGTACTGTGCCGGCCACTACCACGCCATGCACGCCACGCGCATCGACATGGCGGACCTGTTGCAGCACAACCAAATCAACTACCTGGGTGCGCTGTACCTGCTGGATGCGGTGCTGCCGCAACTGCTGGCGCAGGCGCTGAACACGCGCACCGGTCAGCGCGGACACATCAGTTTGATGGGCAGCGTCGCGGGCTACCGGGGCCTGCCCAACAGCCTTGCCTATGGCCCGACCAAGGCCGCGCTCATCAACCTGGCCGAGACGCTCTACCTTGATCTGCAGAGCCAAGGCGTTGGCGTATCGCTCATCAACCCCGGCTTTGTGGACACACCGCTGACGCGCCAAAACCAGTTCAAAATGCCCGCCTTGATCACGCCGGAGCAGGCGGCGCGGGAGATACTGAACGGCTGGGCGCGCGGCAAGTTTGAAATCCATTTCCCCAAGCGCTTTACCCGCTGGATGAAAGCCCTGCAGCTCTTGCCCTACCCCGCATTTTTTGCCGCCACGCGTCACCTCAAACAGGCGTAGAAAACCCCATGAACACTCCTGTTGACCGCATTGTTGAAGCCTTTCAGACCCTAACCCCTGCGAGTGTGGAAACGCTGAACACCCTTTACACGCTCGACGCACGCTTCAAAGACCCGTTTAACGATGTGCAGGGCCTGGTCGAGATCCAGCGCATTTTTCGCCACATGTATGTGAATCTGGAGAACCCGCGCTTTCTCATTACAGAGCGCATCGTGCAGGGTACGCAGTGCTTTCTGAGCTGGGAGCTTCACTTTGCCTTCAGGCGTTTCAAGCAGGGCCAGTCGCAGTGCATTTTGGGAGGCTCACATCTGGTGCTGAACGACCAAGGGCGCATTACCTTGCACCGCGACTACTGGGACGCAGCCGAAGAACTGTATGAAAAGCTGCCCCTGGTCGGCGGCCTGATGCGATGGATGAAAGCGCGCAGCAATTCGTAATGGTTGGACGTTCCATTCGATGTTTGTGGAGCGTTCGGGCGAATCTTTGACAGGCGTTGCCGCCCGACCATGCGTCGGAACCGGGAATAGACACGCCAGGCAAGCAATGGCAGCAGGGCGATAAGGGTGATGGTGGAAGCGCTGGGCGTGTTCACAAAAGTAGCCATGTTGAGAGGGATTCAACTTCCTCAATGCACTGCGCCATCTCTATCGCAAGCAAGCGATTGAAGGTCTCAGCTCATGAGCACTCGCTTGATTCCCCAGGCGCCAGCACACCAAGCTAATGCAAATGCAGTCATTGACAGGCCGAATGCCGGACCGCGCTTGGCGGGGTCGGTTTGGTAGGCAATGGCATACCAAATTTTTGAAGTCAGCCAGAACGCTCCCAATGCGGCGGCTCCCCGGTCACTGATGACGGCCGCGTTAACCCAGAGAGCCGGCAACAAAAGCGCCGCGTTTTCCAAAGTGTTCTTCTGAATGCGATAGGCGCGCTCAAACATTTCATGCCCAGTCACAGCTAGCGCTTCTTGAGCGCGCAGGCTGAGCCGACGGCACGATGAGAAATGATATTGGCTCTGTCTCGGCCATCCATGTTCAGAGGAATTCTCATCACCAAAGGCGATGCTGGCTACAAGGCCGAGTTTCAGGACATTGATGACAGTGTGTTGCCTGATCGCGATGTCAAGGTCCGCGCGGAGTGGCAACTAGATTGGGTTGGCTGCTTTTCGAGGTTACTGATACGGCTTGCAGGGACACCTGCTTCTTTCCTGCCGCAACCGACTGTGTTCCAACCTCGCGGAAACCGTGGCCCTCGTGAAAGCGTCGCGAGCCCTCGTTTGGCGGCTCAACATCAAATTCGCAGGTGAGATATGCGGCGTTCTGGCAACGGGCAAAGTCAAAAATGTCCGAATAGAGCAGGTGCCCGGCGCCTCGTCCCTGATGCTCGCTTGAGACCACTACTCGGTCGATGTACAGGAATCGCTGATAGCGCATCGCGAACCATCGGTAATTTGGACTGTCGTATGAACTGCCCTCGTTGAGGGCCAAGAGGAACGCCACAATGTTTCCACCGCTTTCGACCGCACGATGGTAAGAAGCTTGGCTGTGAAGGAACTCAAGTCGCTCGGGAGTGAGCGGACTCAAGAAGTGCACAGACTCTTCGTTCAACCGAAGAACCACCGGAAAGTCAAAGGGCGTTACATCACGGATATGCATGTCTGACTTCAGATTGCCGCGCTCTTGCAACACCGTGCCGGAGACGAGAACTTTTTGATGCCACTCATCATCGATGGAAGGTAATACGTGCTGTCAGGTCTTATCCTTGCGCGGAGTGAATATGGAATAGTTGCCATTGGCCTGTGCAACAAGCGTCTCGTCAGAGAACACTCGTGATTCCAGATTCGCGACGGTCTTGCCTCTGTTGACAAGCTCGGTGATGCAAGTCATCTTGCCAGTCGCAACCGACTTGAAATAGTTGATTTTGATTTCAATGGTGGCACAAATTTCTCCCGCGCCCAAGGTCGGGTAGAGGGCGATGCCCATGCCGGTGTCGGCGAGCGCATAGATGACTGCGCCGTGCGCCACCTTGTGTGGATTCAAGTGATGTGCCGCTACCACCACGCTGCACTGGCTGAAGCCACGGCGCTGTTCTTCAACTGTGAGGCCGATGAGTTCGGCAAATGGGTGGTTCATCGGAATGGTCTTCTTTGCAGGTGTGAGTCTTGTGTGACCGGCTTCTGAAACAGATTCTCGTTGCCTACTCGGCGATAGCATCTTTCACTAGGAGAATAGGTTGTACGTCATTGTCGGCAACCTGTGGCGCGTCTTTGACCGTGTCAAGCATTCTGTCGGCAAGCTCTTTGGAGATGACGTTTCCGAGGGCAAGTTTTGCAATCAGTTCGGGGGAGTTCATCTTTGGCATCAAGTGATTGTTGTGCATGCATCCTACTTGCGGAACCGGCAAGATGCCATCGGGGTTTCCAAGGGGGAGAGTCGCAATAGGATGGTGATTTCCTCGTCCAATCCAGGAGGGAATCTGTTTCCGGTCGACCTGTTTAGTCCGTCGCAAACGTACTGTCCTGCAAAGCTGAAGAGTCCAACTTCGAAGGCGACGGCGCTGGCCCAACAATTTCCTCGACTGAGTAATTGAGGCCAAGCGCGGCGTAAGCATCATTCGCTGACGGGTCAAGAAAGATGGTAGGGAAGTGCCATGGGATTGCTGCCCGGCTATAGTGGTCCACCGTTCAAACCTTTTGGATATTCACAGGGAGCCAGCCATCTCATGACGATGCACCATGTCTATGCTGCGATCGAACCGGTGCGCGCGGAAATTGGAGACCCTCACCGACGCCATATCAAAATTGCTGATTGCAGCGGCAGGCGTCTGGGGCGTTCCTTCAAAATCAAGCTTTGGCCGACGTTGGTGTTGCTGAGCAATGGCCGGGAAGTCGCCTGCTTGGTTCGACCTGACGACATCACCGAAATTCGCAGAGCGCTCGCACAGATCGACGTTCCCAGTGAAGGTCGTGGAACTGCCTAGACGGCGCACTCCCATGACCCTGACCGGCCTGATTGCGCATTACGTGCGCCAGAACTGGCGCCCCTACGTGTTGGCGGCGCTGATGCTGGCGTCAGTCAGTGCGCTCACCGTCTTCATTCCACGCCATGTGGGCCATATCGTGGACGGTCTGGCCGGAGGGCGGCTGGACAGCGCTGCGCTAGTCGGGCAGTTGGGTTGGCTGTTGCTGGCGGGCGTGTTGATCTATTTCTTGCGAGTGGCCTGGCGGCTGCAGCTGTTTGCGGCCAGCTACCGCCTTGGGGCGGAACTGCGAGCACGCCTGTACGCGCGCCTGTGTCTGCAAGGGCCGAACTTCTTTCACCAGCGGGGCACCGGTGACCTGATGGCCCTGGCTACCAACGACATCGATGCGGTGGAAATGGCCTCGGGTGAAGCCATGCTGGCTGGATTTGATGGCACGCTGACCCTCATCATGGTGGTGGCCATGATGACGCTCGGCATTGACTGGCGTCTGGCCGCAGCGGCCTTGTTGCCGTTTCCCTTCATGGCGTTCGCGTTTTGGCGAATCTCCTCCCACATTCACGAGGCTTCCAAGGACTCGCTGGAGCGCTTTGGCAAGCTCAATGACCATGTGCAGGAGACGCTCTCGGGTGTGCGCACCTTGCGTGCCCTGGGTCTGGAGGCGCGCAGTGCCACGCGCTTTGCCGAGCTGGCCGAAAGGGCGGCCAGTGCCAGCCTGCGCGCGCAGCGTTGGGAGGCCGCGTTCGAGCCGGCGGTGGGCATTACGCTGGTGAGCGCCACAGTGCTCACGTTGGGACTTGGCGGCACGCTGGTCTGGCAGGGCGCTTTGACCATCGGCGCGTTGACTGCGTTCAGCATGTACTTGGGTCAGTTGATTTGGCCCATGTTTGCCGCCGGCTGGGTGCTGTCGCTGATGGAA
>SESE01001171.1_pt1 | contig 10749 bp, 3 predicted proteins | sample 3171371 | NCBI WGS metagenome assembly SESE01 (sample SAMN06051881, study PRJNA518727) | freshwater metagenome | biome: subpolar coniferous forest; feature: holomictic lake; material: water; isolation source: holomictic Lake 442, 13 m depth | place: Canada: near Kenora, Ontario | collected...
AAATATTTTTGTGACAATTTGCTCCTGTAATCTGTTGTGGTTCTCTGCTTGTGTGCCATTCGCAAAAATAACAGCAGGGAGATAACAGATATGTCAAATCCATTTACCTTGTATGCAGGTACGGATCCCTCTGTGCTTGTTTCGTCGCTTTTATCGCCCAATTCCGGGGTGCTAGTTTTTTCCACTGTTTTGTCTCCATCAGGTGGTGATGCCGTCAATTTTTATGATGGCTCACTCACGGCGCTTGGTATTGGCGCGGGATTATTGTTTACGACTGGAACGACACCCGGGATGACGAATACTGTTGGTTGGTTCGGTCAGGATAACAGTGCCGCCTCTGGTTTTTTCTATAATGGCGATGCTGACATTGATGCTGTCGTCAATTCTGTTTTTCAGACACAATCGTACGATGCCACAACACTTTCGTTTGATTTTACGGCGTCTGATCCTGCCGCAACATCGGTGAGTTTCGATATTGTCTTTGGGTCGGACGAATATCCTGAATGGGTCGATCAATTTGTTGATTGCGCTATTTTTACGGTTAATGGAGTCAATTACGCCTTGTTCAATCATGACCCTGCGCATCCGCTGAGTGTGGTCAGCTCCAATCTTGCTGCAGGATATTTTCAGGATAATGCTGCTGATCCAGTAACTGGCGCCAGCCTTCTGCCGATTGAGTATGATGGCGTCAGCCATGGACTGAAAATTATAGCACCAATTATTGCTGGCGGAGCAACCAACCATATCAAGATTGGTATAGCCGATACTGGCGATCACATCTACGACAGTGGCATGTTTATTGCAAATTTTGCTGCTGGCGTTATTCCCGGCTCGGGGGTAGTGAGCACGCAATCTGGTAGTTGTACAGAGAGCAGTGATGTGGTGACGGGATCAACCCAGGATGAGTATTTCGATCTGAAGGCTGGAAATGACACGCTGTATGCTGGTGCCGGAGATGATATTGTTGTTGCAGGACAAGGCAATGATGTTGTGTATGGAGGCAGTGGTAACGATGAAATGATGGGTGGTGGAGGCGATGACACTCTTGATGGGGGTGATGGCATTGCCGATACCGTCGTGTATGCGGGGATGAGTACCCGTTACCTTGTTGAGTATGTGGCTGCAGATAGTAGTTTTGTTATCACCGACAGTGTGACAGGTTCCGCATCAAATGGCAAGGATACGCTCAAAAATGTTGAGCAGGTCAAATTCATTAATGGGCTTTTTGCGCTTGGAGCGGGTGGTTTGACATTCGTTTCAGCTACCGGGGCAACCCCTCCCCCATCCAACATGCCAGGGATTGTGGTTGTCAGCGGTGTTGGCTCCGCAGGTCACACGCTTACGGCAACGGTAAGTGATGCGGATGGCATGGATGGTGCCATTACGTATCAGTGGCAGCTTTCTGCTGATAATGGCCTTTCCTGGTCGGCTATTTCCGAAGCTGTTGACAAAAGCTATCTCCTGCGGGATGAAGATGTCGGTCATCTCATTCAGGTTGTTGCAAGCTATACTGACAATGGCGCGGTGGCTGAGATGCCAGTCAGTACCCCTAAAACCGTTCTTCCGGCCAAAGAGGGTGACTCACTCATCACGCTGATTCATCTTGATGCACCTTCAGGTACCAGCATCATCAACCCCTTGACAACCCTGCTGAAAGATGCGCTTGACCTTGGCATTTCTCCCAATATTGCTGCGCAGGATATCAAGCTGGTGCTGGGTATCCCGGCGGATGTGCTATTGCAAAGTTATGATGCTTATACGGCTTTGCTCTCTAATCTGCATGATCCTGTTGCCCTCGCTGTTGAGAAGGTTGCAGTTCAGGTTGCTATTCTGACATCACTCTCTGATGATGATACCGGCATGAATCTGACACTCGCCATTCTTGATGCCGCCGCTGCTAACAAGAGTTATGACCTTGGCACATTGCATGATATCTGCTCTATTATGGGGCTTGATCCTTCGGCTCCATTGCCTGAATCGGTCAGCATTATTGTTGATCGGAACAGCAGTATTGCAAGCGCGCTCAATGATGGTGGTGATGTAGCTGCTATCGAACACGAGTGGGTTGATTTTTGTAGTACTCAGGATAATGTGGCCTCCACTTCGATTGCTGACCTGAGTATTCATATCAACCAGGCCCCGCAGGGAAGTGCAACATTTGTGCTGCCAGAAGCTGTTCAGGATAAGGATTACACTATTTCTTCAACTCATCTTTTGCAGGGATTTACTGACCCCGATGGTGATACTCTGACAATTACAGCATTAACCTCTGATGCTGGCGGAAATGTGCACGATAATTCGGATGGGACATGGTCACTTACAACTTCCCCTGGTTATACCGGCCCGGTCGAGCTGACCTATTCCGTACAGGACGGACATGGCGGATCAACTGCGGCATCCCAGTTTTTTATTGTAACGCAGACTCCTGCGGGTAATAGCGTTCATGGATTGTTGACCTTCTGGAAAACCGGTGCTCTACTTAAAGATGTTACGAACACTCTTTCATCAAATTCCATTGTTTTGGACAGCATGACCACTGGCTCTGATGGTCTCTACCAGCACCTCGACATGCCTGATGGCACGTATGCTCTGACAAACGCCAAAATATCCGGCACAGCCGAAAGTAATGCCATCAAAGCCAACGATGCGCTTGCTGCACTGAAGATCGCTGTGGGTATGAACCCCAATGCTGATGGAAGCGCAGTGTCGCCATACCAATACCTTGCGGCAGATGTTAACCATGATGGTCAGGTCAAGGCTGCCGATGCGCTCAATATCCTGAAGATGGCGGTCAAGCTCAGCACTGCACCAGAAAAAGAGTGGCTGTTTATGCCGGAGAGCGTCGGCAGTGAGACGATGTCACGAACGAGCGTCCACTGGCCGGAAAATCCGATACCAGTTATCTTGGATGTTGACCAAGAGTTGCATATCATCGGGGTTGTCAAGGGTGATGTCAATGGCAGTTGGTTAGCGTAATACAATAGAACAGGTAGTATGGAGTTTGTTTTTAACGGGATAAGCATGTCGACGTATAGCCGGACGGGCTATGATGGTTTGGGATACACACGTTTGCTTGCCAATGTGGTTGATTCTGGCGCAAATTCTGTTGGATTGGGTAGCATATCGGTTATCAATCTCGATACGGGGGTTATAAGTGACTGGATTAAAGGTTTGGACGGTTATAGTCAAACCGCGAGTTTTGCCAGTGTCGAACATGCCATTGTTGAGGTCGAAGCCAAAGGGCTGAATGTTTTTTTGAAGCCGCAAATTAGTCTCTTTAATCCGGCATTGGGTCAATATACCGGCAGTGAATCGGGTAATCTGTTGGATGCGAGCCTGGTTATTGCTAACCCGGCTGCGTTTTTTGCTGGTTATAAAACATGGATTGTACAATGGGCTGAGTTAGCACAGCACACTAATGTTCCACTGTTCTCGATTGGCAATGAGATGCTGGCGGCAACGAAGCCAATGTATACAGCCTATTGGGAAGATATCATTGCCAGTGTGCGTGCTGTCTATAGTGGCAGGCTGACGTATGCCGCACTCAGTGATGTGTATCATCTCTCACATAATGAAGTCGCACAGATACAGTTTTGGGATAAGCTTGATTATGTTGGTGTCGATGTTTATCCCGATTTTTCAACGGGAGTTGCGACGCCAGCGGTTGCTCAGCTTGATGCCGAATGGATGTCGCTGGGCTGGATGCAGTATCTGGCTGATATTGCTGCAACAACCGACAAGCAAGTCATCTTTACCGAAACGGGTTGCGCCAGTTTTGCCGGAGCTGCAAACAGAAGTCTCTACACTGACTCGCTGATTAGTCAGCCTGGCACACAAAGGGACGATGCAACGCAAGCGCACTGGTACCAAAGTTTTTTCAATACATGGGGTGGCACGAACACACCAGACTGGTTATCCGGCACATTTTTCTGGAATAATGATCCACCACAATTTCCCGGATTATATGATGTAACAGGCTATACCATATACAGTAAATTGGCTGGCATCATTGTCGCCAGTGCTTATGGCGGTGCGAACTATCTGGAGGTTAATCAAAACAGCTTTACAGGAAGTGGAAACGACGACCGCATTGTGCTGTATGGCGATGCAGGGCCTGCCAATATTGCAGATTCTGCGCATGATCCCACTGTAACACGTTCGCAAACCTTCAGCTCCACGGTGACCATTTATCTCAATGGCTCCATCACCAATGGCGTTTTGCCGACTGTACATTTTTACATCAATGGCACTGATATGGGCGCTCAGGAGTTAAGCCATACCCCAAGCGCCTGGATTGATCCAACTGGTCTTGTCAGCAATGATGTTGTGCCATTCAGTTTTCAGGTTGACAGCCTGACTGTTAACCAGATTAAGGTGGCCATTGACAGCCCTGTCATAGCGGGCTCTCAGGTCTATATTGACCGTGTGGATATTAATGGCACTGCGCTCGCCAATACTGCTGTCATCTATCAGCCAGTGAGTGGTGATGAGGTTCGCTATCAATTGCCTCATGGTTCTCTCTATAATGGAGGCTATGTCCTGATTGATCCAACAGCCTATAATGATGCATTGCTTATCCAGCCAGGTACAGCAGCCAATCCCGTGATGGTTGACGGCGGCGGTGGTGTTGACAGGGTTTATGTTCTTGGAACTCCTGATCAGTATGTGATAAGATCGGATAGCTCAGGAGTTACCTTTCTTTCTGAAAGCGGTGGACTGAATCAGAATGCAGTGTTGAAAAATATTTCAGCCATTGAGTTTGCGGATGGCAGTCTGCTTACGGATGGGCATTGGAACACAGCCGAAGGGGCGACTGCTCTCCTGATCGGCAATGATATCGTTCTTTCTTTTGACGAGGAGGTACAGAAAGGCGCAGGAACGATAGCTATCCACACCGGCAGCGCTCTTGTCAGTACGGTTGTTGAAAGTTATGATGTCGCAATGAGTTCAGAGCTGGCGTTCTCTGGCAGTACTCTTACCATTATTCCGTCAATAGAGCTGGCAAGAGGGCCTCATTACTTTGTCACATTCACTGACGAAAGCGTCAAAGATCTTGCCGGTAAAAGCTATGCGGGTACTTCGACGTCCAACTTTAAAACAGTGTGTGTGGTACCCTTGCTTCATTGCCTGACGGGAACGTCCACCTTCTGGAAAACTGGCGCTTCCCTTACAGATGTCACGAGCACACTTGCTTCAAATCCTGCCGTCGGCATTGCTTCAGAGAGTACGACTACTGCTCTTGATGGCCTTTACCGGCACCTTGCTATGCCTGATGGTACGTATGCCCTGACCAGTGCTAAAGTTGCCGGCACTGCAGAAAATAACGCAGTCAAAGCCAATGATGCTCTTGCAGCTTTGAAGATTGCTGTAGGCATGAATCCTAACGCTGATGGCAGTGCTCTCTCCCCATACCAGTATCTTGCTGCAGATGTCAACCATGATGGTCAGGTCAAGGCCGCTGATGCGCTTAATATCCTTAAGATGGCGGTCAAGCTCAGTACGGCGCCAGAAAAGGAGTGGTTGTTTGTACCGGAGAGCGTCGGCAGTGAGATCATGTCGCGAACGAGCGTCCACTGGCCAGATAATCCGATACCGGTCACGCTCGGTGCTGATCAGGAGTTACACCTGATAGGGATTGTGAAAGGCGATGTTAATGGCAGTTGGGTGGCGTAACATGTTTTAGCACATTTTTTACTGTTTGACAAAGGGGAAGGGGGGCGCCGGAAGTCCATGGTTTTGTCTCTTGTACAACAGGTTGAATAACATACTATTATGCCAAATCCATCAACATCTTCAGGGACGACCACCTTTGCATTGAGCGGTGTAAGCACTCTTGATCCATTGCTCAGTGAACAATATCTAAAATGGACGGTGGTTTCCACGGCTGGTGTGGCGCTCACCTACAGCTTTCCCTGGAGTGATGGAGCTTCTGCGTTTTGGCAATCTGATTATAGTTTAGAGGCAGAGCCCGATGCCGAAGTGCATTTTGCTTTGACTGCAGCTCAACAGTCAGCAGCAGAAAGGGCGCTGCAGGCTTGGGCGACGGTGGCGGCGATCACGTTTACTGAAGTAGCAGATACCAAAAATAATGTGGGAGATTTTCGTTTCGCTTTCTCTTCTGCGGTAGGTGATGGTATCTGGGGGTACTGCTATTATCCCAACAACTATTGGGCAAGTGCTGCTGATGTCTGGATCAATCCATCATCTAACAATAAAAGTGACTGGACAAACGGATCGGACAACGAACTCTCCCTCATCCATGAAATAGGTCACGGACTGGGCCTGAAGCATCCCGGCAATTATGATGTTTCAGGGAGCGAAATAGCGGAGCCTTATCTGCCAGCGAACCTGGATTTCATCAACTATTCGGTGATGTCCTACAATAACAAGAATTTCTGGTTTTTGTATCCCGGCCAGAACAGATATACAGGGATTTTTCCTTCAACCCCGATGGTGTACGATATTGCAGCAATTCAGTACCTGTATGGGGTGAACAATACTTACCACACAGGGGCCGATACTTACCGTTTTGATCCTGCAGCTCCTTTTTTCTGCACGCTTTGGGATGCAGGTGGCAAAGATACTCTTGATCTGTCGAATTTCAGCACGACCTGCAATATCGACTTGATACCGGGCCACTACTCATCAATTCGATATATCAGTGTGGGGACTATAGCTGACCTTTATGATGGTACCAATAATCTTGGTATTGCCTATGGCGCCATTATTGAAAATGCCGTTGGTGGTTCCAATGCGGATATCATTACCGGCAATAATGTCCGCAATATGTTGGCTGGTGGAGGCGGGAATGATACGTTCATTGGGGGCGCAGGCAATGATACTCTTGATGGTGGAGATGGTATCGATACCGCAGAGTTCAGTGGGCACTATGTGGAGTATGACATCAGGTACGATCCAGCCACCGTCACCTTCATCGTTCGAGACAAAACCACCTCCCGTGACGGCACCGACTCTGTTCATTTTGTAGAAAACTTTGTGTTTGCCGATACAACGATTTTTGCCACCGATACCTGTGATTTTACCACAGAACCACAGACGGGATTGACCATCAAAGGAATCAGTATGTCAACGTATACCCAGACTGGCTATGATGGTTTGGCGTACACACATTTACTTGCCAATGCGCTTGATAGTGGAGCGAACTCTGTAGAACTGAGCAGTGTATCGGTTATTGATCTTGATACCGGTGAGGTAAAAGAGTGGATCAAGAGCACGGACGGTTATAACATGACAGCAAGTTTTGACAGTGTTGAACATGCCATTATTGAGGCTCAGGACTTGGGATTGAGTGTTTTTCTGAAGCCACAGATTAATGCCTCAAACCCCTCATTATCGTTTTATACCGGCAATGAATACAGTAATCTTACCGATGTAAACGCTGTAATTTCCGATCCTGCCGCCTTCTTTGCTGGCTATAAAGCGTATATCCTGAACTGGGCGATGTTGGCTGAGAAATATAATGTTCCACTGCTCTCTATCGGCAATGAGATGCTGTCGGCGACGAAGGCAGAGTATACCAGTTATTGGACTGATATTATCGCCAGTGTGCGCGAGGTCTATAGTGGCAAACTGACTTATTCCGCATTTACTGAAATAGTCTATTTGCCAAACGATGAAGTGAACAATATTCAGTTTTGGGATAAGCTTGATTATGTTGGAGTAGACGTTTATCCCGATTTTTCAACTGGAAAGTCCACACCAACAGTTGCTCAGCTTGATGCCGAATGGACCTCGCAGGGGTGGATGCACTATCTGGAAACTATTGCAGTTAAAACAGGAAAGGAGCTCCTTTTCACTGAAACCGGAGCAGGCAGTTATGCCGGAGCGGCGAATAGAAGCACCTATACTGATGCGTTGATTGGTGAGCCAGCCACACAAAGAGACGATGTGACACAGGCTAACTGGTATCAAAGTTTTATCGAGACATGGGGTGGAGCAGAGAGGCCCGATTGGCTGGCTGGCCTGTTTTTCTGGAATAACGATCCACAGGCTACCGGCTTACATTATGCAAATGGATACGCCATACACGAAAAAGCGGCGGGCGTTATTGTTACAAGCTTTTTCGATGGAACCAACTATCTCGCAGCAGCACAGAACAGCTTTGCAGGCAGCAGCAGTAAAGACAACATTGCGCTGTATGGTACTGCTGGCTCGGTCAACACTACTTGTCCTGTGCATGACCCCCTGGTAACACGTGCAAACACCTTTACCTCCTCGGTTACCATTTATCTCAATGGTTCTATTATCAATGGGGAAGCTCCAACAGTGCACTTTTATATCAACGGTACTGATATGGGCTCTCAGGAGTTGAGCCATATACCCAGCTCCTGGATTGATCCCACCGGGCTTGTCAGTAGTGATCTTGTTCCATTCAGTTTTCAGGTTGACAGCCTGGTTATTGATGAGATTAAGGTGGCCATTGAACCGCCTGTCGTAGCAAATTCTCAAGTGTATATTGATGCAGTCACTATTAATGGCATCTCGCTTGCCTTGAGCAATGTCAGATATTATCCCCTCAGTGGTTCAGAAGAGAGCTATTCATTACCTTATGGTGCGCTCAAGAATGGAGGATATGTCCTGATTGACCCTTCACTCTATACTGGCACGATGGCTAACCAGCCCGGCGCAGGAGCCAATCCAATAACCGTCGAGGGAGGAGGAGGTTTCGATACCGTTTATATGCTTGGTGCACCCCATTCATACAGCATCAGTTCGGATAGCGCTGGCGTCACCTCGCTTGACAGCCATGGATTATTTCAAAATGCAGTGTTGAGCAATATCTCGGCCATCGAATTTGCTGATGGCAGTCAACTTGCGGGCGGACACTGGAGTACAACAGGAGAGACCAATGTTCCGATTGGCAACGACATTGTGTTGGCCTTTGAGGCGCTGATCAAGAAAGGTTCAGGAACAATTGCGATTCACTCCGGGAGCGAGGCCGGTACGGTCGTCGAAAGTTACGACGTCGCAACGAGCACGAACCTCGCCCTCTCCGGCAGTACGGTTACCATTAATCCCTCGACTGATCTTGCAGAAGGCAATCACTATTTCGTTACCGTTACTGACGGGAGCCTCACTGACCTTGCTGGCACAAGCGTTGCTGCGGCTTCGATGTATGACTTTACAACAGCGGCAGAGGCACTTCATAGTCTCACTGGATCGGTGACCTTCTGGAAAGCTGGCGCTCTCATTGCAGATGTCACGAGCACCATTGCGTCAACTCCTCCAGCCAGCATTGCTTCCAAAAGCACGACCACTGGCGCTGACGGCCTCTACCGGCACCCCGACATGGCTGATGGCACATACACCCTTACCAGCGCTAAAGTATCCGGCACCACCGAAGGCAACGCCATCAAAGCCAATGACGCGCTTGCCGCGTTGAAGATCGCTGTAGGCATGAACCCCAATGCCGATGGAAGCGCTGTGTCGCCATACCAATACCTCGCGGCGGATGTCAACCATGATGGCCAAGTCAAGGCTGCTGATGCGCTCAATATTCTGAAGATGGCGGTCAAGCTCAGTTCAGCGCCAGAAAAGGAGTGGCTGTTTGTTCCAGAGAGTGTTGGAAGTGAGAGCATGTCACGAACCCATGTCATCTGGCCGGATAATCCGCTCCCGATGACGCTGGATGTTGACCAGGAGTTGCACTTGATCGGTATTGTCAAAGGCGATGTTAATGGCAGTTGGGTGGCGTAAAATATTGTTTATATCTGGGCGGTGGCTTGTTATTTAATTGTCTTGATGTTTGCATCATTACTTTTTTATTTCTATCGTTGATGATACGCTTATGAATTCGAAAGAGGTCGTGGTTTCCCTGTCTCTTTTCTGCCATAACATGTTAAAAATTTGTGGTTACGATCATAAGCCTATAGAGGTGTTTTTTGTCTTTTGAAACGCCCATGTGAAACTTTTTTTCATATCTAAAATTGTGCCTTATGAATACTGAAATTACAGTTGCGTCGAATATTGTTCAGAAGCATGGCGCGAATCTTTCGGATACTGTTCTCTTGGAACATAGCAAAGTTCTTGATCGACGGAGTTTGGTTATTGCCGATGCTGGTATTAAGGATGTTGATGTGCTTTTGGGTCACCTTGACCAGGGAGCTGATCTTTTGCGTGTGGATTCGTCTGCAGATTTTGGGACTTTGCTCAGAGATGCGCTACGTGGCGGTTATGAGCGGCTTCACTTTTTAGGGCATGGCCAATCCGGAGAGATACGTTTTGGCGACAGAGTACTTCAGGTTGACGACTTTACTGCGGTGTCACCAGTTGAGGGGAATATAAAAACACCATCGTTGCACTTCTGGTCTTGCATGACCGGTGCGGGCGTAAAAGGACGTGCTTTTGTTGATGGTATCGCCCAGGCTTTTGGTGCGGCGGTGACGGCTTTTAGCGATCTGGTAGGTGCAAAAGGGCTCGGTGGTAGCTGGGCACCGGATGTCTGTTCACACGATGCCGGGTTTGTTGGGGCTCCCTTTGCGAATGCATTGGCTTATCAGCATACGCTGCAAACTTCGGTGTTGGAATTGAGGCAAGTAACGGTCTCTTCTACTGTCGTAAATGTTGAGGTCTGGCTGAAAGGAGGAACAGCTATCGAATTGTTTGATTTGGAAATAACTTATGATCCCCTTAGTGCAACTCCTACGAAAGTAACAAAAGGGGCTCTTATTGGCGATGCTGATTATCCTTGGCAAACTGCAAATACTGGCATATATGTTGCTTCAAGTA
>SESE01001175.1_pt1 | contig 10733 bp, 8 predicted proteins | sample 3171371 | NCBI WGS metagenome assembly SESE01 (sample SAMN06051881, study PRJNA518727) | freshwater metagenome | biome: subpolar coniferous forest; feature: holomictic lake; material: water; isolation source: holomictic Lake 442, 13 m depth | place: Canada: near Kenora, Ontario | collected...
CAATGCGCATCCGCTGATCGAGCTTTCCCTGGTCTCCGGCGTTGGTCAGGTGTCCGCTTATGGCATGGTGGTGTTGGCCGAATCCATCCGGCCGCAACTGGGCAACCCGCAGGTGCGCTCGGATGTGGAGAGTCAGTTGAGCCAACTGCTCAAGGACGTGAACCGGCAACTCTCCGAATACGAACACCTGCGCATGTTGGTTGTGGTGTCTGACCCCTGGTCGATCGAGGCCGGAACCCTGACGCCGACCATGAAGGTCAGGCGCAGTCGCATCGAGGCGGCGGTTGCTCCCCAAATCGAGGTCTGGTACGCCAGTACCGGTACGGTCCACTGGGCCTGAACGAGAGTCAACATTCATGTCAAACCAAGCAGTGACCCGCCACGGCGGCGACCGCGTTGCAGAAGCATTGCAGGCGCACGGCGTGCGTTCCATCTTCACGCTCTGCGGCGGCCATATTTCACCGATCCTGAGCGCCTCCAAGGCACGCGGCATCCGCATCGTCGATGTGCGCGACGAGGCCACCGCCGTCTTTGCAGCAGATGCCAGCGCGCGTTTGCTCGGGCTGCCCGGGGTGGCAGCGGTTACGGCCGGGCCCGGCATCAGCAACACCATCACGGCCCTGAAGAATGCGCAACTGGCGCAGTCGCCAGTGATCCTGCTCGGCGGCGCCGCGCCCACCGCGCTGCAAGGTCGCGGTGCGCTGCAGGACATTGACCAGCGCCCGCTGGTGGCGCCGCACGTCAAGTTGTTCCGCAAGATCCTGTGTGTGCGCGATCTGGGACCGGCTGTGGATGAGGCCTTTGCGGTTGCGCAATCCGGTGTGCCCGGTCCGGTATTCATCGAATGCCCGGTCGATCTGCTCTACGACGAGGTCTCGATCCGCCAGTGGTACGCCGATGCGGCGGGCAAGGGCAACTCGGTGCCAGACCGCTTGCTGCGCTTTTACCTGAATCGCCATGTGAAGAAAATGTTTGATGGCAGCCAGGACCATGCGGCGCCCCAGGTGCGCGCCGTTGCAGCGCCCCGCGCGGCGGATGCGAGTCTGCAGGCAGCGCTGGCTGCGCTGGCTGCGCTGACCAAAGCCGAGAGACCGCTCATGGTGATCGGCAGCCAGACGCTGGTACTGTCACAGGAGGCGCAGCGGGTGGCCGAAGCGGTGACGCGGCTTGGCATTCCGGTCTATCTCTCCGGCATGGCGCGCGGTCTGCTCGGACGGGACCATGCACTGCAAATGCGCCATCAACGGCGCACGGCGCTGCGTGAATCAGACTGCGTGCTGCTGGCCGGTGTGCCCTGTGATTTTCGCCTTGACTACGGCAAGCATGTGCGTCGCAACGCGACCCTGATTGCGGCGAACCGCAGTGCCAAAGATGCACGATTGAACCGCAAGCCAGACATCGCCGCCATTGGCGACGCCGGCCTGTTCCTGCAAGCACTGGCGCAGGCACAGCCGGCCGCCGGCAATGCTGCACGGCTGGACGGCTGGGTCGCACAACTGCGGGGGCGTGACGCCGAGCGCGAAGTCGAGATCGAAGCCCAGGCGCAAGCGCCGGGCGAATTCGTGAACCCGATTGCGCTGTTTCGTGCCCTCGAAAAAGAGGCCGGCGAGAACGCGGTGCTGGTCGCCGATGGTGGTGATTTTGTCGCGACCGCGTCCTACGTCATGCACCCGCGCGCACCGCTGACCTGGCTCGATCCCGGCGCCTTCGGAACGCTCGGTGTGGGCTCGGGATTTGCACTCGGCGCTGCGCTGGCCAAACCGGGCAGCGAAGTCTGGATCATCTTTGGCGATGGCGCTTGCGGTTATGGGCTGGTCGAGTTCGACAGCTTTGTGCGCCATGGCATTCCTGTCATCGCGCTGGTCGGTAACGACGCCGGCTGGACCCAGATTGCACGTGAGCAGGTCAAGATGCTGAAAGACGATGTGGCCACCGTGCTGGCGCGCACCAACTACCACGAGGTGGCCGCCGGTTTTGGCGCCGAGGGTATCCTGATCAAGACCATGGCCGAAGTACCGGCCGGCCTGGCGCGTGCACGCGAGCTGGCCAGAAGCGGCAAACCTGTGCTGGTCAATGTCTGGCTCGACAAGACCGAATTCCGAGAGGGTTCGCTGTCGATGTAGGGCACGTTGGGGTGGGAGCGGTCATACAGGTCATGGCAGCGAATGGCGCTTCACGACCAGAAGCTCCCATGTTCAGAAACAGCCAGCAGGTGCTTGATCTGTCGAAGTTCAATTTGCATTACATAAGGTCATCTGGCAAATAGAGCTTATGCGTTGGACAGATGCTCAGGACGAGCGGATTATTCGATAATGGTCGCAGCAGACGATCAATAATCTGGAGACATTCATGCAATTTCATGCTTCCCGGCAGTTGCTGGCGTGCGCCCTTGCCGCCGTGTTGTTCCTGACGGCAGCTTGTTCACGCAATGGTACTGAGCCTCCCGCCGGTTCTGATGCATCCCCTTCGGTGCTGCAAGCCAATGCAGCACTCGCAAAGGAACTCAAGTTGGACGATCAGCAGGACTTCGAGGATGCCAAGCGCGGCTTCATGGCCAAACCCACCGGGAAGATCCTGGCAGCAGATGGCACTGTTCTGAAAGATTTTGATGTCTACGGGTTCTTGAACGCAAAGGCAGCAGAGACGGTAAACCCGAGCTTGTGGCGTCATGCACAGCTCAATGCTCAGGTGGGGCTCTACAAAGTCGTAGATGGCGTTTACCAGTTGCGTGGTTTTGATATTGCCAATTTGACATTGATTGAAGGTAAGACTGGATGGATTGTGGTGGACACGCTTACCGCCAGGGAATCTGCACAGTTTGCGATGGCCTTTGCAGAGAAGCATCTTGGCAGGAAACCGATCAGCGCGATGATTTTCACTCACGCACATGTGGATCACTTCGGCGGTGCTTTGGGCCTACTGTCCCCCGCGGAAGTGGAGCAGCGCAAGATTCCGGTGGTTGCCCCTGCGGGCTTCATCGAGGAGGGAACCAGCGAAAATATCCTGGCCGGTGTGGGCATGGGGCGTCGCTCCATTTATCAGTTTGGACGTGACCTGCCGCGCTCTGCCAAAGGCAATGTCGACACCGGGCTAGGCAAGGATGTGGTGTATGGCGCAGTGGGAATGTTGGTGCCCAACCGGCTGATCATTGAACCCACGCAGAATCTGGAAGTCGATGGCGTCAACTTTGTGTTTCACAACGTCCCCAACGCGGAGTGTCCGGCCGAACTGACCTTCAGCATACCGAACCTGAAACTCTACGACGGAGCAGAGAATCTGTCGCAGACCATGCACAACCTCTTGCCCATACGCGGCGCCAAAGTGCGTGACGCGTTGCGCTGGTCCAGCTATATGCAGCAAGCGCTCGATCAGATGGACGGTATCGATGTGTACATCGCCTCCCACAACTGGCCGATTTGGGGCAACACTGCAATCCGCAAGTTCATTACCGTGCACCGCGATGTCTACAAGTACATGCATGACCAGACCGTGCGTTTGCTCAATCAGGGCTATAGCGCCAGCGAAATAGCGGACATGGTCAAGTTGCCACAGTCCTTGGCCCAACATTTGGGGGCTAGGGGTTACTACGGTGACTTGCGCCACAACGTCAAGGCAATCTACCAGTTTTATTTGGGGTTCTACGACGGCAATCCAGCCAACCTCAATGCCTTGCCGCCCGCAGAATCTGCCAAACGCTATATCGAACTCATTGGCGCAGACAAGGTGCTTGCAGCCGCACAGGCGGCGTATGACAAGGGTGACTACCGTTGGGCTGCTGAGTTGCTCAACCATGCGGTGTTTGCAGATTCTGCCAACAAGACCGCCAAGGAGTTGCTCGCCAAGACATACGACCAGATGGGCTATATGGCGGAATCGGCCACCTGGCGCAACTCCTACCTTACAGGGGCGCTGGAGCTGCGCAGCGGCGCGCCCACACAGGGTGTATCCAGGGCGTTGATGATCGACATGTTGCTGCAAACCCCCACCGACAGATTCCTGGAGGCAATGGCTGCCAACCTCAACGGGGCCAACGCTGAAGGCAAGAACCTCAAAGTCAACTTGGTCCTTAGTGACAAGCATGAGAACTACGTGCTGTGGATCGAAAACGCGGTTCTGCATTTCAAGAGTTCGCCACCTGCCCCGGACGCCAATGCCACATTGACGCTTACATACCCACTCTTAGCCAAGATGTTCGCAGGTACCGCAGGGGTGAAGGAAACGCTGATGGGTGATGAGCTCAAGGTGACCGGCAGCGTGGTGGATCTTGTTCGGTTCTTCAGTCTGATTGAAATACCGGAAGGCAAATTCCCGATCGTCACGCGGTGAGCGTGAGCTGTAAATAGTCGACAAGACAATGCCAAGCCCCAACAAAGGAGACAACGCGCGAGGCGCACGCCTACTCCATGGGATTGCAGGCCTTTCAGTACGGCTGGCCACTGATCTATTTTCTCAACCTGATGTGGCAGTGGACGGCGAATCCGAAATCGTCCCAGCGCCCGTTGAACTCATGGATTCAGACGCTCGATTTTGTTGCAACGTCGAACTACCGCGATGGCGGATCCTTCAACACCGACACGGTGTACACCGGTGCCTACATCAGCAAACGCTCCGGCGGGCCACTGTGGGGCAACTTCCTGCTGCTGCCGCCCGGCTGGAAAGGCGAGGTGCCCAGCGGCAAATTTGATCGGGTGTTGCAGTGCGAGCAAAAGTGGATTTTCGCCCTTATTCGCCTTGCGCCCCTTCATTTCCCTGAACTACATGCTGGCGCAAAATCCGCCGCCAGAGAGTGACCGCATCCTGATGGATGGTTTCCGCACTGTCAATATCGGAGCCGGGATGGACCTGAGCAAGAACGATCCCGAGACCAACCGGGGTCTGGCGCGCGCCGCGCGCGACGGTTTGCGTACGCTGCGCTCGCACGTGGAGCGACCCTGGGCACGTTCTGTCAATGGTTGGTACTACTTCCCAGCCAACATCGGGCAAGCCAAAACCACCGTTGACGATGCGCAACTACATGCCTTCGCCTGAAATTGTGGAGCAACGATACGATCCACCCGTGCTTCAACGGGTGGGTTAGCAGCGTCAGATGACCGCACGCGCGAGCGGTTACACGAGTCGGACTGCGACCTGCTGAAGAGCCAGGCTCTGTACCCGGTCGCCAGTGCGTCTAGCTCGTTATAAAGTAAGCCCCCCGCCGTGCCGGTGGGCTGACACTGGTTTGACGGTACGGGTTGAGCGCCCATGCTGAGTTGCCGGGCGTCTATGATCTGCTGTTGCCACTGGAGTACGGACTCTACCCCGCTTAAACGTCAGCTCGATTTAGAGTCCCCCATTGGGATCCGCAAACTCCTCGCCTTCAGGCGACGGGAAGGCCTCGATCCGGGATTGGCCGTGCGGTCGACCATCAGCGGCTTGAGCCTCAAGGACTGGATGCCGCCTGAGCGCTGCGTCTTTCCCGAACACGTTCGGCGATCAGGCTGACCTGACCGTCCACGCCTTGGCTTTCCAGTCGGACCGTGAAATCCCACAGGTAGGCCACGTGCTCCATCACTGCCTGGCTGGTTTCGTCCAGCGGCTTGCGCTGATGGGCGAAGTGGCGCAGGGTAAGCGACCGGTCGCCGCGCAGGTCCACGTTCCACACCTGAATATTGGGCTCGCGGCTGCCCAGGTTGTACTGGTCGGAAAACTGATGGCGCAAGGACCGGTAGCCGCTTTCATCATGTATCGCCTGGATTTGCAGCTTCTCGCGCGCGTCGTCGTCGAGGACCGAGAACAAGCGGAACTCGCGCATCAGCCTGGGCGAAAGGTACTGGGCGATGAAGCTCTCATCCTTGAAGTTCTGCATGGCAAATTCAAACGTCTCGCGCCAGTCGGATCCGGCAATGTCGGGAAACCACGCGCGATCCTCGTCGCTGGGGTGCTCACAGATCCGGCGAATGTCGCGCCATAACGCGAAGCCGAGCGCATACGGGTTGATGCCCGAATAGTGCGGACTATGGTAGGGCGGCTGGTAAACGACATTTGTGTGGGATTGAAGAAACTCCAGCATGAAACCGTCTGACAGGGCGCCCTCGTCGTACAGTTTGTTGAGCAGCGTGTAATGCCAAAACGTGGCCCAACCCTCGTTCATAACCTGCGTCTGACGCTGCGGGTAAAAGTACTGCCCGATCTTGCGCACGATGCGGATCACCTCGCGCTGCCATGGCTCCAGCAAAGGCGCGTTCTTCTCGATGAAATAAAGCAGGTTCTCTTCAGGCTCGCTCGGGAACCGCGCCTCGCGCTTTGTGGCATCGATTTCCACATGCGGCGGCAAGGTTCGCCACAGGTCGTTGACCTGGGTCTGAAGATGGTCGGCCCTGTCCTTTTGCCGCAGCGCCTCCTTCGCCAGAGTCAACCGGGGTGAACGCTTGAAACGGTCCACGCCCAGATTGAGCAGCGCATGGCAGGCGTCCAGCAACCGCTCCACCGCCTTCACGCCATGGAGTTCTTCGCTGCGCGCTATGTAGTCCTTGGCAAACACCAGATAGTCAACGATGGCGTCGGCGCTGGTCCACTGCTTGAACAGGTGGTTGCCCTTGAAGAACGAGTTGTGACCATAAGCGGCATGGGCGATCACCAGGGCCTGCATCGGCAGGGTGTTTTCCTCCATCAGGTAGGCAATGCAGGGATTGGAATTGATGACGATTTCGTAGGCCAGGCCCATTTGGCCGCGTTTGTAGCGATTTTCTGTGGCCAGAAAATGCTTGCCAAACGTCCAGTGGTGGTAATACACAGGCATGCCGATCGATGCGTAGGCGTCCATCATCTGTTCGGCGCTGATGAGTTCCAGCACATGCGGCTAGCAGTCAAGCCGATATTCGGCCGCGATCCGTCCACTGGCCTTGTCGTACTGTTCCAGCGCAGCAAATGTCCACTCTGAGCCGAGCCGCGGTATGGGCCTCGATTCCTTATCCATGGGCCTGGCCCTGCCGTTTGAACAGATCACGAAACACCGGGTAAATATCGGCCACCGTGTCGATGCGTCGCATCGCAAAGTGATCCGCGTGGGCAGCCTGCAGCTTGTCGTATTCCTGCCACAGGTTCTGCGGCGGCCCGTCCGTGATTTCGATGTAAGCAAAGTACTGCGTCAGCGGCAACAACTTCTGCTCCAGAAAATCACGGCAGCGGGGCGAATCGTCGTTCCAGTTGTCGCCGTCGGACGCCTGGGCGCCGTAAATATTCCACTGACTGCTTGGATATCGGTCGGCAATGATCTTGTGCATGAGTTCCAGCGCGCTGGAGACAACCGTTCCGCCCGACTCGCGCGAGGTGAAGAACTCGTCCTCGTCAACCTCGCTGGCAACCGTATGGTGGCGTATGAATACGACGTCGATTCGCTGGTAATTGCGGGTCAGAAAAAGGTAGAGCAGCATGAAGAAACGCTTGGCAATGTTCTTTCGCCCCTGATCCATCGAGCCCGAGACATCGAGCAGGCAAAACATCACCGCCTGCGTGCTCGGCTGGGGCACGCGGATGCGGTTGTTGTAGCGCAGGTCGAAGCTGTCCACAAACGGCACCTTGTCCATCTTGGCGTGCAACCGGGCAATCTCGCGGCGAAGCCGCTCGATCTCGGGGTCATCGTCGGCCAGATCGTTCTTCAGGCTCTCCAGTTCTTCTGTCAGGCCGCGCAACCGGGCCACGTAGGGGCCGCCCACGGCGATGCGCCGACCTGCGGCGCCGCGCATCGTGCGCGCCAGATTGATGTTGGTGGGAACGCCGCTTTGCGCGTAGCCGGCGCGCTGGCGGCGATACTGTTCAATGTGCGCCAGTTGCTGCTTGACAAGGTGGGGCAGCGCCAGTTCTTCAAAGAAGATGTCCAGGAACTCGTCCTTGGTCAGGGTGAACAGGAATTCGTCCAGTCCTTCCCCATCCTGGCTGGCCGGTCCAGCGCCATGCCCACTACCACCGCCCTTTGGCCGATCAACCTGGTCGCCGCTGCTGAAGCGATCGTTGCCGGGTCGAACTGTCTCCCAGACACCGCCACGGCCATGCTGAAACTGGGGCTCGGCGATGTCCTTGCCGGTGATGCCGATTGTTTCGGCGTTCTCGATGTCGCGAACGCCGCGCTTGTTGATAACGTCGGCGACAGCCCTGCGTATCTGTCCCTTGAAGCGGTCCATGAAGCGTCCGCGATTGACCGAGCTCTTGTGCTTGCTGTCAAAACGCCGGTCGACGATGCGTACCGTCATGCGATGCTCCCGCCAGGTCCGACAAGCCCTGGCCTAAGACGACTTGCGCACCCGTAGATACCACTCGCAGAGCAGGCGCACCTGCTTCTCCGTGTAGCCTTTGCTGGTCATGCGCGCCACGAAGTCCTTGTGCTTCTTCTGCTCGTCACCGCTGGCCTTGGCGTTGAAAGAGACGACCGGCAGCAGTTCCTCGGTGTTGGAGAACATCTTCTTTTCGATCACGGCACGCAGCTTTTCGTACGATGTCCATGCCGGGTTGTGGCCATCGTGCTTGGCGCGCGCACGCAGCACGAAGTTGACTACTTCGTTTCGGAAATCCTTGGGATTCGAGATGCCCGCGGGCTTTTCGATCTTTTCGAGTTCACCGTCGAGCGCAACCCGGTCCAGGATTTCGCCGGTGTTGCTGTCGCGGAATTCCTGATCCTGAATCCAGAAGTCGGCATAGGTCACGTAGCGATCGAAAATGTTCTGACCATACTCCGAATAGCTCTCAAGGTAGGCGGTCTGAATTTCCTTACCGATGAACTCGGCGTAACGCGGTGAAAGGTATTCCTTGAGGAAGCGCAAGTACCTCTCCGCCACCTCGGCCGGAAACTGCTCCTGCTCGATTTGTTGCTCCAGCACATACATCAGGTGCACCGGGTTGGCCGCCACCTCGCGGTGATCAAAGTTGAAGACGCGCGAAAGAATCTTGAATGAAAAACGCGTGGACAGGCCGGTCATGCCTTCGTCCACGCCGGCGAAATCACGGTACTCCTGGTAGCTCTTGGCCTTGGGGTCGGTATCCTTGAGGTTCTCGCCGTCATAGACCCTCATTTTCGAGAAGATACTGGAGTTGTCGGGTTCCTTCAGTCGCGACAGGACGGAAAACTGCGCCATCATCTTGAGCGTATCCGGCGCACAGGGCGAGCGCGACAGCGATGAATTGGTCAGGAGTTTTTCGTAGATGTGAATCTCATCCGACACGTGCAACGAGTAAGGCACCTTGACGATGTAGATCCGGTCCAGAAACGCTTCATTGTTTCGGTTGTTCTTGAAGGTCAACCACTCCGCCTCGTTCGAGTGCGCCAACACCATGCCATCAAATGGAATCGCGCCGAAGCCTTCCGTGCCCTTGTAGTTACCCTCCTGGGTCGCGGTCAGCAGCGGATGCAACACTTTGATCGGCGCCTTGAACATCTCGACGAATTCGAGCACACCACGGTTCGCCAGACAAAGTCCGCCGGAATAGGAGTAGGCATCGGGGTCGCTCTGGGAGTAGGTCTCGAGCTTGCGTATGTCGATCTTGCCCACCAGTGAAGAAATATCCTGGTTGTTCTCATCGCCCGGCTCGGTCTTGGAAACCGCAATCTGCGACAGCACGGAGGGGCGCAGCTTGACGACCCGAAAACGCGTGATGTCACCACCGAATTCATGCAGCCGCTTCACCGCCCATGGGCTCATGATGGTGCCCAGGTAACGCCGCGGAATTCCGAAGTCCTCCTCCAGCAGTTGCGCGTCTTCAACGGCGTTGAACAGACCCAGCGGAGACTCGTGCACGGGCGAGCCCTTGATCGCGTAGATGGGAACGATCTCAATCAGTGACTTAAGCCTCTCCGCTACCGACGACTTGCCGCCGCCCACCGGGCCGAGAAGATACAGGATTTGCTTCTTTTCCTCCAGCCCTTGTGCCGCATGGCGGAAGTAGGAGACGATTTGTTCAATCGCTTCCTCCATGCCGTAGAGGTCGCGAAAAGCCGGATAACGCCTGAGCATCTTGTTGGCAAAGATGCGCGACAAGCGCGCATCGCTGCTGGTGTCGACCATGTCAGGCTCGCCGATCGCGGTGAGCATCCTCTCGGCCACGGTGGCGTAGGCTGTCGGGTCGCGCTTGCACTGATCCAAGTAGTCCTGGATCGACAACTCTTCCTCCTGGGCCGCCACAAACCGCCCTTGGTAGCGCGCGAAGACGTTCATGACGATTCAGCCGACTGCAGCGCCGCTATCCAACTCTCGAAACCTCGCGGCTTCTGTTGCCGCAACGTGGCTCTGGCACCCTGAGTCGCCCCGACAACACCCGAATCCTGAATCTGTATGTTCATATGAATCTCCAAAAAAAAGGAAGAAGGATGAATCGCGCAAACCAACGGCCATGATCTGCGTTGAGTCAAGGGTGCTCCGGATTCCAAGGATTGATCGGGCAATGAGCGACCTCTTTAACTAGCTATTCATGTCGCGACGGCTGTCCAATGTCATCCTCAACAAGTCTCAGCCGGTTCTCATGTTTCTGTTGGGTGACAGTCACGGATGCTCCAATGGTGTCAAGAATGGGATACCTCAACATCATGGACGTTTTCAATTCCGAGCGAAGTGATTTGCTCCAGTTGGTTGACACTTCAGTAGGGTCAATACAGACCATCGACTTGTCTGTGGCCATGTCTGATCACACTCAACCCTTGAATCTGGACTTCGGGAAAGCAGGCTTTGGCCAATACCCGGCTTCGCTGCCCAAGAGCCCGACGGGTC
>SESE01001176.1_pt1 | contig 10726 bp, 10 predicted proteins | sample 3171371 | NCBI WGS metagenome assembly SESE01 (sample SAMN06051881, study PRJNA518727) | freshwater metagenome | biome: subpolar coniferous forest; feature: holomictic lake; material: water; isolation source: holomictic Lake 442, 13 m depth | place: Canada: near Kenora, Ontario | collected...
GGAAACGATGATCGCCCCGCAAGGCATTGAGCAGTTGGTCGCGGGTAAAAACCCGGTTGGGGTGATTCATCAGGAACTGCAAAAAATCGAATTCGGTCAAGCCCAGATGGATGGATTCTCCATGACAAGTGACCGTGTGGGCGGCGGGATCCAGGCGCACACCACCGATCTTCACGACCTGTCCAGCCTGATGAGGTGCCCGTCGGCGCAGCACGGCACGGATACGCGCAATCAGTTCCTTGGGTGAAAAAGGCTTGGTGACGTAGTCGTCGGCGCCGATCTCCAAACCCAGTACGCGATCCTGTTCATCGGCACGCGCAGTCACCATGATGATCGGCAGATCGCGTGTCCGGGCGTTCATCCGGATCGACTTGGCCAAGGTGACACCGGACATGCCGGGCAGCATCAGATCAATCAGGGTGACATCCGGCAGGGTCTCGCTGATCTCGGCCAGTGCTCGCTCCCCACTCTCGACCACGGCCGCGTCGAAGCCGGCCTGAATCAGGATAAAGCGCAACAATTCCTGGATTGCGGGATCGTCCTCGATGACGAGTACCCTGGGTTGTGTACTCACGGCGTTTTAACCTCGCTGTCGAGGTTGTCGAGGCGGACATGGCGAATATCGCGGCCCTCGGCAATATAGATGACATCCTTCGCGATGTTCTTGCAGTGGTCGCCGATACGCTCGACCGACTTGGCGATGAAGATGACATCCAGCGCCGTGGAAATGGTACGCGGATCCTCCATCATGTAGGTGATGAGGTGACGGGCCACCGAGCGAAAATGGATATCGATCTCCCGATCCCGGCGGATGACCTCGGTCGCGGCTGCGATGTCGTGGCGGACAAAGGCGTCCAGCACCTGATGCAGCATGCTGGTCACCTGATCGCCCATGTGTCGAATTTCAATAATTTGCATGAAACACCGAGACATACCGTGTTCCATGATGTTGCGCGTGATCTTGGCGATCTTCTTGGCCTCGTCGCCAATGCGTTCCAGATCGGTGACCGTCTTGCCCACCGCCATGACCATGCGTAGATCAATGGCAATGGGTTGGCGGCGCATCAAGATGTGCGTGCAGGCCTCATCGATGCTGATTTCCAGTTTGTCCACCTGCTCATCCCCGGCGATGACCGTCTCGATCAATTCGGGATCGCATTCGTCAAAGGCGATCAGCGCAGCGCGAAACTGCTCCTCGACCAGTCCGCCCATGCGCATTACCTGGGCACGAAGTGCGTCGAGTTCGGAATCGAATTGCTTGGAAAGATGTTCGTTCATGCGGGTGTCCTGTTAAATCCCGTTAGCCAAAACGGCCGGTGATGTAGTCTTCGGTACGTTTGTCCTTCGGCTTGATGAAGACCTCATCGGTCAGGCCAAACTCGATCAGTTCGCCGAGATACATGTAGGCGGTAAAATCCGAAATTCGCGCCGCCTGCTGCATGTTATGCGTGACAATGGCAATCGTAAAATCTTGCTTCAGTTCTTCCAGCAGTTCCTCGATGCGCATGGTGGAGATCGGGTCGAGCGCGGAGGTCGGCTCGTCAAGCAGCAGGATCTCGGGCTTGACGGCGATGCCGCGAGCGATGCACAGGCGTTGCTGCTGGCCACCTGACAAACTCATGCCGCTCTGATTGAGGATATCCTTGGTTTCTTCCCACAGCGCCGCCTTGCGCAGCGACCACTCGACCCGATCATCCATTTGCGATCTCGACAACCGCTCGTGCAGACGCACGCCAAAGGCAATGTTTTCGTGGATCGACATCGGGAAGGGCGTGGGCTTTTGAAACACCATGCCGACCTTGGCTCGCAGTGCATTGAGATCGACCTTGCGGTCGAGCAGATTCTGGCCGTTTAGCAACAGCTCGCCCGTTGCCCGCTGTTCCGGGTAAAGGTCATACATCCGATTCATGGTACGCAGCAGCGTCGACTTGCCACAGCCCGACGGGCCGATGAAGGACGTCACATGGTACTGATAAATCTCCAGATTGATATTCTTCAGGGCATGGAACTTGCCGTAATAGAAATCGAAGTTTCTAAAAGCCATCTGGACGCTGGCAGGTGCCGGGGTTTCGTTGCTTGTCGTTGATGCAGTCATGGATTTTACAGCTTGTGTTTGGAGCGAAAGAGGACGCGCGCGGCAATGTTCAGAACCAGCACCCCGAGCGTAATCAGGAAGACGCCCGCCCAGGCCAGTTCCTGCCAGTCCTGAAAGGGGCTCATCGCAAACTTGAAGATGGTCACCGGCAGGTTGGCCATCGGCTTGTCGAGATCCAGACTCCAAAACTGGTTCGACAGCGCAGTAAACAAGAGGGGTGCCGTTTCTCCGGAGATGCGCGCCACAGCCAGCAGGATGCCGGTCACCACGCCAGGCAAGGCGGCCTTCAGCGTCACCTGGAGGATGACGATGCGCTTTGGCGCGCCCAAGGCAAAGGCAGCCTCGCGCAAGGTGTCCGGAACCAGCTTCAGCATGTTGTCGGTGGTGGATACTACGACCGGGATGACGATCAGCGCCAGGGCGATGATCCCGGAAAAAGCCGAAAAATTGCCCACTCGTGCGACATAGATTGCATACACGAAGAGGCCGATGACGATGGACGGCGCCGACAGCAGGATGTCGTTCAGAAAGCGGGTGAGGCTTCCAAGCCAGGTATGCCGTCCGTACTCCGCGAGATAAATGCCGGCGAGGATGCCAATTGGTGTGCCCAACAGCGTGGCCAGGCCGACCAGGACGATACTGCCGACAATGGCGTTGAGCAAACCACCTTCGGAGCCGGGGGCTGGGGTCATCTGGGTGAAGAGCTGGAACGACAATCCGGTCACACCCAATTGCAGCGTGGTGAGTAGTATCCAGCCGAGCCAGAACAGGCCGAAGGCCATGGCGGCCATCGACAGGCTCAGGGCGATCTGATTGGTGAGTTTTCGTTGTGCAAAGAGATTCATGGCGTTTTCAACTCTTGGAACCTTCCTGCTTCGCGAGGCGCAGCAGGAGCAATTTTGAAAACACCAGCACGGCCAGCGTGATCAGGAACAGGATCAGGCCGAGTTCAATCAACGCCGCCGTATAAAGCCCGGGTGTCGCCTCGCCAAACTCGTTGGCCAGCGTCGATGTGATGCTGTTGCCCGGCGCGAACAGCGAGACACTCGACAGGAAGTTGGTGTTGCCGATGACAAAAGTCACCGCCATCGTCTCCCCCAGCGCGCGTCCAAGCCCCAGCATGACGCCGCCGATGACACCGACCTTGGTGTAGGGTAGTACGATGTTCCACACCACTTCCCAGGTCGTGCAGCCGAGGCCGTAGGCGGATTCCTTCAGCATGGCCGGCGTGACCTCGAAGACATCGCGCATGACCGAGGCAATGAAGGGGATGATCATGATCGCCAGGATGATGCCAGCGGCAAGGAGGCCAATGCCGAGCGGCGCGCCAGAAAAGAGCCTGCCGATCAAGGGTAACTGGCCCAAGGTGCCAGACAGCAGCGGTTGTACGGTTTGGGCAAAGATCGGGGCGAAGATCATCAGACCCCACATGCCGTACACAATCGATGGTACCGCCGCCAGCAACTCGATGGCCGTACCCAGTGGCCGACGCAGCCATACCGGCGAGAGTTCGGTTAAAAACAGCGCAATGCCAAAGCTCACCGGCACCGCGATAAGGAGGGCAATCAGCGAGGTGACCAGTGTGCCGTAGATCGGAATCAGGGCACCAAACTGCTCCGCCGGGGGGTTCCAGTCCTGACGCCACAGAAAGCTCAGGCCGAAGGTTTGTATCGATTCCCAGGAACCGATGACCAGCGAGAGAATAATACCGCCCAGCAGCACCAGTGTTAAGGCCGCAAACGCCCGGGTTAGATTAAAGAACAGCCAGTCGCCCAGCTTGTGGCTCCCAACCGGAGAGCCCGTCACCATCAAATCCTGTGTCACGTTCAATGTCCTCCATCTATTCGAGGAATCGCGCCGCTTTGGGCGGCGCGGCACATTCATTACAGGCCGTTCTGCACCGGCTTGCCGGAGGCGTCCTTGATCTGACCCCAAGAGGTATGAATCAGCTTGACGAGGCTCTCGGGCAGGGGCACATAGTCCAGCTGCGCGGCCAGACTGGCACCATTCTTGTACGACCAGCCGAAGAACTTGAGGGCTTCTGTGGCCTGCGCCGGCTTGTCCTGGGTCTTGTGCATCAGGATGAAGGTGGCGCCGGTGATGGGCCAGGAATCCTTGCCGGGTTCGTTGGTCAGGATCTCGTAAAACGCCGACCGGCTCCAGTCGGCACCGGCCGCAGCGGCCTTGAAGGCCTTGTCATCCGGCGCAACAAACTGGCCGTCGGCATTCTTCATCAGGGCATAGGTCATCTTGTTCTGCTTGGCATAGGCATACTCCACATAGCCAATGGAGCCCGGCAGGCGCTGCACAAAGGCGGCAACCCCCTCGTTGCCCTTGCCACCAAGACCGAGTGGCCACTGCACGGCAGTACCCTCGCCCGCCTTCTGCTGCCACTCGGGGCTGACCTTGGACAGGTAGTTGGTGAAAATGAAGGTGGTACCCGAACCATCGGCGCGACGCACCACACCGATGTCGCTGGCTGGCAGAGTCAGCCCCGGGTTGAGCTCCTTGAGGGCCTTGTCGTCCCATTTGGTGATCTTGCCGAGATAAATATCGGCTAGCACCGGCCCCGTCAGCTTGAGTGCCCCAGGCTTGACGCCAGCCAGATTGACCACCGGCACCACGCCGCCAATCACAGTGGGGAACTGCATCAGGCCATCCTTGTCGAGTTGCTCGGGCTTGAGCGGCATGTCGGACGCACCGAAATCGACGGTCTTGGCGGTGATCTGCTTGATGCCGCCGCCGGAGCCAATGGATTGGTAGTTAATCTTGTTGCCCGTGGCCTTTTGGTAGGCATCCGCCCACTTGGCATAGATGGGGGCGGGAAAGGTTGCGCCAGCCCCGGTGACCTCGGCGGCGAGCGCGGAGCCCGCGCCGAGGATCAGCGTGACGGTGGCAAGAATGCGTGGGAATTGCATGGCTCTTGTTCTCCTGTGAACTGCTAAAGATAGGAACCCCTTTATACACATCGAATGTTGCAGGATTATGACAATGGCTAATCTTTCGTCTTAAACCGGACGAACCAGCCCGCCAGCGCCGTGAAAGAGGCAACGATGGCGGCGATGGCCCAAAAACCGTTGGGATCCTGGGCCAGGGGAATGCCCCCGACGTTCATGCCCAGCAAACCGGCAATGATGTTGATGGGCAGGGCTAGCACGGTCACCATGGTGAGCAGGAAAACGCTGCGGTTGGTCTGCTCCGTGATATGGGCGGTGATTTCTTCCTGCAACAACTTGGTCCGTTCCTGGAGGGCGGAGAGGTCGTTGAGAACCGCCGAGAATTCTTCCGTGGCGGCACGGAGTTCCTCGGCATCGTCCTCGCCGAACCAGGCTGGAGGGTGATTCAACAAACGAAACAGGGAACCGGGTTCCGGTGCCAGGAGGCGGCGCAATCGCACAAAGACCCGCCGGAGCGACCCCAGGGTGCCACGCTTGGCATTCATGCGCCGCCCGGCCAGCAGATTGTCCTCGATCCGATCCACCCGGGTCGTCGCATCGCGTGCGATTTGCTGCAACACATCCGCCTGGTCTCGCAAGAGATGGGCGAGCAGGGAGAGTGGCGATGCCAAGGGTTCCCCAGCCTTGACGGCGACCCGCAGATGATCAACGCTGCGTAAGGGATGCAGACGGGCACTCACGACCAGATTGTGCGTGACGCACATCCACAGGGTCGCGATCTGTGGTGCCTCATAGGTGGAATCGAAGAGGACATCATTAATGACCGCGATGAGACAGTCATCGGCCTGCTCAATGCGCGTCGAACCTGGCCCTTCCCGCAGGGTCTCGTAGTAATGCTCGGGTATCGACAGATGCTCTCTCAGCCATTTTTCGGAGTGAACATTGCTGCGGTTGAAGTGCAGCCAGACAAACTCCGGGGTACCCAGATCGTGGGCGGCACGAAGCCACGCCAGGCTAGTCTCGGTATTCAGCGAATCGGCTGGCTGTCCGGGAGCAAAGGCATAACCGTAGATAAGACCGGAAGGCTCCGAACCGTAAGAGAGATCAGCGACATTCAATCGGGTTTCCCGAATATTTTTTATTCCTGACACGATGGGTTCACCAAGGATCACCAGATACTCGGCACCAACATCTCCTTGGGCACTGGGTGTCGCAGGTAGTCGGGATTATGCACACGCTCCGGCAGAATCACCGTTTCCCGTTCAATGTCAGCGTAGGGCACCTGGCTCAACAGGTGGTGGATGCAGTTGAGCCGGGCCTTTTTCTTGTCCACGGCCTCGATGATCCACCAGGGGGCTTCGGGAATATGGGTACGCTCCAGCATGATTTCCTTGGCCTTGGTGTATTGCTCCCACAGACGCCGGGATTCCATGTCCATGGGGCTGAGTTTCCACTGCTTTAGGGGGTCTTGGATGCGCATCTGGAAGCGCAGATGCTGTTCGTCATCGGTGATGGAAAACCAGTATTTGATGAGAATGATGCCGGAGCGAATCAGCATCTTTTCAAACTCCGGCACGGTTCGGAAGAATTCCTCATACTCGTCCTCCGTGCAAAAACCCATGACCTTTTCCACGCCCGCCCGGTTGTACCAGCTACGGTCAAACAGCACCATCTCTCCGCCTGCCGGGAGGTGAGACACATACCGCTGAAAATACCATTGGGTGCGCTCTCGTTCACTCGGTGCCGGTAGTGCTGCCACTCGGCAAACCCGAGGGTTGAGGCGTTGGGTAATGCGCTTGATGACCCCGCCCTTGCCGGCTGCGTCGCGGCCCTCAAACAGCACCACGATCTTGAGCTTCTTGTGAACCACCCAGTCTTGCAACCTGACGAGTTCTCCCTGGAGGCGAAACAGCGACTTGAAGTAGACATGCCGATCCAGATTGGTCTTTTCACAGGTGGCTTGTGCGGATTCGGCAATGAGATCATCCAGGCGTTCATCGTCGATTTCCATTTCCAGCTCTTCGTCGAAGCTGTCCAGCATTTCGGCATGAACCCGGCGCTCATACGCCAGGGCTTCGTTGGTTTTATCCGTCTTCATGGAGATTCGTCACTTTGTCAGGTTAGGTTTGAGGCTTGATTATCCCCCCTACTATAGTGGCGAATTATGACAATTCCGTGACAGCCAAAGGTTGGGCTGCCAAATTCCAGTATCCAATGGGTTCAAGTCGGCTCAAGCACCAGCATCACGACACCCTCGCCCATGAAGGTTCGATGTTCCACCGCGTTCAGACCGGCCACCGTCAGATAACGCTCCGTGGCGGTGTCAAAACGCCCCGCGAAGGCCCATTTCATCCAGGGTGACAAGCAGCGGTGCCACAGGCGAAGCGCGAGCTGATCGGATAGCCGGTAGTCGAGCAACAGAATCCGCCCACCCGGACGGGTGACGCGCCTCAGCTCCCGCAGCGCCAAAATTTGCAGATCTTCCGGGAGACACAACAAAACGAAGGTCACCGTGACCGTATCGAAGCTTGCATCGGGAAAATCGAGCGACAACAGATTCATGGGCCGCAAGGTCACATGGCGGCCAAGCTCATGGGCTCGGGCGTGCGCACGGTCGAGCATGCGCTCGCTCATGTCGATGCCGACCACTTCCGAACCTTGCGGATAGAAGGGCATGTTGCAACCCGTGCCGATGCCGACATCCAGGAGCCGCCCCCGTGCGTGCCGGAATAATTCCTCCCGCAGACGCCGCTTCCAGGAATACTCGTAGACGCCATCCAGGAAGTCATAGAGCGGGGCGATCCGGTCATAGGTGCGCTGGTTGGCCGAGGACACCTGATGGCTGGCAGGGTTCTGTTTGAGGGCATGGAGACGGTGTGATGGGGTCATGAAAAACTCCGTGATGTGAAAACCTTCCATAGCCTACGCATGGATTATTGCCATTTCGTGACAACTGAATGACAAACCGGTGGCACGGGGAAATTAATATTTTTTCCTTGGAAATCATTGGATATGGAAACCATCCTTGGAACATGGCATCCGTGTCACGATATTGTCATATTGGGGAGATATAATAGCGAAAACCAAGACACGCGAGATGTACCCTTGAAGACACCCTACTACCTGATCGACGAAAACAAACTGTTGCAAAACCTGGAGATTATCCGGCATGTCCAGGAGACCTCGGGCGCTAAATCGGTGCTGGCGCTGAAGTGTTTTTCCACCTGGGGTCTGTTCGATCTGATGCGACCCTACCTAGCGGGCACGACCAGCAGTTCGCTGTATGAAGCTCGGCTAGGCCATGAAAAATTTGGCGGAGAAGTTCACGCTTACAGTGTCGGTTTTTCCGAAAGCGACATCCAGAAGATCAGACTCTATGCCAACAAGGTGATCTTTAACTCGATTTCCCAGTTGTCCCTGTACTACGATCATGTCCGCGACCTGCAAGTGGGCTTGCGAGTCAACCCGGGCATTAGTTATTCGCATTACGATCTCGCGGATCCGGCACGACAATATTCCCGGCTCGGTGTCGTTGATCGCGAGGATGTCATGAATGTCACCACGCTGATCAATGGGGTCATGTTTCATTTCAACTGCGAGAATAATGATGCCGACCAGCTCATCGCCAGCATTGATCGAATCGGCCAAGACTACGCGCCAGTATTGCATAAAATGGATTGGGTCAGTCTGGGCGGCGGCATTGCCTTTACCCAGCCGGGCTATCCCCTAGATCGATTTTGCGCGGCCCTCAAGGGGTTCTCTGAAACCTTCGGTGTTCAGGTCTACCTGGAGCCCGGCGAGGCCGTGGTCACCGCTTGCGCCGAACTGGTGACGACCGTGCTGGATGTCGTCCATAACGAAGTGGAGATTGCAATCATCGATGCGTCCGTGGAGGCGCACCTGCTTGACCACCTGATCTATCGAACTTCGCCCAAACTGGTTTGGCCCGAGCCCGGCGAGCGCAGAACCCTGATTGCGGGACGCACCTGCCTGGCTGGCGATGTCTTCGGTGAATATTTTCTGAAGGAGCGTCTGGCCATTGGCCATGAGGTTCGCATTGCCGATGTCGCGGGCTACACGATGGTCAAAAAAAATTGGTTCAACGGTATTGCCATGCCCTCCATTGTGGTCAAACGGCTGGATGGCACCCTGGAACGCATTAGAAAATTCGGGTATTCGGATTTCAAACGCAGTCTTTCCTGATTTCTTTATTAACTTTAAAAGGAAAATCGAATGAAAAAAAACGTATTGATCATTGGCGCGGGTGGCGTGGCCCATGTGGCGGCCCATAAGGCCGCGATGAATAACGATGTGCTGGGGGATATTTGTATCGCCTCGCGGACGCTGTCCAAATGCGAGGGCATCATCGCGAGCATCCACCGTAAAGGGCACCTCAAGAACCAGAACAAGCGGCTCTATGCCCGTCCGCTGGATGCCCTGGACATTCCGGCCACCGTCCGGCTGATCCGGGAAACAAACTCACAAATCGTCATCAATCTCGGTGCCGCGTTCATCAATATGTCGGTGTTGGAGGCCTGCCTCGAAACCGGGGCGGTGTATCTGGATACTGCTATTCACGAGGATCCGGACAAGGTCTGCGAAACCCCGCCCTGGTACGCGAACTACGAATGGCTTCGTAAGGATCGCTGCGCCGAGAAAGGGCTCACGGCCATTCTGGGTGTGGGATTCGACCCGGGCGTGGTCAATGCCTATTGCGCCCTGGCGGTCAAACGCCATTTTGACAAGATCGACACCATCGACATCCTGGATGTCAACGCGGGCAGCCACGGCCAGTATTTCGCCACGAACTTCGATCCGGAAATCAATTTCCGCGAGTTCGTCAAGGTCTGGACCTGGATCGACCGGCAATGGCGCGAATATCCCACCCATTCCGTCAAGCGGATCTATGATTTTCCGGTAGTCGGTTCCTGTCCCATCTATCTCAATGGCCACGACGAACTGCACTCGCTGTCAAAAAACATCGACGCCAACAGCATTCGCTTCTGGATGGGCTTCGGCGACCACTACATCAATGTTTTTACGGTGCTGCGCACGCTGGGGTTGCTCTCGCACCTGCCCGTCACCCTCACCACGGGCCAGGAAGTCGTACCGCTCAAGGTCATCAAGGCCGTCCTGCCGGATCCCATGACGCTCGCCCCGGGCTATACCGGCAAGACCTGCATCGGCAACTTCGTCAAGGGCTGGAAGGATGGCCGTGCCCGTGAGGTCTTTATCTATCAAGTCTCGGATCATGCCCGGTGTTTTCAGGAAGTCGAGTCCCAAGGCATCAGCTACACCGCCGGAGTGCCACCCATTGCCGCCGCCATGCTGGTGGCCCAAGGGGTCTGGGATCCCAAGACAATGGTGAATGTCGAGGAACTCGATCCCGAGCCCTTCATCGCCATCCTGAACCAGATCGGCCTGCCCACGGATATTCTGGAAATCGAACCCGGCAGCCGTGCGTCTTTTAACGGCACGGTGGGTGCCCTGGAAGAAGAGCTGGCAGCCTCGACCGCCACCGTGACGGTTTCGGCGGCCAATCCGATGATTGCCCTGGCACCCAGAAAATAGACATGGTTCCGAATGGCTACACCCCCGGCGAGTGGGATCGGATTTTGCGTTTCTCCGAAACCCAGGAGACGCCCTTTCTCGTCGTACTACAGCATCGAATCCAGAAAAAGTTCGAGGCCTTTCGTGCGGGTTTTCCCGCCGCGAAGGTCTATTACGCTGTCAA
>SESE01001178.1_pt1 | contig 10721 bp, 10 predicted proteins | sample 3171371 | NCBI WGS metagenome assembly SESE01 (sample SAMN06051881, study PRJNA518727) | freshwater metagenome | biome: subpolar coniferous forest; feature: holomictic lake; material: water; isolation source: holomictic Lake 442, 13 m depth | place: Canada: near Kenora, Ontario | collected...
CAAATTTCCAAAGAGACCTTGAACGCTTCGAATGTTGTTCTCTATCGATATGCTATCCCATTCACTGAGCCAATCACCGTCAAGGGACAACAGCTTACGAAAAGGGAGGGCATCGTCCTTGCACTGAAAAGTGCGGATGGGATGCATATTGCCTACGGTGAAATAGCGCCCCTTCCAGGGTTGCACCAGGAGACGCTGCAATTGGCCGAAGCACAGCTTGTCGAACTACTGGTAAAACGCAATCTGGCAGCTTTTCCCATTAAACTGGACGGACTCTACCCCTCAGTTCGCACCGGACTGGAAATGGCCATGATCAACCTTGAGGCTGCCATATCCGGAGCACTTCCCTCATTTTCTGAAACCACGACTGCTGCTCCCCAAGTTCCAGTCAATGCCCTGCTCTTTGGCGACACACAACAGGTCATGCAACGGGCAGAAAAGTATTTCGATCTTGGATACCGCACCTTCAAGCTGAAAGTGAACGCCAATACAACAACCAACTCCATCAACAGCATCAGGGAGCTGCACCGCACCTTCGGCAGTAGTGTTGAACTGCGGCTTGATGCCAATCAGTCGCTCTCGCTTGATGAAGCCATCACGTTTGCCAAACAGATTCCTCCGGGAAGCGTCGCCTATATTGAAGAGCCACTGCAACAAGCAGAACTCATCGGCGATTTTTATGCTGCAACCGGAATACACTCTGCCCTTGATGAAACGCTTTGGCAAAAACCTGAGCTGCTCGACACTATTCCTAACGAAGCCTTGGCTGCGCTGATACTGAAACCAAATCGGCTAGGCGGCATCGTTGTTGCGGTGAACCTTGCTTGCTATGCCTGCGACCATCATCTGCTGGCGGTCTTTAGTTCAGCGTTTGAAAGCGGCATCAGCCTGAGCTTTTACTCATGGCTGGCTGCATCAACCACTTCAAAACCAACCGCATGTGGACTCGACACCTACCGGTATCTTCAACATGACCTCCTTGAGACTCCCTTTGGTGCCGAGAACGCGATGCTCGATCCGCATAAGCTCTATCGAGATGGGGGGAAGGTGAAGCTGAGGAGCCTTAAACGGACTTCGTGGTGGACGATGTAGAGTCGGCGCCTCGATACGCGCTTGCGCGCTACTCGGCGACCGGGCGCGGTGGGTAGCTCAATCAGAAGGGTTATCGCCTACCACTTCACCGGTCGCTGAGTAGGCCGAAGGCCGTATCGAAGCAACTTTACAAAAACAGAGAGTTTGGTTGTACATTGAGCCAATCATGCTCATCATGAAAATCAAGCGAATCACGGTTCAGACAACAACGTTATGGACATTATAGCCCGCGCTGCCAAACTTTACGGCACCTCGCCTGCACTGCAAATGGCTGACAGTACGCTGTCGTTCAGCGAATGCAACACCGTCGCAGATGCCATTGCAAGCAACCTCCACAGCAGAGGCATTCGCTCCAGCGATATTGTCGCAATAGTGTCGCCAAATACGCCGGAGATGGTCATGCTGCTCCTCGGATTGCTGAAAGCGGGCATCATTGCAGCACCGCTGAACTACCGTTTTCCTGAACACCTGCTCGGCAACACCATTAAAAAACTCCAGCCCTGCCTGATCGTAACCTCCGATACAACATCTCTCAAAGGCAGCATCAGCATTGCTGAATTGCTTGACAACGACTCGCCCGACACAGCGCACCATGCAGCCTCAAGCACAGAGGAGCCTGACATAGCCGAGCGCATGGAGGCAATGCACCAGCCCCTCACCATCATCCACACCTCTGCCAGCTCAGGAGAGGCTAAAGCTGCCGTTCACAGCTTTGCCAACCACTGGTACAGCGCTCTCGGCTCCAATGAAAATATACCCTTTGGCGCAGGCGACTGCTGGCTTCTTTCGCTGCCGCTTTACCACATCGGTGGATACTCACTCCTCTTCCGGTCACTTATCTCCGGCGGCGCACTTGCTCTTGGGAAACCTGATGAATCTCTCGGGCAGTCTCTGCAAAACTTTCCACTGACCCATCTTTCCGTTGTCCCGACACAGCTTTACCGTCTGCTTGCCGACAACGAGTGCACTGCCCTGCTGCGAGCGATGAAAGCAGTGCTGCTTGGAGGCAGTTCAGCACCAAAATCGCTGATTGAGGAGGCTGTCCGTCAGCATATCCCGCTCTACCTGAGCTACGGGTCAACCGAGATGAGTTCACAGATTGCCACCTCCCATGCGCCGATACAAGGCATTCAGGAGAACAGCGGCAGGCTGCTTCCCTGGCGCGAAATCATGACTTCAACGGATGGAGAGCTGCTGGTAAAAGGATCTTGCCTGTTTCAGGGCTACCTCCGGGAAGGAAAAATCCAGCCTCAAGCCGATAACGACGGCTGGTTCCATACCTCGGATATCGGAACTGTTACCGATGACGGTACCGTCACTGTGGCAGGCCGGAGAGACAACATGTTTATTTCAGGGGGCGAAAATCTCCATCCCGAAGAGATTGAAAAGATGTTGATGACGATTGACGGGATTCTTGAAGCGCTTGTCGTCCCGGTGGACGATAATGAATATGGCCAGCGTCCTGTGGCATTCATCAAAACTATTGAGGAGAATAAACCCGATGACATCACGATCACTCAGGCAATGCACTCCATGGCTGGAAAACTGAAAAGTCCGACACATTACTATCGGGAAAATGAGTGGCCCACACTGCCTGGATCACAGAAAATCGACCGGAGGTTTTACAAAAAACAGGTCAATCCCGATTTGTCATAATTCAACCCCTGGAAGCCTGACGCTTGAGCCTGCGCACAGCATAGGCTCCACCAAGACCAGCGATTGGAGCATAAAAAATACCGGAAAAAGCCATATTCATCAGAAGCTCGGTAAACGTTAACGTCACCGGCGCAAGGGCCAGCTTTTCCGCCGCCACAAGCGCCTGCACCTGCTCCTGAAGCTCAGGTTGCTTCCTGGCCATCTCCAGCGCCCAATCGACAATCAACGCAAGACTCTCGGTCCCCGGCCTGTAGTGCAAGAACGTCATAAGAAAAAAGGTGATCACCTCTGAAACAACACCTCCCGCCAAACCGGCCATACAACCAAGCACAAAAGCCTCACGGAAGGTCAGCGTCACCTGAAAGCGCATGATGGTCTGATGCAGCGCCACCACCCCTGCAAGAAAAATGCCAGCAAACAGAAAGACATTCAGCAAGGTCAGATAAGGAACCGTCGTCGTAAAAAGAATCATTGCTGTACCAAGCAGAACAGCGTAGAGCTTACCCTCTACTGGCAAAAGAGATTGAACCGGTTTTTCAGCAGCCATATCTTTCAAAAATCGTTTTCCGTAATACTTGCAACTTTCATAAAATGGCTGAGCAGGCCTCTATTGCTTCAGAGACATTCGCCAAGAGTTCATCCAAGGTCTCTCCCTGGGTGGCACAACCTGAAATAGCGGGAACTTCAGCCCAATATCCACCCTCTTCAGCTTCATGAACGATCACTTTCAATTTCATAGGTTTAACCTTACATTTTCACTGATTGTCCAACAGAAAACCCCGAAATCACCCAGCAAACTTCTCATTGAGAAAATCCTCCATCGTATAAAAGCCCGGAGCGGTTTTATGGCGCAAGGCAAGCCACGACGCAGCTTCAACCGCGCCAGAGGCAAAACCGGAGCGATTTTTTGCGGTATGGGAGATCACAATTTCATCAGCCTCCGAATCAATAAATGCGGAGTGCTTTCCAAACACACTTCCAAGCCGGAGAGAAGCAACCTGCAGTTCGTCTGAGGCAAGTTTGTAGTCATCCGAAAGTTGACGAACAACCGTTTTCTTGCGGCTGTTGGCGGAGAGAATCATCGCAGCCGCCCTCACAGCCGTACCACTTGGAAAATCAGCCTTGCCGGTATGATGCTGTTCTTCAAAAGCAATATCAAACTGGTCAAACGGAGAGATAAGCCTGGCCGCTTCACGCACGGTGCGCAAAAAGATATTCACCCCAAGCGAAAAATTTGCCGAATAGAGCAGAGAGGTACCAGCCGCAGTTATCTGCCGTTTCACCTCTTCCTGGGCATCATCCCACCCCGTAGTACCCACCACAACGGGCACTCCCGAGGCAAGCATTGCCGGAAGGTTGGCGAGAAACGCTCCCCTCACCGTAAAATCTATTATTGCGTCACTACCCTGAAAAACTTCAGGAGTAATGGTAGCATCAATATCAAGCACCACCGCAACCTCATGGTTACCTGACTGCCGAACCACCTGGGCAACCTGCTGGCCCATTCTTCCATTTCCAACAAGGGTAAACTTCATAATCAATTAACATGATATTTCATAGAAACCGCAGCCGTTTCAGCGGGAACTCAATCGTGGCCCATGATTTCAAGAAGCCGATCGAGATCATCGTGTGAGAAGTATTGGATATGAATCTCCCCCTTGCCCTCTTTCTTCTCTACGATACGCACCTTCGTGGCAAGGTTGTTTCTCAAGAGAGACTCAAGATCGACAAGATGAGATGAGCGCTCGGATGAAGTGGCAGACTGTGGTTTTGACGATGCCGGTTGCTTGAACATACGGCTCACCAGCGCCTCAGTCTGACGCACAGAGAGTTGATTGGCGAGAATCTGCTTCCACACCTTCACCTGCTGCTGTTCACCGGGCAGATTAATAAGGGCTCGTGCATGACCTGACGAAATCTCGCGGTTCCGGATGCTGTCCTGAATCTGCAGAGGCAATTTGAGCAGCCGTAAAAAATTGCTCACCGTTGAGCGGTTTTTGCCAACCTTCTGGGCAATCTCCTCCTGCGACAGATTACACTTTGTGGTCAGGCTCTTCAGTGCAAGCGCCACCTCAATGGCATTAAGATCTTCGCGCTGAATATTTTCAATAAGAGCGAGCTCAAGTTTGGTCGAATCGTCATGAGCCTCAATTATATAGGCTGGAATAAACTTGAAGCCGGCCAGCATGACCGCCCGCAGCCGTCGCTCGCCACTGATGAGCTGGTAGCCATCTCCATCCCGGCACACAGTAACAGGCTGAATTACCCCGTTTTCAACAATGGAGTTCTTGAGCTCTTCAAGAGCAGTTTCATCAAACTCCTTGCGAGGCTGAAACGGATTTGCCCGTATTTTTTCAATCGGCAGAGTGCCAACTCCTCCCTCTTGAGGAGGCTCCTGCTCCTCATCCTGCGAAACAGAGACAAATCCCTCATCAGGAAGAAGCGCTTTCAGGCCTCTTCCCAACGCATTTTTAGGCATATCACCCATCACTTACCCCGTCAGCTACGGCTGACGAACTTTAAATTTTTTAATATTGCCATCTCTTTCAAAAATCTCCTGTGCCAGATCAAGATAGTCTTTCGACCCTATACACTGGGCATCATAGAGCAGTGCCGGCTTACCATGGCTTGGTGCCTCGGAAAGCTTGACGTTTCTGCGGATATGGGTTTTGTACACCTTGTCCTTGAAAAACTTCTTCACCTCTTCAGAAACCTGCGACGCAAGACGAAGCCGTGCGTCAAACATGGTCACCAGAACCCCCTCAATCTCCAGTTTCGGATTGAGATGCTTGCGGACAATGCTGATGGTATTAAGCAGTTTACCCAAACCCTCCAGCGCATAATATTCGGCTTGAACCGGAATCAGCACAGAATCCGCCGCCGTAAGCGAATTCAGGGTAATCAACCCGAGGGATGGTGGACAATCGATAATAATGTAATCGTATCGGTCGCGAATACTTTTGAGCGCCTTCTGCATCACATACTCGCGCTCCTTCATGTTCACCAGTTCAACCTCCATACCGACAAGATTGACATTCGAGGGAAGCACATCCAGATACTCCAGACTGGATGATTTTATGGCATCCTGTATATCGCCCCCCTTTACCATCACCTGGTAAAAGGTATTATCAATCTCATCGCCTATCTCAAGACCAAATCCAGAGGTAGCATTGGCTTGTGGATCGATATCGATAAGCAATGTCCTGAACTCAGAAATAGCAATCGAAGCGGCTATATTGACAGAAGTGGTTGTTTTTCCAACCCCCCCCTTCTGGTTTGCAATCGCAATAACTCTGCCCATGTACTAACCAGGGAAATTTACAGCAGTTGAAGTTTCATCATGACTACCTGCATTATAATACTTACAGCAACGAATACAAATTTTAATCTTGTGTTATGAACAGACTGAAAAAGTAATTCTTTAAAATACAAACAGTTGATCTTGCTGAAACATTGCGGGGAAAAATCTTTGTCGCCGTTTTCTCCGGCAATATATCTAACTCAGGGCAGGATTGTTTGCCTGAATGATTCCAGGAAGTGAGGCACTGCCCGGGCGAAAATTCATTCTCAACAATCCCTATGTCTCTCAAGGCAAAGTTACGGGGTTGTAAAAAAAGAAAAGCATATTGGAAAGTTTCAGAAAATAACTCTTTTTGAGGCTGAGTATTTTTGTACAGAAGTCGCCATAACACTCTCTCAACCTCTCCCGTCATGATCGGAAACCCACTCTTGCCAGAAATCAGGGAGCTGATTGAACAGCGCAACTTCAGTGCTCTCCAGAGAATTTTCAACGACTGGCTGCCGGTTGACCTCGCTGAACTTATCTCCGATCTGCCCGAAAGCGAACAGGGGATCCTCTTTCGGCTGCTTCAAAAAGATATTGCAACCGAAACCTTTGAATATCTCGATTTTGACTCGCAGCAGAACCTGCTGACTGCGCTCACCAAAAAGGATGTCACCCACATTCTCAACAGCATGTCGGCCGATGACCGTACCGCCCTGCTTGAAGAGCTGCCGGGCCCTGTTGTACAGGAGCTGCTGAAACTGCTCTCCTTCAAAGAGTTCAAGATTGCAAAAACCCTGCTGGCTTATGCTGAAGGAAGTGTTGGACGCCTCATGTCGCCCGACTACCTCAGCGTGAAAAAAGATTGGGATATCGACCAGGTGCTCCACTACATCCGCACCTACGGCCATGAGAGCGAAACGCTGAACGTCATCTACGTCGTGGATGATATCGGCAAGCTCAAGGGTGAATTAATGGCAAGGGAACTCCTGCTCTCTGCCCCTGAAAAAAAGGTGAGCGAGATTATTGACGAAGACAAGATGATCACCCTGACCGCTGCACAAGATCAGGCCGATGCACTCGATGCCTTCAAGCGCTACGACAGCGTTGCCCTGCCGGTTGTCGATTCCAACGGCTACCTGATCGGCGTTGTGACTGTTGACGATATGCTCGATGTTGCCGAAGAGGAGGAGACTGAAGACATCCAGAAATTCGGCGGTATCGAAGCGCTTGAAGAGCCTTACATCGATCTGCCGATACCCCAGCTTATAAAAAAACGGGCTGTCTGGCTGGTTATCCTTTTTGTCGGGGAGATGCTGACTGCCTCGGCAATGGCATTTTTCCAGGACGAGATGGCAAAAGCCATTGTTCTGGCAACCTTTATACCGCTCATCATGTCGAGCGGAGGCAACTCCGGCTCACAGGCAGCCTCGCTCATCATCCGCTCACTCTCACTTGGAGAGATAACCATCAGTGACTGGTGGAAAGTGATGCGCCGCGAACTTGCCTCCGGTCTGGCGCTCGGTTGTATCCTCGGCCTGATCGGAGTCTTCAGGGTGATTATCTGGGCAATGGCATTTGGCCATCTCAACACACAATGGCTCTATATCAGCTTTACCATCGGACTCTCACTGGTGGGTATTGTGCTTTTCGGCACCCTCACCGGTTCAATGCTTCCCTTGCTGCTGAAGCGGTTGGGCCTCGACCCGGCAGTCTCTTCAGCGCCCTTCGTGGCAACACTGGTGGATGTTACTGGAATTGTAATCTACTTCAGCGTGGCATCGCTCCTGTTGGGCGGAATTCTTCTCTGAACAAACAGTATGACCCTATGGAACAGGAACGAGAATCACTGGATTTTGACATCGTATTTGTCGGAGCAGGGCCAGCAAACCTGGCCTCGGCCATCCACCTGCAGCGCCTGATCAAGCACCACAATGCTCAGTCAGCAAACCCGCTCGACCCCACCATAGCAACCATTGATAAAGGGCGATACGCGGGCGCACACCTGCTCTCTGGAGCGCTGCTTGACCCGAGAGCCCTTGATGAATTTTTTCCCGACTATCGCCAGCAGGGTTGCCCGATTGAAGCCACCGTCAGCAATGAATCCATCTGGTTTCTGCAAAGCAAGAGGAAATTCCCACTCCCTTTTATCCCCGAACCGTTCAGCAACAAAAACTCACTGGTCGTCTCCCTCAGCCGCCTCGGCGCATGGCTGGCTGAAAAAGTCGAAGAGGAGGGCATACAGCTTTTCGACAACACTGCGGCCTCAGCTCCCTTTATCGAAAACGGCAGACTTGCTGGCATCATGACCGACGATAAAGGGCTCGACAAAACCGGCAATCAAAAATCCGGCTACGAACCGGGATTGCTGCTGAAAAGCAAGGTAACGGTGATCGGTGAAGGATCAGACGGATCGCTCACCCGACAGATTGGCAAACATTTTCCGACCAATAGCCCTCCGCAACGGTACGAAACCGGGGTAAAAGAGACCTGGCGGATACCCGAAGGACGAGTCGTTGCCGGAGAGGTTCACCACACCTTTGGCTTCCCTTTTGAGGCGGATATGTACGGCGGCGGCTGGCTCTACGCCTTCTCCCCGACTCTTGTCTCTATCGGATGTATCTCCTCATTGAGCCCTGATTCACCAGTATGCGACCCCCATCTCAACCTCCAGCGCTTCAAACTTCACCCGCTGATGGCCAACATCCTCAAATCCGGACAAATGGTTGAAGCAGGGGCAAGAACCATAACCTCCGGCGGCTTTGACACTATGCCACCGCTCTACGGACCGGGCTATCTCCTCACCGGCGAATCGGCAGGAATGGTGAACATGCAGCGACACAAAGGGATACACCTTGCCATGAAGTCGGGGCTCATTGCCGCCGAAACCCTCTTTGAAGCGCTGCTGCACGACGATTTTTCAACTGAACGGCTGAAAAGCTGCGACGAAAGGTTCAGAAATTCATGGGCTTACGACGAACTGTACGCCGCCAGAAACTACCGCAAAGCGTTTGACAACGGGCTCTATCCCGGATTGATCCAGGCAGGGCTCCAGCTCAGCTTTCCTGGCCTCTCCGTGAAAAAAAAGCAGATAAGCATCCCGGGCTTTTCACCTTTCCCCAACATTGAACTAAAAAAAAACAGAAGCGCTGCCGCCGCAATACCGGAGTTTCGGTCAGATGGCATCAGAACGTTCAGCAAAGAGAGAGCTCTCTTCAACTCAGGTGTCATGCACGAAGAGAACCAGCCCTGCCACCTGCGCATCAAGGCTGAAGATATTGCCGAGATCTGCCTGAAAAAGTGCACCATCGAGTTCGGCAACCCCTGCCAGCACTTCTGCCCAGCAGCGGTGTATGAAATCATTACAGAGCCAGCCCCAGCGCTCAAGCTCAACCCGTCGAACTGCCTCCACTGCAAAACCTGTGACGTTGCGGACCCTTATGGGGTGATTACGTGGAGAGTGCCTGAAGGTGGCGGTGGGCCGGGGTATAAGATGAGCTGAGGGCAAAATTGACTTGAAAGAGTCAGGTGCAGAAAAAACATGTTGTGTATAGACAAGTACTGCCTTGATGGATTTGCCATCATCACTTTTTTACAGAGAAATATCCTTCTTTTCAGATTATTCACTACCTTGGGGGATGGATACAGGCGGTAAAAAGCCAAAAGAGAGACAATAATGGAAGCACCAGACAATCAGTCACCCCTTCAGGAACAGAGTCCTGTCGAAACGCAGGTATCGGCATCGCCTTCAGAGAGGAACACTGGCTTTTTTCAGGACGATAACGGCTCAGCCTCCTCCTTGCGCATGATGTGTATGGTCTCTCTGATGGGTGCCATAATGTTTGGACTGCTGACTCTCTCTCTTTCTCTCAAAGGAATAAATGATGGAGGGAATGGTATATACTTCACCCTGATATCCCTTGTTGGCGCATTTGCACCCAAAGCAATTTTTAAAGCTGTTTAGAACAGGCGTGGCTGTGAGCATAAAAGAACAGCATCAGAAATAATCCCTCTCAATAATTTTAAGGCAACAAAAGGATAAAACAAATGGCAGAAACCGAAAACAAAAAAAAGAAGTCCGGCTTTCTGGAAGAAGATAACGGAGTTCGCTCTTCTATGCGCCTTATGAGCATGATCTCGCTTGGTGCATCTATCATGTTCGGGGTGCTGACTCTTGGCTCCAGCCTCCATGATACACTCTGGGGGACGCAAAAAAATGCAGTCTCAAGTGCAGTCTCAAGTGCCGAGTCGGATACGGCCCAAGCTAAAGGCAATACCAATGGACTCATACTCACCGCGATGTTTCTTGTTGGCGCATTTGCACCCAAAGCCGTTCAAAAATTTGCCGAACAGAAAATAGGCCCGGTAAGCACGATCAGCAAAAAATCAGATCCACAATAGATTATGGGGCGTTGGTGATATTGTGCTCTTCCGTTGCAAGTGGCTTGATGTTACCTTTTATCTTGAGGAAGGTATCTTGAGCCTTATGAAAAGCGCAGGCCTGTGCCCCATCCCCATCAGACCCGTAAGGGCGCTGGCGTGCTCCAACCAGTCACCACAACAGACCCGATACGCCATGCGCCTGACAACAGAGCAAATCAACACCATCGTCACCACCTGCCGCCCCGGAATACTCAATCAACTTTTATTTCGGACGAATGGAAGGAAAAGAAGGATGGTTTGAGCGAAG
>SESE01001180.1_pt1 | contig 10720 bp, 7 predicted proteins | sample 3171371 | NCBI WGS metagenome assembly SESE01 (sample SAMN06051881, study PRJNA518727) | freshwater metagenome | biome: subpolar coniferous forest; feature: holomictic lake; material: water; isolation source: holomictic Lake 442, 13 m depth | place: Canada: near Kenora, Ontario | collected...
TCTCTTGATCCTTGTCGCGCGAGAAGTCCAAGCGCAACTCATTGATGACTTTAGTTCCTTGACCAATCCAATTCTTCCACGTTTCTGCGGAAATGTTTTTATGTATCCACTCGCCCACAGGGCCGCGCATGGGCGCCTCTGAAAGTTGCGTGCCTGGCCTGCCCGTGCGCGTGCACACAAATGTTCCCGATGAGCGCAGACGCTCCGCGGTTTCCTCTTCGCTTGGCGACACAACTTTTGGCGGCTCGCGCCCAATGGATCGAAGCAATTCCGCGATGGCTTGCTGCGGCATGCGATCGCCCTTGCTTGCCGCAATTTCATAACCCTTGGTCAGCGTGACCACCGCGCGGTCGGTCCAACCCGCGCCAATTTCCGCTTGACCGCACAACTGCCACGCCTTGCTCATGTCAGGAACAAGTTCCAGGCAGCGTTGCAAACTTTTGGAAGCCTCGGCGAAACGCTGCGTTTGCAAATAGGCGTTTCCCAAACTGAAGTGCGCCATCTCGTTTGTGGGATCGGCGGCGGCCATTTTTTCAAATTGTGCGATGCGGTCTGCGTTCATGAATTGATCATACGACTTGCCGAGAGCGCTTGGCGAGGTCTGGCAAAAAAACTTTCTAGAGGGAAGTAGGCGCAAGTCTGGGCGAGGCTGGTTATGTTCGCGGCGACGCGGTTCAATCGGCCTCAAGCAATTTCATGTTCAAAACACTATCTAAACGCGCTCTTTGAATCATGGTCGTCACGACGCCGGTTGGAGTGCAAACAAGATGCATGATTCCACCATGCCCACGCCGACGCGCGCACAACATGACAAGCGCTCCCACCGCGGGCGAGTTGAACGAATGAACCCGTCGCAGATCAATGCTGATCTGGCCTTTTCCATTGTCGGCAAAAGATTGCATGACCGCCTCAAAGAGTGTAAATGTGCTGACATCAATGTCACCACAGACAATGAGTGACTGGTGCGCTTCTTGGATTTCAAATGTGAATGAGAGTGAACTCATGTTGATCCTCCACCTCGATGATAAATGAACCATTCCACAAGGAGCAAGCCTAGAACCACAAGCACAATCAGGGGCCAAATGGTGAACGCGGAAAAACCGATGGCCTTGGGCTGAAGTTCGCCGCTGGGAATGTTCAATTGTTGCGCGGCGGCGATATTGCATTCCGCGGGATCGCTAAGGTTGACCGCCACTGATCGCGATACGGGCTTGCCCGCGGAATTGAGATAGTCCACTTTGTACAGTCCGACATTGCGAAGTGGTCCAAAGACAACTTCACCATCGATTGGACTTTGCGACACGCGATCTCCATTGGGAGTTGTGACCACAACCTGGGTCGAACCGCGCGCCACGCGCATGCGCAATGTCGCGCCAGGCTCCATTGATTCACTGGTGACGGCGCTTCCAAGCGCACCCAGAAATTCAATGGATTGCCCTGTAAAATTGACAAAACTCCTTTGAAAGGGCCAGTTGGAATCCATGGGAAGAAACGCGACATACATGACGGTGGCGTTGTCGCTGCGGCCCATGACAATCAATGGACCCTTTGAACCTTCAAGCAACGCGCTCCAATCACTGGTTGGCGCGATGGCCGCGGCGTTGTCCACAACTAGATCGGAGAATTGACTTTGCGCCATCACTTTGTGGTCGCTCTTCCATGTGCGGACAGCTTGGCGAGGTTGAACACCGTAGACATTAAGACTTGAAATCATCGGCGGCTTTCCAAAGATCAACCATCGTCCCGCGGTCAGCGTGGGAATGTCGCAATCAACACATACCACCACATCAAATGACTCCGTCCAATTCGCATCGGCCACGACGCGCTTGCTGAAGTCTTGGCAAGACACTTGCGTCAGTGAGACACTTAATAAACTATTGATGAGCGACTCAACGGCTGCGTCATTGCCCGCCAACAGCACGCGAAGCGTTTGCTGCTCTTGAATGGCGATGACGGCGCGGTCATCGGTGGTGAATGCGTCCTCTGGAATCATGGACACGCTGAGCACGCCGGAGTTGGCGAGCGCGAATGGCGCGAATGACATTTTCTGCGCGCCAGGAACGCGCATCGCGCCCTTGCCGGTGGAGCCGACAAGCGTGATGGGCTCGTTGGTGCTGGCGATAAGCGTGCCGTTGCTGCGTACTTGAACTTCGCGTTTAGCAGCGGTTTCCGAGTCATTTCGCAGCCCCACGAAGGCGTTAATCAATGTTGGGTCATCACTGCGACGCTCGGCGCCCGCGGCTGAAATACCTTGATTGGGCGTGTCGGGATTGCCACAGCGGACCCACGCCAGTGTTTCGTTTTTGCGCAACGCCAACTGCGCAAGGTCTGGACACTTCCCATCGCTGATGAGTTGCATGGCCAGTGGGGATTCATTGGATGATATTTTTTCTGCGGCGATCTCAGTCGCCTGCTCCGTGGCCAATGCGCGCGCCAACGCAATGGCCGGAGCAATCTGCGTGGTTTGATCGGTTGATTCAATGGCTTCAATGGCATCTCGAATTCGTGCGGGGTTGGTGGTGAATGGAATACGAACGGACGCGTCTTGCGCGAAGGCAATCACCATGACCTCTGGCGGACTGGCCGCGAATAATCCGCCGCCCTGCCAAGAGTCAACTTGCGCGATCGCCAATCGCTTCGCCTCATCAAGTCGCGTGGCGCCATTTGGCGCATCACGCGTTTGCATGCTGGCTGATTGATCAATGAACAACACCATGCGACCACTCGGTCGAGTCCAACCAGCCAGCACGGGCTGCATCAGCGCGCCAGCAAGCAACAACAAAAGCAATAATTGCAGCAGGAAAAGCGGCGTAAGTCGCAAGCGTTGCATGAGGGTGTTGGCGCGCACGTCCTCGGTGTGCGACTTCCACAAGAGCGTGCTTGAAATGTCGCGGCGCGTGCGGCGCAATTTCAACATGTACAACACCACCAACAATGGAACCACAATCAACGCGGCAATGAGTCCAGTGAGTGGCGTGAGCAATGTCATTTGAGAAGCCCCTGCTTGCGCAACGACTCAAGCAAAAACTTTTGGTACTCAACCGCGGAGTCGATGGTCATTTGGCGCACGCCCAATTTCAGGCAGGTCTCACGCAGTGTGGCGTTGAAACTTTCCAAGCGTCGCTTTTGCTCGCGCACCACGGTGTTGGAAAGAGTGATCTCCACTTCGCTTTTATTTTCACGGTCAACCAAGCGAACATCGGGGCTTTGATCTCCAGTTCGTGGATCCAATTCTTCGGGGGAGAGAATTTGTAGCGCAAACACATCCCAACCACGCGCCGCCAAGGCGCGCAATCCGCTTTCATATCCCTCGCGCAATAAATAATCGCTGATGACGATGACCATGCCACGACCCAGACGCGCCGATGCCAACGACCGACATGCGCCATCAAAACCGCATGTTCCTGCGGCATTTTGAGCAATCAACCAACTGGCCGCTTCGGCGGTTCGCCGCCGCCCACGCAAACCACTCAGACAATTGGCGCGTCCATCTTGCAGCAACGCCAATGTGACGCGATGTTGATTGACCAAGCCAACATAGCCCAACGCCATGGCAATGCGGCGCGCCACGTCAAATTTGTTGGGCGTTCCTGAATCCATGCTGGCGCTGCCATCAATGGCGATCACCAAACCAAGATCCTCCTCCTCTAAAAACATTTTGAGAAAGAGGCGATCAAGGCGTCCGTAAATATTCCAGTCCACAAATCGCAAATCGTCACCCGCGGCGTAGGGACGAAAGTCAGCGAAGTCCATGCCTTGACCTCGTCGTCGACTGCGACGCTCGCCCTGCATTCGTCCTTGCAACATCTTGCGGCTCATCAAATCAAGACGCTCAAGCGACGCCACCAACGACGGGTCAAGCAGGTCTTCCAATTTGGTCATGGCGCTTTTTGTATTTTCCACACTCATGGCGCCTCCAGTGGCATGTTCTTCACAAGGCGGCGCACAATTTCGTTGGCGTTCACGCCATCCGCATCGGCTTCAAAGGTCAACACCAAACGATGTCGAAGCGCGGGCAACGCTACGGCGCGCAAATCATCAATGGCCAAGGCGTAACGACCCGCAAGCAAGGCGCGCACTTTGCCCATGGCGATCATGGATTGCGCGGCGCGCGGACTGGCGCCGCAGCGAATGAATCGCTTGGTTTTGTCGCTTAAATACGCTGAATCAGTCTGCGTGGAGAGCACCAAGCGAATGGCCCAGTCCATGACATGCGGCGCGGCGATGACCTCTTTGGCCAATCCCTGCGCCGCGATCAATGTGGCGGCGTTGATGGTGGCGCTTAACGGCGGCAATGGTTGGCTTGTGGTGCGCTCCAGAATTGTTCGCAGCGCTTCGCGCGATGGCGCCGGCACTTCGATCTTCGCCATGAAGCGATCAAGTTGCGCCTCTGGAAGCGGATGCGTTCCCTCTTGCTCAATTGGATTTTGCGTGGCCAAGACCAAGAATGGTTTTTCCAGCGCGTGCGTGGTGCCGCCCACGGTCACCGATCGCTCTTGCATGGCCTCTAGCAACGCTGACTGCGTGCGTGGAGTCGCGCGATTGAGCTCATCGGCCAAAAGAATATTGGTGAAGACTGGGCCTGGACGAAATCGATGCTCGCGTCGACCATGCACAAGATCCTCCACCAACACCGTTGTGCCCAGAACATCCGCGGGCATTAAGTCTGGAGTGCACTGAATGCGCGCGGAGCGAAGTCCCGCGGATTGCGAAATGGTTTGCACCAACAATGTTTTTCCAAGGCCGGGCACGCCCTCTAAAAGAATGTGGCCGTTGGCAAGCAGACACCACAAGGTGTGCTCCAGTGAATCACCAAGTCCAACAATGCGTGTGCAAATGGAATTTTTCCAGCCCGCCGCCATATCACGAAATGCATCGCATTCCGCAGAAATATTGCGTTTTTGATTTGCCGTGTCGCTCATGGCAGCGGCTCCTGATGGCGTGATGCGTCGGCAGCGCGCGCGCGGCGCTTGGCTTCTCGTAAACGCTCAAGTGGTGGTAGTTGATCCAGTGGAACTTCCAATTCCACGCCTGTGGCTTGCTGGGAGTTTCCAACTTCGCTTCCTAGGGCTTGTTGCGAATTCAGATCAATGTTGGACTTGGTGCCAACCTTCGCCCCGACACCTTTGGCGCTTGCAGTGACTAAGGCCGCGGTCTTGTCATCAAGTGGCATGTCCTGCGCGGCGCGCTGTCGCGCCTTCTTCCACGCCTGCGCCACTTGTCCAACAACAACTTTATTCCCATCGCCAGCGGCGCGCTTTTCAAATACCAACCGACGCGCGGCAACATCAATAATAAAGAGCAGCGTGGCGGCGTACAAAAGAATATCCCACACTTGACGCATGGATTGCGCTGCAAGCGTTCCGCCAGCCTCGAATAATGTGACGTTGGTGTCGCCCAATTGCAGAACGCGGCCGCCAGAACTTTGTGCAACGAGCTGCAATTTGGCAAGGTCTTGGCGTTGAAACTTGAACTCGCGCGGATACGAAACATTCACCGCGGCTTGCACAAACACCGGCCGCTCGCTTTCGCCTTGCTGCAACGCGGCGTTCACCAGGTAGGCGCCCGAGGCGTCGGTTGGAAATGTTGCGCTCCATCGTCCTGGCGCGATTTGGCGCAGCGGCAAAGTGCTCATCGAGCCATCGGGCGCCAACACCTTGGCCGTCGCCACGGTTGTGGCGCTATTTCCCTGCGCATTCTCGCGAATAGACAGTTCAACAATCGCATTGTCTCCATCAAGTTGGGTGTTCAGGGAGGTGTCCATGGGCGCGCTTTGACGCAACAACCAGCGCGCCAACCCCGCGCACCAAGGTTGATAGCCGCTCCATGTGATCCATGACGAACCCCATCGCGAAGACAGATCGCTGGTGAAGACCGCGCAACGACCGACTCCATAATTCCACCAGGAAAAAAGTGGATCGGCATTGTCCTTGCTTGCAAGCACCAACGCATTTTGCGCAAGTCCTCCGCGCGGTCCAGTGATGACATAGCCGGAAATTTTTGGCATGGATGTGGAAAGCGCAACACCCGGCGGATATTGACCAGCCGCGCTTGGCGCGAATGAACCTTCCGCCAGCAAACTTCGATTGAGCACGGTGGCTTCCTTAATAAAAATTTGCGGTAGCACAAGTTGCGCGTTCTGCGACTTCACCGGATAGCAACGGCCGCCACCCACTTTGGCCAATTCCATCAGCAACGGATCATTGGTGGAATCGCCAATGGAAACAGTTGAAACAGAAATTCCTTTTCGCGCCAACACTTGCACCATGCGAATGCCATCGTCGGGATCGCCCATGGTTTGTCCGTCAGTCAAAATCACAATGTGTTTCACCGATTGTTTTGAACCTTCAAGTTCCTTGGCGGCCAAATCAATCGCGGGAAATAAATTTGTTCCGCCACGCGGAACAATGCGGCGAACTTGCTTGGCAATGGCCTCTGGGTTTTCCACATTCGTCAACGGTACTACCACCGCGGCTGAATCATCAAAGGCAATCACGGTCACTTGATCGCCCGCGGTTAAAGTGCGAATACCCGCAATAGCAGCCTCATTTGCGCATTGTTGCTGATCCATGTTGCTGCCGGAAACTGGACTCCCCATGGAGCCCGAGCAATCAATGATCAACCCCAACGCGCCGCGTGGAAGTTGACGCTCTTGTGGCGGATTCATTTCCACGGGCAGCGCCTTGGCGGTTTCACTGTCGGTCCAACCCCCCGCGCCAAATGAATGATCGCCACCAATCATGAGCAGACCAACTCCCAAATCATGCACCGCGACTTCCAGCGCGCGGTCGGCGGCTTGATCCAAGTTCCAACGAGCGATGTTGGCCAACACAATGGCGTCGTAACTTCCCGCGACAGTTGGATCCGACAGAACCGTGGCGTTGGAAACTTGCACATCAAGTTGGCTGGCGCGCAACGCTTGCGCGAAGGCCTGCGTCTCGGCACCGGAATCATCCACAATCAGAATGCGACCTTCGCCAGAAACAAAAGTGAGCGCCGAGGCGACATTATTTTCCGCGATGGCGTCGGCGGCGGGATCAAGCGGCTCAAATATGGCCTTCATGCGCACCACGCCGGAGCGCGGCAGTGCCACAGGAATAGTGATGACATTGGGGCCCGCGTCCAAGTGAACGGCCATGGCGTTGCTGCTGTTTTTAGGATCAAGATCAACCGCTTCACCATCAATTTCAAAGCGAATTCGCCCGTCAATTGGCTTCTGCGCGCGGATGATCATTTTGGCGTCAATGCTTTGACCGCGTCGCGCGCGCGTGGGAGCGCGTAGCGACTCCACCAGGGTGTCGTTGGCCACGGACACTTGCAACGGCACCACGTCAATGGCCACGCCAGCGGAGCGCGCCAGCATGGCGGCCTCAACAATATTTCCAGATGTCTCGTTGCCATCGCTGAGAAGCACAATGCGATTGCGCGTGTCGCGCGGCATAAGCGCCATAGCCATGCGAACACCCGCGGACAAGTCACTTGCGGTGAAGTCATCCGCGTGCGACATGATATTTATTTTGGACATCACGTCCGGCTTGCTGGCAATCTCCGCGTTCTTGGCGAATGTCACCACGCCCACACGATCGCGAGCGCTTGATCGATTGGCGACGCGATCTTGCAACCACGCTTGCGCGGCGGCGCGCGTAGCGGTTGGTATGGATTGACTTGAGTCCGCGACCACCACCACGGAAATTCCGTCACTTGTTTCAACCAAACTTGGTTGCGACAACGCCGCCACAAGAAGCACAATCACCAAACTGCGCACGCAGGCTGTCACCAACGCGCGGGTTGAAACCAAAAAATCCAAGCCGTGAAACGCCATGAACCAAATTGGCGCGATCACCACAAGCAAGATCAGCCAACTTGGGTGTTCAAATGAAATCCACACGGAATGCCTTGTTTTGTAGGGTTTCTGTCATGCCACTACGGTGCCTTGGGCGGCAATGCGGGCGCGTTGGAGGTGGGCGTGGTCGCAGGCGTGGCTTGTGGCGCGACTTCTTGCGCGCTTGAATTTAATTTGACCTGGTCGATTTTTTTCTTCCACTCTGAGAAATATTTCTGATGCGCCTCGCGCAGCGCGGCTGGAACTTGATCCTCTTCGGAACCTTCCTCTAGTCCCGCTTGCACTTGATGCTCAATCACCGTGAGTGTGCGTGTGGCCACTTCGCCACTGGTGCCACTGCCTTGGACAAAGTCGCGCGCAATGGGCTCGGCGTCAAGGTCTTGGGACTCGCTCATCATGTCCTCGCTATTGAATTGCGTCGCGCGCGCGTCGGGTTCAGCGGCAAGTTGAGGGGTGGATTGGCCAGAACCCGCGCGGGAACCACCAGAACGAGATCCAGCATTTCGTGAAGACGCGAGAGATTGATACAAACTTTTTTTCTTGCATGAGGCGGCCGATCCTTTCTTCATCAAGTCCATTAAATTATTTATATTGCCATTCGCCGCTTCTTGGCAGGCCTTGCCCATGGATTTGCACTGCTGACTAGTGGAGATAGATTTTTTCATGGTGGCCGCCGTTGGTTTGGAACCACTTTTCTGATTGGCGCCTGCCATTTTCTGAGTGGCCTTGGCCGCCTCGGCGGCGCCTTGCTTGTTCAACGCGGCGGCAACTTTTTCAAGAGCCTGCTTGGCCGCGGTGGCCTGCGCGGCATTGGAACTTTTGGCTTGTTCAGCCAGTTTTTGCGCCTCTTTGGCCGCCGCTTCAAAATCACCGCGCTTTAGGGCCGCCAACAATTCGCGCTCGGGTCCTGGCTCCAACGCCAATTCCTTCAGCGCGTCCTGAAGCGATTCATTGGAGTCCAACGACTCGGACTGGCTGGCTTTTTCAAGCGCCGCCGTCAACAACGCCTGTTGCGCAAATGCGCGCGCCTCGCGCTCGGCGGGCGTGGCAGTTTGCTGGCGCGCGCTATCAAGCAGTTGATGTGATGACTCCAAAGCCTGCGCGATGGATTCATCCAGCGCCGCAACTTCAATCGCGCTTTTCATGGCGTCGCGCAAATTTATTTCCGCGGCGACGGCTTTTTCAAGCGAGGCCGCGTCCTGCTGCGACTGCGAATCTTTTTGGTTGGAGGAGCCATTCCATGTCGGAATGAACAGCCATGCAGCCGCGACAAGGAGCGCGGGAACGGCGCTGAATTTCCATTGACCGTCAAAGTGGAATGCGAACGCGCGCGCCACCATGTTTTTTGTTTTCATATCCAGCGCAACTCGGTTCGCGTCCGCCACCGCGGCTTTGGAAAAATCATCAGAGCGCGACTGCACGGACAATGCGGTTGACATTCGACTGGCTAAGTTCAATCGCTCGTCCAATTGAGCGGCGGCGTTGGCGCGCGTTGGCCAACCGCGACGCGAAACAAGCAGCGCGAAACATGCGGCAAACACAGTCACACCAATGGCGATCATGATGTTGAATTCGGACCAAGGCACAAGGACGCGCCCTTGGAAAAACAATCGAAGAAGAACGATAGAGAACAACATTGCCCCACACGCCACAGGCAATGCCAACGCGGCGACTTCAAGTGATTGGCTCACTTGCAATCTTCGACGCGCGCGCTCAACCAGTTGATGGACTGCGGTCATGCTTGAAGGATAGCCAACAAACCATTTTCAAATTTGAATGTGTAGGATTGAAACCATATGAAAGCCATTCTTCTTTGCACACTTCTGTGCGCGTTCGTAAGCCACAACGCTGGCGCCATGTTCCAGTCTCCGACGGACGCCCAAAAATTGCAGGACGCTCAAACGGAAAATCAAAAGTTGCGCGATGAACTTGCGGCAGCCAAAAGTCGCATTCAGGAACTTGAGCGCGCCACAGGCACACCAACCGTGGTTGCTCCAAGCACTCCAACACACGCGGACGCCACCACCGACTTAATGGGAAATCCAATCGCCGTTCTTGATTTCTGCCAGAAAAAATTTACGGAGGATTTGACCAAGAAAAACGTGGCGCTTCCCCTGCCGAAAGACACGAAATCGGTTCGACAGTTGTACCTGTCCAAAGCCAAGGATTGGCTTGAACAAATGAACCGCAATAAATTTCCAATTGTTTGGCGCGGACGGATCACCCATATTGGCGCGGCGAATGGACCCAACCAATCATTTGAATTTCAATGCGTCTCTGCTGACAACAAAAGAAATTTTGGCCGTGTCGCCAACTGCACAATTCTGAAGAGCAACGCCCCGCAGCTTGGAAGCACCGTGCCAGATCGAGATGTGATCTGGACATTGAACGCGTCGCTTGAACCGGTCCTGGAGTTGAATCCGGACATGACCGAACCAAATACGTTTGACAATCCGCCATTGGTTGGTCCGTGCGTGACATTCAGGTACAAATTAAATTGCCTGCGTCTCTTTCCAGAAAAAAGTTCGGCGTCAGTTCCGAATGAAATCAAATAGTTGCTGCAAACGCCGCATGAACCATTTGAAATTCTTCTTGCTCGATTGTGGCGACACTTATACACTACAACATGATGGTTTTTATTCCACAAACTCAATCCAACAACGGTCCACATAGTGGAGGGCGAATTCCACTGACGCAATTGTCGCGTGGACAACGCGCCGTGATTGACGCCGAATCATTGATCTCGCTCGCCGACGCCGATCGCTGCTTGCTGCGCGCCATGGGAATTCATGAATCATGCGAATTAAAAGTGTGCAAAGCTGGCGCGCCATGCATTATTGAAGTGGAGCGAACGCGCGTTGGCTTGTGTGGGTCCGT
>SESE01001183.1_pt1 | contig 10706 bp, 8 predicted proteins | sample 3171371 | NCBI WGS metagenome assembly SESE01 (sample SAMN06051881, study PRJNA518727) | freshwater metagenome | biome: subpolar coniferous forest; feature: holomictic lake; material: water; isolation source: holomictic Lake 442, 13 m depth | place: Canada: near Kenora, Ontario | collected...
GCCGCCTACACGGCCTGACCCAGACCGCGTAGGCGGCCTTTACAGGTCGTAAGCCCGCCCGTTCACGGGCCGGGTACGCAGAGTGAGAGATAGCCACTATGCTCGTCAGAATCCCACTTAACACCACTGGGCCTCTGATCGAAGCCACCTTTGTCTCGCGCACCAACCAGCTTCTGATCGACGCGCAGATTAACGGTAGGCTCGTGCGCGCCCACATGGCTGATCGTGGACGCCTCACCGATCTGCTGGTGCCGAACGCCCGCGTACTTCTGGCCCCACGCGATGAGATCGGTCGGAAGACCGCCTTTCAGGTGGTGGGCGTCTACCAGGGCGACGAACTCGTCTCTTTGGATACACAGATGCCGAATCGGCTCGTGACGGCGGCGCTGTCCAACGGTGCGCTGCCGCAGTTCGCCCGCTACACCAAGGTGCAGCGCGAGGTAACGGTGGGCGAGAACCGGTTTGACTTCCGGCTCGGCGAGGGTCTCAACACCTGCTACCTAGAGGTCAAGTCGGTGGGGTTGGTCTTGCGACGGATTGCCCGCTTCCCCGACGCGCCCACCGAGCGCGGGCGTCGCCAGCTTGAGCAGTTGAGTGTTATGGCCCGTAACGGCCAGCGCTGTGCCGTCGTCTTTATCATCCAGCGCCACCGCGCCCTCGCGCTGGTGCCCAATGATGAGGTTGACCCCGGCTTCAGCCGCGCCATGCGCGCCGCACTCTCAAATGGGGTTGAGGTGTACGCCTATCTCTGCCCGCTCACCACCGAGGGCATCCAGCTCGGCCCGCCGGTGCAGGTCTTCGGGGCGCTTACGTCCGTGCCGTACGATCTCTAGCCGGGGCGGCTCGCGAGCTACCTCTGCCAACCATACCTAACTGGTTTGACATCCGACATCATGCTCAATACACCAGCCCCACAGCTTGTCGCGAAGCTCAGTCCGCCGCTCCTGCCGGTCGCCATCGTGGATCGTGGGCAGCTCACCGCGCGCCTCGGCGCGGATGCCGACGCCCGCCTGCTGCTGATCGTCGCCCCCGCCGGCTTTGGCAAGACGACGCTGCTAACCAGTTGGCTCGCTGGAAGGATGAAGGTAGAAGGTAGAAGGATGAACTCGGATAGCGCTGCACGCGCTGATCCTTCTCCCTTCATTTTTCATCCTTCATCTTTCGCATGGCTCTCGCTTGATGTGCGCGACAGCGACCCGACCCGCTTCTGGGGCGCGCTGCTCGCGGCTCTGTCGCGGGCCTTCCCGGGCCTGGGCGATCACGCCCGATCCATGCTCCAGTCGCCCCAGCCGCCCTCGCTAGAGGTGGTGATTGGCGCGCTGCTCGACGATCTCGGCACGCTGACCGCGCCGTGCCTGCTCATCCTCGACGACTATCACCTGATCGACGACCCGGCGATCCACGCCGGGGTGGCCATGCTGATCGCGCACCTGCCGGCACTGGTACGCCTGGTGATCATCAGCCGCAGCGAGCCGCCGCTGCCCCTCGGTCGCCTGCGCTTGCGCGGCCAGCTCGTCGAACTGCGCGCCGCCGACCTGCGTTTCTCGCTAGCTGAGACGGGCACCTTCCTGCGCCTCCACGGCCTGACCCTGGCCCCCGACGAGGTGGCCGAGCTGGCCGCCCGCACCGAGGGCTGGCCCGGTGCCCTCCAACTGGCCGCGATCTCGATCCGTGAGGGCGGACACCCCCGCCAGATCATCGCTGCCTTCGCCGGTAGCAACCGCCATATGGTCGATTACCTGGCCGAAGAGGTTCTCATCCGCCAGCCCGCCGAGCGCCGCCATTTTCTGATCGCCACATCCGTCCTCGATATATTCTGCGCCGATCTGTGCGACGCCCTTGTGCCCCCGGCAACCGCCGGGCAGAACGCGGCGGCGATCCTTGAGGAATTGGAACGCGCTGGCATGTTCCTGCTGCCCCTCGACCCGCAGCGCCGCTGGTATCGCTACCATACCCTCTTCGCCGAGTTTCTGCGCGAGCGCCTGCGCCGCGATGAGCCGCAGCTTGAGTCGCAGTTGCACCGTCGGGCCGCCGAATGGTACGCCGCCGCCGGTATGCCCGCCGAGGCGGTGAGTCACCTGCTCGCCTCCGGCGACTATGCGCGCGCGGCAGCCCTGATTGAACAGGAGGGCCGTCTGCTCCTGCTGCGCAGCGAGGTTGCCACGGTTCTTGGCTGGCTGCGCGCGCTGCCGGAGGATCTGGCCCGCGCCCGCCCCGGCATCTGCATGATCGATGCCTGGGCGCGGGCGGTCTCCGGCCAGTTCGAGGCGGTTGAGATCCCTCTGGGCCGGGTTGCCCAGATCCTCGCCGCATGCGACGGCGACCCCGATACGCTCACCGCGCTGACGTCGCCCTTCACGCCGCGCAATCTGCGCAGCGAGGTTTTGGCCGTCCGGGCCACGGTGGCCGGGATGCGCCGCGACGCCATGCGTACGGTGGAACTGGCCTGCGCCGCCCTGGCCGAGTTGCCCACCGATAGCGTGATCGTGCGCAGCGTGGTCTCGCTGATGCTCGGCAGTTCGGCCTATATCAGCGGTGATATGGTCGCCGCCGAGCGTGCCCTGAAGGAAGCCGCCCACGACGGCCAGGTCGCCGACTTGCCGATCATCGCCACCTTCGCCCTGCGCGAACTCGGTGAGTTGTACGGATGCATCGGCCAGTTGCATCGCGCCGCCCATACCTATCAGTCCGCCATCGACCTCGGCGCGCGCCTCTACCCGGCCAGCAACCCGCTCGCCGGACGACCGGTGCCGGTCGCCGGTGCCGCCTATATTGGCATGGGGAAGCTGCACTACGAGTGGAATGAGCTGGATGCGGCAGAGTCGTCGCTCGCCGCCGGTCTACAGCTCGGTCGTCAGGGGGCGAATGTAGAAATCCTGCTGATGGGACCAATCGCGATGGCCCGGCTCCAGCATGCCCGGGGCGAGCGAGATGCAGCGCGGGCCACGATGGCGGAGGCGCTGGCCTTCGCCCGCACCACCGGCGTACCCCGCCTCGCCGACTGGCTTGGTGCCGAGCAAGCCCGCATGGCGCTGCTCCAAGGCGACCTCGCCGACGCAGTCGCATGGGATCAGGGGCGACGCCTGCAGATCGACGCCCCCCTAAGCTACCTGGAAGAGATCGACTACCTGGCCCTGGCCCAGTTGCGCCTCGCTCAGGATCGCTCCGCCGAGGCCCGTCATTTGCTTGGCCGTATGCACGCGCTCGCCGAGGCCGAGGGTCGCCGTGGCTCGGAGATCGAGATCGAGGCGCTGGGTGCCCTCGCCGCCGCCGCCGTCGGCGATCCGTCTGCCGCCCGCGCCACCCTGCTGCGCTCCCTGGCCTTCGCTGAACCCGAAGGCTACCTGCGCAGCTTCGCCGATCTCGGCGAGCCCATGCGCGTGCTCCTCAGCGACTGTCGCATGGCCCTGGCCCCCCGCGCCGACCCGCGCGCTCGGCATACCCTCGCCTACATCGACCGCATCCTGGCCGTCCTCGCCGCCACCCCGGCACGCCCGCGAGCAACCCCCGCCGCTGCGCTGATCGAGCCACTCTCGCCACGTGAGCGTGAGGTGTTGGCCCTGGTCGCCACCGGCCTCTCCAACCAACATATCGCCGACCGCCTGATCGTTAGCATCAGCACCGTCAAGAAGCACATCAACAACATCTACGGTAAGCTCGATGTGATCAGCCGCACCCAGGCGCTCAAGCGGGCCAGGGAACTCGGCCTAATTGTTTAGGGTAATGCCAGCGCGTCCCCGCGTCCTTGCCATATCCCCGCCGGGCGCAGACGTTGATTCGCAGCTCAGGCGCTCGGGAAGCCCAGCCCCCGCTCGCGCATGCTCACGTAGCGCCCGCGCCCGATCACCAGGTGGTCGAGGATGTCGATGTCGAGCAACTTGCCGGCCTCCACGATCTGCCGGGTGACCAGGACGTCCTCCGGCGAGGGCGTGGGGTCGCCGGAAGGGTGGTTGTGTACCACGATCATGGCCGTGCTGTTCTTGCGCACGGCATCGCGGAACACCTCGCCGACCCGGATGACGGCGGTGTTGACCGAGCCCACGTAGACCGTGCTGATCTGCTGGACGCGGTTCTTGGTGTCGAGAAGCACCGTGCGCAGATGCTCCTGATCGAGGTGGCCCATCTCGACCATCAGCAGGCTGGCGACATCGGCAGGGCTACGGATCTGCGGTCGTTCATCGGCGCTGCTGATCAGCAGGCGTCGACCGATCTCCAGGGCAGCCTTGAGCGTGGCCGTCTTCGCCTCGCCCACGCCGTGCCGACGACATAGCTCGGCGTAGTCGGCGCGCTGCAGCCCGGCCCAGCCGCCGTGTTCAACCAGCAAGTGCTGGGCCAACTGGAGGACATTGGTGCCGGCCACGCCCACGCGCAGCAGGATGGCCAGCAGCTCGGCGTCGGAGAGGGCGGCGGGGCCAGCGTCGCGCAGGCGCTCGCGCGGCTGTGAGTCGGGCGGGAGTTCCTTGAGGCGGAGGTGGTACGAGGGCGTGGGATGCATCGGCGTTCTCCTTCGGTGTGCGGCGGTCAATGTACAGGGCTGTTGCAAAGTCGCTGGGGCTGCGCCCCAGACCGCGCTTTTGGTTGGTATTTGGCGGCGAAGCCGCCAAATACCAACCAAAAAAGATCTTTCGGGGGTGGCGAAGTCACCCCCGAAGCCCCGCCAGAGGCGACGTTGCATCAGCCCTGGGTCAATGTATATACCGCCACACACGAGGAGAAGGTTGCTCTACGATAGGAGCCTAGCTGCGGCTGTGTCAGTGGCCTTTTGGCGCGAGCGACAGAATCAAAAAGGCGGCCCGGTGAACGTATAACGCTCACCGGGCCGCCGCTGATCCGGGCGGTGCGCGCGCTAATCGATCCGCGCGTAGCCTGGCAGGGTCAGGAACTCCACAAACTCATCGCTGGTGGTGATCTCATCGAAGAGCGCGGCGGCCTCCGCGTACTTGCCATCGGCGTAGCCGGGGCCGAGGATCTGCTTCACCTTCTCCAGCTCCTCGGGCAGCAGGGTGCGGAACAGTTCCACCGTCACTTTGCGACCATCGGCGAGTACACCCTTGGGGCTGCGGATCCACTGCCAGATCTGGGCGCGCGAGATCTCAGCCGTGGCGGCATCCTCCATCAGATTGAAGACCGGCACGCAGCCGTTACCGGCCAGCCAGGATCCCAGGTACTGGATGCCGATGTTGATATTCAGGCGCAGGCCGGCCTCGGTGATCGGCCCCTCGGGGCCGAAGGTGATCAGATCGGCGGCGCTCACCTGCACATCCTCGCGGGCGCGGTCGATCTGGTTGGGTGTCGGCATGAGCCGGTCGAAGGCATCCAGGGCGATCGGCACCAGGCCGGGGTGGGCCACCCATGTGCCATCGTGGCCGTCGCTGGCCTCGCGCTCCTTGTCGGCGCGCACCTTGGCCAGGGCCGCCTCGTTGGCCGCCGGGTCGCCCTTGATCGGGATCTGCGCGGCCATGCCGCCCATCGCGTGGGCCTTGCGGCGGTGGCATGTCTTGATCGCCAGCAGCGAGTACGAGCGCATAAAGTGCGTCGTCATCGTCACCAGCGCCCGGTCGGCCAGGACGAAGTCGGCGTTGTGGCGGAACTTCTTGATGCACGAGAAGATGTAGTCCCAGCGCCCGCAGTTCAGCCCGGCCGAGTGCTGGCGTAGCTCGTAGAGAATCTCGTCCATCTCGAAGGCGGCCATGATCGTCTCGATCAGCACCGTGGCCTTGATCGTGCCCAGCGGCAAGCCCAGGGCGTCCTCGGCAGCCACAAAGATCTCATTCCAGAGCCGAGCCTCCAGGTGACTCTCCAGCTTCGGCAGGTAGAAGTAGGGGCCGCCCTGGATGGCGATTGCCTGGCGCGCGTTGTGGAACAGATACAGGGCAAAATCGAAAATCCCGCCCGAGACCACCTCGCCGTCCACCAGCACGTGCTTCTCGTTGAGGTGCCAGCCACGGGCGCGCACAAACAGGATGGCCGGGTCGGCCTTGAGGGCGTACTCCTTGCCCTCGGGCGACGTATAGCTGATCGTGCGGGTCAGGGCATCGCGCAGGTTGATCTGGCCCTGGATCGTATTCGCCCAGGTCGGCGTGCTCGAGTCTTCAAAGTCGGCCATGAACACCTTGGCCCCCGAGTTCAAGGCGTTGATGATCATCTTGCGCTCGACCGGGCCGGTGATCTCGGTGCGGCGGTCGTTCAGTTGGGCCGGGAAGGGCGCAATCGTCCAGTCGGCGGCGCGCAAGGCTGCCGTCTCGGGCAGGAAGTCGGGCAACTTGCCGGCATCGAGCTGGGCCTGGCGCTCCTGGCGGCGGGCGAGCAGCTCAAGGCGACGCCAATTAAAGCGGCGGTGCAGCGCGGCAACCAGATCGAGCGCCTTGGGGGTAAGAATCTCGGCGAACTCGGGGCTGACCGCCCCGGTGATCGTGACGCCGTCGGGCAGCTTCAGATCAGCCATTGATCGTGTCCTTTCATATTTTTTACATCGTTTGGATCATGTGCGCGTTTGGATCGCGAAAGGCGCGAAATAGTACGAAAGACACGAACGCGAATGGGCGAAGGACGCGAACTCAGGCTGAGCCTTCGCGCCCTTCGCCCATTCGCATTCGTGTCTTCCGTATCGTTCCGTGTCCTTCGCGATCCAAACCGTCCACCGCGTGGTTTCGTGCCCTTCGTGATCCAGACCGTCCGCGTAGAGACGTGAACCCGAACGGTCGAAGGCCGCGAACCCAGGCTGGGTGTTCGCGAAATTCACAGGTTCGTGATCGCGTCTTCCGCGTAATTTCGCGCCCTTCGTGATCCAAACGCGCGTGATCCAAACGTCCTTCGCGATCCAAACGTCTTAATGAAACTGCTCTGCCTCAGTCGAGCCAGCCAGGGCCGTCGTCGAGCTCGTGCCGCCCGAGATCACCATCGAGACCTCGTCGAAGTAGCCGGTGCCGACCTCGCGCTGGTGCTTGGTGGCGGTGTAGCCGTCGGCCTCGGCGGCGAACTCGGCCTGCTGCAGCTCCGAGTAGGCGGCCATGCCGCGATCCTTGTAGCCGTGCGCCAGCTGGAACATGCTGAAGTTCAGCGAGTGGAAGCCAGCCAGGGTGACGAACTGGAACTTGTAGCCCATCTCGCCGATGGCGCGCTGGAAGCGGGCAATGTCGGCGTCGCTGAGCTTCTTCTTCCAGTTGAACGAGGGCGAGCAGTTGTAAGCCAGGATCTTGTTGGGGTACTTCGCGTGGATCGCGTCGGCGAAACGCTGGGCCTCCTCGATGCTCGGTTCAGCCGTCTCACACCAGACCATATCGGCGTACTGGGCGTAGGCCACGCCACGGGCGATGGCCTGGTCGAGGCCCGCGTTGACGTAGTAGAATCCCTCGGGCGAGCGCTGGCCGGTGAGGAAGGCGTGGTCACGCTCGTCTACGTCGCTGGTGATCAGGTTCGCGGCGTTGGCGTCGGTACGGGCGATGATCAGGGTGGGTACGCCGAGAACATCGGCGGCCAGGCGCGCCGAGACCAGGTTGCGCACGGCCTGCTGCGTGGGCAGGAGAACCTTGCCGCCCATGTGGCCGCACTTCTTCTCGGAGGCCAGCTGGTCCTCGAAGTGGACGCCAGCGGCGCCAGCCTCGATCATTGCCTTGGTCAACTCGAAGACGTTGAGTGGGCCGCCGAAGCCAGCCTCGCCGTCGGCGATGATCGGCGCGTACCAGTAGGTGTCGCCGCCGCCCTCGGTGTGCTGGATCTGGTCGGCGCGCTGGAGCGCCTGGCTGATCCGCTTGACCACCATCGGCACGCTGTTGGCCGGGTAAAGGCTCTGGTCAGGATACATCTGGCCGGCCAGGTTGGCGTCAGCCGCCACCTGCCAACCCGACAGGTAGATTGCCTTGAGCCCGGCCTTCACCTGCTGCACCGCCTGGTTGCCGGTGAGGGCACCCAGGGTGTTGACAAATGGCTCGGTGTTGAGCAAGTTCCAGAGCCGCTCGGCACCCATGCGGGCCAGAGTCTGCTCAACTACCACGGAACCGCGCAGGCGGTACACATCCTCAGGGCTATAGGGGCGGTCGATCCCGCTCCAGCGGGGGCCGTTCCAACTCTCGGCGATCTGAGCGATCTGCTGATCACGAGACATGACAAGGTCCTTTCACGATCTTCTTTGAGTGCGAGGAATCGAACTGGCAGACCGTACGATCGGGCCGGGAATCAGAGGACTCGGGGAGCCGAGATCTCCGCTGACGTTCGGCTGACACATGAGGCGCTGCCCAGGGATTGCACAGGACGTTCGCGCTAGTATACCGGCTAATAGTTACATACAGGTTACAGCTTTCACAGACAACCGGGCACCGGGCATCGGCAATAGCGCTTGCCTATTGCCAGTGCCCGGTGCCCGGTTGTCTATGCCCAATTGCCGGTGCCCGGTTACCCTACTCCCAGCTCCGCCCGTAGTTCACCTTGAGCTTATCGAGGATGGCTTGCTCCAGGTCAATGTCCAGCAGATACGCGAGCTGGAAGAGGTAGTTGGCCACATCGGCCAGTTCGCCAGCGAGCGCGGGGCCGTCCTTCGGGACATCGGCGAACTGGAAGTGTTCCAGGATCTCGGCGGCCTCAACCGCGACCGATATCGCGATATTGCGCGGGGTCTGCGGGTAGGCGCTCTGCGCGTCGTACCAGCCTTTGTCGGTTACGAATTTGTTGATCACAGCCGTGAGTTGCTTGATGTCCACGTGGGATTCCTCCCTCTGATCATTCGTGGTGGCCGCAGGGCCGACCGCAAGACGTGGTGATCGTGAACAGCCCTCAGTGCCCCAGGGTCCGCGCCCGCCCATCGGTCGAAGTGTGGGCATCTGGCTGTTTACCATAGTATACCGCCCTCATGTGTGCCACAAGAACGGCGACGGTGCAGCCGCCCTGCGCCTAGTACCCTACCTCGAGCTCGGCCTCCTTCGCCTTGCGCACCTCGTCGGCGATGTGGTTGTTCACATAGCGGGCGACATCCAGCAGTTGCGGCGAGTCGCGCCGCACCGTCCAGCGCTCCTCTGGCAGCGGTACATCCACGATCTCTTTGATCACGCCGGGGCGGGCGCTCATCAGCACTACCCGCTGGGCCATGTAGACCGCCTCTTCGACGTTGTGCGTGACGAACAGCACCGTCTTGCGCTGCTCGTACCAGTAGTGCAGCAGTTCCAGTTGCAATGACTCGCGGGCGGTCCAGTCCAGCGCGCTAAACGGCTCGTCGCAGAGGATCAGCTCTGGTTGGTTGGCCAACACCCGGCAGACGCCGATCTTCTGGCGCATGCCGCCCGACAGCTCGGCGGGGTAGGCGTCGGCGTACGCTTCCAGCCCCTGGCGCTTGATCCAGTCTGCGGCCTGCTTGCGGGCCTCGGCTTTCGGCAGGCCCTTGCTCTCCAGGGCGAAGGCCACATTTGCCTGGGCCGTTAGCCAGGGGAACAGGCGCACGTCCTGGTAGATCACCGAGCGCTTCCACGAGGTGTTGCCGGCGATGCGCTCGCCCGCAAAAAAAACCTCGCCACGCTGGTAGCTCTCGATGCCGGCGGCGATCTTGAGCAGCGTGGTTTTGCCGCAGCCGCTCGGGCCGATGATCGCCGTGAACGTACCCGCCGCTAGCTCCAAACTCACGTTTTTCAGCGCGACAATGTCGGGCGGGTAGGTCTTGTGCAGGTTACGGACGGAGAGTCCGCCCTTAGTAGCATTAGTGATAATCGTCATCCCTCATCCCTCATCCCTCATCCTTCATCCCTCATCCTTCATCCTTCATCCCTCATCCCTCATCCCTCATCCTTCATCCCTCATCCCTCATCCCTCATCCTTCATCCTTCATCCCTCATCCCTCATCCTTCATCCCAGCGCAGTCTGCTCGGCAAATATCTCTCGCACTTCTTCAACCAGGCGTGCGTATTCGGGGCTGAAGCGCAGATCCGCGTCGGCCCAGCGTTGCGCGGGTAGGTTGATCTCAATGATCTTGGCGACGGTACCCGGTCGCGCCGAGAGAATGATCACGCGCTGGCTGATGTAGACCGCCTCCTCCAGCGCGTGCGTCACATAGACGAAGGTTTTGTGCGTCGTATGCCACAGGCGCAGCAGTTCATCGCAGACCTGCTCGCGGGTGATCCAGTCTAGGCCACCAAATGGCTCGTCGGCCAGCAGCAGATCTGGTTCGTTGACGATGGCGCGGGCAATCGCCACGCGCTGCTGCATGCCGCCCGAGAGTTCGTGCGGGTAACGATGCAGGAATTTGCTCAGACCCAGGAAGGTGAGCCAGTGCGTGGCCCTGGCCTCGGCATCCTTGGGGCTAATGCCCACCGCGAGCGGGCCGAAGGTCACGTTCTTCAGCACGCTCAGCCACGGAAAGAGGTTCGCATCCTGGAAGATGATCCCCCGGCGCGGGCTTGGCCCGCGTACGGTTTGGCCACCGACATGCACGTGCCCCGCACTCGGTGGCTCTAGCCCAGCCAACAGCCGTAGCAGGGTGGTCTTGCCGCAACCACCCGGCCCGACGATGGAGACGAAGCTGCCCGGCTCAATGCGCAGGTTCACATGGTTCAGCACCAGCCCGCCGGTCTCACGGCCATCGCCCTTGGGCCGAGTTTTACTCACGCCGAGCAGTTCAACCGCGCTCCCCTGGGTCAATGGGAGGCTCTGACTCACCGTTGTGGTCGCTACCATCGGAGAATTCCTTTCTGCCAGCCGAGCAGCCGATCACGCACCTTGAAGAT
>SESE01001184.1_pt1 | contig 10700 bp, 8 predicted proteins | sample 3171371 | NCBI WGS metagenome assembly SESE01 (sample SAMN06051881, study PRJNA518727) | freshwater metagenome | biome: subpolar coniferous forest; feature: holomictic lake; material: water; isolation source: holomictic Lake 442, 13 m depth | place: Canada: near Kenora, Ontario | collected...
TGAATGGAGAGTAGAGAAAACGCAGTAACTCTTTGGTTCGCGGATCATCAACCCCAACAATGATCCGTTCGGGCTTCATGAAATCATTAACCGCATCGCCCTCTTTGAGAAACTCGGGATTTGAAACAACATCAAAATCAATATTGACCTTTCTTTCCTTAAGAACCGAGTTTATTTTTTCCCTGACCAGATCAGCCGTACCCACCGGTACCGTTGATTTATTGATGACGATCCGATACTCCTGCATCAAAGTCCCAATACTTTCAGCAACGCTGAGAACATGGCGCAAATCCGCCGAGCCATCTTCATCGGAAGGAGTTCCAACAGCAATGATTTGGTAGAGCCCGAATTCAACCCCTTCCCGCATATCCGAGGTAAACTTTAAACGACCTTCCCGGACGTTTTCAATAACAATCTCATCCAGACCCGGCTCATGAATAGGAATCTTGCCCCCTCTGAGACTATCAATCTTCTGCTGGTCAATATCAACACAAAGCACGTCATTACCGACTTCCGCAAAACAGGCACCGGTCACAAGCCCGACATAACCTGATCCGAATATGGTTATTCTCATTATTACCCAGTTTTTTATCTATTCTACAACGATCACCAGACACCGGGATTTTTGCCAGAAAGCACTTTCATCGCGGATAAGGAGCAGCGAAGAGGTTTTACCACCAACCAGCTCGTAAGAACCTACAGTATGTGGTGTTATAATTTTAAGACTCTTCAGTGGCTTGTCAAAAAACAGATCTTTTGTTTCCGTAATATCAATTTTTTTGAAGCGATTGACATTAAAATCTGCCGCAAGACGGTACTCGCGGCCGAAAAGCTTCTCAATAGGATTGATCCGCACAAGAACACCTTTGTCCGCAAGTTCATTAAATGTGCCGGAAATGTAATAGGCCGTATAGAGCTGAACTTCCTGATCCTGGATATACTCATCCAGAACATCAACTGTCGCCATAAGAGAGGAGAGTTGCTTGTTCAGCTTCTGGACATGACCCTTGAGGGTGTTCACCTCGCTATCCTTTGTATTGATAGCAACTCGCAGCTCCGAAACAAGCCGGTCAAGAGATTCTAAACGATATGAGGATGACCTGTTCTCCTCTTCAAGCTTGCGGACAAGATTTTTGCTTGCCACAAGCGTTGAATCAATAAACCGGATACTGGAGGCAATATCCTTGCCAATCTGCTCAACGTCCTGACTCCCCTTGCCCTCAATTCCGGAAGAAAGACGTTCAACAACCGACTCTTTCTGCTGAATCCGTCCCAGATTTTTCTGTACCTGGGCAAGAATAGCCATCATTGATTCAATATGCTCCTGCTGGGGATCACTCTTTTTCTTCTCCGGACTGCAAGATGAGAGAAGCAGAAGAAACGCTAAAAAAACAACCCCGGCACCCCTGAGTCGACTATCCCTTAAAGCCATTGAATCCATTGATTAACCCCCTCTTTTGTACCATACCATCTGCTATATGGTGTTGGTAGATGTTCCGCATCCAGAATAGTAACATTTTCAGCACCTTCAAGAAAACAGCTTTGTGCAGGAACAATCCCGTCACCTCTCACATTGCCCTCTTCAAGAACGCTTTTATAAAACCTGAAGCACATTTTTTCTACCAGGCTCCCTTCAGGATTGCCATAATACTTATCGCAGACGACAGAAACAACATGACAACGCTCAAAAAAATCAGCCGTCAGATGGCTGAAGATAAAATCTGTCTTTATCTTTGCATAATGTTCATGAGTATGAAACGGGGTCCCGAGGGTAATCAGCTTTCCAACACGCCTCCCTGGATGGTAAACATCCCCCTGAAAAAAATTTTCAACTACTTTCATGACCCGGTTTGTGGATCTTTCCGGTGATGGGGAAAATCCAATCCAGTCAACAAGAGATACTGGCGCAACGGCGACTCTCTCTTGAGGTATATATACTGCAATCGCCTCTTTCATCGTATCGTATAGTGTATCCCAAAAGAGCACTCCTGGAATGATTACTACAGGATTCTGAGGTACAGTCATCATAGTCGTTCATGTTGATGATCTACTCTTGCAAAGCTTATAATATCAAGACCATTTTTTCAGCAATTCAACAAGAAGAACAACACCAAAACCAGTCCCTCCATTTACTTTTCCTGAACCTTTTGGAGCAAAAGATGGACCTGCAATATCAATATGAGCCCAGTTTTTATGACCATTGATGAATTTCTCAAGAAACTTGGCTGCAGTAACCGATCCTGCGCCACGTCCTCCGGTATTGTTGATATCGGCAACATCAGACTTTATCTGTTCGCCATAAAGATCCCATAGCGGCATACGCCATACCTTTTCACCTGACTGCTGCCCCGCTTGATAAATCTCTTCGGCCAGCTTGTCATTGTTGCAGAACAGACCCGCTACAGTATAGCCGAGTGAAACAATACAGGCTCCTGTCAATGTTGCAACATCAACAACAACATCAGTTTTATATTTCTCTGTCGCATAGCTCAGAGCATCAGCCAGAATAAGACGTCCTTCTGCATCAGTATTGCCAACCTCAACCGTAATTCCAGAATAGGTGGTAATAACATCGCCGGGCTGCTGGGCCGTACTGCCAGGCATATTATCTGTAGCCGGAATCAACCCTATGACATGAAGAGGAAGCCCAAGACGGGCAGCAGCCTCAACAGCTCCCAACACACTGGCAGCGCCAGACATATCCGACTTCATCTCCCCCATATTTTCGGAAGGCTTGAGCGAAATCCCGCCAGAATCGAAGGTAACTCCTTTACCGACAAGAGCAATAACTGCCTTGACTTTTCCTTTTGGCTTATAGTCGAGCACGGTGAAGGTAGGAGGATGATGGCTGCCCTTGTTCACCGCCAGCAGGCCACCCATACCAAGTGACTCTATCTCCTTTTTATGAAAAACCGTTACCTCATAACCATATTTTTTCCCGGAATCCACGGCGGCTTTTGCAATATCTCCAGCATGCAGATGATTTCCTGGAAGATTAACCATATCCTTGGCCATCTTCTGGCATGAACCAATAATTTTTCCAGCAGCAGCTCCTTTTTCCGCCTCATCAAAAACCCCGGAATCAACCCTTATAAGCAGTTCCGCAATACCTTTTGACTTCTCGCCAGAGCTCTTGCTATCCAGCTTTCCGCTTTTCAGGCGATCAAACCGGTACGACCCATTAAAACAGCCCTCGACCAAGGCAGCAACAAGCGTCGCAACAGGCTGCCCGGCAGCAGCAGCGAGCACCTCGATACCAAAACAGTCAACAGCAACTTTTTCGATTTTTAAATCCACAGCTTTAGATGCAAACGAAACTGCAGCCTTGCGCCAATCATCAATCGTTTTTCCTTCTCCAATTCCGAGAAGCGCAATCCTTGCCGCAGAATACTCCTTCCTACCGCCATACAGCACAACAATCTCGCCAGCATCAGCCTTAAAATCTTTCAGTACCTGCACATCAAACCCTGCCTCAGCAAGCGCCTCTCCTGCCTTTTTTTTCAGATCAACGCTACTGAACGGAAGTACAAGAAGATCAGTAGAAACGCTTTGAAGATCACTTTTTGTTACGGTTACTTTCATAGCTTCAATAATACATGTTAACGTATGACATTTACTCGAAGTGATTTTTGAGAAACAGTCTGAGGTCTTCCAGCAATACTTTCTGCGCTTTGTCTGAAGAGAACGGGAAAAGACATCCTGCTGCATTCATGTGACCACCACCACCGTACTTTTTAGCCAACTGATTGACATAAATGTTACCACGAGACCTGAAACTCGCCTTGGTCCTGCCATCCTGCATCTCTACCATCAAAACAGCAATACGCACCGATGGAACACTTAAAAGGTAACGGATTATAAGATCGGTATCAAACAGTTTACTGCCGGTCGACTTGAGCATATCCTGCGATATGAAGAGCCATGAAATATTTCCATTATCAAGAATGGTAATAGCGCTCAGGGCTGCACCAAGAAGTTTGAGTGCATTGGGCGTCAGAGAGTTATAAATCCTGTCGTAAATCTCTGCCGCATCAGCTCCCTTACTCACGAGATCTCCGGCAAGCTGATAAACATAGGGTGTTGATTTTGGAAATCTGAACGAACCAGTATCCGTCATGACTGCAACATAAAGCGCTTCGGCAACGTCAGGAGTAAACAGCTCACGACCAAGCCTTACCTGAAGTGCAGAAATAAGACCGTAGACAAGTTCACCTGTCGATGACGCATAATTTTCGCAAACCATAACATCACAGAAATCATCAGGGTCGAGATGATGATCGACACTGAGAAGTTTCAAACGGCCAAGTTCTTGCGAAAAACTTGCATGAGGCCAGAGAGAGCCCATCCTGTCCGGCAAATTGGCATCGAGCAAAACGACAACATCACAAAGCGAGAGCTCCTGAATAGCCTCCTCACTTTTGTTATCAAAAAGAGCCATGGGGTATAACCGCTTGAGAAAAAGGTAGTTTGGGGGAACTTCAGTTGGATTGACGATGGAAACCTCTTTGCCAAGTGCCTTGAGGACTATTGCAAGGGCTACCTCACTTCCGAGGCCGTCACCATCAGAATTTTCATGGGTTGTAATAACAAAATGCTGACCTTCAAGCAGCATATCGATGACCGGAGACCATTCCTCGGCTGTAAGCGTCCGACCATACTCTGAAACTATCATTAGTTGGTGATAACTTTAATAAAGCAAAAGAATGAATCTATGCTTTTTTCACCGTTTTATATAATTTCCGAGGTATACTGCTTTTTTTTCAAAACTCTGGCATAGATGATATCAATGACCGCACCCCAACCCAACATCATAGATCTGACTCTCAAAGAACTTCAGCAAGCAATGGTCTTGATTGGAGAACCCACATTCAGGGCAACCCAGGTTCACCAATGGCTTTTCAGCCACTATGCTTCAAGTTTTGATGACATGACAACTCTGAGCCTTGCATTACGCAAAAAGCTTTCGGAAACATACTCAATCCATCATCCGGAACTTATTGATCAGCATGAAAGTCTTGAAGAAGCCTGCGATAGTCCGACAAAAAAAATCCTCCTGAAACTCCCCGATAACGAAATGGTGGAAAGTGTACTCATTGCCTCTGCCGGGAGAAGAACCGCGTGTGTCTCATCCCAGGTCGGGTGCCCGTTTCAATGCCATTTCTGTGCAACAGGTAAAATGGGATTCCGGCGCAATCTCAGCGCAGGAGAGATTACCGGGCAAATATATACCCTGAATAAGATGGTTGCCGCCAAAGAACCTGGTACAGCCATTACCAATATTGTTTTTATGGGAATGGGAGAGCCTCTGCTGAACTCGGACAACGTTATTGAAGCCATTCAAACCTTGAGTTCGAGAAATTACAGCTTTTGCCTCTCGCAGAAAAAAATAACCATTTCGACAGTTGGAGTAATTCCCGAAATTCAGCGACTAGGAAAGTCAGGAATGAAAACAAAACTTGCCGTCTCACTTCATGCCGCCGATCAGCAGAAACGCGAATCACTCATGCCCATAGCAGCCCGGCAATATCCGCTTAATGAGCTGAGCAAATCGCTTGCAGACTATACGGCATCAACAGGAATGCCGGTCACCATTGTTTATATGCTTCTCAAAGGAATCAACGATTCTCTTGACGACGCAAAAAAGCTTGTACGATTTTCCAGAAGCTTTTTATGCAAAATAAATTTGATTGATTACAATTCAATCATTAATATCAGCTTCAATCCTGTTTATAATGCTACCAGGGAACAGTTCCAGCAATACCTCTTTAATTCAGGACTGCATGTCACGGTCAGAAAGAGTTACGGAACAACCATTAATGCAGCATGCGGGCAACTGGCAACAACCAGATATGCCGAACCGTAATAATCTCTTAACAGTCTCAAATTATGGAGTTGATCGATTTTATTCCTTTTAAAACTGAATTTCAAAAAGCTTGCTTTGGCCTTACCATCAATGCAACGCACACCTCAGAAAAACCTGTTTTTGAGGAACTGAGAGTACGCCGGTATGACAAGTCGGTCTCCGACATCTCAGAGTTTATTCTCAACAAAATTGATCACTGGATAGGGTGGACTCTGATAAGCGAAAAAACGGCTGTCGGCGGTATGAACACCATTCGCGCCGAGATCAGTTCATTTATCCTTTTCGGTTTAAAAATCAATGTCACCTTCGGACTTCTTGAGGAAAAAGATATCAATGACCGCCCCATCACGACAGTCAATGCCAAGGCTGAAACCCGAATAGAATCCAGGGGAGACCTGGGAGAAAGCCGCAGGGCTATCAGAATGATGCTTGGTGCAATGGATTTTGAATTCATGGAGGAGCAGATCAAGGAATATGACTACCAATATCGTTCTCTGGATACACAAGGTACTGCTGCAGCATCGCAGCAACTTTTTAATGATGTCCAGTTACAGCATCAACCAAAACCCCAGGGCAGTCCAAAATCAACAATCATCGAATTCAAGAAAAAACCTGTTGTTCAGACCATCCAGCTTAAACACACTCCAACAAGTGACAGGCAGCCCACACCTGATAGTTCTCTTCCTCCGGAGACCACCAGTGTTACCGATATAGCCGCAGAAGAAACAACTCCATCGAAGCCAAAAATTATAATTGTGACCACAAAAAAAAACCAATAAAAAACAGTTTGATGAGAATTATTTTACTTGGAGCACCAGGAGCCGGAAAAGGCACACAGTCAAACTATATATCAAAAAACCTCGGTATACCGCAAATATCGACGGGCGACATGCTGCGTTCTGCGGTCAGCGAGGGGACTCCTCTGGGCATTGCTGCTAAAAAAGTTATGGACGCCGGACATCTTGTCTCCGACGAGATCATTATCGGTCTTGTCAAAGAGCGTCTGACCAAGGCTGACTGTACCAATGGATGCCTCTTCGACGGCTTTCCCCGGACACTTGCCCAGGCTGAAGCATTAAGAAATGATGGAATCCTCATCGACCATATCGTTGAAATCAGTGTTGACGATGAGGACATTATTAAGCGCATGAGCGGTCGCCGTGTACACCTCTCTTCTGGCAGAACCTACCATGTACTCTTTAATCCCCCAAAAAGGGAGAATATTGATGATGAAACCGGCGATCTTCTTGTCCAGAGGGAGGACGATAACGAGGTAACCGTAAAAAAAAGGCTTCAAATTTATCATGCACAAACAGCCCCGCTGATTGAGTACTATATGAGCTTGTCACAGAGTGGTGCGCCAGATGCTCCGCGTTTTCACAAAATCCAGGGAACAGGAAAAGTTGAGGAGATCCGCGACAGGATTTTTGACGCCCTTGTATCCTGAGCAACAAAAAAAATTCGTTAACTAAAAAAAGTCAGTGCCCAGGTACTGGCTTTTTTCATTCATCACCATGTATGCACTGACCGTTTCAGAAAAATTTTTCAGGGGAGAACCGTTTCTTGTCGTGGTACCTGATACTCTGGAACATGATATTCGCCCTGGATGCATGGTGCTGCTTTCTCTTAAAAAAGGGAATGGAACTGTTTCGATCGGCTACATTCTGAGCCTCAAGGCAGAACCTGACGGAGAGAGCTCCAGCAACATAGAAATATCTGACGTACTCTACGGCGGTCGCCCCGTTCTGAACCACTCACTCCTGCAACTGACAGAGTGGATGGCCGACTATTATCTCACCCGGAGAATCGACACACTCACCTGCGCCCTCCCGGCAGCAGTTCGAACCACCGTTCATGATGTTGTTGAAATGACCGGCTTTGCACTGAACGCTGAAGTCACGAAAATCATCAACACCGCTCTCCGGCGTTCAATCCTGAAAATCATGACCACGGAGAAGCGGCTGACCATTCCCCAGCTTCAGCGGCGACTTGGCAAAAAGCAGCTTTACCGCACCCTCTCTGAACTTGAACGGGGCGGCCATCTGTTGCTGACCAAGAAATTTTCATCCACAACACCAAAGCAGAAAACTGCTTACCGTCTTTGTAACTCATTGTCAGAAGAAACCGAGCCGAGCCTCACAAACTCTCCGAAGCAGCTTGAGGCACTGCATGCACTGGCCTCTCTTTCCCCGGAATTCGTTTTTCCCGAAACCATCGACGCATCAAGAGAGACTCTTAACATACTGGTAAAAAAAGGGTTCGCAGAAAAAGTTCAGAGAGAAGTAACAAGCAACTTCTCGACCGGCTTTTCTGAAAAACCGCAAGCACTTAGAACTCTTACAACGTCGCAAAACCAGGCTCTTGACCAGCTCCGATCCGCTTTTGAAAAGCAGGAATACCAAACCTTTCTCCTTCACGGCGTCACCGGCAGCGGCAAAACCCTGGTCTATATCGAATTCCTGAAAACTGTCCTTGCCGCAGGAAAAACCGCAATTGTTCTGGTGCCTGAAATCGCCCTGACTCCGCAAACAGCAGGCCGGTTCCGTGAGCATTTTCATGACGACATAACCATTCTCCACAGCGCCATGAGCAACCAGGAAAAATATGATGCCTGGCACAGCCTCCGCCTTGGAAAAACTAAAATTGCCCTTGGCGCCCGTTCAACCATTTTTGCCCCTCTGGACAACCTCGGAGCAATCATTGTCGACGAAGAACACGATGCCGCCTACAAACAAGACCGAAATCCCCGGTATCATGCCCGGGACACGGCTGTCATGAGAGCAATGTTCAGCAAGGCAATCTGCGTGCTCGGCACAGCAACACCATCATTCGAATCATACCACAACGCCCATAATGGCAAATACACTCTTGTCAATCTGCCAGAACGGATTGATGGAGCAACCATGCCCGTCATCAGTCTGATCTGGATGAAAGATAATCCAAAGGCTTCCGCATCAATTTCGGAGCTGCTCTACCGCCAGATAGCGCTTCGCATGGGAAAAAACGAGCAGGTCATTCTTCTGCAAAACAGACGGGGCTTTGCCGGAAGCATCTTCTGCCTTGCCTGTGGCCATATCCCTCTCTGCAAGTTTTGCAATATTCCCCTTGTCTACCACTCCACCCAAAAACATCTCCGCTGCCACTACTGCGGCCATACCAAGCCCTACACCGCATCATGCGAAAAATGTTCATCCACCGAACTGTTTTTTAAAAGCAGTGGCACCGAGCGCATTGAAGAGGAGCTGCAAACGCTCTTTCCAGAAGAAAAAATTCTTCGGATGGATGTTGACACCACAACAACCAAAGGCTCTCACGGTCGAATTCTGAAAGAGTTTCACGAGCGCAAAGCCCGCATCCTGCTTGGCACACAGATGGTCGCCAAAGGGCTCGATTTTCCTGCAGTCACCCTTGTAGGAGTGCTCATGGCTGATATCGGGCTCAATATTCCAGACTTCAGAGCCTCAGAACGAATATTTTCTCTCCTCACGCAGGTGGCTGGACGTGCAGGACGCGCATCAAAGCCGGGCGAGGTCTACTTGCAGGTGTACAACAAAGAGAGCGATGTTTTCACCGCTCTCTTGCAGGGCAACTACGAAAAGTTTTTTCTCCAGGAGAGCGCAATAAGAAAAGAGCTGCTCTACCCCCCTGCATCCCGGCTCATAAAATTTGAATGCACCTCAGAGGATGAAAAACAGGCTGAGGCAGCAGCGCTCTTGTGCAAAGAGACCCTTGTCCGTCACCTCCCAGCTGAAAGTGGCCGTCTCCTCGGCCCGGCGCCAGCTGGCATTGCCAAAATAAGAAATCGTTACCGCTACCACGTGCTCGTCAAACTCATAAGCGGCAAACTCTCTCCACCATTCATCAAACAGATGAGCGACGATATTACCACACGCTTTCGATCTGCAGGAATTATTTTTACTATAGATGTTGATCCACAAAACCTCATGTAGTGCAGGAAAAGGGTAATTTTGGCTGCGGAAAGTAACTCGCCAGCAAAGACACTCGACTGATGAGTTTTTGTGAACGTGGCAGAAAACCGCAAAAAAAGCTTTAACTTCACCCCCTAAATCAAGCCCGCATCGAACGGCGCTCTTTCCACCACAATCAACGCTGCACCTTTGGCTCTCGACTACTCCACCCTGAACCTGCTCCGTCAGAACCACCCTGCCTGGCGCCTCTTGTGCGCCCAGCATGCGCCGCTGGTGGCCGGGTTTCTGCACCGGGTCTTTATTGTGCCCAATGTGCGGATACTCTCGCAGGCCGATCTGGTTGAGGCGCTGGAGGATGAGCTTTTTGCCCTGCGCCAGCAACTGGGGGCCGACCAATTTCCCAATACGGCGCAAAGTTACCTGAATGAGTGGGCCGAAAACGACAAGGGGTGGCTGCGCAAATTCTATCCGGACGGGACGGATGAGCCTCACTTCGACCTGACGGCCTCCACTGAAAAGGCGCTGGCCTGGCTGGAGAGTTTGACGGAGCGTGCGTTTGTGGGCACCGAGTCGCGACTGCTTACCCTCTTTGAACTGTTGCGGCAGATGAGCACGGGAAGCCAGGCTGACCCGGAGGTGCGGATTGCGGAGCTGCAAAAGCGGCGCGACGATATTGATGCCGAAATTGCTCGTATCCTCGCCGGTGAGATATCGCTGCTTGATGATACTGGCCTGAAGGATCGCTTCCAGCAGTTTCTGCAACTGGCCCGTGAGTTGCTGACCGATTTTCGTGAGGTGGAAAATAACTTTCGCACCCTCGACCGCCGCGTGCGTGAGCGCATTGCCCTCTGGGAGGGTGCCAAGGGGGCGCTGCTGGAGCAGATCATGGGCGAACGTGATGCCATCGC
>SESE01001186.1_pt1 | contig 10694 bp, 7 predicted proteins | sample 3171371 | NCBI WGS metagenome assembly SESE01 (sample SAMN06051881, study PRJNA518727) | freshwater metagenome | biome: subpolar coniferous forest; feature: holomictic lake; material: water; isolation source: holomictic Lake 442, 13 m depth | place: Canada: near Kenora, Ontario | collected...
GGACCAGGCCTTCTGGGCCCTTACCGGCTTCTGCACCAGCCAGGTGATTCTGATGGCCGTCTGCTATGCCCCGCCGCGGTTCTGGGAGCAGAAGCCTGGGCGACCCGCCTAGCCGTTCTCCCGACCACCAAAAGGCCCCCGATGATCGGGGGCTTTTTGGTGGTGGTGGAGAAGAAGAAGCTGAGGGGACCGTTCACCCCACTCAGTCCAGGTGCGTGGTACCAAGGATCCGCTGAGGATCCAGGTGGGCCTTGATGGCCCCCGCCACAGCGCGCATGGCGGGAGGGGTGTAGGCCTCGTAGAAGCGCTGATTATGGGGGCCAACCCCGTGTTCAGCGCTATAGCTGCCTGCAAAGTTCCGCACGGCGAGATCGTAGATGCAGGACTGCAGCTCGGGCACCAGTTCGACGGTGGGCCGGGGGGCCCCCGCTTCGCTCCACACGAGGTTCAGATGGGTGCCCCCATCTCCCCAGTGGCCGAAATCGCAGCAGCGGACAAAGGGATACTCGGCGGCAAGGAGGGCGCGCGCGGCCTCCGTGAAAGCGGCCATGCGACTGCGGGGCACGCTGATGTCGAAGGCCAGGACCTTGCCTTCCTGACGCAAACTCTCGCTCACATGGTGGCGGATGGCCCACAGATCCTCGCCGCGCCCCATGAAGACATCCGTGATGCCCTCCCCGGCCTCGGTTTCCAGGAAGGCACCCAGGCGCTCCTCCAGCAGGCTTGCGAGATCCAGAGCTTCGGGGGGCAGGGTCGAAGCCAGTTCCACCAGCACCGTATAGGGCGGGACCCCTCCCGTGCCGTAGGGATTCCGCATGCCCTCGTGGTGGAGAAACACAGGCTGGATGGCCTCGGCGCTGATGACCTCGAAGGCCGTGAACACATCGGCCAGCTGGCGCTCCAGGGCCTGGAGGAGGGCTAGGACCGCCGCGCCAGAGGCACAGCCGACCAGGGCCGTGGCCCGGAGGCCGGGAATGGGCACGACCTGGATCACGGCTCCGGTCACCACACCGAAGATGCCGCTGGTGCCCACGAAGAGCTGCTTCAGATCCAGGCCGGTGTTGTTCTTCCGCAGCTGGTTGAGGGCATCCAGCACCGTGCCGTCGGGCAGGGCCACCTCGAGCCCCAGCAGGTTGTGGCGCACATCGCCGTATTTCAACAGCCGGGTGCCCCCGGTATTGGTGACGATCATGCCGCCGATGGTGGGGTCCGCGCCGAGGTCGATGGGGAACATCAGGCCATGGGCCGCCAGAGCTTCGTTCAGAGTGCTGAGAAGCACGCCGCCATCCACGCGCGCAGTCCGGTTGAGCGCATCAATCTCGAGGCGCCGGTTGAGCCGCTCTAGGCTGAGAACAACCATTTGCCCGCTGCCATCGGGAGTGGATGCACCGACCAAGCCCGTATTCGCCCCCTGGGGAATCACCCGGATCCCCGCAGTCTGGCACCGGAGCAGCGTCTCAGCCACCTGGGCCGGCGTAGTGGGGCGGACCGCGAGCAGGGCCTTGCCCGTCCCGTAACGCCACCCTTCCTCGTAGCGCACGAGATCAGAGGGCGCGGTCAGTACCGCATCTTCGCCCAGCAGATTCCTGAGTTCTGTTGCGAGGGATCCGGTCATGGGGCACTCCAGGTCCGCACGAGGGCTTCGAACCGCTCACCTCGCTGCTCGAAGTTGTCGAACTGATCGAAGCTTGCGCAGGCGGGGCTGAGGAGCACCTGGTCGCCAGGTTGCGCCAGGGTGAGGGCGGCAGCGACCGCCTGGTCGAAGACGGGAACGGTTTCGTGGGGCAGGTCACCCAGATCCCGCTCGAGCTGGGGAATCGCCTCGCCGAGGAAAAGCAGTCGCCGCAACTTGCCCACCAGGGCCTCCCGCAGGGGTGCGTAGCTGACACCCTTGTCCGTGCCACCCAGGAGCAGAACCAGAGGTCCCGGCAGGGCTTCAATGGCGGTCAACGTGGCATCCACATTGGTGCCCTTGGAATCGTTGTAGGCCCTCACGCCATCTCTTTCGCCACAGAAGGCAATGCGGTGGGCCAGGCCGGGGTAGGTGCGGAGCCCGGCCCGGATGCCCGCCAAGGAGGCGCCTCCATGCCGAGCCAGCAGGGCAGCAGCCAGGGCGTTCTCAACATTGTGCCGACCCGGGATACGCAGCTCGTCGCGGTGCAGCAGGAGCTCGCCGCGGAGCCGGAGGAACCCCTCGGAATCGCACCAGGAAGTGCACTCGGACCAGCCGAAGCGGGCAACCGCCCCGTCCCCAGGCAGTGCTTCCCGAGCTTGCTCCTGAGCCAAGGGCAGCACCCGGAGATCCCCATCTGTCTGCCGCTCGAAGATCCGCAGCTTGGTTCGGCGGTAGGCCTCAAGGGTCCCGTGGCGGGCCAGGTGATCCGGTGTGAGATTCAGGAAGGCCGCGGCTTCCGCCCGGAATTCTCGAACGGTCTCCAGCTGGTAGCTGCTCAGCTCCACGACGAAGCGGGTGCCTGGAGTCGCCGATGCCATCGCTTCAACAAAAGGTGTGCCGAGGTTCCCGCAAGCGCTGGCTGGCAGGCCCGAGGCTTTGAGCAGGTGTGCGGTCAGGTCCGTGGTGGTGCTCTTGCCGTTGGTACCGGTCACCGCCAAGACCCGGGCGCCGTCCCTGCGGTACCGAAGGAACCGATGGGCCAGTTCCACCTCGCCGATGACGGGGATCCCCCGCGCCATGGCCTCCACCACAAAGGGGACCGTGAGCGGAATCCCCGGGCTGATGAGCAGTTCATCACAACCAGCCAGCAGGGCCATGGGATGACTGCCCCACACCCCAGGAATGCCAGCTTTTGCGAGGGCGTATTCAAGGTCCTGGTCAGGTTCGGCGCGCAGGTCTGTCAGCAGGACCGCATCACCCCGCGCGGCCAGAAACCGGGCGGCGGCCAGACCTGCTCTTCCAGCTCCAAGAACCACCGTGCGCATGTCGCCTCCCCTTCCAGCGTAGCGGGGACGGTGCCTTTTGAGCGCGCTACACTCACCCAATGCCGGATCAATCTGGAGCAACCATGCCCATGGGCATTCTCAAAAGCATCCTGAGCCTTGAAGGCTGCATCGTGCCGCATGTCCAGCCCATGTACCGCCTGGCAGACAATCGGTTGATGGCCCAGGAATACCTCGCCCACTATGTCGATGAACAAGGCACTGCTCATCGGGTGGGACCCATCCTTCATCATCCTGACCTCACCTCTGGGGATCGACTGGCCCTCGATCTGCGCTTCCTGGAAGCGACCTTTGCTGCCTTGGCCCAGGACGGCGATGGCAGCCACCTTCACTTCGTCAACCTTGAGCCCGTCAGTCTCGAGGCGCTGGGCTTCTGGGAAGCCCTGCCCCGGTGGATCGAGGCCCTGCCCTTCGACCCTGCCTGTGTGGTGATGGAGTTCACGGAATCCCAGAGCGTCCACGACCTCAAGGCCCTGACGGGCTACGCCCAGCGGTTGAGGAATTGTGGGCTGCAGCTGGCCGTGGACGATCTCGGTGCGGGAGTGGCTAGCCTGTCCCATCTGGCTCGCCTGACCCCGGACTTCATCAAGGCTGACCGCAGCCTGGTGGAGGAAGTACACCGCCGCCCCTATCAGGCCGCCTTGCTCAACGCCCTGGCGCATTTCGCCAACGCCATGCGCATCGGCTTCATCGCCGAGGGGATCGAGTCCATGGAAGAACTGGAGGCAGTCATGGACGCAGGCGTGCCCTGGGGCCAGGGCTACATCCTGGGCCAGCCATGGCCCTCGCGACCGAGATCTATCTCAGTTTCAGGGAGCTGAGGGCCAGAATTGAGCACACGATGGCGGTGATCCACATGCGGATGACCACCTTCGTTTCCTCCAACCCACCCAGTTCCAAGTGGTGGTGGAAGGGTGCCATGCGGAAGATGCGCTTGCCTCCCCGCAGCTTGAAGCTGCCCACCTGCAGGATGACGCTCACCGCCTCGAAGACGAAGAGGCCCCCAGCGATCACCAGCAGCACCTCCTGCTTGATGATGAGGGCCACGGTACCCAGTGCCCCGCCCAGTCCCAGCGAGCCCGTATCGCCCATGAACACTTCCGCAGGATGGGCATTGAACCAGAGAAAGCCCAGCCCCGCCCCCGCCATGGCACCCATGAACACGGAGAGTTCGGCCCCGCCTGGCACATAGGGCACCACCAGGTAGGCGGCGATCTTCGCGTGGCCCACCACATAGGCCAGGATCGCGTAGGTCAGGGACACAATGAGGGTGCCACCAATGGCCAGGCCATCGAGCCCATCCGTGAGGTTCACAGCGTTACTGGTGCCCACCATGACCAGCCAGATCCACGGGATGAGAAAGATGCCCACATCGGGTCGGAAATTCTTGAAGAAGGGCACAGACAATTGGCTGGTGGCAGTTCCCCGCAGCCCGTAATGCAGGATCAGCCAGCCGACCACCACCGAGATGAGCGACAGCATGAGCAACTTCTGCCAGCTGGTGAGGCCCGTGTTCTGCTTCTTGAGTAGCTTCTGGACGTCATCAAAGGCCCCCACCGCACCGAATCCGAGCAACGCCAGCAGGGCTACCCAGATGGCACCACTCTTCAGATCACACCAGAGCAGCGTGGAAGCGGTGATGACCAGCAGAATGAGGATGCCCCCCATGGTGGGAGTGCCGGCCTTCTTCTGGTGGTTTTCGGGACCCTCATCGCGAATGTGCTGGCCCATCTTCAGGCCCATCAGGGTGCGGATCACCCACGGGCCGAGCAGCAGGCTCAAACCCATCGCCGTAGCGGCGGCCAGGGCCGTGCGAAAGGTCACATAACGAAAAACCGAAAAGCCCGGCAGGACGTCTCGGAAGGGGTGAAGAAGCCAAGGCAGCATGAGGAATCCAAAGTCTGGTGGTCAGTGGGTGAGGAGGTAGTCGACGGCACGCTCGGCGCGCCAGTGGCGGCTGCCCTTCACCAGGATACGGGCTCCTGGGGGGATTGCAGAGAGCCCCGGTGGCTCATCACGCAGGGCATCGAAATCGGGAAAGGCCCAGGCCGCTGGGCCGAAGCCCTCGGCCAGTTCCTGGGCAGAGTCCCCGTAGGCCCAGAGCCGAGATAGCCCGAGGGCTCGCAGCGCCGCCCCAGTCTGCCGATGGATAGCTGCCGCGTCGGCTCCCAGTTCCCGCATGGACCCGAGGACCGCCACCGCCTCGCCCCCTGGCAGGCCCAGGAGGGCACCGGCGCAGGCCAGGATGGAGTCAGGGCTGGCATTGTAGGTTTCGTCCAGCAGGCACCCCCCCCCTGGCATCGTGTGCAGCCGCCCCCGACCCGCGTCCGGAACCACTGCAGCAAGCCCCTCGGCCACGCGTTCCGCCGGAAAGCCTAGGCGGATGGCGAGGGCCGCGGCAAGGGCCGCGTTGCGAACCTGGTGTTCCCCTGACAGTTGGATGCGGAGGGGAATCAGGCCATCCGGTGTCCGCAACTGAAAGGCACTGCCGGCTGCCCCAAGGGATTCCAACGCCTCCCAGGCAAAGGCTTCCCCAGTGCCCACCGGCAGAGCTTCCGCGTGGCGGGCCCAGGGCTGTTTAGCGATCCAGCGGCACCAGGCATCGGCAGCCAGGTGGGCCCAGAGGCCCCCGCGGTTGAGGCCGGCCACCAGTTCCCCCTTGGCCTCAGCGATGCCCTGCTGCCCTGAGGCAAAGTATTCGATGTGAGCCGTCCCCACGAGGGTGATGAGCCCAGCATCCAGGGGGGCGATTTCCGTGAGTCGCCGAATCTCCCCGGGGCTGCTCATGCCCATCTCCAGCACGGCCGCCCCGAGGCCCTCTGGCAGGGTCGCCAGGGCTTCCGGAATCCCAAGGGTGTTATTCCGGTTGCCCGGAGTCTTCCAGCCACCTACCGCCGCCGCCAGCAGTTCTTTGGTGCTGGTCTTGCCCACACTGCCGGTCACACCGAAAACCAGGCTGGGCCGCACGGCCTCAAGCCGGGACTGCCCCCATCGCTGCAAAGCAATGAGCGTATCGGGCACCAGCAGTTGGGGACAATCACTGTCCATTGGCTGCGCCAGCAGCAAGGCTGTGGCCCCCTTCGCGACCGCCTGAGCGGCAAAGGCATGCCCGTCCCGCTCCGCCTTCAGGGCCACGAAGCAGGCGCCGGGCTGAAGGGTGCGGGTGTCGATGGAGAGCGAGGCTGGCACCACCGCACCATTGCCGCGGAGCTCGCCCCCCAGATGGGCAGCAACCTGATGGAGGGACCAGAGGCTCATGGCAGCTCCTGGGAGGAAGCCCGTCGCAACCGATCCCTCAGGGCCAGCCACCCCTCGTCTTCCGGCGGGCGCTCCACCACGATGCGCGCAAAGCCAGCATCGTCCAGCTCGTGCAGCAGGGCATAGAGCCGAGTCCCCACCACAGCGGGATCCAGAGGGAGGAGGACAGCATGGGTGCCTGCAGGCAACGGGGGGAGGGTACCGAAGGCCACATAGGCCACCCGGACTAGAGGCTCCCGAAGTCCGGCCCCCGGGGCCACCAGATCCAGCCGGGCCCGGGGCGCGTAGTGCCGTTCCGCCATTCCGGGCGCGGTCTGGCGCTCCCCGGCCGGCACCGCGCCCAGCCAGAGGTCCACCGGCCCCACGATGGCTTCCAGGTCGGCCGGCGGGATGGGACCGGGACGGAGCAGGCGGGGGCGAATTCCACACAGATCCACGATGGTGGACTCCAGGCCGGAGGCTGTCGGACCGCCATCGAGGATCAGGTCCACGGCCTCACCCAGACTGGTTGCCACATGCTCGGCACGGGTGGGGGACAGCTGCTGGCTGCGGTTGGCGCTGGGTGCCGCCAGAGGGCGTCCGGTGGCGCGGAGGAGGGCCAAGGCCACCGGATGAGAGGGGCAGCGCAAGGCCACGGAGGGACCACCGGCACGGACAATGGCAGGCACCGCCTCGGCGGCTGGCAGTATCAAGGTCAGCGGGCCGGGCCAGAAGCGCTCCGCCAGAGCCGTGGCTGCCGCGGGCCAGCGGGAGACAAGCTGCTGAGCCTCAACCAGCTCGGCCACATGGAGAATCACGGGATTGTTCGAAGGACGACCCTTCACGGCGTAGATCAGGGCCACCGCCTCGGGATTCAGACCGTCCGCGCCTAGGCCGTAGACGGTCTCAGTGGGAAAGGCCACCAGGCCCCCCGCAACCAGGATTGCCGCCGCTTCCAGGATCGTCGGATCGTCCGGGCCGGAAACCTTGAGCAGGCGCGTCATTGGAGGGCCGCTTCGACGGCGGCGCGATCGCTGTAGGGGTGTTTCACACCGTGGATCTCCTGATAGGGTTCGTGGCCCTTGCCGGCCAAGAGCAGGAGATCGCCGGGACGGCAGTCAGCGAGGGCCTGGCCCACTGATTCGCGGCGGTCGGCATTACGGTGGTAGCGCGCGGCATCGGCGCGCAGCTCAGCGGGAATGCCCGGTGCCGCGTCATCGAGGATGCCCTCCGGATCCTCAGTGCGGGGATTGTCGCTGGTGTGCCACAGCACATCCGCTCCCGCGGCCACCGCTGTGGCCATCAGGGGGCGCTTGCTGCGATCCCGATCGCCACCGCAGCCAAAGAGCACGTGCAGCCGGCCACCCGGAGGCAGCAGGCGCCGGCCTTCGGTCAGCAGCTTCTCCAGCGCGTCAGGCGTGTGTGCATAGTCCACCATCACCCCGTAGGGCTGACCGCAGTCCACCCGCTCCAGGCGACCAGGAGCGCCCGTGACACCCCCCACGGCTTGGCTGATCCTCCCCAGATCGAAGCCCGCCTCAGCCAGGGCCGCGAGGGCCGCCAGCAGGTTGTAGGCATTGAACCGCCCCAGCAGCGGGCTGGCCACGGTGAAATCGCCATGGCGGCAGAGCAGGCGGAAGCGAGTTCCCGTGGGGCCCAACTCCAGTTCCGCGGCCTGGTAGTCCGCCTTGCCATCGATGGCGTAGCTCCAACAACGACCCCCGTCCAGGAGCCGTTGCCCATAGAGGTCGTCAGCATTCACCAGGAACCGCTCGCTCTGGTTGCGCAGGCGCGCTTTAGCCTCGTAATAGGCCTCCAGCGTGCCGTGGTAGTCGAGGTGGTCCTGGGTGAGGTTGGTGAAGACGCCGACCTTGAAGAGCGCACCATGAACCCGCCCGAGGCACAGAGCATGACTGCTCACTTCCACCGCCGAGGCCGCATCGCCCGCCTCTACACTGCGCCGCAGCCACCGGTAGAAGGCGGGACTCTCCGGTGTGGTGCGGACGGCCTCCTCTTCCAGATCCCCGGCGGCATTCAGGACGGTTCCCACCAGGCCACAACCTAGCCCCATGCCTCGCAGCAGTTGCCGGATGAGGGTGGTGGTGGTGGTCTTCCCATTGGTGCCGGTGACGCCAATCAGAGGCAGCCGCTCATCGGGCGTGCCGTTCAAGCGCCGGGCCAGCTCAGCCATCTGCAGGCGCGGATCCCCCAGGAAAGTACAACTGGCAACGGAGTCGGGCGTGGCCAGGGCTGTGGCAGAAAGGATCGACCGGGCCCCCTGGGCCAGGGCCTGGGACACGAACTGAGCCCCGTCGGCTTTCTCGCCTTGCAATGCCACAAAGGCCCAGCCGGGGCGGACCTCGCGGCTGTCACTGGTGAGGTCCACGATCTCTCCATCGGGACCGGATTGCCGCTGCGCGATGCCATCAATGAGTGCGTCCAGGTTCATGTCCCCGCCTTGATGATCACCACAGCGCCCGCCTCCAGTGGCGTACCGGGCTCGGGACGCTGGCCCTGGACCCGCGTGGCGGTGCTCCCGGAAGTAGATTCAATACGGGGCGTGCCCCCCACGAGCACCACGCGATGGATGGCGGCTTTGAGGCTGAGACCCATCAGGTCCGGAACCCGGCCGCGCTCCACATGCACGGCGGCCTCGTCCGTTTCACTCACGGGCCAGTCCCGCAGCGAGAGGCGGAGATCCTTTTCGCGGTCCGCGTCCGACAGGGTCTGCCGCGACCGCAGGATGCCGTCCCCGATACGCTTGAAGAGGGGGGCAGCCACATCGCCGCCAGTGGTGTCCCCAGCGGGATCATCGAGCATTACCAGCACGCCGTACTGGGGCTTGTCAGCGGGGAAGAAGCCCAGGAAGGACGCGAAGTGGCGCTTGGGATCGTATTTCCCCTCGATGAGCTTGCGGCTGGTGCCGGTCTTGCCGAAGCTGGCAACCCCATTGTCAAGTCGTGCCTTCTTGCCAGTGCCATCAGTCAGGACACCCTTCAGGGCCTCCCGCATCAGGCCAGAGGTTTCCTCGCTCAGGACCTGGTTCCGCACCGTTGGCTTGAACTCCTTGAGGAGGAGTCCCTTGTCGTTGTAGATGCGCTGCACGAGGATCGGCTGCATCAGCTTGCCGCCATTGGCGAGGGCGCAGCCCGCCATGAGGATCTGCAGGGGCGTCGTGCTGAGGCCATAGCCGTAGGACAGGGTGTACTGCGTGGGCACGCTCCAGCGATCCGGTGCGATCAGGCGGCCCTGGCTTTCTCCGGGGAAGTTCAGGCCGGTGGCATCCCCAAACCCGAACTTGCGCAGGTACTGGTAATGGACCGCGGGATCCAGGCGGATGCCCATCTTGGCGGCACCGATGTTGGAGCTCTGCCAGAGGACTTCCTCAAAGGTGAGGACCCCGTGGCGGTGAGTATCGGTGATGGGCGGAATCTTGGGACTGTACTGCCAGCGGCCCGCCAGACAGTCGATGCGCTCACCCAGTCGGACCTTCCGCTCCTCGAGGGCGATGGCCGCTGTAAAGATCTTCATGGTCGACCCGGGCTCGTAGGCGTCCTCAAGTGGATGCACCTTGCGGGCCGCTTTCTGGCGCTCAACCTCGCGCCGCAGCTCCTCTCGATCAGCGGCGGAGTATTCGCTATCGGAGCGGTTGCGGAACTTCTTCGGCAGGATGTGGTTGGGATCGAAGGTGGGTGAGCCCGCCAGGGCCAGGATCTCGCCGGTGTTGGGATCCACCACCACCGCGTGGGCCGTGCGGGGACGGGACAGCCGGACGCCCTCCTCCAGTGCATCCTCGACAATGTGCTGGATGGACGCGTCGATGGCGAGTTGCAGTGAGGCCCCGTTCACCGGAATGCGGCTGTAGTTCTCATGCAGGATGAGCAGCTTGCCGTGGGCGTCCCGGGGCGCGATGAGCTCGCCCTTCACGCCTGCCAGCTGCTTGTCGTAGGTCTGCTCAATGCCCAGCTGCCCCAGACCGTCGATATTGGTGAACCCGAGGATCTGCGCGGCCAAACTGCCCCGCGGATAGAAGCGCTGGCTCTCGGGCTGGAACTCGATGCCGTCCAGCCCCAGAGTCCGGATCTGCGCGACCTTGGTGGGCGGCAGGTGGCGACCCAGGTAGACAAAGGTCTTCTTCCGGAGGAGCTTCTCCTGCACCTGTCCTCGAGTTTGTTCCAGGATGGGGGCCAGTTTCGCCGCGACCGCCGAGGCTGCATTCCGATTGGGGTTTCCCCACTGGCGATCCTCGCCCCGGCCCGCCTTGTAATCGGGGTAGAACACCCTGGGATCAGCGAACAGGCTCTCCACCCGAATCGAGATAGCCAGTGGTTCTCCCCGGCGATCCCGCAGCTCTCCACGGATCGGGGGCACGGGAACCACAGTCGTATGCTGCTGCTCAGCCTTGGCCTTGTACTTTCGGTGTTCAACACCCTGCAGCCAGAGCAGCCTGAGGAAAATCATGACCACCCAGAGGGCCATGCCCCCCATGAGCCAGTCCA
>SESE01001187.1_pt1 | contig 10681 bp, 7 predicted proteins | sample 3171371 | NCBI WGS metagenome assembly SESE01 (sample SAMN06051881, study PRJNA518727) | freshwater metagenome | biome: subpolar coniferous forest; feature: holomictic lake; material: water; isolation source: holomictic Lake 442, 13 m depth | place: Canada: near Kenora, Ontario | collected...
ATTTTTCAGGCATGGTTCCAATGCGCTTTGAGTTGAAACGCAAGGATACAGTCAATCAGTTCCGGCAGCCTCAAGAGTTATTAGACGCTGTGCGTATTAATGCAAAACGCGTTAGCATTCCATATCAACGCTTTATGCGCTTGGCAATTGAACGAGCAGTGAAGCCAAGTAAACACCCGCAACACACAGACGGCAGCACCCAAAAGGATCAACCGCTTTAGAGGCCTAATCTCCCCCGCGGTCAAAGAATTCGTGAAACTCCGAAGATATAGCAAGTTTAAATGCACCTCTTCGAGAGGGAAGAAAAATTCATCCTTCAAAAGGTTACTCTCTCTTTTTCATTATCTTCCGTAACTTTTCAGAACAATTCTCAAATATAAGGAAGGTTCAAAAAAGAGAAATATTGAGCAGTTGGCGAAGTTTTGGCTAATTTTGATGCTTTTTGTTTTTAGTATAGTGTTTAAAAATAATCATATATAGGTTTCTCTTGAAAAAAATCGCATGAATATTCTTGTTACAGGCAGCAGAGGTCAGCTTGGTTCTGAATTGCAGGAGTTGTCGGTTCTCTGTGACAAACACCGTTTTTTTTTCTATGATCTTCCTGAGCTTGATATTACACGTTCCGACCAGGTTGAGTCACTTTGTCGTGACCATGACATAGAGGTGATAGTCAATTGCGCGGCATATACGGCTGTGGACAAGGCTGAAACAGATACAGAAATGGCGTTCAAAGTGAACCGGGATGGCCCTGCTGTACTTGCAGCGTGCGCCAAAGAGCGCAACGCTCTGTTGTTGCATATTTCAACTGACTATGTTTTTGATGGCACCTCCAGTACCCCTTACCGGGAGAGTGATCCGGTGGCGCCACTTGGAGTGTACGGTCTTTCGAAATGGGAGGGTGAAGAGCGGATACGTCAGATTGCACCGTCGTACCTCATTATCAGAACCTCGTGGCTTTACTCCATGTATGGTGTGAATTTTGTCAAAACCATGGTGCGTCTCGGTGCAGAACGCCCCGCGCTGAATGTTGTGGTTGACCAGATTGGAACGCCGACCTGGGCGGCAGATCTGGCGACAGCGATTATGTCGATTATTGAGCGGCATGACAGGGATTCTTCCTGTGGAGCAACCTTCCATTACTCCAACGAAGGAGTTGCTTCCTGGTACGATTTTGCAAGAGCAATTATGGAGCTTGCTGGACGGCCCTGCAAGGTTCTGCCGATAGAAAGCGCCCAGTATCCCCAGATTGCCCCACGGCCACAGTACAGCGTCATGAACAAGTCGTCCATCAAAAAGGAGTGGGGGATCGAAATTCCCTACTGGCGTGATTCACTGGCTGCCATGATTCAGCGTTTTGTTGTGTGCGTGAGTCGTAACACTTAAAGGTTACTATTCTATAGAATGTTGAGAGATACAAGCCCCCTACGGGCGACATATTGGTAGCGCGGTGTGTGAACTTTGGGAAACTCGTAACAAATCATTACCGTCAATGCACATTTTGATTACCGGAGGGGCAGGTTTTATCGGATCGCATGTTGTCCGTCATTTTCTGAATCACTACCCCTCTTATACCATTACCAACCTCGACAGTTTGACGTATGCCGGAAACCTTGCAAACCTCAGGGATGTTGAACAGAGGCAGAACTACCGGTTTGTCAAGGGTGATATCACTGACGGCGATTTTCTGATGCGCCTCTTTGAAGATCACCAATTTGACGGAGTGATTCATCTGGCAGCCGAGTCGCACGTTGACCGCTCGATTGCCAATCCGACGGAATTTGTGGTGACCAATGTGCTTGGTACGGTCAATCTGCTCAATGCCGCCAAAGCTTTCTGGCAGGCCGATGATGAGGGCAAGAGGTTCTATCACATTTCAACCGATGAGGTCTATGGTTCGCTCGGCAGCGGGGGACTCTTTACTGAAGAGACTCCTTACGATCCTCATAGTCCCTACTCTGCATCGAAAGCCTCTTCCGACCATTTTGTCAGGGCCTGGCACGACACCTTCGGGTTGCCCGTGGTAATCAGCAACTGTTCAAACAACTATGGATCGTTTCAGTTTCCTGAGAAGCTCATTCCTCTTTTCATTAACAATATCCTCCACAATAAACCGCTTCCTGTTTATGGCAAAGGCGAGAATATCCGCGACTGGCTCTGGGTTGTTGACCATGCCCAGGCGATTGATCTGATCTATCATCAGGGCAAAACAGGTGAGACCTACAATATTGGTGGCCATAATGAATGGAGTAACATTGATCTTATCAGGTTGCTTTGCCGTATCATGGACACAAAGCTCAGTCGGGCTGCCGGAGAATCGGAAAAACTGGTTACTTATGTGACTGACAGGGCTGGTCATGACCTTCGCTATGCTATCGATTCGTCAAAATTACAGCGAGAACTTGGCTGGGTACCTTCTATAACCTTTGAAAAAGGACTTGAGCTGACAGTAGAGTGGTATCTCTCAAATGGTGAGTGGCTCAATAATGTCACTTCGGGCAGCTACCAGTATTATTATGAAAAAATGTATGGCGCCAGGTGACAATAATTAATTAAAGAGAGGATCTTTTTTATGAGAATTCTGGTTATCGGGGGCGCGGGCTATATTGGCAGCCATGTTACAAGAGCTTTTCTTGACAAAGGATACGAGGTGACGGTGTTCGACAATTTGCAGACTGGCTTCAGGGAAAATCTTTTTGAAGAGGCTCACTTTGTCCATGGCGACATCATGCGAACCGAACAATTGCAGGCAGTTATGGCAGGCGGTTATGATGGGTGTGTTCATCTTGCTGCATTGAAGGCGGCCGGGCAGTCGATGTTGCATCCTGAGGCATACTCTCAAGCCAATATTTCTGGTACGATAAATGTTCTTGCTCATGCTTCAGCCGCCGCTATATCGCCAATTATTTTTTCCTCATCTGCCGCTGTTTACGGAAGTCCGCACTATCTGCCCATTGATGAAAATCATCCTTTAAACCCTGAAAATTTTTACGGTTTTACCAAGCTTGAAATAGAGCGTCTTCTGGACTGGTATGACCGGCTTAAAGGGATGCGCTATGCGGCAATCCGATATTTCAACGCTGCGGGGTATGATGTGCAGGGGCGGGTAAAGGGGCTGGAGTTGAACCCTGAGAATCTGCTGCCTCTTGTGATGGAGGTTGCTGTGGGTATTCGATCGAAAATCTCTATTTTTGGAGATGACTACCCGACACGGGACGGAAGCGGCATTCGCGACTATGTTCATGTAAGCGATCTCGCTGAAGCACATGTCACCGCTTTTGAATACATCCTGAAGCATGACAAGAGCTTGACGGTGAATCTCGGCAGCCAGACTGGTGTAAGTGTGATTGAAATGGTTGAAAGGGCACGGGCAATTACCGGCCGGGCAATTCCTGCTGAAGTTGCTGGCAGAAGGGCTGGCGACCCGGCAGAACTTGTGGCATCTTCCGCCAAAGCGCAGGAGTTGCTTGGGTGGGTGCCGAAATACAGTGACGTCGATACCCTTGTTTTAACAACATGGAAGATGTACGAAAAGTATGTTACCTGTTAATACATAATTTGTTCCTTCATGATTATTCCAGTTATTCTCAGCGGTGGTTCGGGAACCAGACTCTGGCCTCTTTCACGGTCATTGTATCCCAAGCAGTTGCTGTCACTTGTCGGCGAAAACACCATGCTTCAGGATACGGTGTTTCGTCTTGCCTCAATCGAGGAGCGAGGGCCGGTTTATTGTGTTTGCAATGAGAGTCACCGGTTTCTGGTGGCTGAGCAACTGCACGAAACCGGCGCCGATATCGGAGAGATTATTCTTGAACCATCAGGACGTAATACGGCGCCCGCTGCCGCCATAGCAGCACTGCTGATTATGAAAAAATATCCGGGTGCTGTCATGCTGGTTTTGCCTGCTGATCATGTTATTCCTGATACAGCAGCGTTTGGTGAGGCCGTTGCTGCGGGAAAATCGGCAGCCGAAGCAGGTGAACTGGTGACGTTCGGTATTGTAGCGAACTCTCCTGAAACAGGTTATGGTTACATAAGGGTATCCCTTGACACGGAAGATGAAAAGACGGTCTATCCAGTCCTTGAGTTTGTTGAGAAACCTGACAGGGAAACAGCGGAACGCTATCTTGCATCTGGTGACTATTTCTGGAACAGCGGGATTTTTCTTTTCAAGGCTGAGACCTATCTGCGCGAGCTTGAAGCGCATAATCCAGCCATGCTCGCCGCTTGTCGTGAGGCTTTGGAGAAGTCAATCGAAGATCTTGATTTTTTACGTCTTGATGCTGACGCTTTTTGTAAATCACCTTCTGACTCTATTGACTATAGCGTGATGGAAAAAACCACAAGAGCCGCTCTTGTTCCTCTCAATGCTGGCTGGAATGATGTGGGTTCATGGTCTGCACTCTGGGATGTTCAGGAACGTGATGATGCGGGCAACATAAAGAAGGGCGATGTCCTGGTGCATGACGTGAAAAATTGTTATATCCATGCTGCCAGCCGTCTTGTTACAGCCGTAGGCCTTGAAGGGCATATTATTATTGAAACATCCGATGCGGTGCTTGTAGCTTCACGGGAGTGTGTACAGGATGTCAAGGTGCTTGTCGAACAGCTTAAAATGAATGAGCGGGATGAAGTGATGACACACCGACGGGTTTGCAGACCGTGGGGCACCTATGAAACAGTTGATGCTTCAGAGCGTTTCAAGGTAAAGCGCATTACAGTGAATCTTGGCGCAGCCCTCTCGTTGCAAAAACATCAACACCGCGCCGAACACTGGATTGTTGTGCGAGGAACGGCACTGGTTACTCTTGAGGACAAAAAAATTACACTCAAGGAGGATCAGTCAACCTACATTCCTGTTGGAGCATTTCATCGTCTGGAGAATACCGGAACAACTCCGCTTGAGCTGATTGAGGTACAGTCTGGCAGTTATCTTGGAGAAGACGATATCGTTCGGGTCGATGATCGATATGGACGACAGTAGAAAGAAAAGTTTCACACCCAGGAACAGCTTCTTCTACTTTGCTTTGATAGCTTGATTAAATATATTACATTTTGATAGTATTGTAGCGGCAAACCTAAACAGCAGTGTACTATGGCTGAAGAAGCAAAGACGTCCGGTCAAAATCAGCAGATACAAGGTGATTTTGTTAAAGGGGATTTTTCTACTATCCTTGTTGGGGTAGGCACTCTTATTGACAGTGCGATTGAGCCAGTAAGCAAGATTCTTGCCCAGACTCTTGATTCTCTTGCTGTGGTTGCAAAACAGATTCTTGAAGGTGTCAACTCTACGCTTGGAGGCAAGAAGTAAGCGTCGAAAGGATATCGGCGTTCAGGCTTTGTTCATACATGTTTTCAGGCAAGCTTTTCGGATATTGAAAGGCTTGCCTTTACTGTTTTATAATTGTTTTTTTTCTTGACTTTTTTTATAATCACGGGCATTTTGGCTTGTTTCTGACTGAATGATTCTGAAGAACTATGGACAATAAATTTGTTGAGTATCCCTCAAGTGTGGCTTACAGCGCAGTAGAGGCAGAAGTTTTGGCCTACTGGAATGAGCAGGGGATTTTTCACAAAAGCCTTGAAGAAAAGCCCGCAGACAGGGTCTACTCTTTTTATGAAGGGCCTCCGACAGTCAACGGCAAGCCAGGTGTTCACCATGTCTTCAGCCGTACAATAAAAGATGTTGTCTGCCGCTACAAAACCATGCAGGGATACCGGGTTCCACGAAAGGCCGGTTGGGATACCCATGGATTGCCGGTCGAGATTTCTGTGGAGAAAAAGCTTGGCCTGAAGAACAAGTCGCAGGTCGTTGCGTATGGGGATGGCGAGTTCAATGCAGAGGCACGGGCGCTGGTCTATCACCATATTGACGACAATCGCGAAGGGTGGGGAAAGTTGACCGAGCGGATGGGATACTGGGTTGATATGGACCATCCCTACATCACCTGCACCAATGACTATATCGAATCGGTATGGTGGGCGCTGAAAACAATTTTTGACAAGGGACTGATCTATAAGGACTATAAAATCGTTCCGCAGGATCCAAAATCTGAAACAGTGCTGAGTTCACATGAGCTTGCTCTGGGGTATAAAGAGGTGAAAGATCCGAGCATTTATGTGAAATTCAGGGTGAGGGGATCTGAAGAGTCTTTGCTTGTATGGACGACCACACCGTGGACGCTCATTTCCAATGTGGCGCTTTGTGTAGGCTCAGATATTGACTACGTCAAGGTTTCTCATGTCGAGAGCGGAGAGGTGCTGATTATTGCCAAATCGCGTTTGCAGGTGCTGCTTGAGAAGAACGAGGTGGGGGAGTCGCTTTGGACGATTGTTGCTGAACTGAAAGGGCGTGACCTTGAAGGGCTTGACTATGATCCGCTTTTCAACTATATGCACCCTGAAAAAAAGTGCTGGTACGTTACAGCCGGGACGTTTGTCTCTACTGAAGATGGTACCGGTATTGTTCATATCGCTCCTGCATTCGGCGCTGATGACTACGAGATTGCCAAAACATACGATTTGCCGATGCTTCAGCCGGTTGCCCGGAACGGATGCTTTACGGCGGAAGTGAGCGATTATGACGGCATGTTTTTCAAGGATACCGATCCACTTATTATCCGCCAGCTCAAGGATGCGGGCAAATTGTACCGCAAGGAGATTATTACCCACACCTATCCCTATTCGTGGCGTTATGATGTGCCGGTAATCTATTATGCACGGGAGTCCTGGTATATCAGGACAACGGCAATAGCCGCCCGTATGGTGGAACTCAACAAAGCCATTAACTGGTGCCCCCCCGAGATTGGCGCAGGACGTTTCGGCAACTGGCTGGAAGAGAACAAGGACTGGGCGCTCTCCCGCGAGCGGTTCTGGGGTTCACCCCTGCCGCTGTGGGTTTCGGAGGATTTTGCTATTGGTGATGATGCTTCTTCTGGAAAAATGTTTGCCATCGGTTCAGTTGCCGAGTTACGTGAAGGATTTATTGATATTGGTGGCGAGAGACTCCTCCTTGGAGAGGCGCTCGACAAGGGCCTGGTGGAGCTTGATCTGCACAAGCCCTTTGTGGACAGCATCTATTTCATCAGAGATGGTCGGCGGTTCAACCGGACACCAGAGCTTGTTGACGTCTGGTTCGACAGCGGCTCCATGCCGTTTGCCCAGTTGCACTATCCGTTTGAAAATCGTGAAGTGTTCGATGCTTCCTTTCCGGCTGATTTTATTGCTGAGGGGGTTGATCAGACCAGAGGCTGGTTCTATACGCTGCATGCCATTGCCACGCTGATTTTTGACAAGCCTGCCTATAAAAACCTTATTGTCAACGGTCATATTCTTGATAAAAGCGGCCATAAAATGTCGAAGTCAAAAGGCAACATGGTTGATCCTTTTGCAACGATGGAGCGTTACGGTGCCGATGCGCTTCGCTGGTACCTGCTGGTGAGCAGCCCTCCATGGAGACCTAAATCGTTCAATACCGATGAAATTGAGGAGGAGCAGCGCAAGTTCTTCCGGGCATTCATCAACAGCTATAATTTTTTTGTGCTCTACGCCAATGTTGATGGTTTTACCTTTGCTGAGCCTGAAATTGCTGTGCAGGAGCGTTCTGAACTTGACCGCTGGGTGCTCTCCTGCCTTAATACCCTGATTGATGGAGTTTACCTGCGCATGGAACAGTATGACCTTACCGGCGCAGTCAGGCTGATCAATGATTTTACTATTGATGACCTTTCAAACTGGTATATCCGCCGCTCCAGAAAACGGTTCTGGAAAAGTGACATGGGGCCGGACAAGATAGGCGCCTATCAAACACTCTATCGCTCTCTTGAGACACTGGCTAAGCTGCTGGCTCCTTTTATTCCGTTTCTTGCAGAGCGGATTTACCTGAATCTGAACGGCATCAGCCAGCTTGAATCGTGCAAGTCTGTTCACCTTGCAGATTTTCCCCGGCCTGATCTGGCTGCTATTGACCGGCCTCTTGAGCAACGCATGAAAAAAGCACAGATTATTACTTCGCTTGTGCGTACCATGCGCGAAAAAGCCTCGATCAAGGTTCGTCAACCACTCAAACGTATTTTGCTCGCAGTGTCTGATGCTGTGGCAAGAGAAGAATATCGGCTGGTCAGTGAGATCATCATGGAAGAGGTCAATGTCCACAAGATAGAGTACATCGAAGATGAGGGCTCGGTGATCAGCAAAAAAGTAAAACCAAATTTCAAAACCCTTGGACCCCGTTTTGGCAAGGAGATGAAAGCGCTTGCTGAAGCCATCAGGATCATGAGCCATAAACAGATTGCTGTTTTGGAAAAAGAGGGTAAACTTTCGCTTGAACTTGACGGCAGGGTGTTTGACCTTGTGCGTGAAGATGTAGAGATCATGCACGAGGATATAGAGGGGTGGCTTGTGGCCTCCGATGAGGCGAATGGCATTATGGTTGCGCTTGACACGGAGATGACTGAAGAGCTTGAGATGCAGGGTCTTTCGCGTGAACTGGTAAGCCGTATTCAGGCGCTTCGCAAAGAGAGCGGTTTGGATATTACGGACCGCATTTCACTTTCTCTTCAGGGATCGGCAAAACTGCTGAATGCGGTGAAACGTCATGAGGCTTATATTAAATCAGAAACACTTGCGACTACTCTTGCCATTAAAACACTTGACACTCCTTTTGGAAACAAGGGGAAGGAAGAAATGGTTAATGGCGAAATTTGCAGGTTATTACTTGAAAAGTATGATTGTTAATCGTATTATCTAACGCTTTTTTTGCAGAATCCTGTTAGAACAAAACAATAAGGTTTATTATGGCGAAAAAGAATGAGAGCGCCTCCAAAAAAGAAAATGAGGTTATGGAAGAACCTGTCCTGACGAAAACGTATTTAACCGACGAAGAACTCGAACATTTCAGGCTTTTATTGCTGAAAAGACGTGAGGAGGTGCTTCGCGATTTGGAGATTTTGCGCTCTTCACTGTCGGACGAGAACGTGGAAGATTCTATTAATTCGAACTACTCCATGCACATGGCCGATCATGGCACTGATACGATGGATCGCGAACAGCGTTTCATGTTTATCGCCCGTGACGAAAAATACATCACCTATATTGATCAAGCTCTTGACAGGATAAGAAACAAGACTTATGGTATTTGTATCAAGTCGGGTAAACCTATTCCGAAAAAGAGACTTGAAGCAGTTCCGCATACCTCGGTGCGAATCGAGTTCAAGCAGGGTAAAAAGTAGGAAGAGAGAGGCGTTTGTGGTGATCTATATGCACCTCAGTCGTTTTCCTCTTTGTCGGTTGTTGCATCGTTGACCTGAATTGGGTAGTCACCACTGAAACAAGCGGTGCAATAACTGCATTCCTCACCATCAAAAGAAGGCACACTGTTCATAAGACCATGCATGGAGAGGTATTTCAATGAATCCACGCCGATATATTCCCTGATTTTTTCGATCTCTTCGCCTGCATTGTCAAGATTGTCGAACATGTGGGTGAGCAACTGCCGCTTGGTCGGAAAATCCATACCATAAAAGCATGGATTGGTGATTGGTGGAGAGCTGATATGCAGGTGAATTGATTTTGGATCAGCCTCGCGGATCAGCTTAATCAGCATTTTTGCGGTTGTGCCGCGGACAATGGAGTCGTCAACAAGAATGATCGGCCTGTCCAGAAGCACGCCGCGCACAATATTGTATTTGGAGCGCACCTTGATGTCGCGGCTGTGAATACCCGGCTGGATGAATGTTCTTCCGACATAGTGATTACGAATCAGTCCGTGCTCGAACCTTGCTGGTCGTTCCATTTTGATGCTTTCCCGAACAAAACCAAGCGCAGCGGTATTGGATGAGTCGGGCACGCTGACAACAGTCAACTCCTTTTCACCAGGCTGATGCTCAATTGTTGATTCTCGCGCAAGGTTTTTACCGAGATTTCGCCTGATTTTGTCAACGGAATGACCAAAAATAAAACTGTCGGGACGGGAGAAATAGACATATTCAAAAATACATCGTGCTTTACGTTCTGACCGTGGCAAAAAAAGCGATGTCGGATTTTCGTTTGCCACAGCAAGGTGATCAATCAAAAGAATTTCACCCGGTTCGATATCCCGGATGTATTCTGCCTGGATGATGTCGAAGGCGCAGGTTTCGCTGGCAACAACATAGGCAAGCTCTCCGGTGAGCGGATCGACCTTCTTGCCGAGAGCGAGTGGTCTGAAGCCGTAGGGGTCTCTGGCGGCGATCATCTGGTTGTTGGCCATAAGCACCATAGAGTACGCGCCCTTCACCTGCAATAAAGCTTCGTAGAGCTGGTGTATGGGCTCTTTTTCGCGGCTTCTTGCGGCCAGATGAGGGATTATTTCTGTATCTGAAGAGGCCTGAAAGATAACTCCGAGTTCAGTCAGTTCGCGTCGCAAGGCCCGGGAGTTGGTCAGGTTGCCGTTGTGGGCGATTGCCAGACTTCCGGAGCGGTAGGTCAGGGAAAACGGCTGAATATTGCTGGTGGATGAGGAGGAACCTGTTGTCGAATAACGGTTGTGACCAATCGCCGCATATCCTCCAAGAGTTTCAAAAACAGTTTCATCCCTGAACACTTCAGCGACAAGGCCCATTCCCTTATGCTGCTTGAAGAGAGTTCTCTTTTTGACCTTGTTATATTCTGCTACGACGATACCGGCGGCTTCCTGTCCTCTGTG
>SESE01001192.1_pt1 | contig 10663 bp, 9 predicted proteins | sample 3171371 | NCBI WGS metagenome assembly SESE01 (sample SAMN06051881, study PRJNA518727) | freshwater metagenome | biome: subpolar coniferous forest; feature: holomictic lake; material: water; isolation source: holomictic Lake 442, 13 m depth | place: Canada: near Kenora, Ontario | collected...
GCCAGCGGCCTCATGGCCGGCGGCGCCATCATGGGCGTGGTGGCCAGCTTCGTGAAGCTCAAGTGGACCGAAGGCTTCCCCATCCTCAGCACCCACGCCGCCGAAGGCGCCCTGGGCGAGTGGCTCGGCCTCCTCGCCCTCATCGCCCTCTGCCTCTACGTCGTCGTCTACAGCCGCCAAGCCAAAGCTGAGGCGTAGGCAAAAGATACAAAAGCAAAAAAATGATCACCACGAAGACACGAAGACACGAAGAAGGACTTTAGATGTTCCTTCTGCTTTTCTTCGTGCCTTCGTGTCTTCGTGGTAAATCAGTTGCTTTTAGCCCCTAAGTGCTTCTAAAAGCTCAAGTGCGACGCCGGGTGGGCCGGTGACGAGGTTGCCGCTCTGGAACCAGTCCTGGGCGCCTTCCCAGTCGGTGATGACGCCACCGGCTTCGGTGACGAGCAGGGCGCCGGCGGCGATGTCCCAGGGCTTGAGGCCCATCTCGAAGAAGCCGTCGAAGATGCCGCAGGCCACGTGGGCCAGGTCCAGGGCGGCGCTGCCGGCGCGGCGGAGGCCCTTGGCCCGGGGGAAGACGCGGCCCAGGGCAGCGTTGAAGTGGGGCCAGCGGTCCCCCAGCTGAAAGGCAAAGCCTGTGGCCAAGAAAGCGCCGTCCAGACCCGCCTGCTGCGAGACGCGCATGGGCTGGCCATTCCAGGTGGCGCCCTGGCCCCGGGCGGCCAGGAAGCAGTCCCCGCGCAGGGGATCCAGGATGCACCCCGCCACGGGGCCTTCCGCATCCCAGAGCGCCACAGAGACGCACCAGTGGGGGAAGCCCTGGATGAAGTTCAGGGTGCCGTCCAATGGGTCCACAATCCAGAGGACCTCCGTGCTCCCGGAGCCGCCGGACTCCTCGCCCAGGAAGCCGTAGTCGGGGAAGCGGCTGGCCAACTCGGCACGGATGGCGGCTTCGGCTTCGCGGTCAGCGTTGCTCACATAGTCGTTCTTGGTCTTCTCGGTGATGGCGCCAGGTTCCAGCTTCCGAAAGTACCGGAGCAACACCTCGGCTCCGGCCTGGGCTGCGCTCAGGCAGGCCGCCCGCTGGGCTTCGATCATGAGTGGGGTCCCGTCAGTTCGACGGCCGCCTCGGCCCGCCGCTTGAGGGTCCGGATCATCCCCGGGAACACGAAGAGATGGAAGGGCAGGACGGAGTACCAGTACAGGAGGCCCAGCAGGCCGTGGGGCTCGAAGAAGGCGATCTGCTCCAGCCGCGAGCCGTCCCCCTCGGGCCGCACCGTGAACTGCAGCCAGGCATCGCCGTTCACTTTCATCTCGGCTCGCAGGCGCAGCAGGCGATTCTCTTCCAGGGCCTCCACGCGCCAGAAGTCCACGGGATCGCCCACCCGCAGCTCCCGCGGATGGCGTCGACCCCGGCGCATGCCCACGCTCCCGAAGGCGCGGTCGAGCAGGCCCCGGATCTGCCAGAGCCAGTTGCCGGCGGGCCAGCCGTTCTCCCCGCCCAGGGCACAGAACACCCGGAAGACCTCGTGGGGGGGCGCCTTTACGTGGCGCTGGTGGCGCTCCAGCAGCATGCCCTCGTGGGAGCCCAGGGCGGCACCCTCGGGTTCGCCTGCCATGCTCGATGCCCAGGTGGTCTCCACGGCGTCCTGGTCCAGGCGCTGCAGGGCCAGGTCCACGGCCTCGCGGTAGCTCATGGGCCGCACCCGGAAGGTCTTCAAGGCCCGGGCATCCTTGACCACCACCTCGGTGCTCATGCCCTCCACCAGAGGACCAGCCAGCGCCACGGGGATGGGCGTCACCAGGTCTACCCAGAGGATGGACAGGCCCGGCAGCGGCACATTCATGGGGATGATGATGCGGCGCAGGCCCCGCGCCTCCGCATAGATCAGCATCATCTGGCGGTACTCCAGGACATCCTGGCCCCCGATCTCGAAGATGCCGGAGACATCCGGGTGCGCGATGGCCTCCGTAAGGTAGGCCAGCACATCCCGCACGCCGATGGGCTGGCAGCGGGTCTTCACCCAGCGGGGCGTGACCATCACGGGCAGGCGCTCCGTCAGGTGCCGGATCATCTCAAAGCTGGCACTGCCGCTCCCCACGATGACCGCGGCGCGGAACTCCAGCACCGGAATCCCGGTGAGGCCCAGAGCCACACCCACCTCCTGGCGGCTGGCCAGGTGATCGCTGCGTTGGCCGGTGGTATCCCCGAGCCCGCCAAGGTAGATGATCCGGCGGACGCCGGCCCGGGCGCAGGCTTGCCCGAAGGCCTCGGCCTGGCGCAGGTCCCGTCCGCGGAAGTCCGGGCGGTCCTCGCCCATGGCATGGATCAGGTAGTAGGCCTGGGTGACACCCTTGAGGGCGTCTCTCAGTGTGTCCGGATTCTCCACGTCACCTTTAACGAGCTCCACGTCGGGCCAGCGCCGGCCTTCCAGGCGAACGGGGTTGCGAACCATGCAGCGGACCCGATACCCCTCGGCCACCAGCCTTGGCACCAGCCTGCCACCGATGTAGCCAGTGGCGCCCGTGACCAGCACGAGAGGCTTACCGGGATCCATGAACACTGCGCCAACGGGTCGGGTCATCTGAAGATTATGTACCGCCAATTACCTGACGAATTTGGTAAACTTTATCGGGAGTCCCGCATGCCCAAAGTCATCAACATCGAGCCCACCCCCAATCCGGACGCGCTGAAGTTCCTGGTCCATCCGGCCCTTCTCAAGGGGGGTTCACGGTCCTTCAAGGACTTCGGCGCCGCCGTCGGAGACCCGCTGGGGTCCTGCCTCTTCGCCATCGGTAAGATCACCTCTGTGTTCTACATGGACCGCTTCGTCACGGTGAACAAGGAACCCTCCGCTGACTGGAGCGACCTCATCGATCCCGTCTGCGAAGCCATCGAGGACCTGCGCCTGCCGGAAGACGCCACCGGGGAAGCGGGGGCGCAGACGCCCGGCGGAGAGGCGGACGCCACGCTGGAGCAGATCAACAAAATTCTGGACACCCGCGTGCGCCCCGGGCTTGCCGGCGATGGCGGTGGCCTGGAGGTCATCTCCTTCGATGGCCAGACCCTGGAAATCAGCTACCACGGAGCCTGCGGATCGTGTCCCTCCTCCACCACGGGCACCCTGCACTTCATCGAGAGCCTGCTGCAGGCTGAGGTGAGTCCCAGCATCCGGGTCATCAGTTGGTAGTTTCGGTCCCGGGCATTTCCGACCTTGCACCGGCGGGAAACCCCGGCAACCTGAAAGCAAGCTTCGGAGCATCCCATGGGGTAACCCGCACTGTTCGCCGCATCTCGGCCCCGCCGGGTCACCTGGCGGCCCTGGCGACGCTGCTCCAAGCCAGCCAGGCGAATCCGGCCCACCTCTTCGAGCACGGCCTGTCCCTGCTGGTGCGGGCCCTGCGCGTGGACCGGGCTCTGCTCACGCGGGTCACGCCCCTGGGCTACGAAGTATTCTGGTGGGCCGTGGGGCCCCGGGGCGACATGGCCCCAGTGTTCCAGGCCCCGGAGAAGGGGTTCTGCCCGGCGGTCCTGGCCCACCCAGAGCGTCCCCTGGTTATCCGCAATGCCGCCACCGAGCCCCGCTGGTCCCGCAGCACCGGCTGGCTGGACCTGGGCATCAAGGCCTACCTGGGCGTGGCCATCGAGGTAAAGGGCGAGCCCATGGGCACCCTCTGCGTCCAGCACCACGGGGCCAGAGCCTTCACCCGCACCGAGCTGGCCCTGGTCAAGGCCATGGCCTGCCTCATGGCACGGGCCCTGGAAACCGAGCATCTCAAGGGGGAGCTGCGGGCAGCCATGGAGGCCCTGGAGCTGAGCAGCGCCATCGTGGAGGACAGCACCCTGCAGAGCACCCGTTCCGGCTTACCCAATCGACGCTACCTAGAGGTCTGGATGAAACCGGCGCTGTTCATGGCCCGGCGGCGCCGGGAGCCCCTGGGCTTGGCCCTGTGGTCCCAGCCCATGAAGGCCGGCACCAAGGGACGCCTCGTCAAAGCGATGGGCCTCCTACGGGGCGAAGACCTGCTGGTGGAGCTGTCGGCGGATCAGTACCTGCTGGTCCTCCCGCACACCTCCGAGGCAGGCGTGGCGACCCTCCTGGGGCGCCTCCAGGAGACTCTGGGCGTCCATCCCACTGGGGCCACCCTGTGGTTCCCGGATGGGAAGGACATGACCCTGGGTTCCGCGCTCCGCCGCACGGCCAAGGCCTTCACGGAAGCCCATCGCGAGGGTTCGCCCCTGGTGTGGAACCTTGGCTGAGCAACAATTGACGGCTGCCGCGCCTCCTGCTGGCGCAGACCTGCACCTGGAGGTAGACCTTGGACATGACTGAACGGGTGCAAGCGGCCCCTGAAGGCCACGAGACACCGTCCGGCCCGAGCCGGGAGGACCTCTGCCGCTGGTATGGCCTGATGCACCTGGGCCGCATCCTGGATAACAAGGCCCCCAACTACCTGAAGCAGGCCCTGGGCTGGTCCTACCATGCCCCCTGCGCCGGCCACGATGGCATCCAGCTGGCCCTGGGGCTCACCTTCCGCGCCAACCAGGACTTCCTCTTCCCCTACTACCGGGACCTGCTCACGGTGCTCGCCGGCGGCATCACGGCCGAGGAGATCATTCTCAACGGGATCTCCAAGGACACGGACGTGGCCGGCGGTGGCCGCCACATGAGCAACCACTTCGCCAAGCCTTCCATCGGCATCCAGAACGTCTCGAGCCTCACGGGCAACCACACCCAGCACGCGGTGGGCCTGGGCCGGGCTGTGAAGCACTACGGCCGCGACAGCATCGTCTTCACCAGCCAGGGCGAGTCCTCCCTCTCCGAAGGCTACTGCTTCGAGAGCATCAACGGCGCGGACCGGGAAAAGCTGCCGGTGATCTTCGTGGTCCAGGACAACGGCTACGGCATCTCCGTGCCCAAGCAGGATCAGAGCGCCAACGAGCACATCTGCGACAACTTCAGCGGCTTCCCGAACCTGCGGATCATCAAGTGCGACGGCCTGGACTTCCATGACTCGCGCCGGGCCCTGGTCGAGGCCGTGGCCTATGTGCGCACCGGCGCCGGGCCCGCCATGGTCTACGCCACCTGTGTCCGCATCGGCAGCCACTCCAACAGCGACCGGCATGAGCTGTACCGGGACGAGGCCGAGCGGGCCGCGGCCCGAGCCCAGGACCCCCTGCCCCGCTTCCGGGCCTACTGCCTGGCCAGCGGCCTGAGCGAAGAAGAACTCCAGGCCCTGGAGACCGACAACCAGGCCAGCTACCTGGCGGCTCATGACCACGCCATGGCCGCCCCCGCCCCCGCTCCCGCCAGCATCCACGACTTCGTGCTGCCGGAGGCCTGGGTGTCCCCGGAGTATCCCGAGGGCACCCACACCGCCACGGGCGAGACCATCAGCGTCATTACGGCCCTGAATCAGACCCTCAAGGCCGAGTTCCGCCACAACCCCGACACCTTCATCTGGGGCCAGGACATGGCCAACAAGGAGAAGGGCGGGATCTTCAATGTGTCCAAGGGCCTCCAGCAGGAGTTCGGCGCAGCGCGGGTCTTCAACGGCCCCATCGCCGAGGACTTCATCGTGGGCACCGCCAACGGGTTCTCCCGCCTGGACGACAAGATCCGCGTGGTCGTGGAAGGCGCCGAGTTCGCCGACTACATCTGGCCCGCCGCCGAGCAGATCGTGGAGACCAGCCACGACTACTGGCGCAGCAAGGGCCAGTTCTCGCCCAACATCACCGTCCGCATCGCCTCCGGCGGCTACATCGGCGGCGGCCTCTACCACTCCCAGAACGTGGAGGGCTGGCTCACCACTCTCCCGGGCATCCGCGTGGTGGTCCCGGCCTTTGCCGACGATGCGGCGGGCCTGCTGCGCACCGCCCTGCGCAGCCGCGGCACCACCCTCTACCTCGAGCCCAAATTTCTCTACAACGCCAAGATGGCCCACGCCGTGGTCCCACCGGACTTCGCCGTGCCCTTCGGCAAGGCCCGCGTCCGCCGAGCGGGCACGGACCTCACCATCCTCGCCTACGGCACACCGGTGCACTTCGCCCTGGAAGCCGCAGCCCGCCTGGAGAAGGAAGGGCACTCCGTGGAGGTGGTGGACCTGCGCTGCCTGAGCCCCCTGGATACGGAGGCCATCGTGCGGTCCGTGAAGAAGACCCACCGCCTGGTCATCGCCCACGAGGACAAGGTCTTCGGCGGCTTCGGCGGGGAGCTGGCAGCCATCGCCGCTTCCGAGTGCTTCCCCTGGCTGGACGCCCCCGTGACCCGCGTGGGCAGTGAGTTCACGCCCGTGGGCTTCAACCGCATCCTCGAGCGTGCCACCCTGCCCAACACCGACAAGGTTTTCGCCGCGGCGCAAAAGGTCCTGGCGTTCTGAGCAGTTTGGTTGGAACACTTGAAAGAAAAAAAATGATTTAACGCTGAGGAAAACCGAGGAGCTGAGGAAAGCTGAGAACTGACAAAACTCCTGTTTTCTCCTTTCTTCTTTCTCCGCTCTCCTCGGCTCCTCCGCAGTCCTCCGCTTACAAAATTCTTTTTTGCTATTCCTCATACCCGCCAGTCCCTTGAAGGAGTACCCCATGCAGCTCGGTCCCTGGGATGTCCAGTTCGTCAGTGCCGGCACCTTCCGTCTGGACGGTGGCGCCATGTACGGCACGGTGCCCAAGGCCGTGTGGAACCGGGTCCATCCCGCCGATGCGGACAACCAGATCCTGCTGGCCACCAACTGCCTGCTCATCCGCGGCGAGGTGGACGGCAAGCAGCACGTGATCCTGGTGGAGAACGGCAACGGCGACAAGGAGAGCGACGACTTCATGGCCCGCTTCAAGCTGGCGGGCCGGGGTCTGCTGGATGCCAGCCTCGCCGCAGTGGGCGTCCAGCCCGAAGACATTACCCTCTGCATCCTGACGCACCTGCACTTCGACCATGCGGGCGGCAGCACCCGTCTTAGCGCCGACGGCACGGTGGTGCCCAGCTTCCCCAACGCCCGCTACCTGGCCCAGGCCCAGGACCTCGCCGATGCGCGGAAGCCGCACCTGCGGGTGAAGGCCAGCTACCTGCCCCCCAACTGGGAGCCCCTCGCGGCAGCCGGTGTGCTGGACACCGTGGACGGCATCGCCGAAGTACTCCCTGGTATCTCCGTGCGCCCGGCCCCGGGCCACATCAAGGGCCTGCAGATCGTCACCGTCACCGGGGGCGGGCGCAGCCTGGTCTTCGTGTCCGACCTCTTCCCCACCTCCCGCCACATCCAGCCCGCCTGGTGCATGGGCTACGACCTGGACGTGGTCACCTGCGTGGACGAGCGCATCAAGCTCCTCAACGAGATCACTGACACCGACACCATCTGCGCCTTCTACCACGACCCCGACACCACCGCCGGCACCATCGCCCGCGACGCCAAGGGCAAGTACGTCCTCACACCCGTAGCGGTCTGAGGCCTGGCAGGCCCACCCACACAGACGAGAGCCCAGAAGCAATGGCTTTTGCTGTTATCCCCTTCATCCCCTTCATCCCTGTTCTAAAGGAGTTTCTACAGGGATAAAGGGGATGAAGGGGATAAAGACAAAATGCACTTTAACCACCGATGGCCAAAATTTCCTTTTTTCGATGGCATTTCTTTCCCGTTCCTCAGGGGAAGAACTCTAGGTTGCCGCCCCACCCAGGTAGGCTTCTTTCACCCGGGGATCCTGGGCCAGCTCGGCGGCGGGGCCTTCCAGGACCATGCGGCCGTTCTCCAGGACGTAGCCGCGGTGGGCGATCTTGAGGGCCATGTGGGCGTTCTGCTCCACCAGTAGCAGGGTCATGCCCTGGGCATTGATGGCCTGCAGGGCACGGAAGACTTCCTTGACCAACAACGGGCTGAGGCCCATGGAGGGCTCGTCCAGCAGCATGAGCTTGCAGTCCGTCATGAGCGCTCGGCCCACGGCCAGCATCTGCTGCTCGCCGCCGGAGAGCGTGCCACCCAGCTGCTGGCGGCGCTCTTCCAGGCGGGGGAAGAGGGCGAACACTTTCTCGTAGGAGGCGGCAAGGCGTTGCTTGTTCTTCTGCGTCCAGGCTGCCAGGGCGAGGTTCTCCTGCACCGTGAGGTTGGGGAAGATGCCGCGACCCTCGGGCACATGGCCGATGCCCATGGCCACCAGGGTGTGGGCCTCGATGTGCTTGACGCTCTGGTCCCGGTAGAAGATGTCGCCACCCTGGAGGGGCAGCATGCGGGAGATGGCCCGCAGGGTGGTGGACTTGCCGGCGCCGTTGGCCCCCAGCAGGGACACGATCTCGCCCTCAGCAATGGTGAGGTCGATGCCATGCAGGGCCTTGATGGCGCCATAGGACACGGACAGGTTTTCCACGCGCAGGAGGGTCATGCCGGGGCCTCCTCTTCACCCAGGTAGGCCTCGATCACCAGCGGGTTGCGGACCACATCACGGGGCGCGCCGCTGGCGATGGTCTGGCCGAAGTCCAGCACCTGCACCTCGCGGCAGAGCTCCATCACCACGGGCAGCTGATGCTCGATGAGCAGGATGGCCAGCGGGAAGTCCTGGTGGACCTGGCGGATCAGCTGGATCAGCTCTTCGACCTCACGGGGGTTCATGCCGGCGGCGGGCTCGTCCAGCAGCAGCACCTTGGGCCCGGTGGCCAGGGCCCGGGCGATCTCCAGGCGGCGCTGCTCACCGTAGGGCAGGCTGCCGGCCTGCTCGTGCTGGCGGTCCAGCAGGCCAAAGCGGGCCAGGTGGTCCCGGCTCTCCGTGAGCAGGCGGGCCTCCTCCCGCCGGAAGGTGGCCGTGCGGAAGGTGGCGTCCAGCAGGCCGTAGCCCGCATGGGCGTGGAGGGCCATGGTGATGTTGTCCAGCACGCTCATCTGCGCAAAGAGGCGGATGTTCTGGAAGGTGCGGGCGATGCCGGCCCGGGCGATGGCGTCCGAGGCCAGGCGCGTGGTGTCCTGCACCCCCAGCAGGACTTGGCCGCTGTCCGGCGTGTAGACGCCGGTGATGAGGTTGAAGACCGTGGTCTTTCCGGCACCGTTGGGGCCGATGATGCCCTGCAGGTCCCGCTCGCCCAGCGTCAGGTTGAACTTCGCGACCGCCGTGAGGCCGCCGAAGGACTTGGTGAGCTCCGTGATGCGCAGCGCCATCACGCCCCCTGCTTCGGGCGGAGCCAGGACCACTCGCGGTTGCCCAGGAGGCCGGTCTGGCGGGTCAGCATGATGATGATTAGGATCAGCGGGCTGATGAGCATGCGCCACTCGGCCAGCTGCGGCGCGAAGGTGCTGAGCAGGTTGCGCAGGAGCTCCATGAGCACCGTGTAGGCCACCACGCCCAGGATGGAGCCACTGAGGCTGGCCATGCCACCCAGGTAGAGCATCACCAGGATCTCGGTGGTCTTGATGTAGTCGAAGCTGCGGGGCGTGATGAACTGCTGGTTCTGGGCCCAGAGGCCGCCCGCCAGCCCGGCGAAAGCCGCCGCGAGGGTGAAGGCCCAGTTCTTGGCCTTGGGGATAGAGACACCCATCAGCTCAGCGGCGATGGCGTTCTCTCGGATGGACAGCCAGACCCGGCCAAAGGTCGACTGGATTAGGTTCCGCAGCACGCCGATGGTGAGGAGCGCGCAAAGGGCCACGGCCACGAAGTTGGTGTTCTTGGGAATGCCGGTGAAGCCTCTAGGTCCGCCCACGAACTCGATGTTCTGGATGGCGTTCACGATGATCATGTTGAAGCCGAGGGTGATGATGGCCAGGTAGTCACCCACGGTCTTGAAGGTCACCAGCCCAATGAGGTAGCCCACCCCCGCCGAGGCAAGCATGGCCCCACCCAGGGAGACCAGCAGGATGAGGACGGTACCGATGACCGGGGGCAGCGCTGCGGCGCCCGGCAGAACCTTGGTGGCCAGCAGGGCTGCGGTGTAGGCGCCCACCGCCATGAAGCCCGCATGACCCAGAGCGAACTCGCCCAGGTAGCCGTTCAGCAGGTTCAGGCTGGCCACCAGGATGATGTTCATCCCAATGATGGTGAGCAGGTGCAGGTAGTAGGGGTTGAGGATGTCCGAGTAGAGCCCCGCATCCACCAGCAGCTGGAGCGGAATGGCCAGCACCAGCACGGCCACGCAGACCATCCAGAAGCGCACCCGGGGGGGCCTGGGATCCGGTGGCGGTGCGGCCTGCAGCGGCTGGGGGTGGCTCGACATGGGCGGCCTACACCTTCTTCAGGGTGGGCTTGCCCATGATGCCCCAGGGCCACACCAGGAGGAGCAGGATGAGGAGACCGAAGGCGATGCCGTTCTTCAGATTGGAGGACAGGTAGGCCACGGTGATGACCTCCACGCCTGCCAGCAGGAAGGAACCCAGCACGGCACCCTCGATGGACCCGATGCCGCCGATCACGGCGGCGATGAAGGCCTTCCAGCCCAGGTCGATGCCCATGTAGGGGTCGATGGAGTAGGCCTGCCCGTAGAAGATCCCGCCGGCTGCCGCCAGCGCGGAGCCGATGGCGAAGGTGACCGTGATGATCAGGTTCAGGTTCACCCCCATGAGGGGCACCACATCCTTGTTGTCCGCCACGGCCCGCATGGCGGTGCCGATGAGGGTGCGGTTCACCACCAGCCAGAGCACTGCCATGAGCGCCAGGGAGATCAGGATGATGAGCAGCTTGTCCCAGGTGACAAAGGCACCC
>SESE01001194.1_pt1 | contig 10656 bp, 8 predicted proteins | sample 3171371 | NCBI WGS metagenome assembly SESE01 (sample SAMN06051881, study PRJNA518727) | freshwater metagenome | biome: subpolar coniferous forest; feature: holomictic lake; material: water; isolation source: holomictic Lake 442, 13 m depth | place: Canada: near Kenora, Ontario | collected...
TACTAACTCTTGTTCCAAACGGTCAAAGTCTGGTTGAGCGACTAATTCAGTGATTTTATTTTTTAGCTTGTCTCGAGTCAGTTGAATAGTGACAGGGACACGTTGATTAGCAATAACAACAAACTCGCGTATTTTGGTACAACGCTCCTCGATCAACGTTTTTAACTGAACGCCTTCTCTAACACGAGCAACTATTAAATGCGCGAGGGTTTGCTTGACTAAATTCGTCACACCCTCACGAAGCTCATTTTTATCGGTACTCGGCTCTTGCAAAATCCCTGCAAAAGCCAACACATCCAAGGCTGAAAAAGCCTGTGGCGTTAGCATCTGTGCTTCGATTTGTTGCGTTGCCTCAAGTAAAGTAGCTAATGCGTCATGATTAACCACGAAACCTTGTCCGTGTTTAAGCTGATTTTTATAGCTCAAAGTACATTCAATTTTGCCGCGTTTAATTTGTGAGCCAAGCAAAATACGCAAGTCAGTTTCCAGAAAACGTAACACATCAGGCAATTTCAAACTAACATCACTGTACCGATGATTGACAGAACGAATTTCACAATTGATGGTTAAGTTACTAATTTCTGCCTCATTACAGGCATAAGCGGTCATACTTTTTATCATGTTTTTCACCTAAAGAAGTTATGAGGCAACGAATTAACAAAAGCATTATAGCCCAGTAGTGACCACGGTGAGTTGCAGTTATCAGAAAATACTAAGCCGTTCAGGTATACTGCTCACTTTTTAATTTTGGCAGACTATTCATGAGACCTAGCGGACGCAATCCAGATCAACTAAGAGAGATAAAATTTACCTGTGGTTTTACCAAACACGCCGAAGGTTCCGTGTTAGTTGAATTTGGTGATACGCGAGTACTGTGTACCGCAAGTGTGGACAAATCCGTACCGCGTTTTTTAAAAGGCAAAGGCGAAGGCTGGGTTACTGCCGAATATGGTATGTTACCGCGTTCCACTCATAGCCGTATGAACCGCGAAGCCAGTCATGGCAAACAAGGCGGACGTACCTTAGAAATCCAACGTTTAATCGGGCGGTCATTGCGAGCGGCAGTGGATTTAAAAGCCTTGGGTGAGCATACTATCACTATCGATTGTGATGTGTTACAAGCTGATGGTGGTACACGCACGGCAGCAATTACGGGCGGCTTTGTCGCATTATCGCTCGCTACTCAAAAAATGCTGAGTCGCAAACAAATTAAAGCCAATCCTTTACATGGGCAAGTTGCTTCAGTTTCAGTGGGTATTTATGAAGGCTTACCCGTGCTGGATATGGATTATGCTGAAGACTGTCAAGCAGAAACCGATATGAATATCGTCATGAATGACGCATCCGCATTTATTGAAATTCAAGGTACAGCAGAAGGTCATGCCTTTAGACCAGACGAATTGGCGGCTATGTTAGAACTGGCTAGAGTGGGGATTAATCAGTTGCTAGAAAAACAACGTGAAGCCTTAGAAAAAGCACTTTAAACCATCAAATAGTCAAACCCATCGTGATTGATTTGATGGGTTTCACTACGCCCTACCCTATTCCTAGCGTGCTGTCGGGGGATTTTACCTACCCACTTAAAATTATTCCCGAACAGGTTTTTTTTCTAACTTGCGTTGCAAAGTACGGCGGTGCATATTCAAAGCGCGGGCGGCTGCGGAAATATTGCCCTCATGCTGCATCAATACTTTTTGTAAATGCTCCCATTCTAAGCGTTTAACGGATAGCGGATTTTCGCTGATAGACACGGACGAATCGCCTTCGTTTTTATTGAGGGCGCGGACGATTTCATCGGCATTAGCGGGTTTAGTTAAATAATGCACCGCGCCGAGTTTTATCGCTTCAACCGCAGTAGCAATGCTGGCAAAACCTGTCAACATGACGATTTGGGTATTGTCATCAAGGAAAATGAGTTTTTTCACCAGTTCCAAGCCAGACTCGTAGCCGATACGCAAATCAATCACCGCGTATTCGGGTAGGTTTTGTTCGGCAAGCAACATACCTTCACTGACATCATTAGCAACTAACACATCATAATTTCGTTTTTCTAACGCGCTTTTTAAAACGGTGCAGAAAGTAACATCGTCATCAACTAGCAATAAGCGCGGTTTATCCGTTTCCGTAATGTTCATAATGAGGCTTCTATGATTAAAAGAGGGAGGGTAATTTCAACACAAGCTCCGCCTGTTTCCATATTGTAAAGGCTAATTTTACCGCCTAAATGGCTAATGGTGGAGTAGGTTAAAAATAAACCTACACCTAAGCCGCGTTTTTTGCTGACCACGGGTTGCTTACCTACAAACTCAAGCAATTCTGGCGGTAAACCTGAACCAAAATCGCGTATTTTAATGGTGGCTTGGTGTTCATCCCAGTTGGCGTAAAATTCGATGCCCAATTCAGGCTGAGTGGCTTCAGCGGCGTTATTTAAAATATTGATAATAGAATGAGTGAGCGTCCGTTCAGCAATAATTTTTGCATCAAGGGCTACAGTAGGATCGATAAAAAAATTTAGTTTTGCCGACGGCTGGTGCGTGCGCCACTGCATGACCACATTATCAATATATTCAGTCAGTAACATACTACTACCCGATTCTGCACGCATTTCACCTGCCGAGGCGGACATAACGGATAGCGTCTCTTTACAGCGGTTAATTTGCTGCTGCATGATAATCGTTTTTTGATATAAATCTGGATAACGATGTTCAGGGTATTCTCGTTCAAGTTCGTGGGCAACAATGGCAATAATACCCAAAGGCGTACCCATATCGTGTGCGGCACTGGCAGCTAATGTACCTAATGCAACCACGCGCTCATCTCTTAACGCGCTTTCGCGGGCTTCGGCTAAATTACGTTCTTGAACCTTCAAGGCTTTAGCGAGTGCCACGACAAAAAACGCCACTAATCCCGCACTAAATACAAAGCCAAACCACATACCAAACATGTGTAGATTAAAATAATGTTTGTCACTGAGAATATGCGCCTGTTGCAATATTTGATAACTACTCATCCCTGAGTTATTTATTTCTGGGCTAGGTGCGTGTGGCTCTATGGATGGCAACGGCACATTGTAGGCAACTAATATGGTGTATATGCTAGTCGTAAAAATGACCATATACCACGCATACGATGGAGGTAACATGATGGCAGTAATAATGACGGGTAACAAAAATACCCAAATAATCGGGTTAGACGCGCCACCTGTAAAATACAGCAAACCCGCAATACCTAAGACATCTAGGCTAAGTTGTAAGAAAATTTCCAATTGCGTCACCAATTCTTCGGCATCCAAACGCATCGCAGTGTAGATATTGACTGCAAAAATTGCAGTAATCACTAGCCAGAGCTGTTGTTCTGGCAAATGAATATTGAGAATGTACACTGATATGAAAATTAAGATGGATTCGCTAAGCACCATCATATTTCTGAGAATAAACAGCCAGCGCAGATTTTGTCGGGCAGAAACTTCTGATTTTGGAATGGGGGTGACGTTTGAGAGCATGACTAGGCTGGTGTGATGGTGGGTTAGAATGTAGGTACAAGATTAGGTTAGCGCGTAACCCAATATTTACTTGCAATTGTTGGGTTACGGCTATCGCCTAACCCAACCTACACATATTACGATAACTTCGCTTTCAGTATTTTATTCACCTCAGCAGGATTGGCTTTGCCTTGCATAGCTTTCATGACCTGTCCGACAAAAAATGCGAACACTTTTTCATTGCCGCTACGGTATTGTTCAACTTGTTTTTCATTAGCGGCAATAATGCCGTCGATAATGGCTTCAATCGCCCCTGTGTCGGTGATTTGTTTTAAGCCTTTGGCTTCGATAATTTCATCGGCAGTGGCGGTGCTTTGCCAGAGTTCTTCAAATACTTGCTTGGCGATTTTACCCGAAATGGTGTTGTCGGCGAGTCGTGCTAATAAGCCAGCCAGACGTTCAACGCTAACGGGTGAATCGTTAATGTCTAAATTTGCTTTATTGAGAGCGGCGGACAAATCACCTGTAATCCAATTAGCACACAACTTAGCTTCGCAACGTGACAGTTTGACAACAGCTTCAAAATAATTAGCCAATGCGATGGATGAAGTAAGAATACCCGCATTTTCGTCATCCAACGCGTAATCAGTTTTAAAGCGTTGTTTTTTGGCTTGCGGTAATTCGGGTAATTCGGCTTTGATTTTGGCTTTAAATTCTTCGCTGATATGGACAGGCAATAAATCAGGGTCAGGAAAATAACGGTAGTCGTTAGCCTCTTCTTTGCTACGCATGGAACGAGTTTCGTCTTTGACTGAATCGTATAGTCGCGTTTCTTGGACGACCGTACCACCGTTTTCTATCAACGCAATTTGCCGTTCAATCTCATGATTGATCGCTTTTTCGACAAATTTAAATGAATTGATATTTTTGATTTCCGCACGAGTACCAAATTCTTGCTGTCCTTTAGGGCGTACTGATACATTGGCATCACAGCGAAATGAACCTTCCTGCATATTACCGTCACAGATACCCAGATAACGAACCAACTCATGCAGTGTGCGCATATAGGCAACTGCTTCTTTGGCGGAACGTAAATCGGGTTCAGAGACGATTTCCAATAACGGCGTACCCGCACGGTTTAAGTCGATACCGCTTAAGCCGTGGAAACTTTCATGCAATGATTTACCCGCATCTTCTTCTAAATGAGCGCGAGTAATGCCGACGCGTTTGATTTCACCCTCTACTTCAATGTCTAAATAGCCAATGCCGACAATGGGTAAATCCATTTGGCTGATTTGATAGCCTTTGGGTAAATCGGGGTAAAAATAATTTTTTCGGGCAAAGACAGAATACGGTGCAATATGTGCTTCAATCGCCATGCCAAAAATGACGGCTTTGTGTACTGCATCTTCATTAAGTACAGGCAATACACCTGGCAAACCTAAATCAACAGCACACGCTTGGGTATTAGGTTCTGCACCGTAGGCGGTAGACGCACCAGAAAAAATTTTTGATTGTGTGGACAGTTGGGTATGAATTTCCAACCCGATAACGGTTTCCCATTGCGCCATTTGTTGATTCCTCACTTAAAATTCAGACGTTATTTTTATGACTTACGGCGGGCTTAATACAATCGATTCACCATGAACGACATTTTTTAACGCGCTGTAAACGTCATTACTACAAATATGATACTTTATATCTTGCTCTAATACCCGCTTGATTGATAAAGTAGCACTATTTTATTCCCCAAAGGAAACAGGTAAAAATGTTCAAAAGAATTCGCGGGCTTTTCTCCAACGATCTATCGATAGACTTAGGAACTGCTAATACGCTGATATATATTCCAGGTCAAGGAATTGTCCTTAATGAGCCATCAGTTGTTGCTATTAAAGAGGACAAAGTTCGGGGTGCTAAAACCATTGCGGCCGTCGGTGCTGAGGCTAAACAAATGCTGGGGCGTACTCCAGGTAATATCACCGCTATTCGCCCACTGAAAGATGGTGTGATTGCTGATTTCAATATCACTGAAAAAATGTTGCGATTTTTTATCGAAAAAGTCCATAAACGTAAACTGTTCAGTCCAAGTCCACGCATTTTAATTTGTGTCCCTTGCGGGTCAACCCAAGTTGAGCGACGTGCAATTCGTGAATCGGCACTCATGGCGGGTGCTCGTGCGGTTTATTTAATTGAAGAGCCAATGTCAGCAGCGATTGGCGCGGGTTTACCTGTCGATGAAGCACGCGGTTCGATGGTACTCGATATTGGTGGTGGTACTTCTGAAGTTGCGGTAATTTCTATCAATGGTATTGTTTATTCATCCTCAGTGCGTATCGGCGGTGATCGATTTGATGAGGCGATTGTTGCGTATGTGCGCAGAAATTACGGCACACTGATTGGCGATGCTACCGCAGAACGCATAAAACTTGAAATTGGCTCAGCCTATCCAGGGGCTGAAGTCAGAGAAATAGAGGTAAAAGGGCGCAATCTTGCCGAGGGTATACCGCGTAGTTTTACTTTAAACAGCAATGAAATTTTGGAAGCATTACAAGAACCTCTGGCGGGTATTGTTGGTGCGGTAAAAACTGCCTTAGAACAAACTCCACCCGAATTAGGTTCAGATGTGGCTAATCGCGGCATCTATTTAACGGGCGGCGGCGCATTATTAAGAGATATTGATCGTTTAATCGCTGAAGAAACGGGACTACCTGTGTATATTGCTGATGACCCGCTCACTTGTGTAGCTAGAGGTGGCGGCATGGTACTGGAAATGTTGGAAAAAAAAGGACTTTCAAATTTTTCTTTAGAGTAACTCCCTCTCTTAAAATTAAATTGTTTTTTTACTACGATAAAGAAATCTATTCAACCGTAGTGTTTTTAACTAATACGAGGTTTCGCTATAAAACTCATATTTGCCACTGGACCATCAATTAGTACCCGCCTATTTGTGGCAGTTATTTCTTCCATTGCTCTGCTGGTGACTGAATATAGAGGTTCTCAATTGAATGCTTTGCGTATGTCATTGTCATACGTTGTTGATCCTCTAAAATACGCGGTCGATTTACCCAGTTCACTTGTCAACCGAGCGTCTGAGTCGCTCGGCTCTTATGCTACGCTAATTAAAGAGAATTCTGATTTGCGTGATGAGCAACTTATCCGTCAGACGCAGTTACTTAAACTTGAAGCACTGGAAAAAGAAAATGTGCGTCTACGCGCACTATTGGAAAATTCCTTTAAACTGGGCGAGCAAGTATTAATCGCTGAATTATTATCGATTAATACCGTACCTTACGAGCATATCCTCGTGGTCAATAAAGGAACGCATTTTGGTGTTCATCCGCATCAACCTGTGCTGGATGCCAATGGCGTGGTAGGGCAAGTATTTCGTGCGTTGCCGCTTACTTCAGAAATTATGTTAATTACCGATCCTAATCATGCTATTCCTGTACAGATTAATCGGAATGGTTTACTGACGATTGCGGTAGGTAGTGGTCAATTGAATCAACTTAATCTACCGTTTTTACCCAGTAATGCGGATGTGCGCCCAGGTGATTTGCTGATTACCTCAGGTTTAGGCGGTACATTTCCACAGGGTTATCCAGTCGGTGTGATCGATGAATTTACCACTGAGCCCAACAAACTTTCTGCTGGAATTACTGCCACGCCCAAATCGCTGTTAGATCGTAACAGGGAATTAATGATTATTTGGAGCAACTCAACGCCTGTGCCGCTAATCTCTAAGCCTAATAACACTGAACCCACAACAACCAATACCCACGCCCCTGCTGATGAATAAAACAATTTGGTTTTGTCAGGTTACATTAACTGTAATTGTGGCAATGTGCCTAAGAATTGCACCGTGGTCTGGCTCTTGGGAATTATTTAATCCAGATTGGGTATTACTGACTTTAATCTATTGGTCGATTGCCTTGCCTGAGCGGGTGGGTATTTTCCACGCATGGGCTATCGGTTTGCTCACCGATGTATTAACTGGGCAGTTATTTGGTCAACACGCCCTAGCCTACTCATTGGTCATCTATGCCTGTTTAAAACTACATAAACGCTTGCGTCAATACTCGTTTGTGCAACAAGGATTTTTTGTTTTCTGTGGTTTACTGCTATCGCAATTACTGTTTTTCTTCATAAAAAATCTGCGAAACCCAGCGGAACTCACTGCCGATTTCTGGCTACCTGTGCTGGCGGGTACGATTTGCTGGCCATTGCTTTGTGTCTTATTGCGTTGTTTTCATTTATCAAAGCAGACTGACATAGAACACCGATGATAATAACAAGCTCGCATCTGGTATTTTGTCGCTTGAATTTTGAGTCTTAACTATGTCAGGTTTCTACTCTTTCAAGGACAATCAGCTAGAGAATCATTTATTTCTTAATCGAATTGTTGCCGCGTTTATTGCCATTTTGTTATTAACCTCAGGGCTGGTTATTCGCTTGATTCATTTACAAGTGACGGGGCATGAACATTATGCGTCGCTGGCAAAAGATAATAGCATTAAAATTTCTCCCATCGTACCCACACGCGGTATGATTTATGACCGTCACGGCAATATTCTTGCTGAAAACACACCGTCTTACAGCTTAGAAATCATTCCTGAAAAAACCACAGACATCGATGACACCTTAGCACGGCTACAACAATTACTGGCTATCTCTGAAGAAAAAATCGATCTTTATCAAAAACAACGCAAACGCCAAAAACGCTTTACCAGTACCCCGTTGTTATTAAGTATGACTGATGAAGAAATTGCCAAATTTGCTGTCCAAAGACCTTTTTTTCCAGGTGTGGATATTCGTCAACGATTAGTTCGACACTATCCTTACGGTGAATTAGCCGCTCATGTAGTCGGCTATGTCGGACGGATTAATGAAGCAGAAATCAAAACACTGCCATCGGCAGAATATCAAGGATCAACCCACGTCGGTAAATTAGGCATAGAAAGCTCTTACGAAACTGAATTACATGGTAAAACAGGTAATGCAGAAATAGAAACTAATGTCCAAGCACGTCCTTTAAATACTTTAAATGAAACCGATGCCGTACAAGGTGCAAATCTCTATCTCACCTTAGACATGGATTTACAAAAAACCGCTTACGACGCACTGGGTTCTTTTAATGGAGCAGTCGTTGCCATTGACATTAAAACAGGCGGTGTATTGGTTTTTGCCAGCCGTCCTAGTTTTGATCCTAATCCTTTCGTGGCGGGTATTGCTAATGACGCGTATCAAGCCCTGCAAACCTCCGAAGATCAACCGCTATTTAATCGTGCTTTGCGTGGGCTGTATCCGCCTGGTTCTACGATTAAACCGTTTGTTGCTCTAGCAGGACTGGAAAACAACACGGTAATAGCACCACAACACTTATTCTGTAAAGGTTATTTTCAATTACCCAATGTCGAGCATCAATACCGTTGCTGGAAAAAAACAGGGCATGATCAGGTCAATGTCAACAAGGCAATCATGGAATCGTGTGACGTGTATTTTTATCAGTTGGCAAACATGATGGGCATCGATACCATGCACAATTTTTTGCAGAAATTTGGTTTTGGCGAAAAAACAGGTATTGATTTAGTCGGTGAAAAACCAGGATTGTTACCTTCACCCGAATGGAAACTGGCACAAAAAAAACAATCATGGTTTCCAGGTGAAACTCTGATTACGGGCATAGGACAGGGCTTAAATCAGGTCACACCTTTACAGCTTGCCAGAGCAACCGCAACGTTAGCAAACAAGGGTAAAATAGTTTATCCGTTTCTGGTTGATAAACTGGTATCTACAACCGAAACCCGCCCCGCGCGTGAACCAACGACAGATATCATTCCCTTGAAAACAAAAAATGTGAATAGCATCATTTCCGCGATGGTAGATGTCGTCAATAACGAACGCGGTACGGCTTACGCCTACATTTTTAAAAAAGACATTAACTATCAAATCGCAGGTAAAACAGGTACGGCTCAAGTGCGCGGTATTAAGCAAAATACTGTTTATGATGAAAATAAAATTGAATTCAAATACCGTGACCACGCCTTGTTTATTGCATTTGCGCCAACCGATGATCCTAAAATAGCCGTGGCAGTCATTGCCGAAAACGGTGGTCATGGTGGAACAATCGCAGCACCCATTGCGGCTAAAGTTATTAGGCAATACTTAAGACAATAATGAAAATTGAAACCCATCACGACCAATTTGAGCCGCCCTCATTCATTGGTACACTACTGCGAAAACTCCATGTAGACATTCCGTTGTTTATCTGCTTATCGCTTGCCTCACTGCTTAGCTTTGTTATTCTGTACAGCGCGGGTAGTCAAGACATGGGGGTACTCAACCGACAAGGTGCGCGGATTATACTCGCCTTTGTTTTTATGATTATCCTTGCCCACATAGACCCCTATCAGTTTAAACGCTACTCCGCGTTACTTTTTGGCATTGGACTGTTCCTGCTTTTAGCGGTATTGCTGATGGGGCAAACTGCCCTAGGAGCGCAACGCTGGTTAAATTTAGGGTTTTTTCGTTTTCAACCCTCGGAAATGATTAAAATTACCACGCCAATGACAATCGCGTGGTATTTATCAGGACATCCATTACCACCTAGACCCAAACAATTATTGATAGCCAGTATTCTCATTCTTGTGCCTACCTTTTTGATTGCCAAACAACCTGACTTAGGCACTGCCATTTTAGTTGCCAGCTCTGGCGCAGGGGTATTATTTTTTGCTGGCTTATCTTGGTGGTTTATGACAGGCATTCTGGCAAGTTTAGCGGCATTAACCCCTGTACTCTGGCATTTTATGCACGACTACCAACGCGCCCGTGTTCGCACCTTTCTCAATCCTGAAGCTGACCCTTTAGGACGTGGTTATCATATTATTCAATCGAAAATTGCCATTGGATCAGGGGGTATTCACGGTAAAGGCTGGCTAGGTAGTACCCAATCTGAACTCGATTTTTTGCCTGAAAGTTCCACCGACTTTATATTTGCCGTTTTTGCCGAAGAATTTGGCTTATTTGGCTGCTTAGGCTTATTGTTCTTATACCTACTCATCATCAGCCGCTGTTTATATATCGCCTCACAAACCCGTGACACTTACTGCCGCCTATTAGCCAGTAGCTTGGCATTCACTTTTTTTGTCTACGTCTTTGTGAATATCGGCATGGTCATC
>SESE01001197.1_pt1 | contig 10648 bp, 9 predicted proteins | sample 3171371 | NCBI WGS metagenome assembly SESE01 (sample SAMN06051881, study PRJNA518727) | freshwater metagenome | biome: subpolar coniferous forest; feature: holomictic lake; material: water; isolation source: holomictic Lake 442, 13 m depth | place: Canada: near Kenora, Ontario | collected...
CCGTATCCTGACCGACGAGACTGAACTATGAATGAGATACCGTTAGCCATCATCGGTTGCGGGGCGTACGTGGAAGCCCACCTGCGCGAACTGCCGCGCGTGCCGGAATTTCGGGTCGCGGCGTTGGTGGACATCGTGCCCGGGCGGGCCCGGATGCGGGCGGAACAACACCTATCCGGACTGAAGGTTGGGTTTTACGAGGACCACGAGGCCATGCTGCGGGAAGTCAAGCCGGCCGCAGTGGTGGTGTCAACCCCGCACGTCCTGCACTATACGCAGTGCATGGATGCCCTGTCGGCCGGCGCGCACATCCTGGTGGACAAGCCGATGGTGACCGATCCGGACCACGCGCGGCGCTTGGCAGCGTTTGCCGCAGAACGGAAACTGGCACTGCTGGTGGCGGCGCAGGGCTTTTATTCGGACACCTTTGCGTATGTGCGGCAGGTGCTGGCGCAGGGAGAGTTGGGGCCGTTGCAAGTGGCCTCCGGGTTGATGGCCGGTGGGTGGCTGAAGTACGGGGCCGGGACATGGCGCCAGGATCCCCATGCAAGCGGCGGAGGCAACCTCCATGATTCCGCGGTCCATGTGCTAGGCGCGATGCTGGCGCTGGTCAATTCCCCGGTCCGCGAAGTGTTTTGCTGGACGGACAAGAAGGACCTGGCGGTGGATGTGAATGCGGTGGCGTTGTTGCGATTTGCCAACGGAGTCCTGGCGACGCTGACAAATGGAGGAAATTGTGCGACATGGGACAGCCACGTGCATCTTCAGGGCGAACAGGGGCTGGTGCGATTGAACCCCTATGGCGGCGGCCTATCACTCCGTCTGCAGCGGGCGGGGACAACGGTTACTACGGTGCCGGAGGGGTGGGCGATTCCAAGCGTGACACCGCTGCGGAACTTCGCGGATGTAATTCGCGGCGTGGCGGGTTGCCGCTGCGATGGGCGGATCGGCATTTGCGTTTCGGATGTATTGGAGGGGTTGTATGCGTCGGCAGAAAGCGGGACGGCAGTGACGATAACGCGCGAAGGGCCTCGGCTCGACTGATGACGGTGAAGGCATTCATGTACCGGGAATAGAAAACAAGATGCGGTTGATGAAATCTTGCGTCCCCTTCGGCTGTCGCACTGGACGTGTTATGTGAGGCATAGACCTCGGAAAAGAAGAAAAGACATGAACGACCGCGAACGGTTTCTGGCAACCGCAAACTTTGGAACACCGGACCGGACTTTTTTGATCCCCGCGTGGCCTTGGGCCGAAACGCTGGAACGGTGGGAGCGCGAAGGATTGCCCCCCAAGACCGACCTCTGCAACCATTTTGGCACCGACCGGTGGAGCGAAAACGCTCCGGGCGAGCCCGGTCACAATCAGTACGGCGTACCATTTTTGATCCCGCCGCTCGAACGGCAGGTTATATCCGAGACCGAGGAATGTCAGATCATTCGCGACGAGAGCGGCAGTCTAGTGAAGACGTTCAAGAACAATCCGCAGCAATGCATGCCGGAGTGGCTGGAGTATCCGGTCAAGAACCGGCGGGATTGGGAAGAGATTATCAAGCCCCGTCTGGACTGGCGCTCGCCCGGCCGAACCCCGGGGGAAGCGGCGTTACAACAGTTTGCGCAAAAAGCCGCGAACCGCGACTATCCGCAGGGCCTCTGGTGCGGCTCATACTACGGTTGGCCGCGCTGTTTGATGGGCGTGGAGCGGATTTCCACCATGTTCTATGACGATCCTGACCTGGTCCATGAAATGTGCGAACACATTGCGGATTATGCCGTGAAACTGCTGGCGCCGATACTCTCCGCCGTGCAGTTCGACTTCGCCTTCATCTGGGAGGATATGGCCGGCAAGACAGGTCCACTCTGTTCGCCCAACACCTATCGCGAATTCTGCATGGAGCCGCTGAAACGCGTGACCAGCCTTTTGCGCAGGCACGGCGTGAAGCACATCATTGTGGACAGCGACGGCAACAACGATGTGCTGATCCCGCTCTGGCTTGAGGCGGGCGTTACCGGCCTGCGTCCATTCGAGATCGCCGCTAGTTGCGATCCCGTGGCCACGCGGCGGCGGTATGGCAAGAACTTGATCATCCAGGGTGGCATTGACAAACGCGCGCTGGCCAAGGGCAAGGACGCGATCGACCGCGAGGTGCTTTCCAAGGTGCCGTGGCTCTGCCTGCAGGGTGGCTACTTCCCGCAGATCGACCACCTGGTTCCACCGGATGTGTCGTTGGAGAACTATACGCACTATGCCAAACTGGTACGCGCCGTGGTGGAAGATCCGGAACGCTATTTGCACGAGGCGCGCGCCAAAGGATTCTGGAAGGGAGCATGAAAAGATGAGTCAGAAACAGGTTGTTGCGCATCCCACGAACACGGAACTGTCGTTCCATACCTCCAAGGACCGGCCGGTTGCGCGGTATGTCAGCGATACGACGGTGTGCGAAGAAGCGCTGGCGCATGGCCGCTGGATCGGCGTGTACTGGTCGGCCACCGGGCATGTACACCGGGAGAATGTCACCGAAACGCTGCCGCCGGCATTCTTGGAGTCGTTCCGGCATCCGGTTCATGCCTTTGAACTGGAGATTGACGGCCAGTCGCTCCACAACCGCTGGGACTGGATTGGTGCGACCACGCGCCCCGGCAGGAAACCCGGCACCTTCGAGTCCGTGGTCGAACTCAAGCACCAGGTGCGCCCGGTGACGCTGAAGGTGGTAACGTGTGTGGACGGCTCGCCGATTCTGGCGCGCTATCTGGAGATCACGAACACCGGCGCCGCGCCAGCCGCGCTGGCCTCCGTGTCCCCGTGGTCCGGCGTTCTCTGGGTCAGCCAGACCGAACCCGCCAACCACTTTGAGAACGTCAACCCGGCCTTTGACGAAAAGACCCAGGCCAAGTTCTCGCTGGGTTACATGGCGGGCGAACGCTGGGGCGAGGAGGGCAACTTCACCTGGCAGTCGCTGCCGCGTGACAGTTTCCGCGTGGAACGAAAGGCCTCCGGCCGCCAGCACAGTTCCCCCTATTTCGTGATCGATAACGCGGCCACCGGAGAACGGTTCTTTCTCGGTCTGGCCTGGAGCGGCAACTACATGCTTGAGGTCTCCTATCGGTACGACACGATCCTGTCGTTCCGGGTTGCGCCCCTGGGGCCGGCGCCGTTGCGCGTCATCGCCCCCGGCGAAACCGTGACCAGTCCCGAAGTCCATATGGGCCCCGTGCACGGCAGCATGGACGAGACGGTGGCCCACTGGCACCAGCACATGCGCGCCAGCGTGGTGCCACCGCGTCCCAAGGGACGGGAGAGTTTCGTCGTGGCCGGCCGCGTGGTCGAACATCCGAATCAGTGGATTCTCACGGAGGTTGACATCGCCGCCGAGATGGGCGCCGAAGCCTTCATGGTGGACGCCGGCTGGTACGGCGAAAAGTTCTCGCACTGGTGGGATCTGCGCGGCGACTGGAACGAAGGCGATTGGCTGCCGGGCGGAATCGCGGGTATTCGCCGGCATACTCAGGACAAAGGACTGCTCTTCGGTCTCTGGCACGAGGCCGAGGCGATTTCGCAGATGTCGCAGCTCTACAAGGACCATCCGGATTGGATCCTCAAGACCGATGACAACCGTGCGGTGACGACCTCGCTGGATCTGGCCAACCCCGCGGCGGCCAAATACTACGCCGACTCGGTGCATCGGATCGTAAAAGAGCATGAGTTGGATTTCTACAAGTTGGACTACAACCTCGAACCGGGCGAAGGCGGACAGACCGTGACCAACGGCTACGCCGAGGCCGAAATCTGGCGGCACCTGGAGAAGGTGTATGCGACCTATGAGCAGGTGGTGAAGGACAACCCTAACGTCTGCCTGGAGAACTGCGCCGGCGGCGGCGGTCGCAACGACCTGGGCATGGTCTCGCGTTTCCACTACTCGTGCGAGTCGGACTGGAGCGCCTTTCCCTACAGCATCCGGGCCATCAACGCCCTGACGCTCTTCATCCCGCCGGAAGCGCTGGCGTACTATCACAACCACATGCAGCATGCGCACACAACAGCGGATCTGGATACGCACCTGCGGGTGACGCTGTTCGTAGGCGTTCCCATCTATGTCGGTTTTGGGGCGCAAGATGCCGACCGCACCACGCCGTACTTCCAGCAGGCCAGACGCTACATCGCCCTGCACAAGGGGTTCTGCCGGCAGGTGCTCAGCCAGTCACCCGTGGTTTATCATCACACGCCGGATCTCGGCCTGTTTCAGAAAACCGACTGGTGCGTTCTGGAATATGCCGCACCGGATGGCTTGTGCGGCTATGCCGGCGTGTTCAAGTTGACCAGCGGCCCCAGCGACTACCTCTTGCGACTCCGCGGTGTGGATCTCGGCGCGCACTACGAAGTCACGCTCGACAATCGCGGCCAGAGCGTCCGCATGCGTGGCAGCGAACTGGCGGAAACCGGCCTGCGCATTCGCCGGGATACGGCCCTGACCAGCGAACTGGTGATGTACCGGCAGGTAACAAGGCGCGGAAGGACCGGCAAGGAATGAGCAAAACGATCTTCGATCTCAAAGGCAAAGTCGCCATCGTGACCGGTGCGGGCCGGGGTCTCGGCAAGGCGGTGGCCATCGGGCTGGCGCAGTTCGGCGCCGACGTGGCGGCCATCGATCTGGACGCCAAGAACTGCAAGGCAACCGTGGCGGAGATCGAGTCTCTGCGCCGCCGGTGTGTGGCCTACGGCTGCGACGTTTCGGACGAGGAGGCGGTCCGCAAGTCCGTGAAGCGCATCGCGGCCCGGTTTGGCCGCATCGACATCCTGGTCAACATCGCCGGCATCACGGCTCGGATTCCAACCGTCGATATGCCGCCGCAGAAAGTCCGCCAACTGACGGAGGTGAACTACTACGGCACCTTCTGGATGTGCCAGGAGGTCGGCCGGATCATGCTGGCGCAGGGCGGCGGAAACATGGTCAACATGTCGGCGCTGGGCGGCGGCTTTCTGGGCACGGGCCGCGGCAATGCCGCGTACAGTTCCACGAAAGGCGCCATCGCGTCCCTGACCAAGGAGCTGGCCTGCGAATGGGGCGCGCAGGGAATCCGCGTCAATGCCGTGGCGCCTTGCTGGTTCCAGACCGACATGAATGCCACGAGCATCTTTGCTAACCAGCGATTCATGGACCAAGTCATGACCAAACTTCCCATGAAGCGCATCGGCCAGCCGCGCGAACTGGTCGGCCCCATCGTTTTTCTGGCCAGCGAGGCGTCCTCGATGATCACCGGCCTGGTCTTGCCGGTGGATGGCGGGGCGGCGGCCACGTGTCCCATCGAGTGGAAACCGGAGTAGAATGTCGTGTGACGACAGACGTTAAAGGGTTCCGTAAAGATCGGCGATGCAGTTGCGTCGCATCTTGGTGGCCCGCGCGCTCCGTCGCGCGGGTGCCCGTCCGCGGAGCGGCCGGGCCATCTTGGGTTGTGGGCGAAGCCCACGTTAGGAGGAGCGGTGTCAGCCGTGCGTAGCGAGAACATGGGGGAGTTACTGACCCGGCACGAGGCGTTTCTCCGGCTCGCGCCGGCGGACCGGCCGCTGCTGGGCTTCTGGCTGGGCGGCTACTATCCCGCCGAACAGTTCTCGAACGGAGCGGGGCGGTGGTGCGACGGACAGATTCTGCAACCGGACGACGTGGTGTTCGCGGATTTCGCCGCCGACTACGACGCCCTGTTCCGGCTGCATCAGGAAGCCGATGACGACTTTTTCTATGTCGGGTCCGCCTATTGGGGTGTCCCCTGGATGGAAGCGATTCTGGGCTGCCCGGTGGTTGCCGCCGGCTCCAACTGCCGCGCGGAGCCTTGTCTTGACGCCACAGCCGACGTCCGCCACGTGGATCTTCCGGCCAATCCATGGTTTCGGACGCTTCTGCGTTTCACGACCGACCTGCTCGCTTTCGCCGCCGGCCGTTTTCCGGTGTGTCCACCGCTTCTGCGCGGGCCGGGCGATTGCGCCAGCGCGCTGCTGGGCGGAATGCCTTTTGTCATGGGGTTTCACGATGACGCTCCTCGCATGACGCGACTCCTCTCGCATTGCGGGCAGGCGAGGCGGCAGGTGATCCGCGCATTGCACGACGTGCTTCCGCCCTGGCATGGCACACACGCGGCGGGCGGCTACCCGAGTAAACTCTGGTGTCGCAGCACCGTCGCTTACAACCAGGAAGATAGCGCCGCGCTGCTGAGTCCGGATCTCTTCCGGGAGTTTCTTCTGCCCATTCACGAGGAGTGTTGCCGTGCGGCGGACGTCAATTTCATTCATCTGCATTCCAGTTGCCTCTACCCGGTTGACATTCTCCTGGAAAGCCCCTGCTATGACGTTCTTGAAGTCAACATCGATCACCCCGGCGGCTCGTCCCCGACCGTGACGGAGCTACTGCCGACCCTGGCGAGGATTCAGGAGAAACGGCGCCCCCTGCTCCTGTGGGGAGAACTGCCGCCATCGGAATGGCGTCATCTGCGCAAGGAACTATCGCCCATCGGCCTGAGTCTGCAGCCGATCGTGCGGACGCCGCAACAAACGCAGGCGATTCTGGAGGCGCTCCGGTGAACAAGAGGCTTGCGGATGAAATCGGCGATTGCCGCGTGCCGGCGGGATCCGTGCGGCTGTGGTGGCTGGGGCAGGCCGGTTTTGCCTTCAAGACCCACGCCGGAAAGATCGTCTATGTCGACCCGTACCTGTCCGACGCGGTCGAACGCCTGCATGGGTTCAAGCGGCTTTCTCTTTCGCCGATCGCGGCGGAGGAGGTCCGGGCCGATCTGGTGGTGCTGTCGCACGAGCATGACGACCATCTCGACCCGGACGCGCTTCCGGCGATCGCGGCGAACAATCCCGCCTGTCGCTTTGCCGCCCCGTCCGGGTGTGCAGCCGGTCTGAGGAACGCCGGGATCGCACCGCGGCGGCGGAACCTGTTGCGACCCTATCGTGTCCACGATTGCGGGGCGGTGACCGTCCACACCGCGCCGGCCGATCATGGCGACTTTGCACCCTCGGCTCTCGCGCTGGTGCTGGATTTCGACGGTATCCGTGTGCTCTACACCGGCGATACGTCATGGCGGTCCGGGCTCTTCAGACCCCTGATCGACCTGGGGATCGATGTCCTGCTCCCCTGCATCAACGGCTCCTTCGGCAACATGAACCACCTCGACGCCGCCCGGCTCGTCCAACAGGCGGCGCCGCGCATCGCCATTCCCTGCCATTTCTGGACGTTTGCCGAGCAAGGCCCCGGCGACCCTGGCGGCTTCATTCAGGCCTGCCGCCAGTTCGCGCCCAAGACGGACGCCCTGCTGTTGCGACCGGGCGAAGGCTTGACCATCGGGAGGAAAACGAAACCGTGAAATCCGACTTGTTCGATATTCAGGGAAGAGTGGCCTTGGTGACCGGCGCGCGGCGCGGACTCGGACTGGCCATGGCTACCGGTCTGGCCCAAGCTGGCGCGAGAATCGCCGCCGTGGCATCCAGCGCGGATTGCCGGGACCTCCGGAAGGCGGTGGACGCGGCCGGTGGAGAATTGCTCTACCTGCAAGCCGACCTCGCCGACCGCCGGCAGCGGGTTGGCCTCGTTGAGAAAGCCGTGCAGCGTTTCGGCCGCTTGGACATCCTCGTGAACGGCGCGGGCATCCAGCACCGTCAGCCGGCCACCGAGTTCGATCCTGGGAAATGGGACCAGATCGTTTCCCTGATGATGACCGGTGTATTTGAGTTGTCGCAACAGGCCGCGCGAGCCATGATCGAACAGGGCGGCGGGAAGATCGTCAATATCGCCTCCGTGGCGAGTTTCCAAGGCGGCTGGACAATCCCGGCCTACGCAGCCGCCAAACACGGGGTGGTGGGGATTACCAGGGCCCTGGCCAACGAATGGGCGTCGAAGAACATCAACGTCAATGCCATCGCTCCCGGCTACTTCGACACCGACATGTGCGAGGCCATCAGGAACGACCCCGTGCGCGAGCCGAAAATCCGGGAACGCATCCCTGCCGGTCGCTGGGGAAAGCCGGAGGACTTGATTGGCCCGCTGTTGTTTCTTGCGAGCGACGCCAGCCGGTACGTCCATGGGCATGTGCTCGTGGTCGATGGCGGATGGATGGGAAGGTGATAGGGTGTTCAGTGTTCAGTTTTCAGTAAGTGAGTTTCGGAAGAAAGGTGTACCATGAATCGATTGACAGGCAAGACAATCGTCATAACAGCGGGCTACGGGGACATCGGACGCGCCACCTGCCGCCGCTTCTGCGAAGAAGGCGCCACCGTGATCATGACCGGCCGGAAGCCGCTGGGCGAGGGCGCCGCGATCGCGCAGGCGACACAGGACGATGCGCATCGCCGACAGAGGGACTGTCTGGCGGCCCTGGGCGTGCCGAAACCATCCGTCACTGGCCGCATTGAATACCGCGTCTGCGACAGCGCCAGCCGCGAGTCCATTGACACCCTGTTCGCGGGCCTTCGCCTGGACCACCCGCGCGTGGATGTGGTCATCGGCAATGCCGCGCTGGTCTACAACGAGCCGTTTCTGGATCTTGACCCCCGCCACTGGCAGGCCACGCTCGACCTGAACCTGACCGGCCAATTCCATGTCGGCCAAGCCGCCGCTCGGTTGATGGTGAAACAGGAACCGCGCCAAACCCCCGGTTGCGAGCGCGGCGTGCGGGGCAAGATCCTCTTCAACGGGTCGTGGGTCGGCGACATGCCGTGGGCCGAGGGGTGCAGTTATGCTGTGGCCAAGGCCGGACTGAAGACCATGGTCAAGGCCATGGCCAACGAACTCGCCGCGCACGGCATCCGCGTCAACGTCATGGCGCCCGGGATCGTCATGGCCGGACTCTCGAAGCAGTGCTATGAGACCGACCCCATGTTCGGGCCGCGGACACAGTCCGTGATTCCGCTGCGGGAATTCGGGACGGTGGAACAGTGCGCGGATGCTTTCCTGTTCCTGGCCAGCGACGAAGCCGACTACATCACCGGCACCACGCTGCTGGTCGACGGCGGCGCCAGCATCCCGAGGAGGGATTGACATGGTGCGATTCTCCTACGTCCTTCCGGATCCGTCCGCGTATCGGGACCGGGCGGAATTCGGACGGGATCTGGCCTGCGTCAAGCAGTTCGGCTATGACGCGGTCGAACTCCAGATCGCGGATCCGCGGACTTTCGATCGGACCGGAGTGGCCGTCGCACTTGACCGCGCCGGCCTGCCCCTCTGCGCGTTTCAGACCGGAGCCTCCTACGCTACGCACGGCAACTGCCTGAGTACAGTCGACGTGGCGGTGCGGCGACGGACGACAGACCTGCTCAAGCGCTTCGCCGATCTCGCCGCGGAGTTGAAGGCGGTCATGGTCGTCGGTTCGCTCCAGGGGCGGCTCAAGGACGAACCGGATCGCGCCGCCGGCAGCGCCCGGATCGCCGAGGCCTTGCGCGAAGTGGGCGGGCATGCCACGGACATCGGGGCGGCTATCGCCTTTGAGCCGGTGAACCACGGCGAAGTTGGGTTTCACAATACGATTGCCGAGGCTGCCGGTCTCGTGCGCCACCTGGCTTTGCCGGGCGTGCGGCTGATGGTGGACACGTTCCACATGAACATCGAGGAGCGTGACATGCTGGCGCCGCTGGCCGGCATCCGCGACATCCTTGCCCATGTGCATCTCTCCGAAACCAACCGCGGTGTGCTTGGCGAAGGGCACTGGGACACCGCCGGGTTCCTTCGCGAACTGCGGCGGATCGGTTTCGACGGCTTCTGCTCCATCGGCGTCTACAACAGTTGTCGAAGCCGAAGAGACTGCGCGGAGCTGTGCATGACTGCGGTCTGTTCTGACATGAAGGCCAGCCCGTAGCGGGCGCACGATTCCTATACAATAGCGCACGAAATCACAGCCACGCCGCGTTTCATTGTCGGGCGCGGTAACCTAAGGTCATTGGCGCCGGCGGAAATCTGAAAGTGAAGGGGGCTTGGTATGTTGTTGTCAAGAGCAGTGAAGTGCGTGTGGGTTCTGACTTTGTTGTCGGGGCTGCCACTTCTTTCCCGTGCGGAAAGCCAATGGCAGACCAAGGACTGCGGCTGGTGTGTCATGACCTGCCCCAAGGTCGTCACCACGGCGGTGCCGTTCGAGGTCAAGGTTGACCTGAAGCGACTGACGGAAAAGACCAAGCTCTCTGTCGATCTCCACTACCACAAGAAAGACGGCAGCTACGGCGGCTTCTTCGCCTGGGGCGGCGGTGCCAAGGACGTCGACAAGGATGGGCCACAGGTCCGGACATTCAACATCACGTCGCTGAAGGATGATGTGGGTGCCGTACACGTGGCGGCCTTCCTTTCTCCGGACGGCAAATGGGGCAGCATGACGACCAACGCCTCGGGCCCCGGCATGGAACTACGAGCCAGCGAGGCGTTCTTGAAAACGGTCCAGCCGAGGGACTGCACGTTCAAGAAGAGCTGGATTTGCATCGAGCCGCCAGACCCTGGGAAAGAGATCAAGGCGGGCGAGGCGTTCGAGGTGAAGGTCAAGTACTACCTCGACCCATCGGAAAACTGGGGCGACGGCACGACTCTTTTCCTTTCTCCGCGGGGCCCGTGGATTGACTGTCCGGATGGGAAATACACGAAGACCCGCGGCCATGTCGGCTATCCGGGGTTGTATGA
>SESE01001199.1_pt1 | contig 10624 bp, 13 predicted proteins | sample 3171371 | NCBI WGS metagenome assembly SESE01 (sample SAMN06051881, study PRJNA518727) | freshwater metagenome | biome: subpolar coniferous forest; feature: holomictic lake; material: water; isolation source: holomictic Lake 442, 13 m depth | place: Canada: near Kenora, Ontario | collected...
CTGAAAGAAATAATCAACTGATTTATATGGCGCTTAGAGATATTTTAAGCTTGGAGCTCTTTTTAAATTAATTTTCATCATCCGTGAAATCAGGTGCCTAAAGGAAGACAATGCCGCTGAATACGGCTTCGTCATCCGATACACTACAGTGTCTCTGGATCGTTGGCTTCGGTCAAGCCTTTCTCAACTTCCTGAAGGAACCAATTGTCGTATTCGGCCACTTCATGGGTGTTCAGGCTTTTGCCTGGTGCTTTTCTCTTCGCGGTCATGCCTCGATAATTTTCATCCGGTCAGCCAACTGCATGAAATATTCCCGTGACCAAATCTTCAGCGGCTTGACATCCTGCACAAATCTCGAAATATCATCAACAGCCAATCGTACGTCCAGAGATCCGATCTTTTGGGTTAAAAGTAGCCGAAACTCCTCTTCAGAGAGCTTCACACTTTCCATGTGACCACTCTGCATGGCACGGCAGGCAAAATGTGAAAGGTTGAGTGGCACCCCTTTTTTTACATACCATTCAAAATCAAACCAATCACGTCCCTTGATACGATGCTTCCAGCGCCTGAAAAGCAAGGCATGCATTTTTCCAGCAAACAAATCCGGTAAAACGAAACACTTTGCATAAAATGAAAATGGCTCCAGCAGCAGCTTCTCTTCAGTACCAAAACCGGGAGGAGGAAGCGTATCAACCTCAAATTTTATTTTGATGGTTTTATTCCATTGTACCGCCAAATCAAAAACCTGGGTATTGTTTTTCAGAAAAGCTGACTCAATACCACGCTGCACGGTTTTTTCTTTAACCGCTATAGAAACATCCAGACCAAGAGCGGAAAACTCCTCTTTCACTGCCTTGAAATAGGGCTCCAGCGAAAAATCCGCATCTTGCTCCAACAAGGAAAAATCCAAATCCTCTGAAAACCTCGGCAGTCCATAAAAGATTCGCAGGCAAGTTCCACCATAAAAAGCCGCCCGGTCAAAAAATCCTCCCCGATAGAGCCCGGCCAAAGCAATTTCCTGCATCACCTCACGCAATCCATTGCTGGCACCCTCTGCAATTGTTGTATCATATTTGTCAAGCATCTGTTCCAGAACACTCATCATACGCCCCATCACTCTTGATAATTTCGCACAATCTGCGCTAATGTATTTAATATTTTAACGTTACAGCAAGCATCCCTACAGGCATCAATCACTCGCACATCAAAGCCTCGCAGGAGCTCTTCATCAATACGTACATCGTCAAATAAATATTCTCGTAATTCATGAACTGAGTTGATAACTAATTTTTTCTTAAAAATCAGCGTATCACATAACGCCTTTTCTGGCGAAGCTATTAAAAACCCGATTTGATCAGAAAGGATAACCCTTTTAATTCCGACAGGATAAAGTTTCAGGGGCGAGTGCTTGTAAGAAAACCTCCCAAAAGGCAAATCATAGAGCTTCGTTTGCCGGGTCGTTACCGATGTCACTTCGACCACTCGTTCTGGAATAAGCCCATGATAGTAAAGCCCATACTCCAGAGAGACATACGATGGCCCATAGAGATGGTTTGCCACCAACGGCATGGAAACCGCCGAGGAGGTGAGCGATGGCGCAACAACGTAGAGCCCCCGTTTTACCGACACTATCAAGCCATCAGCAATCAATTGAGCTATCTTGTCGTTTGGCGATCGATACTTTTGAAGAACGGATAACAGGGTTCCATGCGTCAGAGGAACAGTGCCAAATCTTGTAAGCTGGGTTTCAATTCTCATGGTCGGGAGATCACATTTCATACAGTTAATCGGGAAAAAGTCGATTAACTGTATGAAATATAGTAACGATGCCACAGGAAACAAAAACTCATCTGACTTTTCGGATCATACAGGATAAGCGATATGTTGACGCTGTGCGTGAAAGCGGCGTATTGGTATCAAGGGTAGACCTTGTGTCCCTGTAACCGCTTGAGAGCCTCCTCTATTGTTCCCATGAATCACGGCTGTTATGCAGTTCAGTATCAATTGCGAAAGTTGTTTTGCACTCAGATAGGCCTCCTGCCCGGATAAAAAGCGGTAAGTCAATTTCCACTGGAAGGTTATGATCTTTTTCACCATCCAGTTATCAAACTATTCGTGTATTATGCCTATTATTTGTCGAAATAAAAAAAATGGGTCGGGGATAATGCAGCAACCGCACTTTATACCACAGGGTGTGGGACTTTTCAACATTCAACGGTGGATTATGGAGAACAGGGGAGGCATCGATTCCTGATTTACGACGCATCGATTTGACGAAGAATTTCCAGCAACAAACCAGATGTTGACAGCTTCTCCTCGTCAGTGGAGGAGTTGTAAAAAGCGATAATTGCTTTGCCGCCGATACCAATCGGGGGATACTCCTTTTCGGCAAGCCTCGGCATCAGGGCAAGGAATTGAGAGACACTCTCCCCGTCCATACCGTTGATTCGGCCGACGACATCTTCGGCGATACCGGCAGAGGTGGTCTCGTCCAGACCGGCAACATAAGCGGCGCTCTGCACGGCACCGTACTGGAAACCAAGCACAGCAAAAACGATATCCCTGTTCGTGCTGCTTTCGAGTCCTGCAGGGCATTGGCCGATCGCTTCAGCAAGGAACTGCAGTGCCATTTTCGTTACTGCCTCGATGTTTTCTTTATGATGGTGATGCATAATCATTGATTCTGTAGCATGAGCGGTTGTTTTGCAGAAAATATCTGCCTGACAATAAAGGAAATAATTGTTGAAAAGAGCATAGGGGCGCCTCCGGGACCTTGCTCAGTACATGAAATCTTTACGCAAGAGCATTCCGATCCGGATTATAGCAGGCATCTATGTCTCTCTTTGTTCTTGTCGGGAGACTACTCTTGATGAGACGTGCTCAAGAGAGGTGTGATTGGAAATTTCGGAATTGGTGGTACATAAATCAGCCTGCGGGAGATGGTGAACATTATCTGAAAATATAACGATAGGAGGCCGCAAGTGATTCGGGCAGGAGCATATTGCTGTTTTAGCCTGCGCGTTCCCTTTGGCAAGTTGTGCCCCCTTGATGAGGATGCCATAAGAAACAGTAGATTATATGATTACTGCAAAATACAATTGATCATCATACCAGGAATTTTCCTGGATTAAGATCAGGAGACGAGCCCTCTTTTTTTATCTCCAGCATGCGTGAATACTCCGTTACAGCGCCGAACGGAGAACCGCGACAATATCCGCCTCTCTCATGGGTGGACGACCCGGAAGACGTCCCTCTTCGTCATGAATGATATGTACAGTATCCTCGGCATACCGCTCAAGCAGCGTCTCTCCGATCTCCAGTTGTGACAGGCGAGTGGGGCAGCCGATTGCATGTAAAAAAACCTCAAACCTGTCGATTCCTTCCATTGCCGCTTCTCGCTCTTCAGGATGTTTCAAAGACAGTCCAAAGATACGTTGTGCAAACTGGGCAAAACGAGCAGGACGGGTTTGAGCGGCAAAACGCATCCAGGCCGGGTTGACCACAGACAAACCTGCACCATGTGCGATATCGTGATGGGCGGAGAGTACATGCTCAATCATGTGGACTGGATAGGCCGCAGCGGTGCCGACCTGCACCCACCCGTTCAGGGCGACAACAGATGCCCATTGCACCTGGGCTCGTGCTTCGAGATTATCACCATCGGCAATAGCTTTGGGCCCCCACTCCATAGCGGTGAGAATGACCCCTTCGGCGAAGCGATCCTGAAGCGGGGTACCATCGGCACCATTGAAGTATGACTCGGTCACGTGGGTAATCAGGTCGCAGATGCCAAACGCAGTCTGATCCTGCGGTACGCTCAGGGTTAGTTCGGGATCGGCAATCGCCACGCGAGGGTAGAGGCATTTGGCGATAACAAAAGATTTTACGGTTGTCTTTTCATTGGTGATGACCGCACCACCGTTCATTTCAGAGCCGGTGGCCGCCAATGTTGGTACGGTTATAATGGGCAGTGCGCTTGTCGGGAGCCTCCGGTTATCCTGACCGTGGGCAATCATCTCCCATGGGTCACCTTCGTAGTTGACGGCGGCCGCCATCACTTTGGCGGCATCCATGGTGCTGCCGCCCCCCAGACCAATGACGATGTCGCAACCTTGGTCGCGGGCGATCCCGGCACCTCTCACCACCGTCGCCAGCCGGGGATTTGGCTCAACACCAGAGCATTCTATTACGGTGACACCAGCGGCATTCAAACTTGAAACTGCCCGTTCATAAGTTCCGTTCCGTTTGACGCTCCCTCCGCCGGTGACAAGCAAAGCCTTTTTTCCATGCCTGCGCACCACTTCACCTATTTGCGAAAGTGTCCCTGCGCCGAAGATTAGATGTGTTGGATTCTCAAATTCAAATTTCATGATATGTTCCTTGAAAATAATTACTATTTCAGCAAGATTGATGGCTTTCTCAAAAGACCATTGAAGTCATCATTCGTCAGGAAAGCCAGAGTTAAACTGAATAACCGCTATTCACCTACCCCTGATAATACGACCGTTTCCGGAATGATGCGCCAAGTGACAGTGCCAACGCTTTACAGGCCTCCACATCAAGTGAGGGAACAAGGACAACACTTGCAATGACTTCCGGAATTTCTAACGCTGCCAGACGGATGAAGTCGCAGAGACCGGTAAAAGCGGCAGCGCCGAATGGGCTATGGCACAAGCGCATATATGTTTTGGCATCAGGTGCATTCAGGCTGACGGAGATACAATCCACTCTTCCTGCCAGCTCAGGGATTATGTTCCGGCCATGCACCAGATTCGCCTGTCCGTCGGTATTGATCCTGACACGAGTGCAATATTTCTGCTTGACGGCTTCTGCCACCTGCTTGACGATTGCAAGCCGTATCAATGATTCTCCATAACCGCAGAAAACCACCTCGTCGAAATCACTGAACGTCGCAATGGCCGCCATGATCTCATCGAATGATGGCTCTGTGTCGAGAAACAGGTCGTTTTCATCAAATGTTCTGCTGTTGTACTTAATGCAGAACGAGCAGTCGTTTGAACATCGGTTTGTAATATTCAGGTAGAGCGAGTTTCTGATACTGTAGGCAAGAGTGGGCATTATTTTATGAGTAATTATAAAACGACAGGATCATGGATAGAACTTGTCAATATCAGGATTCTTTGGCTGATATGCCAGCAGCAAGTTTGCGACAGGGTAAGAATGAATTCGTTTTTGAGGATGAAATTCTCTCTATTCTTCATTGGGTTTCAAGGTGAAACGTATACTTTATTCCACAGGCGGTTATTAAGCTTAATGCTCGGCCATGGAGTTGAACAGAAATAGCGCATCTCCTGACGAGTTGCTACAGTTGCAGGAAGAAAATGCTCGACTGAAGGCACTCTTGAAACTCCATAATATCCCATGGGAAGAACCTGTTTCAATGGAAACGCCTTTACCTTCCCCGGAAGCATCTTCTCCATCCCTTTCACAACGCTCTGCATCGGACAAGGTCGTCCTCTTTCGCAGCCTTTTTCGTGGACGAAGTGACGTTTACCCACTTCGCTGGGAGTCTGCAAAAGGCAAATCCGGGTATGCCCCGGCGTGCGGGAACGAATGGCGTCAGGGTGTTTGCCAGAAGCCCCGGATCAAATGTGGAGATTGCAGCGCCCGCCAGTTATTGCCGCTTGACGATCAGGTCATCTATCGCCATCTTGAAGGTCGGCATACTGTCGGCATTTACCCGATGCTGGAGGAGGATACCTGCTGTTTTCTTGTGGCAGATTTTGATGATGATGGGTGGCGAGAAGATGCCGTCGCCTTCGTGCAATCGTGCCGGGAGTTCAATATTCCTGTCTCGCTGGAGATATCCCGATCAGGAAACGGCGCTCACGTCTGGTTCTTTTTTGACGATCCGGTGCCAGCACGTGAAGCGCGGCAACTTGGCGCATCCCTGATCAGCCACACCTGCGTGCGCACCCGTCAGCTTGCCATGGGAAGTTATGATCGCTTCATTCCTTTGCAGGACACCTTGCCCAAGGGTGGTTTCGGTAACCTGATTGCGCTGCCATTGCAAGGGCTGCCCCGAAAAAAAGGGTTCACTGTTTTTGTTGATGAGCACCTCGTTCCTTACCCGGATCAATGGGAATATCTTGCATCAATTCAGAAAATCTCCCGCTTAGAATTGGACGCAACTCTGTTGAGTGTCAGTGGAGGTCGCCATCCGCTTGATATTGCCTTCATTGCCGAAGAGGATGAAAAGGAGCCCTGGAAACGCTCGTTACAGCATACCAGCGGGATATCAGGCCCTTTGCCGGAATCTCTCACTCTGGTGCTTGGCAATCAGATCTTTATCTCTAAAGCTGATCTCCCACAAGCTCTGGCCAACAGTCTGATTCGTCTTGCAGCTTTTCAGAACCCCGAGTTTTACAAGGCCCAGGCGATGCGTCGCTCGGTCTGGGATATAGCGCGTGTTATTGGCTGCGCCGAGAATTTTGCGTTGCATATCGGTCTGCCAAGGGGATGCCTTGATGCAGTGATTGGCCTTCTCAAACGGCACAATATCCGGGTGAATATTCAGGAAGAGCGCATCACAGGCTCTGAGGTAACGGTCAAGTTTGCCGGAGAGTTAAGAAAAGATCAACAAGCGGCGGTCAATGCGATGCTGAACCATGAGGTTGGCATTCTCTCCGCTCCAACGGCATTTGGCAAGACCGTCATGGCGGCCGCGATAATTGCCCGACGAGAGGTAAGCACCCTGATTCTTGTTCATCGTACTGAGCTGCTCCGCCAATGGCAGGAACGTTTAACCAGCTTTCTGGATCTCTCCGGCATTACTCTTGGCTTGATTGGCGGGGGCAAGAAAAAGCCGACTGGCTCCATTGATATTGCTGTCATGCAGTCGCTTTCACGCCGTGATGATCTTGCAGAACTTCTCGACCGGTATGGCCAGATTATAGTTGATGAGTGCCATCACCTCTCAGCCGTCTCATTTGAGGCCATTCTGAAACAAGCAAAAGCAAAATATGTTCTTGGATTAACAGCCACACCGATTCGCCGTGATGGCCATCAGCCGGTCATTTTCATGCAGTGTGGCCCGGTACGCTACCGTGCGCTTCAGGCCGAAAATGCCCCTGTTCGACTGGAGGTGTGGCCGCTCAACATGCTTGCGCCTCCAATTCCACCCGAATCTGTTATTCAAGAGATTTTCCGAATTCTTGCTCACGATGCTGCACGCAACCAGCGCATTGCAGAGGATATTTTGGCGGCATATCGTGAAGGGCGGAAAATTCTTGTGTTGACGGAACGGACAGAGCAACTGCAACTCTTGCGTGACAATCTCGGAGAAAACCTCACCAATATCTTCCTGTTGCATGGGAGGTTGACAAAAAAGCAGCGTTCAGCGACACTTTCGGAGCTGGCAGAGCTGGATGGTTCAGCTCCACGCATCATTCTGGCGACAGGGCGCCTTATTGGTGAGGGTTTTGATCATCCCCCTCTTGATACCATGGTGCTCGCCATGCCGATCTCCTGGAAAGGAACATTACAGCAATATGCCGGGCGCCTGCACAGGGAACATGCCAGCAAGCAGGATGTGCGCATTTACGATTACATCGAGCACGATAATGTGCAGCTTGCGAGAATGTGGGAAAAACGGTATCGTGGTTATCAGGCAATGGGGTATCGGGTCAGACCTCGTCATGAAGAGCTTAACCTATTATAAAAAATGGCAGAATACGGTGAGTGGACTCGTAAGGGCGCAACTCTCAGCGATGTTACTGCGCTGAAAGAGTACGGTGTTGACTATACTTTCATTGTCAATGGTATTTCTGCAGGCAAGCTGGAATACCGTGAGGGGAATATGCAGGGCAATCCCTGGTTGAGGGTATTGAGAGGGCAGTTGGAACAGCTAATCACCGAAAAGTTTGGTGCTGATTACCTGGTGCAGCAAAACCGTCAAACTGAATTGCGGGTGATCAAAAAAGAGATGATGGTATTGAAGAAGAGGTTGAAAGAACTGGAGGCCAGGAAGGCTGAGCTTGAGGTGGCTTTGATGAAGGCGGAGGATTAAAGTGCAAGCAGCTTGAACACAAGTGAAGCCCTCCATCAGAAACAGCGAGCTGCTGTTTGAGCTGCTTGGACGACCGCCGAAGTTCAAAAAGATGCCGATCCAGATGTTCGACCTCATCATTCCCGTCATGGCGCAGCTCGCCAAAATTGTTCCAAAGCTGGAGGATAAGGCGGAGTTTGCCCGTATCGGGTATTATTGTTCCGAGTCGATGCTGGTACTCAATACCAAAACGGGAGAATACGACGCCGAGATGACACCATCGTTTGGCAATGATACGCTGCGAGATTTCTACACCCTCGCTCAAAAAGGTGAGGAGGCCGGTTCATCAACTCGCGGTATGCAAATTCTATAGCAGCTTTTTTGCCTCTGCAATCTGGTGTTCCACTGAATCGAACGAGCAACTGCCTTGTGTCTTTTTGGCGTTCACACTGCATCGGCTTTGAGGCAGTCATAAATTTCAGCATCAATCAGAGTGAAAAACGGATCTGCCAGACTAACTCATTGGGGTTGCTGCTCATAAGAATATCAGAAGGTGCCAGAGATAATCTGCCTCAAAAATAGTAAATTTTGCTTTATTGCCTTGGGCAAATTGCAGTGAGCGGTTGTCACACAGGATCGCTTCCCTGTGAAGGTTGATGTTAAGTTTTGATGCTGTGGGAATTGATGGTAAAGTAATAATTATGAGAAAATGTTGGCTTGAACTATCTTGGTATTAAACTTGACTCATGAACATCTTACGATTTTGAACGATCACCTATGGAAATAAGAACGGAGCTCCACTTTGGAGACTGCACTCAAGTACTCACAGATCTGCCGGACGATTCGGTAGACCTGATATTTACCTCTCCACCCTATGCTGACCAGAGAAAGCAGACCTATGGAGGTTTTCATCCAGATGACTACGTCAAGTGGTTTTTGCCGATATCGGAGCAACTGCTGAGGGTACTCAAACCAACCGGTACCTTTGTGTTGAACATCAAGGAGAAGGTTGTCAATGGCGAACGGAGCACCTATGTTATGGAACTTATTCTGGATATGCGAAAACAGGGGTGGCTCTGGACTGAAGAGTTTATCTGGCACAAAAAAAACTCTTATCCGGGTAAATGGCCAAACCGCTTCAGGGACTCATGGGAACGGCTGATTCAGTTTAACAAGAGTAAACAGTTCTACATGAATCAGGAAGCTGTTATGGTTCCGATGGGCGACTGGTCAAAGAGTCGGCTCAAAAACCTGAGTGAAACTGATAAGGTACGAGATACGTCGAAGGTGGGGAGTGGGTTTGGGAAAAACATCTCAAACTGGCTCGACCGGGATATGGCCTATCCGACCAACGTGTTGCACCTTGCGACCGAGTGCAACAATAAAAAACACAGTGCTGCATTTCCTGAAGCTCTCCCCGAATGGTTTGTCAAACTCTTTACCCAAGAGGGCGATACCGTTCTCGATCCCTTTATGGGTTCAGGGACAACCAATGCCGTGGCACAAAGAATGAAGCGCCACTCCATCGGCATTGAAATTGTAGAGGAGTACTACTCCATGGTACAAAAAGAGCTGAAACCTGTTGAACTCTATTTGCTGGAACAAAAGGACGATTATGACCCCACTTGCCCTTAACGATGTCTCTGCGTATGTTGAAGAGAATATTGGCACTTTTCATCAAAAAAGAATAGCCACTCTTGATGACTTGAGCCTCTCAAAAGTACTGAAAAGGAAGAACCCTTATCTCTTTAAGGCAAAGTATGTTCTGACAGCCCATGAGATTGTAAAAGGGTTGGTTGATGCCCATATCTCGTCAAACGAGGAGACTATTTTTGGTGACTGGCTGGAGGGGCTGGCCATTTCTATCAACGGCAAGGTGTATGGCGGCTGGAAATCCGGTATTCCCGGAGTTGATCTTGAGTTTGACAACGATGGTAAGCGCTTTATCGTCAACATCAAATCAGGCCCGAATTGGGGTAACAGCAGCCAGATTGCCAAAATGAAGTCCGACTTCAAAACAGCGGCAAAAACTCTTCGCACCAGTAATTCAGGGATTCAGGTTGTTGCAGTCAATGGATGCTGTTACGGAAAAAACAATACTCCCGATCAGGGCGACTATTTCAAATACTGTGGCCAGACCTTTTGGGAGTTTATCTCATCAGATCCAAATCTTTACACCGACCTTATTGAGCCATTGGGGCACACAGCAAAGGAGAGAAATGATGAATTTTGTCGCTCATACGCGCAGATGATCAACAAGTTTACTCAGCAATTTGGTGCGGAGTATTGTGAGGCCAATGGCGCAATCAACTGGAAAAAGCTGGTGGAGTTTAATTCTTCAGCAGGGAGGTGCTTAGAGGTGCTTCCCTATGAGGAAAGATTAAGATGAATGTGAAAATTTATCAGTGATGATTCACGAACCTGAATGCGTCATGTTGAAGCGGCGTGGAGCTGAACATGTTGCAAAATTATTAGCGAGCATGTCTCAACAAGAGCAATTGGAGTTTTGGCAGAAACGTACAAGTGCTATGATAGTGCGATAAAAGGAGTCTCAACAGAAGAAAACCGCTCTTCAGGACACCGAAAAACTTTGATTGTTATCAGTGTTCAACGGGC
>SESE01001200.1_pt1 | contig 10622 bp, 7 predicted proteins | sample 3171371 | NCBI WGS metagenome assembly SESE01 (sample SAMN06051881, study PRJNA518727) | freshwater metagenome | biome: subpolar coniferous forest; feature: holomictic lake; material: water; isolation source: holomictic Lake 442, 13 m depth | place: Canada: near Kenora, Ontario | collected...
GTTGAGTACCCCGGTGAGCAGAAGGACCGCCAGCCCCGCGAGGGCAGAGGTCGTAGCGTTGATGTCTCCGAGCTGCTTGGCAAAAATCCAGAGCACCAGGAGCATGACGAAGACGCCGAGCATCATCCATTCCTGCCGCTTGATGGGGCCAAGGTCGCGCAGGTGTCCCTTCGCCATTTCCACCGCTTCGGGGGTTTCCGTGATCTCCGGGCGGACAAGCTTGTAGATCAGGTAGGGCACCACGATCAGCGCGATCAACCCGGGCACCAGCGCAGCAAGTGCCCACCCGCCCCAGGTGATATTCACCTTCAGGTCGCCCGCCAGCTTCTGGGCCAGGGGATTCGCGGCCATCGCCGTCAGGAACATCGCACTGGTGATGCAGTTCACCTGGTAGGCGGTGAGGGTCAGGAAGGTGCCCATCCTACGGGCACTGGCGTCGCCGGGGTTGCTGCCATAGGCGCGGGCCAGCGAGGCCATGATCGGCATGATGATGCCGCCGCCCCTTGCGGTATTGCTGGGGATGGCCGGCGCGAGAACCAGGTCCGTGGCCGCCAGGCCATAGCTTAGGCCCAGGGTACGCCGACCCAGCAGCGCCATGAAACTGTAGGCGATGCGGGCCCCGAGGCCGGTCTTGATGAAGCCCCGGGAAATAAAGAAGGCCAGGACGATGAGCCAGATCACCACATCGGAGAACCCGCTCATGGAATCCGCAATGCTGAGGGTGCCCGACAAGGCCGTGACCGCGATGCCGACCATGGCCACGGCCCCCATGGGCAGTGCCTTCACGATGATGCCAACGATGGTGGTGACGAAGATGGCGAAGAGCTGCAGGCCCTTCTGCCAGTCGGCCTTGCGCTTGGCTTCGACTTCCGCTTTGGTCTTGGCGTCTGCCTCGGCCTTCACCTTAGCCTCGGCGTCCGCCTTGGCTTTCGCCTCGGTGTCAGTCTTGAGCTTCGCCGCTGCTTCCGCCTTCAGCTTCGCCTCGACTTCGGCCTTGGTAGGGGGTTTGGCCTTGGCGGGGGCGGTCGCTGCCGGCGCTGCTGCTGGTTTGGCCACTGGCGCCACAGCAGGTTTGGTGTCCGGCTTGGGGGCAGGCTTCGCCACTGGCGCGGGCTTGGCCGCCACGGGCTGCCCCACAAACAGCTTTGCATCGGGGACAGGGACCACCTTTGGCAACCCGAGGAACAAGGCCAGGCCAAGGACGAACGTCGCAATTGCAGGGCCGGGTCTGGCGCCCTGCCACCCGGAAGAACCTCCGGCCGGGGTCGTTCCTGATTGGGTTTCCTGGCTCATGAGGAGCCTCCTTTGGAATGAATTCCGGTGCGTAGTCTACCTGTAGGTCGGGTAGTGTAAAGATCCATCTCGCGCCTATTTTCTGGGCCCATTTATTTCTGTTCTTGTCGTGTTTGCCTGATTCTTCTGAGGAGGCTACCATGCGTGCCATCCAGGTCGCAGTCATTCCAGGCGATGGCATCGGCAAGGAGGTCGTGCCCGAAGGCATTCGCGTGCTCGAGGCCGCCGCCACCAAGCATGGTCTGCGCTTCCACTGGGATGAATTCCCCTGGAGCTGCGAGTATTTCCTCGAGCACGGCCGCATGATGCCCGAGGACGGCCTCGATCAGATTCGGCATCACGATGCCATCTTCCTGGGGGCCGTGGGCTTTCCGGGCGTGCCGGACCACGTCTCCCTGTGGGGCCTGCTCATCCCCATTCGCCGGGGTTTCAAGCAATACGCCAACATCCGTCCAGTGAAGCTCATGCCCGGCGTGCCCTGTCCCCTGGCGGGCCGCCAGGTGGGCGATATCGATTTTATCGTGGTGCGCGAAAACAACGAAGGCGAATACTCCAGCATCGGGGGTCGACTCTACGAAGGCACGGACCAGGAGATGGCTGTCCAGCAGACCGTGTTCACCCGTCAGGGCGTGGACCGCATCCTGACGGTCGCCTTCGACATCGCCCAGGCGCGACCAAAGAAGCACCTCACCTCAGCCACCAAGTCGAACGGCATCGCCATCACCATGCCCTACTGGGACGAGCGGGTGAAGGCCATGGCCGCCGCCTATCCCGAAGTGACCGTGGACCAGTTCCATGTCGACATCCTCTGCGCCCACTTCGTGCGCAATCCCCACTGGTTCGACGTGGTGGTGGGCTCCAACCTCTTTGGCGACATCCTGTCGGATCTTGGCCCCGCCTGCACTGGCACCATCGCCATCGCCCCCAGCGCGAACCTGAATCCCGAGCGTGAGTTCCCCTCCATGTTCGAGCCCGTCCACGGCTCGGCGCCGGATATCTATGGCAAGGGCATCGCCAATCCCATCGGCCAGATCTGGGCCGGCGCCATGCTGCTGGACCACCTGGGCCATACCGAAGCCGGCGCCTCGGTCACCGCTGCCATCGAAGCGGTGTTGGCCACGGGCCTGCGCACCCCGGATATGGGCGGCACCGCCAGCACCACGGATATGGGCCGCGCCATCGCCGACGCGGTTTAGGTCGGTCGGATGGCTCCACCCGGCGCCGGGCGGGCCTCCACCCTGCCCTGTCTCGCCGCCAACAGGGCCTGGACCTTCCGGGCTGCCCCGCCCCGAATTCGGATGCGACGATCCTCCGGCCCCAGGGCGAATTCCGCTGCCTTCCAGAAGGAGCGCCACCCTTCACCGGCAGACTGAATCACGCGAATCTGCACCCAGGGGATGGAGGCCGGTCCCAGCCAGAACAGGGGCTGGAAGGGAAAGGGCTGCTTGATGTGGAGACAGCGCCGTCCAGCCTTCACGGACATGGGCGTGTGGCCACGCCAGGCCCCGAATTCAATCTGGATCCAGCCCAGGTTGGTTTCGATGGGATCGGTCTGGTCGGCCGGAAAGGCCCGGTAGAGTTCATACACGCCCATGAGCTTCGCGGACAGGAGCGAAACCCCGAAGAACACCAGGGAGAAGAGCACCAACACGAACCAGGGCGGCGAGGCTTGACCTGCCCGAGGGGCCAGCAAAAACAGGTGCATCATGGCTTCTCCCCTTGCTTCGCCGCCTGCCAGGCGACCTCCATCTGCTCCAGGTCACGGTGTTCCCAGCCGCCGACCGCCCTGGCATCGTCCTCCACAGTGCTGAACCGGGCCTTGAAGCGCAGCATCTGCCGCCGCAGGGCGAGGTCCGGATCCACACCCTTCTTGCGGGCCCACTGCATGAGGCTGAACAGCACATCGCCAAATTCCTCCTCCACGCGCACAGGATCGCTTTCAGCCTGGAGCTCGCCCACTTCCTCCTTGACCTTGTCGAGCACGCCTTCGAGATCAGGCCATTCGAAGCCCACCTTGGCGCAGCGCCGGCCAATCTCCAGCGCTTCGTCCATGGGCGACAAGGTGGCCGGGATGCCCGCCAGCAGGCGCGGTTCTGTCTCTGGTGTCTGGCCCTTTTCCTCGCGTTTGATGGCGGCCCAGTTGGTGAGCACTTCCTCGGCACCTGCGACGGCGACCTCGGCGAAGACATGCGGGTGCCGCCGCACCAACTTCTCCACCACCCTCCGTTCCACCTCGTGGAGATCCCAGGCGCCACGGTCCGCTGCCAGTTGGGCGTGGAAGGCTATCTGCAGCCAGAGGTCGCCCAGTTCCTCGCAGAGGTGGGCCTCCGTGGCCTCCTCGCCAAGCCGGTGCGCCGCCAGCGCCTCCAGCACTTCGGCTGCCTCTTCTCGGAGATAGCGGGCCAGCGTCTGATGATCCTGCTTCAGGTCCCAAGGGCAGCCAGTCTCCGGCTTGCGGAGGAGGGCCATGACGGCGCGGAGCGTGGTGGGTTCCATCCTCTGAGGTTAGCGAGGAACAGGCGGGGGTGCCGAGGGGTCCTTGGAGCGCTCAGCAGACTGGGGAAAAGGCATGGAAATTCAAGGGTGCTGCCCAGCCCGCCGATCGGTTCCAGGTAGCCAGACCACCCTGCCACCGCTTTCTCCCCTTGGAGTCACCCATGAAAGCCTTCCCTGCCCTCCTGGTTCCCGCCCTCATGATCGTGGCGGCTCCCCCTGTTCAAGCCGGTGAATTTGCTGTCCTCAAGGAGGAAATTGCCGCAGCCAGGAAGGCCCTCACAAACATGGTGCTCTACCTCGACAAACGTGGCCCCGAGCACCAGAAGCAGGTCAAGGACACCGCCGATGCCGTCAGCGCCCACCTGGCCAAGCTCAAGGCCCCGGCGGGCAAGACGGCCGAGTTCAAGGAGCTGAAGGACACCTGGGATGCCTTCAAGAAGACTCGCGAAAAGGAACTGGTGCCCGCCATCCTGGCGGGGGAACGCGAGAAATACGAAAAGATCGGTGCGGGCATCCAGAAAGAACGGCTTGACCGGATGTATGCCCTGATCACGATTTTGGAAAAGTAAGCGGGAGCATCAGGCCCGCCCCAGGCGCACCAGGATCGCCTTGGCCAGCTCCGTCAGGGACGGATCCCTGGCGCCCATCACCAGGATCACATCACCAGCCCTCGCTTCGGTCGCCAGACGCTCCGCCAGTCCTTCGCGGGAGGGCGCGCACTCGGCTGCTGCGCCAAGGGCGACCAGGTCTGCGATCACATCGGCGGAGCTGATCTCCCGCGCGGCCGTGCCGCCGGCGTAGAAGACCTCCAGGAACCACAGCCGATCGGCGGGAGCCAGTTCGGCGGAGAAGGCCTCGACGAAATCGCTACGGAGAAACTTCAGGGGGCCAAACCCATGGGGCTGGAACACCGCCAGCACCCGACCTCCGCTGGCCCCCGCCCGCAGGTGGGCAGCTCGGAGCGAGGCCGTCACTTTGGCGGGATTGTGGCCGAAGTCATCCACCACCGTGATGCCACGGGCACTGCCCAGCACCTGGAAGCGCCGCGCCACCCCCTGGAAGCCGGCCAGCGGCTCGACCAGAGCTTCCAAGGGGAGTCCCAGAACCTCGCAGGCAGCGATGGCCGCCAGTGCGTTCTCCACGTTGTGTTGGCCCGGCGCAGGCAGGCGAAAGGAAACGCCCCGCACCCTGAAGCTGGACCCTTCTGCATCGAGCTGGAGCACTTCGGCCCGGAGGCCTGCCCCCTCGCGAAAGCCGAACACTGTGGCATCCGCAGCGAACTCGCGGAGGTTCTCAGCCTCACCCACCACAGTGGCTTCCTGCACCTGGGCCCGGAAGGTGTGGAACATCTCTGCCACTGCGGCCATCTCCTTGTGGTCCCGTTGGAGGTTCAGGATCACACCCACGGCGGGGTGGTAGCGCACCACGGAGCCATCGCTCTCATCGGCCTCGATGATCAGCAGGTCCGAAGCGCCCACCCAGGCATTGCCCCAGAGGCCCTCTCTCTGAAGTGCCACCAGCTCACCCCCGGTGATGACGGAGGGGGCACGGCTGGCCCCCCGCAGCAGTTCAAAGAGCATGGCCACCGTGGTGGACTTGCCGCTGGTCCCGGTCACCGCCACGGTGCGATGGCGTGCCACCAGGTGCGCCAGCAGCTCCGAGCGATGCAGCACAGGCACCCCCAGGCGCCGCGCTGTCGCCACATCCGGTGTGTCCTCCTCCACCGCTGTGGAGACCACCAGCGCCGAGCAGTCCCCTGCCACACCGGCCCCGTCCTGGGCATGGATGGCGATGCCAAGAGCCTCCAACTGCACCCGCGCTTCCGCCCGCTGACCTCGGTCGAAGCTACGATCACTGCCGCTAGCGTGGCCGCCGCGCATGGCCACGAACTGGGCCAGGGCACTCATGCCACTGCCCGCCACACCGGCAAAATGCAGGCGCCCAAGGCCGAAGCCATCGCCTGCCAGCTCCTCGGCGATGAGGACGGGATCGCCCACCTCCAGGCGATCGAACAACGCCACCACATCGGCGTTGGCAAGCCGCACACAGCCGTGGGAGACCGGCGTACCCAGCAGGCCTTCCTGGTTGGTGCCGTGGAGGTAGATGAAGCGTTCCAGGGAGTCCCGGCCCGGGCCGCGGTTCCAGCCAGCTTCCAGGCCATCCAGGGTCAGCACCCGAGTCAAAATCAGGTCCTCATTTCGCGCCTCGCCGCGCCAGACGTCGCCAGTGTCTACTCTATTGCGGAACACCGCGCCGGGTTCAGCGCCAGCGCCAATGCAGGCCTGAATGCGGTGCCAGCCCGTGGGCGTGCGATAGGAACCTTCTTCGCAGCCCAGGCCGTTCTTGGCCGTGGAGATGATCGCCTCGAAGCGCAGCTGGCCATCCTGCAATAGGCCCAGTTGCTGCCGGGCTGTGTCCACCACCATGAGCCTGGTACTGCGCTCCAGTATCGGCGCGCCAGGGCGGGCAGTAGCCGCCAGCAGCAGGGCGCGGTAGCGGGCGGCGTTCACGGGATCAGGCATCGAGACACTCAAGGGAGAAGAAGCAGGTCCACAGATGGCCCAGATTCACACAGAGTCAATGACCAGGAGCAAGGAAAGCCTGGCTCACCACCACCCATCGGACCTTTAGGCGATTCCTTCATCTGCGTTCATCTGCGTCAGCTGCGGTTTCATGCCGATCGCCTTTTTCGCACAGAGCATCCTGCCCCAGAATCCGCCCGGCCAGGGCACTGGCGGCGACGGTGGCAGGGCTGGAGAGCCACAGCTGCCCCGGGCCACTGCGACCGGGGAAATTGCGGTTGATCGCGCTGATGGTCACCTGCTCCGGCTGGATGGACACGCCGGGTCCCGCGTTGATGCAGGCTCCGCAGGAGCTGCCAAGCACCACCGCACCCACAGCTTCGAAGGCTGCCAGCCACCCCTGCTCTTCCGCAAAGCGGCGCACATCTTCGCTGCCGCACTGCACGAAGAACTGCACACCCGCGGGGATCCTACGACCCTCCCGAGCGGCCTCGCGCACCACCTCGTAGGCTCGCCGCAGATCCTCGCGCTTACCGCCGGTGCAGCTGCCCAGATAGGCAATGTCGATCGGCACCGGCTCACCGAGATCCGCGAGAGCGATGCCATTGCCGGGATCTCCTGGGCGGGCCACCATCGGCTCCAGCGCGGCACAGTTCACCTCCAGAGTGTGCGCATACGCTGCCCCCTCGTCGCCGCGCATCCATGGTGCCAGCGTTAGTTCCACCCCGCGGCGGGCCTTCACGAAGCGCACTGTTTCCTCGTCTGGTGCGATCAGTCCCGTGAAGCCGCCGATCTCTGCGGCCATGTTGGTGAGGGTGGCCCGCTCATCGGTATCCAAGTCCAGGAGGGCTCCCCCCTGGTATTCAATAACGTGGCCAATGGCGCCGCCGTCGCGGATCAGCGGCAGGGCCAGCAGGTGGAGCACCAGATCCTTCGACGAGACGCCAGCCCGCAATCGCCCCTGCAGGCGCACCCGCAGGGTGGGAGGCACCGTGACGCGCACATCGCCGGTGACCCAGGCGCTGCCAATATCGGTGGTCCCGACCCCAAAGGCCAGACAGCCCAACGCGCCAGCCTGGGGCGTGTGCGAGTCCGTGCCCACCACCAGCTGGCCGGGACACACATAGCGCTCGGCCATGAGCGCATGACAGATGCCTTCGCTGCCGGAGCCGTCTGGCAGCTCGCCGTGGAGCCGGATGCCATGCTTCGCGCAGAAGGCCTCCTGGGCTGGCTTCAGTCGCTCGGCCACTTCCAATAGACCCATGGCCCGGTGCTCGGGCGCCATGCTGTGGCGCAGAAAGGTGAGGTGATCCCGGAAGGCCAGGATGCTCTGGGGCTCCCACACCGTGGCCTCGGGGCCAAGAGCCTGCTCCAGAAAGCGCGCGGCCATGGGCGTCACGTATTCGTGGCTGAAGCGCCAATCGGCGCGCACGAAGAGACCATCACCGGGCTGCACCGCCGGCAGGCCGAGCCGACCCTGCCCCGCATCCACCACGGCATGGCGTGCCAGCAGCTTCTCGGCGTAGGTCATGGGGCGAAGCGGATGTCCAGGCAGCTGGGGATGGACCTCCCCTGCGAGCCGCGCCGCGTTGTAGGCGAAGAGCCCGCCGCGTCGCACGATCTCAGCGGAGAGGGGATCCAGCCCCTCTGAGAACTCGACCAGCGGGATCCCTTCACCCCGTCGGATCCGCGCAATCAGGCCAAAGTCGGTGCTGGTGAGCAGGCCCAGGTTCTGGGCGTTCTGGCGATAGATGCGCTCGAAGCTTTCCGCAATCACCAGCCGGATGCCCGCGCACTGTTCGGCGTAGGGGCTGGCCTCCCGGCTGCTCCCTTTGCCCCGCCGCTTACCAGCCACGCTGACCGCAAAACCGCCAGCGCGAACGGAGCCTGCTCGCACAGGCAAGGAGTCCCCGCACTTCAGCCCCAGATAGGGAAAGTCCCCCAGCTTTTCGTCAAAGTGGTAGCAGATGAAGGCCGGTGTGATTTCATCTGTGCTGATCTGGTCCCGCAGGGGCATAGCCTCGGCCAGCTCCAGATCCTCGCCTGCCAGTTGGCGGAGAATCAGGTCTGGAGCCTCCGAGAGGAAGAGGACTCGACCTTCGAAGCGGACGGGATCGGGGTGCATCGCCACAGATTACGACAGGAAGTGGCTTGGGTCCGGTGCAGCCAGCTGGACCAACGGCACCCTAAGCACCGGATTCTTGCATCAATCACCCCCAATCCGAGCTATAACATCCGGAAACTCCGACACACAGGAGGCGCGTGATGAACGCCCGACCCCTGTTTCTTGGCTTGGCCTTGGCCGCCCAGGCACTTGGTCAGGTGCAGGAACCGCTCCCTGCCGCACCGCCCGCCTCACTCCAGGAAGACCTGGACGGGGGGCTGCTGGAGCCCGGATGGTTTGGCCCAGGCCCGGTCTGGACCCGGGACTGGCGGGTGGACTTCTTCTGGGCGCGGCCAGGTACACACCTGGAACCGCCAACCCTCTACCTCAAGCCCTGGGAGGAGCCCAGGTTCCTGTCCGAGCGGGATCCTCTGGACTACGCCTCCGGCTGGGCAGCCGCGGAATACCTTCAGAATCTGCTCCGGACCCACCTCACGAACATGGGGGTGGTCCGACTTGCGACCTCACCTGAGCAGACGCCCTATCACGCCCTGGGCCGGATCGTGGAGGCCACCCACATCCGCCAGGGGTTCGGAGCCTCGTTCGGTATCGCAGCCGGTCTCCCCACCTGCACCTGGGACTTCAAGGTGGTCGATGTCCGTACGGGCGAGGTGCTGTTGGCCTCTCACCACCGCACCGTCATGGCCCCAAAATTCAACTGGATTACAGCCCTGGAGCAGCCTCTGCGCCAGATGGCCGGGCTACCCCCCATCCCGAAGTGGGAGGTGCCTCCCGGCATTCAGGAGCAGGAGGATGGGACTTGGACCTGGGTGGCGCCAGGCCTGCTGCTGCCCCCGGGCAGCCTGGAGGCAGGCACCTGGACCTCTGAAACGGATGCCCGCGGCCCGGGGAAGCTCTTGACCAGTGTCCCGGGCGGGCAGATGGCGCTGGGTGCCGAGCGGTTCCTGCGGGCCCGGGTGGCCCGCTCGAAGCTGGCCAGGGGCACTGAGGAACCGCCCGCCTACCTCCTCTCCGGCCAGTTTTTTTCTTCGTTCAAGTTCCTCAAACCGAGGTACCGGGCCTGGGTGACTGAAACGGCCACGGGCCGGGTCGTCGTCCGCCACGAGATCCGCTCACCCATCAAAATTGGTGCTGGGAGGATCCTGGATGAAGTGGCTGAGCGGATCGTCTCCCACCTGGAGACGCTGCAGAAGGGGGCGGGGAAACCCACCGGAGTGGACGCTGAGACAGGCGCGGTGGTCACCCATCTCCCGCCCGAGCAACATCCTTCAGGCCCAGGCAATATCCAACCAGCGCGTCCTGTGACGGACAGCAAGGCGACGGTCGACCAGCCTGCGAAGGCAGCGACTGCTCCTGGTGTGGAGAGCCCACCCCCACTGGGTCCGGGGCCCGACAAGATCGAGGCCATCCCCCAGCCCACCCACCGAGGGGTGTACTTCACTGGCTTCAAGGACGTCACGCCCCAGAGTCCTCTGGCTGACAAGGGCGGGACGGCCTCTGCAGTTCAGGCTCTCACTCCGGCCTGGGAGGGGCTGGACCGCCTTGCCCCGGTAGAAGGGCCGGTGGACAAGGTTTGGGTCAGCCCGGCACTAAGTCTGGCAGGACGGACCCTCCAGGTGGCCGACTGGGGTGAGCCCATGCTGAAACCTGAAGCTGATAGTCATGATCACAGGGTCGCCAGTTTCATTTCCTCACGGGCACCGGCTTGGCTCTACGGTGCACTGGCCTCGCACCCAGATCGGGGCTTTCGGATCCACCGGCAGGGAGGTGATGTTTGCCTGGAAGGCAGGGTGGTCCACCTCTATCAGCCGGACACATCGAAATTCTGGACGGGATTGGCTGGGGTTTACACCTTCGGCATATCCCAGAAAGCAGAGGGAACCCTCCAGCTCCGGATGTTGGACACCCGCACCGGCATCACCTTGGCTCTGGTCGAGCAGCATCTCATCAGCTTCCAAGTTGCCTCGGATGGCATCCACTACAAGGCCTTCAAGTGGCTGGCACAGGGCCTGATCGAATGGCTCCTGAAGGAAGGATGCCGCCCGGTACCGCCTACGCCCAACCCGACTGAAGGGTCGCTGAGTCCATTGCAGGGAACAGCCACACTGCCAAGCAGTGACCGAGGCCCAGTAAAGGAACCAGAATCCCCCAAACGATGACACTCGCAAACAGACGCACGAAGGCCC
>SESE01001201.1_pt1 | contig 10622 bp, 3 predicted proteins | sample 3171371 | NCBI WGS metagenome assembly SESE01 (sample SAMN06051881, study PRJNA518727) | freshwater metagenome | biome: subpolar coniferous forest; feature: holomictic lake; material: water; isolation source: holomictic Lake 442, 13 m depth | place: Canada: near Kenora, Ontario | collected...
GGGGTAATCTGACTGCAACACCCACTTCTGGTTCTCCAGTTTTGGGGAATTTGCGTCAGCTGCTGCACGCAAGAAGCGGCTTCGAAACGCGTTGTGCAGCGCGGCCAGTCAGCCCGTCTTCAGTGTGCCACCCCCTCCAATGGGCATATTGCTGTATTCACATGCGCGCAAGCCCGCGTAACACTTGGCACTGTGGATTCGGCAACGCTTCCATGGTCACGGCAAGTGTCCTGACCCATACCCTTGATGCACTGGAGATAGCATGCGTTTAAACATCACCCAACTGCCGCTCGTCGTCGGATTGTGTTCCCCGGCGCTGGCCCTGGCAGTGACCACCGCACTGGGAATGGGAGGTGCTGGCAACAGTCTTGTCGTCCAAGCCGACGGGAAACCTCTTGTGGCCGGCTATGCACTGTCGGGCACAAGCCTGAACCAGATCTACTCGGTTGCACTGCTGCGCTACAACAGCGACGGCAGCCTTGACAGCGGTTTCGGCACAGGTGGCGTGGTGACATCTTCAGGCGGTCCTGGAATCAGCGTCGCCATGCAGGCTGATGGAAAAATTCTACTGGCAAGCGCAAGCCGCTTGATACGCTACAACACAGACGGCAGCGCGGACACGAGCTTTGGTACCAGCGGCTCTGTTGCGGTCAATGCCGGGGCTGTCAATGGCGTTGTCGTTCAGGCCGACGGCAAGATCCTGTTGACGGCCGGTAGCGCCTTGTTGCGCTACAACACGGATGGCACGCCCGATCTAATCTTTGGCATCAACGGCGTTGCAAGTACCAGTAGTACAGCTTACGGTATCGCAGTCCAGCTGGACGGCAGGATTCTGGTAGCCGGCAATGTCGGCCTGCTGCGCTTTAATGGTGACGGCAGTTCCGACTTGAGCTTCGGCGTCTCGGGCAGAGTCGCCACCACCATAGGCGTCAACCCGGTCGACGGCAGCAGCATCGTGATCCAAAGCCATACGGTCGCCCTTGAAACCGGTGGCAGAATTTTGATCTCAGGCTATGTTCCCGCCGGTCGAGGAACTTACGACAGTGCTTTCGCGCTCTACAACAGCGACGGAAGTCTGGCTACCAGCTTCGGTACCGCTGGTGTGGTGACAAACCCCGGCTTGATTCCGATTCAAGCCTACCGCCTGGCGAACGATGTGACAGTTCAAGCCGACGGCAAGTTTCTGGCGGCCACGGGCATTGCCCCCTTCAGACTGGGCAGCCTGCCCGGCCCGGGCGGCCTGATGCGCTACAACGCCGATGGGACCGTGGATACCAGTTTTGGTACGGCCGGCGCAGCGGCAAACAATGCGTTTACCGGCCAGGCCATCAGCGTTCTGGCCGACGGAAGAGTGCTGGCAGCGGGGTCCATCGACAATGGCAGCAACACCGCCATTGCGCTCCTGCGTTACGGCAGCAACGGCATTCTGGACAGCAGCTTCGGTGCTGCCAGTGCAGCATCCTCGGTCCCTGGAATACCGGCCATTGGCAGCCCTGTTGCCGGCAATGCACAGGCCACAGTCAACTTCAGCCCGCCTGTCGATGTCGGCGGCAGTGCCATCACCAACTATCTGGTCACATCAAGTCCGGGCGGCAACGCGGCAATCGGAGCGACAAGTCCAATCACTGTCACCGGTCTGAGCAACGGAACCAGCTACACATTTTCTGTTGCCGCCGCCAACGCAGCAGGATTTGGCGCAGCCTCGCCGACCTCGGCGGCGGTGACGCCTCTTGGAAATTTGCTGGCACCGAACCTGAATCTTGCGACCGGCTGGAATCTGCTCGGCAACGGCCTGGAGGCACCCATTCCGGTTGCAACAACATTCAGCGATCCGACCAAAGTCTCCACTGTCTGGAAGTGGGTCACAGCGGGGTCAACCTTCGGCGTCACCTATCCCACATGGGCCTTTTACGCGCCAGCACAGAGTGACGGCGGGCGGGCTTTTGCTTCAGGTCAGGGCTACGAGTTCCTGAACACCATCAATGCGGGCGAAGGTTTCTGGGTCAATGCCATGACAAGTTTCACCACAGCCTTAACTCCAGCCGTAGCTCTGCAGTCGCACAGTTTCAGACCGGCAAGCACTGCGACTGTCGGCGGAACACACGCTTTGCCGCATGGCTGGAGTCTGATCTCGACGGGAGACAGCCCGACACCTGCGCAGCTTGACACGGCCATCGCATCCCAGTTGCCTACGCCGCCTGCACCCGGTCAGATCGCTGCACTTGCCACCAACCTCACCAGCTTGTGGTCCTGGGATACTGCCAAGCAGAAATGGTATTTTTGGGCGCCCAGCCTGGTCAATAGCAACGGCCTGACAAGCTATATCAACAGCAACGGATTTCTTGACTTCGCCACCATTCCGGCGGCACCAGTGGGCACCATTTCGCCGACAACGGGAATCTGGGTAAACCTGCCGTAGGCCTTGTCAAGGAGTGTTCAATTGGCAACAATATTTGCTCTACCTCCCGGCGTTGGGCTAATCACCGGTGGGGCGGGAAATGATACTTTCATTGGTGGTCAAGGCGTCACCATCGATGGTGGTGCCGGAATTGACACCGTAATCTATTCGGCCAACCACGCCAGCTACCTGGTCACGCCCACCGCAACCGGCTATAGCACAGCTGGCCTTGGTCACACGGACACGCTTATCAGCATTGAACGCCTGCACTTCTCCGATACAAACCTTGCGCTTGACATGAACGCGAGTCAGTCCGGAGGCGAAGCTGCACTGCTCATCGGTGCCGTCTTGGGAAATTCGTCATTGCAAAACAGGTCGCTGGTAGGGCAATTGTTGCAATTTTTTGATGCCGGCAAGACCCTGCACGATGCCGCAACGGTTCTGGTTAACGCCGGCATCATGGATCAGCTCGCTGGCGGATCAAGCACAAGCGCGTACGTCAACCTGATCTACCACGCGGTCACGGGACTGACTGCAACGCCAGACATGAACTCGCAACTTGCAGCCTATATCGACACCGGCGTTCTCACCAGGATCGATTTCTTGACTGTTGCCGCCGAACTTCCAATCAACCAGAGCAACGTCGACTTGGTCGGCCTGCAAAGAACCGGGCTTGAGTCCTTGCCGTAGGCATTGCGGCTGGCATTCTGTGCCGTAAATCTGGTCAAACCTGCCTGCCGCAGATTGCTTTCGCAAGTCCGAGTCTCAGGCGTGTGTGAGCCGATGGCGCCGCAGTGGATGGCTCCGCGAATGTCCCCCGGCCCAATGGCCTCCTCCTTTATTTCGCTGCGTCACCCACAGCAGCCCCCTCGGGCGGCAGCATCGTTGGTTTGCATATTTTGAATACCAACCCGGCTTGCAAGATCTGGCTGATGGGGCACTCAGCGCAGCGGCATAAAGGGGGAGTCCGCAGGACGGAGGACAGCCGCGGAGCTGAGTGCCCCGTCAGCCTGATCCTCCCGGTATGCTGAACGGGGGTGACGCATCGTCCATGCTCTTCGACATCGCACAACAGCGGCAATTGCATCAACCCCTTGACAACCTACCATCCCAAATACGGGAGTGTGTAGTCGCCAGCAAAAAAAAGAGGCGGCACATGAATCGTGCCGCCTCAAGGGGGGTATTACTTTCTTTGATAGATTGCTGCCAACCCTGCGAAGACCACCGCTAGGGCGGTCTTCTGGGGGTTAGGCAGTATTCCCTCGCATCGTTTCCTTTTCCTACTGGATAACGATCGGACCTATGGCAGAGGCGCCGCTTACTGTGGCCCGACCACCCAGTGGTGAAGTGACTGTGACCGTGGTTGGCGGCAGCAGGGTTCCCTGCAGGTTGTCAATCACAGCCGGCGCCACATTGGTCCAGCACACGGTGGGTCCGCAGATGGAAGCACCTGGCAATGTCCCGACTGGATCCGCCGGTTGCGCCAGCAGTGTCATGGTGAGCGGCAAGGCGCTGCTCCCCGGAACATTGGCGGCCAGAGTGTTGTTGAAGAACGTGGCCGTCATGGTTCCACCCACCTGCGCCGGTGTTGCCGAGGAAGTGACGCTGACAGTCAGTTTGCCGCGCTGTGCCGTGACACCACCGACGTTTCCGATGGCTTGATAGAGCACCTGGCCACCGGCAATTCCGCATCCCGGACAGATGAAGGTCACGGTGTCAGGCGGTGTTGCCGCTAGTGAGACCGAAGCCTGCGTTGCACCACCGGTCGTCGTCAGTCCGGTTGTGATGTCCTTCACGGTTGCCTGGAACGTGAGCGACGTCTTGGTAGGCACAGTCGGAGCGATGAAGGTCGCTCTGGCAGTTCTGTCTGCGGTTCCGGTACCGGTTATCGTGATCGCGCTGATGGTCACGGCCGGGCCGCCGGTCTGCTTGAAGCTGAAGCTCACATTGCCGGTTGCCGGATTGGTGTTTCCGATGGCGGTCAAGGTAACCAACTGGCCGGCGCTTGGCCCTGCTGGCGTTGCGCTAAAGCTCTTCAGCGTTGGTGCTTTGGCAGTATTGGAGGCCACCACAACCGACGCGGTAGCGGTCGTATTGGGCAATACGCCATTGGCAACAGTCACAGTGAAAGCCAGCGTGCCGACAGCGGTCGGGGTAAAGGTTCCGGTAACGGTTGTGTTGGCATTGGTAGCTGCCAGGCAAACGTTAGGAGCCGCCGCCGTGCCGCACGACATGATCACACCTGCCGGTGCCGTCCAGGCGTAGGACATGGCCGTTCCCTGCGGATTGGTAGCCGAGACCACCAGCGTAACCCGGGTCAAAGAGCCAACCAGCGTGCTGGCAGGTGTAGCGGTGACCGAGTTGATAACGGCTGGCTGAGGCGCGGCCGGGCCGACAACCACGGGGGCGCCACCCACCTTCAGTGCGGTCGGGCACAGAGTGGATGCAAACACCGGGTCCTGCATGGGCAGCGCCCAGGGCGGCGGAATCAACTGGCCAACCACGGTCGTGCCCGAGCCAGGACCGTTGACCGGGCCGGAGCCACAGTACAGAAACGGCAGATCCTGAAAGTTGTTTGGCACCAGGGGCGCACCCAAGCTCAGATTCTCCGGGAAGATGAACTCGAAGTTGGGCAAGGTGTACTGGCCGGCGATCAGACCGTTGCTATTGGGGGTGACGCTTGCCTGCGCAGCAGCACCGACAACGGGCGAGTTAAGCGGATCCATATGGCAGATCGAGGTGATCGCCAGCGTGGTTGCCGCATGTACGCCAGGCGGCTGGCAGGCCGTGCGGCTGACCGCGCGGTAGTTGCGTTGCGGCGCGCCGAAGGCCCCTACATTGTTGACCGGCGTGCGGAATCTGCCCAGCGGGGAGCAGCACGGGTCCTGCGTCCCGATATGAAACTCGGAGCTTGCGCCAGTTACTGGATCCTGATGAATTGCAAAGAAGTCAACCAGTTCGGTCGGGTCGCTTGCAAAGCCGATCCACATCAGCCTTGTTGTCGCCTCTGCGGCCAAGCCACCCACTGTCGCCCCACCCGCTCCCACCAACACGCCTTCCATGAAGATATAGGAAGGCTGGGTGTGCGGCAGCGTATAGATGCCCAGGTTGGCGCCAATGGTATGGGCCGATATGTACTGTGCGCCGCTGGCATCCGCTTTCAGCGTACCAGAGAAGGTGATGGTGTCGCCAGGGACCAGCGGAGCCGCCACGGTTGGGTCGGTTGCGCTGGGGTTGGCGGCATGCGCGCCAGGAGCATCCATGACCCAGGTAGTGCAATAACCTGCTGTCTGCGCGCCAAACGGCACGATGCCGGTCAAGGGGTCAAACGATTTGCAATTTGGGACAACTGGACGGTTGTACATCGGGCAAAGCGGATCGGTTCCGGCCGTGATGGTCGCACCGGTGATCGGATCGACGATGGCGTTGACCGGGTTGGCACGTGGGATGCAGATCGGAAAACCGAGCGCTGAATGCATGGTCGGATTGTCGGTGTCGGCGGTGTAGCGCGGGTCATAACCGGGCTCGATCACGTCAGCACCAACGCTGTTGGGTCCGCCGTGAACAATACCAAAACGCCCGACAGGGTCGTTCATGCGCACCCTTGCAACACCGGGTGCGGGGGCCGGGCAGGCGGCACCCAACGCGGTTACAACAGTGCCACCCACCTGGATTTCACCGGTGGCGTAGTCGATACAGCTGATGATGCCGCTGCCGGAATTCAGGGACTGCTGGGAGATAAAGATGAGTCCGGCAATGTACTGACCATTGATGATGTTGCCAACCACATGAATCTCGTGCGAGGGCAAGGACGCATTCGCCGGGCGGAAGGTGACACCCGTGGGCAAGTGGTTGAGCAGACCGGCGGCGGCGTCAACCGGCGCACCAAGCATGCCCGGAGCAAGCGGATCGGCCAGGGCCAGACCACTCTTGCCAACCGGCGTGATGTCCTGCGGTGCCAGTGTGAACAGGTCGGCCCAGGTCGTTGCGAAGGCCGGCATCTGCAGGACGGTGTTGCAGGGCACCGTAATCTTTTGCCCGTTCAATGTGACCGTGCCGCCCATCAGGCGCGGATCCGTCACCGTCGGACACATCGAACCCACAGCCGCAACCGTGGCATCCTGAATGAAGCCAGTTATATCGAACTGTGGCGGAACGGGCGAAGGTGCAAACAGGGCGGTCGGTCCGGGCACACCGATGCCGTTGTTAATTCTGGCCGCCTGCACCGGAGCGGCACTTATAAATGACAACATGGCAAGCAGCAGGAATAACCAGCGCTGCACCTGCCCTCCATATCGACCGCCTATTACTGTTGCATATTTCATGATTGACTCCTGAGAAGATTGACGCAATACCCTCCCCGCCGCATCGCTGCGAACAGGGTCCCTTACATGAGCACGCGGACCACAAACGGTCCACATCGAACAGCGCTGTATTCGCTCTTCGATAAGGGTAGGTATGCAATATCTGTTCCAGATCGTCGGAGTGTTGAATCAATATCTGGTAAAGAAGGAAACAGCACGCTTCTCCGTGCTAGCGGGCTTGTGGAGATGAGTGAATCTGCGACAGCAGGACCGGGCGCTCGGGGACCACTGTGGGTGAGATTGCGGCAAATCCCCAATGGCTTGACCCACGATTGGGGGAGGCAGTTGAGCAGCGCCAGGAGCCTGGCTGCCATAGCGGCGGGCGGAGCAGCATGGGCGCAAAACACAGCAGCCCCGGCATCCATGATGCCGGGGCTGCTGACTCCGAAAGATGCCATCAGGATAGTGGGCCTGATGGCGTCGACTGGCTGCTTCAAATGACCGTAAAACTGTGCCGGTTAGCATCTTCCGACAATCCGTGTGCAGTCGCTGCCAGCGTTAAAGTCAGATGATCGGCACTGGCCGTGGTTGCGTCCCACCAGGTCAGCGCACCGCCTGCAAAGGCCCACTTCCCGGCGCCATTCACCAGCGCTGCCGAACCCACCTGCGTCGTGAGGCTGGGATTCTTTGCGCCAATCGTGTCGATCGAATCACCAATCTCAAGATTGCTGATGGTCGAACCACCGGCGTTGGTCAGACCCACCGTGAATTTCTCGGACAGACCCGAGGCCGCGGTGATATTTTGCAAGCCAGTGCCTTCCATGAACACAGCCGTTTCGCCGGAAGTTCCCATGTTGACGATATAGGATCCGTGACTGGCTCCGCCCAGCGTAAAGGCCTGAATGGCGGCGGTGTTACCGCCAAATGCGTGCAGGACACCCAGGTTGACGTTGACATCAACACCATCGATCGTAATGGTGTCGTTCGCGGCGAGCAGGGACGGCCCGGTGAGCAGATTGCCGAACTCGTTGGCATTGACCTTGAGGATCCCGCTGGCGTCAGTCACTGCCAGGGTGGTGGCATTTTCGACCGACACGAGATTCGCATTGCCTGTGTTGAGCGCAGTTGCAAGAGTGCTTGATGCGTCCGTGATGCTGTAGAGCGCCGTTGGCGCCTCGTTGTGAATGATTGTGGCCTGTGCCACCGTCGCGGTGTCGCTCACCGTAACCAGGTTGGCCCCCGTCACCAGCACCGCTGCAGCGCTTGCCAGATGCGCCGCGGTATCGAGCAGGTCATAGCTCATGATGGCGCCCACTCCCAGTTCGGCATGCAGGGTACTCGCCTGAGCCGCCAGCAGCGGATCGAGCGCAGTTACCGTGCCGGCACCATGGATGATTGTGGGTGCCGCCGCAACCAAGCCCGCAGCGAAGTCGAACAGATCGTAGCCAAACGGGAAGACCGCATGATCTACCACCAGCAGGGTGTTGGCCTCGGCCGCCGACAAGCCAGGGGTATCGGTGACGGTGACGAGCAAAGCACCGGTGACCGTTCCCGGATTGAGCGGATTGAGCAGATTGATGCCAGTGTCGGCCAGGTTGTATCCGACGGCGAAGCTGGTGTTGGCGTTAAGGAAGATGAGGTTATCGACATCGCTGACCACAAGGGTTGGCGAGTCAGTCACGATGACCTGCGTCGCGCCAATAATGATACTCAGGTCCACCGTGCTGAGGAAGTCCGCTGCGGTATCTGCGAGTGCATAGGTGGCGGTCTGGGCATGCAGGCCGGTGTAAGCCAGGATATCTGCAGCTTGCGCCACAGTGGCAGTTCCTGACACGGCCATGCTGGTAGCCAGAGCGAGTGCCGGATCGGCAAGGTTGATAGCCGCAAGCAGATGCGCAGACGTATCGAGCAGCGCGTAGTTGGCCAGGGCCGAGCTCGCGTTGAAGGCGTGGATGGTGTCGGCCTGCGCGACTGTGGCAGTGCCCGACAGCGTGAAGGTCGTAGCGTTAGCCAGCGCAGCATCATGTGCGGTCATCGCCGCCAGTACGTTGGTGACACTGTCTGACACGGCGTACGATGCCTGCGCTGAAATGCTGTTGAAGCCATGGATCTTGTCTGCTTGCGCGACAGTGACAGCATCCAGCACGGTGAAGGAAATGGCACTTGCAAGCGCCACATCCAGAGCGTTGATGGCGGCAACCAGATGAGCGGCAGTGTCAGCAACTCCGAGTGTCGTCAGCACGCCAACGTTGGCGATGGCGTGGATGGCATCCGCCTGCAGCACGGTCACGGGTGTCGTGGCATTGATGAGGAAGGCGTGATGACCAACATTCACCGTTGTTGCAGCCAGGTTCGCGGCGCTGTCGGACAAGGCATAGGTGGCGTTGGCATTGCCCGCCAGCAAAGTCAGTGCCTGCGCCACCGTGATCGCATCGGTCGCTGCAATGCTGCTTGCCCCGGTAAGGATCACGGAAGGTGCAGCGAGCAGGTGCGCCGAAGTGTCGCTCAGGCTGTAGCTCAGCGTGCCAGTATTGGTAAAGGCAACGATGGTGGTCGCCTGCGCCACGCTGGCAGCCGTTGTTGCAAGCATATTGATTGCACCGTTGGCCACAGCCGCCGGTGCAGCAGCGAGATTGGCCGCGGTATCGGACAGGTTGTAGTTCGTGTGGATGTTCAGTGCGCGCAAAGACGAAGCGTTTGCAACCGAGATCGCGTTGGTCACTGACACAAGTGTCGCCCCGCTTACCGTCGTTGATATGGCCGCCAGCAGATTGACCGACGTATCGGTCAGGCTGTAGGTCATGTGTGCAGTGGCACCAAGTTCAGCCAGCAGCGGAGTGGCTGTCGCGACCGCGATGGCGTCAATCACAGACACGTTGCTGGCCGATTGCACCAGCACCACTGGCGCAGCCAGCAACGCGGCGCTGCTGTCGAGCAAGGTGTAGATGATGCCGGCGTGATAGGTCAGAACCAGGGTGTTGGCGTTGGCCACGGACAGGATAGGCGTGTCGGTGACAGAAACACCCAGATTTGCGTTGGTAACCGTCAGACTGAATGCCGCCAGTATGTGCGCCGCCGTGTCAGCAATGCCATAGCTCTGCGTGCCGCTATTGGCAAAGGCATTGAACGCAATGGCCTGCGCAATTGTGGCTGGGTTGCTCACAATAATGTCGGTCGCACCATTTCCTGTCGCAACGGGTGCAGCTGCCATGGCCGATGCCGTGTCCGAAATGTTGTAGACATGCGCACCACTGTTGGTGAATGCATGGATGATCGTCGCCTGTGCAACCGTTGCGTTGGTGTTCGCCGTAACAATGACTGCAGCATTGACCACCGCGGCGGCCGCCGGTGCGGTTGCGGCGGCCAGTGCGGCAGCCGTGTCGGTCACGTTGTAAGTTTTCACGCCAGTGTTCGTCAAGGCATGGATTGCAGTTGCCTGCAGCACCGTCGCACCATCGGTCGCCGTGATGTCCACAGCGGCATGGCCCACCGCCACGGTCGTCGTAGCCAGATTCACGGACGTGTCCGACAGGCTATTGAATACCGAATGCGTATTCGTTGACAACAAGGTTGCTGCGTTGCTTACCGAGATGGCATCCGTCACAGTGACCCGGGCCGCGCTGGTCACCAATGCAGTGCTGGCGGCCAGCAAGTTCGCTGCCGTGTCCAGCAGCCAGATCACTGCGGCAGGCTGCGCGGCCCGCAGCACCAGCGCTTGCGCTACCGTGATGCCGTCATCCGTGCCGTTGATCGTCACCGTCACTACCTGAGCCGTTCCGTCCACTGAAGTTACGGTGAACGTGTCAATCAATGTTTGGCCGGTATTGAGCGCATCCACGGTAGGATTGGCATTGTTCAGCGTGTAGCTCCAGACACCGCCGGCTGTCATCGTGAAGCTGCCGAAGCCCCCCGTGCTGGTG
>SESE01001202.1_pt1 | contig 10621 bp, 7 predicted proteins | sample 3171371 | NCBI WGS metagenome assembly SESE01 (sample SAMN06051881, study PRJNA518727) | freshwater metagenome | biome: subpolar coniferous forest; feature: holomictic lake; material: water; isolation source: holomictic Lake 442, 13 m depth | place: Canada: near Kenora, Ontario | collected...
GCTTAATGCCTTGATTAGACAGAAACCTCGCCACTGACATGCCCGTCGAACCAAGGCCCACCACCAGGACTCGCGATGACCCGTCAAGCCCAAGCCTGGAAAGTGATCGCACTGTTGAGATTTCGTCATTCATCGCCGGTAACTTGACTTTCGGATCATCTTAGCTTCAAGGTGGCAAGGCCGGACAACACCAAAACGACGGTGATAATCCAAAACCGGACAATAACCCTAGGCTCGGGCCAACCTTTCAATTCAAAGTGATGATGGATCGGTGCCATGCGGAAAATGCGCCGGCCGGTCATTTTGAAGGACAGCACTTGGAGTATGACAGAGAGGGTCTCCATCACAAAGACCCCCCCCATGATCATCAGCACAATTTCCTGCCTCACTAACACGGCCAGCACACCTAGTCCGCCCCCCAAGGCCAATGCGCCGACATCCCCCATGAAAACTTGGGCGGGGTAAGTGTTAAACCATAAGAAACCCAAGCCTGCCCCGACCAAAGCACCGCAAAACACCACCAACTCACCTGATTTAGGCAGGAAAGGGATGCCCAAATATTCGGAAAAATGGCTATTGCCGGAAGCATAGGCGAAGATTCCCAACGCCCCGCCGACTAGCACAGTGGGCATGATCGCCAATCCATCCAAGCCATCGGTCAAGTTGACTGCATTGCTAGTCCCAACGATGACAAAATAGGCCATCAACACATAAAACCAGCCCATGTTAAAATTCACGTTCTTGAAAAATGGCACTATAAATGTTGTTTCCGCTGGCAGGCTTGCCGTGTAATAAAGGTAAAGAGCCACCGATAAACCAAAAATGGATTGCCACAAATATTTATGCCTTGCGGCCAAACCCTTGCTGTTGCGCAATACCAGTTTTTTATAATCATCAATAAAACCTATCCCGCCAAAAGCAAGCGTCAGCAACAAGGTCACCCAGACGTAACGGTTGCTCAGGTCTGCCCACAACAAGGTGCTAATGGCGATCGACACCAGAATCAAGGCACCTCCCATGGTCGGCGTCCCCGCCTTGGAGAAGTGGGATTGGGGTCCATCCTGGCGGATGCTCTGACCAATCTTATAGCGGCTCAGGCGACGAATCATAACTGGCCCCACCATCAATGAAATCACCAGAGCCGTCAACACGCCGAGAATGGCGCGGAAGGTAAGATAGTGAAATACGCGGAAAACATCGATATAGCTTTCCAACAGTAACGCAAGCTTCAGCAACATGTTTCTGTACTTGTCCGAAGTGCTTCAATGACACGTTCCATATGCTGGCTGCGTGATCCTTTTACCAACAAAGCCACGTCTTGGCTCAAATCTGCTTGTATTTTCTCGATTAGTTCATCTTGGCGTGGGAAATACTTGGCACCCTGGCCAAAAGCCTCCACGGCTTTGTTTGCCAATGGGCCAGTGGCATACAAGCGAATCACCCCCAACGATTGTGCCAGCCTACCCAACTCGGCATGAAGCTCGGAACTGGCCTCCCCCAGCTCTCCAAAAGCACCCAAGGCAACCCACGGCTGGCCCGGCATTTCCATCAAGACCTCCAGAGCGGCTCTGAAGGACGAGGGATTGGCATTATAGGTGTCATTGATCAACAAGGCTCCGTTGGCGGCCCGGTCGGGCTGAATTCGCCCAGGCACTGGAGCCAAACCAGACAGTCCCCGTTTGATTTGCTCGAAATCCACACCCAAGGCCAAACTGGTTGCCGCTGCCGCCAATGCATTGGCGACGTTGTGGCGGCCGGCCAGTTGCAGGGTGATTTCGTGCCTTGCGCCTAAGTGTTCACAGCTAAAGCGCGTCTTAAAACTTTCGCCCCCCCAACTCACGCTTATCGAATCCACCAAACCCCTCACATCCGCATCGCTGCCGAAACCGAAGCTGACCGTCCGCCGAACCCCGGCCATTTCCCGCCATAACCCGCAAAACCGATCATCGGCGTTAAGAATGGCGATGCCCTCCGGCCCTAAGGCAGTGATGATTTCGCCCTTGCCCCGTGCGATTCCTTCCCGGCTGCCAAAACCCTCCAAGTGGGCTTCGCCGACGTTGGTGATGAGGGCAACATCGGGGCGGGCCAACCCTGCCACATAGGCGATTTCCCCGAGATGGTTCGCCCCCATTTCGATTACCGCATAACGATGTTCCGAAGCAAGGCCCATAAGAGTGAGGGGAACCCCCAGATCGTTATTGAGATTGCCGTGCGTGCCCAATACCTTTGCATTGACCGAAAGAATGGCAGCGAGCATTTCCTTGACCGTGGTTTTGCCGTTACTCCCGGTCAAACCCACCACAGTGGCCGGGGATTTTGTACGCCAGGCTGCGCCCAGCTTGCCGAGTGCGCTTCGCGCCTCAGCCACCACCACTTGCGGCAAGGGGCATTCGACAATACGTTCCACTAAAACCGCGCAAGCTCCAAGGCTTGCGGCTTGGCCGACGAAATCGTGACCGTCGAAACGCTGACCGCTAACGGCGATGAATAGATCGCCGGGCTTCAATGTCCGTGTGTCGATGCTTACCGAGGAGAATTCAGCATCCTCGCCATGCAATTCACCCGTGGCAATCAGGCCAAGTTCACTCAGGCGCATGATGTCTTCCGTCCTTCCCCCAAGCCAAGCAATTGACCGACGACTTCCCGGTCACTGAAAGGGTGTTTCACCCCCCCGATTTCCTGAGTTTCCTCATGTCCTTTGCCGGCCACCAGCAGGACATCGTCCGGGCCTAGCCGCTCCAACGCGTGGGCGATGGCCAAACGCCGGTCGCGCTTAACGATGATGTCGTTCTGTTTGCAGCCGCAGATAATTTCATTAATGATCGCTTCGCCATCCTCGGAGCGCGGATTGTCGTCAGTCAGCACCACATGATCCGCAAGCCGTTCGGCGATTGACCCCATTTGAGGGCGCTTGCCGCAGTCCCGGTCGCCGCCACAGCCAAACACTACCCACAACGAACCCCGGCAATGATGCCTAAGGCTGGCTAGGGCTTTTTCCAGCGCAGCGGGGGTATGCGCATAATCGACGACAGCAGTCGCCCCCATTGCCGCGCAAAACCTTTCCATGCGCCCAGGGACCGCGCGAACGTTCTTCATCCGCTGCGCCACCTCCTGTAGGTTGAAACCCTTAGCCAGCAACACCGCGACAACGCCCATTAGGTTTTCCACATTGAATTCCCCGAATAACGGCACGGCGAGGCTGATTTTCCCTCCCTCAAAAAAAACATCAAATGAGATTCCGTCTTGGCCGTGCTTGATCGCCGCAGCTTGGACAATTTCGACTCCCGGGCTTGACTTATGTCTTTCACCTAATGTATAGCCAATTTTCCTAACGGCATCTGAGGATGCCCGAGCCATGACTGCATTGGCACTGTCGTCGTCTAGGTTGAATGCAATGAATTTCAGGCCAGGCCAGGCGACTAAGCGCAACTTGGCTTCAAGGTAAGCCTCCATGGTCAAGTGGTAATCCAAGTGATCCCGGCTCAGATTGGTGAATAAGCAGCCTTCGAAGCGGATTCCGTTGAGGCGCCCTTGCTCCAAGCCATGGGACGAAGCTTCCATCGCCACATTGGCAAATGACTTCGCACGCAGCTTGGCTAACAAGCAGTGAACCTCGATGGCATCCGGTGTCGTATGCGCTGTGGGCTGCAAGGCACCCGGCACTCCCCAACCCAAGGTGCCAATGACTGCTGCCGGTTTGCCTTCCCCTAGGGCGGTGGCGAGAAAATGACTGCACGAGGTTTTCCCATTCGTGCCAGTGATGCCAACCACGTCCATGTGCGCAGAAGGCTCGCCGAAAAAGCGGTCTGCGATGTAACCCAACTGCTGGCCCAACTTTTCCACCGGAACACAGGGAATTCCCAATCCGGGAGCGGCATAGTCCGCCCCGCCACCTGCCGGATCGTAGAGGATCGCACTGGCCCCCGAAGCGGCGGCGGCGGCGGCGTATTTCATGCCATGGGATTGGCTGCCCGCCAAAGCGAAAAACAAGTCCCCTGGGCGCACCGCCCTACTGTCAAGGCAAAGCCCCCGCACGTCAAGCAAGACATCAACGGGGTTATCCGTCCGTCCGGCCAGAAGCCTGGACAATGGAAGGAAGGTTCCCGTCACTGACATCATATGGTGCCGTCCTTTGCGACAATCACTGGAGCCTGGTTTTCCTCATCAGGCGGGATGTTCAGCATCCTCAATGCACCCTCCATCACACTGGAGAACACGGGGGCGGAGACTGCCCCACCGTAATATGCCCCGGAAGAAGGCTCGTCAATCATTACGATCATAACCAATTTAGGATCGCTGGCGGGCGCCATTCCTGCGAACAAAGCCAGATAGCTGTTGTCGGTATAGCCGCCGTGAACACCGATCTTCTTCACCGTGCCGGTTTTCCCGGCAACACGGAAGCCGGCAACGCTGGCCTTAACCGCAGTGCCTTCGCGTGAAACCACATTTTCGAGCATGGAGCGTACGCCAGTGGCAGTCTTGGCGGACATGATCCGATGGGACTCAACCGGCTTGTCATGTTTAAGCAAGCCAACCATGGGTATTACGCCATCATTGGCAATGGCAAGGTAAGCCCGCCCCAATCCCAGCAAAGAAGTGGACAGGCCATAGCCGAATGACATGGTCGCCTTTTGGAACGGCCCCCATTGATGGTGGTCGGCGGACAGGCGTCCGCTGCTTTCGCCGGGAAAGCCGGTCTCCAGCGGCTGGCCGAAGCCGAGGTTGTTGTAAAACGCCCAGAACTTGCTTGACGGCAGGTTGAGCGCGATTTTTGACACGCCGACATTGCTTGATTTCTGCAGGATATGGGCGACATCCAGCATCCCGTAGTTATGCACATCTTTGACGACGTTTGGCCCAATGTGCAAAGGCGAGGTGTCGAAGACGGTGCTCTGCTTGACCGTGCCTAATTCCATCGCGCAGGCGACGACAAAGGGCTTGATCGTCGACCCAGGCTCGAACACATCGGTCATGGCCCGGTTGCGAGAGACATTGCCGCTGATTTTCATCCGGCTGTTGGGGTTGAATGAGGGTTGGTTCACCATTGCCAGCACTTCGCCATTCTCGGCATCCAGCAAAACCAGCGATCCCGAACGGGCTTTATTTTGAATCACGGCCTTTTTCAACTCACGATAGGCCAAATACTGTAGGCGCTGGTCGATGCTCAGCGCGAGATCTTTGCCGGGTACAGGCAGGCGCACACTTTCCAAATCTTCGATCACACGGCCCTTGCCGTCGCGCATAATCCATTTTTTGCCCGGAACACCCTTCAACCAGTCGTTGTAGGCCAGTTCCATGCCTTCCTGCCCGTCATCTTGAAGATTGTTAAAACCAATCAGGTGCGCGGTGACCTCCCCGGCGGGGTAATAGCGTCGGAATTCGCGATCCGCATAAACACCCGGCATGCCCAAGGCGATTGCCTGCTCGGCCAGTTCGGGGCTAATCCTTCTCTTTAGATAAACGAAACCACGGCTTGAGTCATCAATGCGTTCGTGAATTTCCTTCACCGACACGCCAAGCAGATCGCTTAGCGATTTAATGTCTTTCTCCGAAGACTCGAATTCCTTGGGATTGACCCAAACCGATTTGACCGGTGTGCTGATAGCCAGCAACTCACCGTTACGGTCAAGAAGCCGCCCCCGGTGGGCCGCGACCGAGACCAAGCCATCATGGCGTATGTGGCCCTCGTGCTGGAGAAATTGCTTATCCAGAACCTGCAAATTGACCGCCCGCGCCACGAGCACAACCATCCCCAGCATCAACGCACCCAACAGGACACCCCATCGTCTGGAGTAATCCGATTCATTTGTCATTCTGGGGCGTATAACTTTTATCATCGCCAGACTCTTTCTAAGGTTTGATGTAAATTATGGAATCCCTTTGCGGCATTCCCATTCCCAAGCGCCCGTGCGCCATCTTTTCGATTCGGCTGTGTTCGGCCCATGTATTTTGTTCCAATTGAAGCTGGCCCAATTCCATGTCGAAAGCTTCCAATTCCTGGCTGATGCGGTTTTTATCGTCATTCAACATCCGCCAGCGGTGTATCGTATACTCGACACTGAGGGCGGAGGCCACCAAAATAACTAGCAATACCATCACGATTCTCATGCCGCCACTCTTTCAGCCACCCGCAATACCGCACTGCGAGAGCGAACATTCGCCCGCATTTCCTCTTCAGAAGGCATTTTCGCCTTGCCTATGGACATCAGTGTCGGCCGATGCTCGCGCAGCAAGGGCAGCCGCGAAGGAGTGGGTTTCCCGCGTTCCTGATCGCGGATGAAATGCTTGACGATTCGATCCTCTAGGGAATGGAATGAAATAACCGCCAAACGCCCGCCGGGGGCCAATACATCCACCGCCTTCTTCAATCCTTCCTCCAATTCATCCAACTCACGGTTAATCGCGATGCGGATTGCCTGAAAACAGCGCGTCGCCGGGTGTTTGTGCTTTTCCCGGACGGGGACGACTTTCTCAATCAGCGTGGCCAGTTCCCGGGTGGTTTCAATGGGCCTTGCCTCCACAATGGCGCGTGCGATGCGTCGGGCAAAGCGTTCCTCGCCATAGGTTTTTAACACCCGGACCATTTCGTTTTCCCCGGTCACTGCAAGCCATTCGGCTGCCGTATTCCCTTGGCTGTTATCCATCCGCATATCCAAAGGCCCATCACGGAGGAAGCTGAAACCCCGTTCGGCTTCGTCCAATTGCGGGGAAGACACCCCCAAATCCATCAGCACACCGTCCACGCCACCGACTATTCCCAGGCGTTCGGCGTGTTGACGCAAACCAATGAAGCTCCCATGGACTAAGGCGAAGCGCGAATCCTCAAGAAGCGCCTTCGCCTCCGTTGCGTCAAGCGCGGCGGGATCTTTATCCATTGCCAATAAACGCCCGGATTTGCCCAAATGATGCAAAATCGTCAAGCTATGACCGCCGCGCCCAAAAGTGCAATCGACATAACAGCCGTCAGGGCGGACAGCAAGTGCTTCAAGCACCTCCTCCACCATGACAGGCATGTGTAGATTATTGATTTTGTCCATTAAAACGAGAGGGAACCCAATTCAGGGGATAGCTCGTCCAAGTTTTCTTCTTCCAACCACTCGTCACGGCTACGGTTCCATGTGTCCTCGTCCCATAGTTCAAATTTGTTTCCCTGCCCTACCAATACGACACGCTTCCCCAGGCCGGCGAATTGCCGCAATGGCTCTGAGACTAGGACGCGGCCCTGTGCATCCATTTCGGATTCGGTGGCATGCCCGATCAACAAACGCTGCAAGCGCTTGGCCCTCTTATCCAAACTGGAAAGCTTGCTGAGCTTGCGTTCAATTTCCTCCCACTCGGGCAAGGGATAGAGCAAAAGGCATTTGTCCGGGCTGACAGTCAACACCAATTGCTGGTCGCAACATTCCCGCAACTCTGCCCGATAGCGGGTTGGCACGGCCAAGCGGCCTTTTTCGTCAATGTTGATTGGATTGAAGCCTCGAAACAACTTAGTTACCCTTCCCCATTTATTACCATTTTTTCCCACAACGCTCCACAGGAAGCAATATAGGAACCTACCCCATTGAAGTCAAGCGTGATTTTTCACACTTCTGCATTTTTGTCACGATGCAGATTTATTTAATTGTTTTTTCAATAACATGGAATAGACCGATCAAACGCTGCCAGCCTAATTAGGCTACTGGGAAAAAAGATTTTGGCTGGTTTTGGATAACCGAAAATGGAAGGCCGGGTTCAAAGCCATGTATTAGGCCAAATAGGGAGTGGCAAAGCTTGCTTTGACTGGGCAAGGCGGGCAAACTGGAGTGGCAAAGCAAGCTTTGCCGCTCCGGCATCACTTTAATCACGACTTGAACCTCCACTATGCTTCATCTCTTTCAATCCAACCGGCTGGAAACGCTGCTTGAACTGCTGGCAGCCATCGTCGCGTGCCCTCAAGGCAATGCCCTCGCCAAGGAAACCATCGTCGTCCAAAGCAAAGGCATGGGGCGCTGGATAACCCTGAAGCTCGCTGCAAAGCATGGCATTTGCGCCAACATTCAATTCCCCCTCCCCGCCTCCCACCTGTGGGAACTGCTGCGAACCGCGCTCGGCGAATTGCCCCTGCGCTCAGCCTTCTCCCCCGAAGCCATCGCCTTTCGACTGATGGATTGGTTGTCCAAACCGCATAACTTAGAGCGTGTGCCCACGCTTGCAAACTACCTGTCGGGGGGGGGGGACATTCGCCGCTACGAATTGGCGGTGCGCATCGCCGACCTGTTCGATCAATACTTGGTTTACCGCCCGGATTGGATAGCCGCATGGGAACGGGGTGAGCTGCCAGGGTTGGGTGCGGACGAGCATTGGCAGGCCCTGCTGTGGCGCGAACTGGCAGCGACGGTCAAAGAACCGCATCGCACCCGCCTGATTGAACGCCTGTTGCAAGCGATTGAAAGCGGCGAAGTCGAAGGTCGCCTGCCGGAACGTGTGCTGCTATTCGGCATTTCCTCGCTACCCCCGGTTTTTTTAAACGTAGTCCAAGCCTTGTCGAAACATTGCTATGTGGCCTTGTTTGCACTCAACCCCTGTCGCCAGCCATGGGGCGAAATTCATGATAGCCTCGAAATCGCCAAGTTGGCCGGCGGGAACGATCCCTCGGATTTATACTTGGAAGAGGGCAATCCCTTGCTGGCATCATTGGGCAAGCAAGGCCGCGAATTTTTTGACAGCCTGTTGCACGAGTCCCCCGATATTGTCGAACTGTTTGAGGGGCAAGACCCGGGGGACAGCCTATTGCATGTGCTTCAAGCTGACATCCTCAACCTAGTTGACAGGAGTCCCCTGCGCTTTTCCGAGGTTGTGGAAAACGGGGGACAGCATCCTCGCCAATTAATCGCCCGTGACGACCGATCCCTGCAAATTCACGCTTGCCACAGCCCGATGCGGGAGGTGGAAGTGTTGCGTGACCAGTTATTGGCGATGCTGGACGGCGACCCCGCACTCAATCCTGCCGACATTGCCGTGTTGACTCCCGACATCGCCCTTTATTCGCCTTACATTGATGCGGTGTTCGGCGCCGCCGAGAGCGCGACACGCATCCCTTTCGGGATTGCCGATCGCGCCGAAACGGGCGAACAGGCGTTCCACGAAACATTTCTTCGCCTGCTCGATCTCCCCTCCTCGCGCTTTGATGCCGAGTGGGTCATGGATTTCCTCGAACAGCCGTTCCTGCGCAACCGTTTTGGACTTTGCGAAGACGACCTTCCGGTCATCCACCGGACCGTGCGGGAAACGGGCATTCGCTGGGGAAGGGATGCAGACCATCGCGCATCCTTGGGGCTACCCGCAGAATCCCGCCACACTTGGCGGGAAGGGCTGCAACGAATGTTGCTGGGTTATGCCCTGCCGCAGGCTGTCGCGGAGGACGGCATCCCCCTCTTCGACGAGACACTGCCGTTTGACGACTTGGAAGGCGGCCTGGCCCAAGTTATCGGGCGATTCGCCGAGTTCGTCGAAGTGCTGATGCAATACAGCGCGGGGCTAAAACCATCCCGGCCTTTGGTCGATTGGATTGACCAGCTTGCCAACCTGCTCGAAAACCTGTTTTCACCTTCCACGGAAGAAGAGGAAAATAGCCGCCAGCGTTTGCGCGATGCCTTTGAACTATTGGGCGAACTGGCTGAACTGTCCGCCTTCGGCTCTCCCGTCGATCTGATGGTGGTGAAACGCTGGCTGACCAACCAGTTGAACACAGAATCCGGCGGCGGTTTCCTGACCGGAGGTGTCACCTTTTGCGCCATGATGCCTATGCGCAGCCTGCCGTTCAAGGTCATTTGCCTGCTTGGGCTAAACGACGACGCTTTCCCGCGCCGTCAACACCCCAAAGGCTTCGACCTCATCGCCCGCCACCCCCGCAGGGGAGACCGGTCCAGGCGATTGGATGACCGTTATCTTTTTTTGGAGACTCTCCTGTCTGCCCGGGACATCCTCTACATAAGCCATGTGGGCCGCAACATTCGCGATAACGGGGTGTTACCCCCATCGGTATTGGTCGCAGATATTCTGGATGTGGTCCAGTCTGGCTTCGCCATGCAAGACGGCGGCGATTGCCTTGACCACATCCTCACCACCCATTCGCTGCAAGGTTTCAACCCGGCCTATTTCAAAGACGACCCAAAATTGCCGGGTTTCTCCGCTCACTGGTTGATGGCGGCCAATAGCTTAGGAAAACAGAGCGAAAACACCGTGGGCTTCTTCGCAAAGCCCCTGCCTGAGCCGGAAGAAAATCCGCTTGTTGTGGATCTTGACGGATTGGCCTTTTTTTTCTCCAACCCCTCGCGCTATCTGCTGCGCAACCGCCTAGGGCTAAGTTTGAATGTGGGCGAGGAGGCTTTCGAGAACCGCGAACCTTTCGAACTGGATTATTTCGACAAGGAAGCCATGCGCAAAATGGCCTTGGATGAACTTTACAGGGATTTCCCTGCGCACACGGCGCAGCGCCTGGCGGCGGCGGCGGGTACACTGCCCCACGGTGGATTTGGCCGGGCGATCTTCGCCAAGGAACACGCTGTTGCAAAAAAGGCCGCCCCTATCCTACTGCCACTGATGGGTATTCCAAAGTTGGAACCCATCTTCCTACAATTTG
>SESE01001203.1_pt1 | contig 10615 bp, 12 predicted proteins | sample 3171371 | NCBI WGS metagenome assembly SESE01 (sample SAMN06051881, study PRJNA518727) | freshwater metagenome | biome: subpolar coniferous forest; feature: holomictic lake; material: water; isolation source: holomictic Lake 442, 13 m depth | place: Canada: near Kenora, Ontario | collected...
GAGGGGGCAGAGATTGTGTAAAGATGGCAGTATAACGAAAATTACAATTATGGTACAACCTCTTGCGAGCGTTTCACTGATTATTGACGAAATAGTTGTCTCAAGTTGCGATGATTTGATTTCAAGAGTATTCGGGTGCATATTATTACCATGTTGAACTGGTTATCACATATACCCCGGTTTGAGTTTGCCGGGCCCTGGTGGCTGCTGCTGCTGCCTGTGCTCGCTTGTTTTGCCTGGTTTAAAGTGCGGAGGGAGCAGCAGGGGAATCCCGGAATACTTTTTCCCGATCTTGAGCGCCTCAAGGCTTCCGGATTTGAAGTGCGCCGCTGGCAGCGACTGTTGCCTCGATGGTTACGGTGGAGCGCGCTTGTGCTCTCTGTTCTTGCGCTTGCAGAGCCTCGTCTTCTTTTTCACCAGACTGAAGCTGAGGCACGGGGAATTGATGTGATGCTGGCGCTTGATATTTCTGAGTCCATGATGCAGAGGGATTTTACCGGTAAAAGCCGACTTGATGCGACCAGAGAGGTTGCCCGTAGTTTTGTGCTGCGCCGTTCGAATGACAGGATTGGCCTGGTGGTCTTTCGAGGTGAAGGGTATACGCAGTGTCCATTGACGCTTGATCACGGGGTGCTTGCCATGTTAATTGACCACCTTTCACCTGTGGTGATAAGGGATGAGGGGACGGCTATCGGGACGGCCATTCTTATTGCGGCTAACCGACTCAAGGCATCTGAATCGTCGAACAGGGCTATTATTCTGGTGACCGACGGTGAAAATAATGCAGGAGAGGTTGGGCCAGCCACTGCTGCCGGGCTTGCAGCGAACAACGGAATAAGGATTTATGTAATCAACACTGGATTTAAGACTGTTGAGGATCGGCTGGAGTTGTCTGCTCAGAGTGGAAGCAACGCGGTTACAGACGGGGAGTCGTTGCAGGGTATTGCCCGAACGACTGGCGGCAGATATTTCAGGGTGGATGATGCTGCTGGCCTGGATAAAACTATCCGCATTATTGATCAGCAGGAAAAGAGCCGACATTCAGGCCCGGTTATAGAGCAACGTTCGGAACTGTTTTTTGCTCTGTTGCTGGTTGCTGTTGTGTTGCTGCTCATTGAGGTTATCTTGTCACATACTCGATTATTGAGGATACCGTAGGGTCGAGCTGAAAGGGGAATGTTCTGTGCATTGGAGTTTTATTATGTGTTTTGCCTTTCCTGAAAATATAGGATATCTGCTTCTTCTGGGGCCTCTTGCCGTGTTGCTTGGCTATGGGGTTATCAGAGAGCTTCATATCCGAAGTGCTGTTGTTGCGGTACCCGTGGCTGATGCGATGATGCCCCGTATGCAGTTGTGGAGGGTTATCCTGAAAAAATTCGCTCTTTTTTTTGGTATAGCCTCCTTGCTTATAGCGCTGACAGGTCCGAGCTTGTGCAGCGGCGAGAAACCGGTGCTCCGAAGTGGTGCCGATCTGCTCTTTGTGCTTGATGTATCTCGCAGTATGAGAGCTAAAGATGTCTTGCCGGATCGTCTCGGCCAGGCGAAGCAGGAGATTATCCGTATCAGCCATGATGTTCGTGGTGGTCGGCGGGCTACTCTTCTTTTTGCTGGCGCTCCACTGGTGCAGTGCCCGCTTACCACCGATCAGGCGGCGTTTGATGCACTGCTTGGCATGGCTTCTCCTGAGCTTATTGAAGAGCAGGGAACAGCTTTTCGTCCGGCGCTTGAACTTGCCGCAGCGCTTCTCCGCCCGGCATCGGAGGTTCGTGGCACATCAGAGACAAAAGGTGAAAAGATTGTGGTGTTGTTGAGCGATGGTGAGGATCACGCTGGTGATCTTCGCTCGGCAGCTTTTCAACTGCAAAAAGAGGGGATTCATCTTTTTGTGATTGGAGTCGGTATGCCTCAGCCGGTTGTTATTCCATCTGAAGGTGGTGCGCCGAAGCGTGATGAGCGTGGTCGGGTGGTGATGAGCAGTTTCAGGGCAGAACCATTACAGGCTCTGGCGCGTGATACGGGAGGCGCTTACTTTCGAAGCAGGGCTGGACATACCGTTTCACGGGAGGTCTCTGAAGGGATTAACCGCATGGCGGCAGCATCACGTTGGGTGATGGAGCCTGCCGATCGTGAACCAATCTCAAATTATTTTCTTGTGGCAGCATCTCTTTTTCTGCTTTCTGAAACCATGATTGGCAGGGGCTCCAGAAGAGTTGAGAAAAGCTGAATGTCGTTGTGCTGCTTCGACAGGCACTCCCTTTTGTTGCTGAAAAAATTGTTACATTACCCTTGTAATAAAGTTATGGTCAGTCCATTGTCAGATAAAAAACAGATTATCATTATGGAGCAGCAAAATACCGGTAAAAAATCTCTTGACTCTATCGAGAGGGCAAAGCTGGGAGTCAGGGTGTTTAACTTGCCATTCGATGAAGCTGAAGAGGTGATTGATGCTTACGTGAGCGATGGAGATTATGATCCTGACTCAGTTGAGCTGTTCAAGGTGCAGCTTGATACGCAACGTCACATTCAGGAAAAGAGCGTTGAGCTGCTCTCTACTGGAGCCGAGATTGTTCGGCTTGTGGTGAATGCCTTTGTCAAAAACATGCCACAGCCTGCGAATAGAAACTCATACGAGTCCTGAATGTTATTTTAAATAATGAGAGCGATGCAGTTTGACCCAAACAAATTTACCCTGAAGGCGCAAGAGGCACTCCAGGCGGCGGGTACTCTTGCCAGTAGTCGCCAGCATCAGCAGATAGAGCCGGAACATCTGCTCTATGCCATGTTTGACGATGCAGGCAGTATAGCTGTTCAGATAGCGCAGAAGCTCGAAGCTCCTGTTGAGTTGTTTCGGGCCGCGCTTGACCGGGAAATTGAAAGAATTCCAAGGGTAACCGGGGCTTCGGCAACAGGCCAGTATCTCTCCCAGAATCTGGGCAAGGTGTTTGACGTGGCACTGAAAGAGGCTGAAAAGCTGAAGGACGACTATATCAGCTCCGAACACTTGCTGATTGCATTGAGCGAAGCCGGGGTTCCGGTGTCGCGTATGTTGCATGATGCGGGATTCAGCCGCGATGCTATACTCAAAGTGCTCATTTCCATAAGGGGAACTCAGCGAGTGACCAGTCAGAACGCCGAGGAGAGCTATAATTCACTGAAGAAATATTCGCGCAACCTGAACGATCAGGCTCGCAAAGGCAAACTCGATCCGGTGATCGGTCGTGACGAAGAGATCCGCCGGGTGTTGCAGATCCTCAGCCGCCGTACCAAAAACAATCCTGTTCTTATTGGAGATCCTGGGGTGGGCAAGACCGCGCTGGTCGAGGGAATTGCTCAGCGCATTGTCGCTGGCGATGTGCCTGAAAATCTGAAAAGCAAGCAGATTGCCGCGCTTGATATTGCCCAGCTTGTCGCCGGAGCAAAGTTTCGTGGTGAGTTTGAGGAGCGCCTGAAAGCGGTTGTCAAAGAGGTGCAGTCGGCCAATGGCGAAATTATTCTGTTCATTGACGAGTTGCATCTGCTTGTTGGCGCAGGCTCTGCCGAGGGCTCTATGGATGCCGCCAATATTCTCAAACCGGCGCTTGCCCGAGGTGAGTTGCGTTGTATAGGTGCCACGACGCTCGACGAGTACCGCAAGCATATCGAAAAGGATGCTGCTCTTGAGCGCCGATTCCAGACGGTACTGGTGGATCAGCCGAGTGTTGAAGATACGGTCTCGATTTTGCGTGGTCTTAAAGAGAAATATGAGATTCACCATGGCGTACGTATTAAGGATGCCGCGCTTGTGGCCGCCGCCGAGCTTTCGAATCGCTATATCGCCGATCGTTTTCTGCCCGACAAGGCCATCGACCTGATTGACGAAGCCTCATCGCGGCTCAGGCTTGAGATCGACAGCAGCCCGGAGGAGCTTGACCGGATAAATCGCGATATTCGTCGTCTTGAAATCGAGCGTGAGGCGCTGAAACGCGAGATTGAGGTTGTGGGGTAGATAATAACCTTTACGGTAAAAGGTTTATTTCAAAAACAACAAAACTAAAATAACGTGTCGATGATGATGAAAATGATGAAGATAGTTGCTCTTGCGTTTATGTTCATTGGGGTGTTTTCTGCTACGGCAAGAGCTGGGTGGGATCCTGCTGAAGAGGAGAGGGCGAAAAGTGCGGCCGAATCTTTCAAAAAAACTGCGCCATGGCTTTCTCGCTATTTTGAAAGTGCTTATGCTTATGCTGTTTTTCCTGAAGTATTTAAGGGCGGGTTTTTTATACTTGGAGGAGGGCACGGCAAGGGATACGTCTATGAGCAGGCGAAGCTTGTCGCACGCTCATCGGTGACGCAGTTGAATGCAGGGCCTCAGCTTGGTGTACAGTCTTTTTCAGAGATTATCTTTTTTCAGGGCAAGGGAGATTTTGAAAAATTCCAAAAAGAGAACTTTGAATTTAATGCCCAGGTTACGGCCGTGATTGTATCGGCGGCATTGTCAACGAATAGTGATTATTCCAATGGCGTGGCTGTTTTTGTGCTTCCAAGGGCCGGGATAATGGCGGAAGCGACCGTTGGTGGTCAGAAGTTCTCCTATAATCCTTACCGCTGAGGTTTTTATCAAGATCGAAAGGCCTTTGGATGGTGATGGCGGTGTTTTTCAACAACGATATTTTTTGCGATGAAGTATGAATTAGTGGTTGGTCTTGAGGTTCATTGTCAGCTCAATACCGTCAGCAAAGCTTTTTGTGGCTGCTCGGCCCAGTTTGGCAAACATGCCAATACCAATGTCTGTCCAGTCTGTCTTGCGCTTCCGGGGGCATTGCCGGTGCTGAATCGCCGTGTGGTAGAGGATGCGGTCAAGCTTGGCCTGGCAACAGGTTGCTCCATTGCACCCCACTCTGTGCTGGCCCGGAAAAACTATTTTTACCCTGATCTTCCGAAAGGGTATCAGATCTCCCAGTTTGAAGAGCCGATATGCAGTGAAGGCAACCTGCACATTGATGTTGGAGAGGGGCGAAAAGATATTCGGTTGATCAGGATCCATATTGAGGAGGATGCCGGCAAGTCGATACATGACATTGGGGAGGAGACCTATATTGATCTTAATAGGAGCGGAGTTCCACTCCTTGAGATTGTGAGCTATCCCGATATACGCACCTCAAAGGAGGCCTCCGCCTATTTGCAGAAGTTGCGTCAGATCGTCAAATATCTCGGTATTTCTGATGGCAATATGGAGGAGGGGAGCCTGCGCTGTGATGCCAACGTCTCGTTGAGAGCTGAAGGTGCAACGGAGTATGGTACCCGTACCGAGATCAAAAATATGAACTCTTTCAAAAATGTCGAGAAGGCCATAGAGTTCGAGGCCCTGCGCCATCAGGAGATTCTTGAAAATGGTGGTGTTATTATTCAGGAGACCAGACTTTGGGATGCCGACAAGGGGGAGACCCGTTCCATGCGTGGCAAAGAGTTTGCTCACGACTACCGTTACTTTCCCGATCCCGATCTGGTGCCGGTGCTTGTTGACCAGGAGATGATTGATCGGGTGAGGCAGGAACTTCCCGAATTCCCAGAGGTGCGGGCACTTCGTTTTGCAGAGGAGTACGGTATTCCCGTCTATGATGCAGGTGTGCTGACGGTTGAGAGGGAGGTTGCCGACTACTTTGAGGAGACGGTTAGAGTTTCCGGTGATGCTAAAGTGTCGTCGAACTGGGTGATGGGCGAGGTGATGCGCACGCTCAAGGAGAAATATCTTGATATTGCTGAGTTCTCCATATCTTCCCCGAGACTGGGTGGGTTGATTCGTCTTATCGGAGAGGGTGCCATAAGCAATACCATTGCCAAGCAGGTGTTTGAAATAATGTTGTCGGAGCAGGCCACCGCCTCGGAAATTGTTGAACGTGAGGGGCTTGCACAGGTGTCAGATACCGGAGCCATCGAAATTGTGGTTCAGGAAATTCTTGATGCAAACCCAAGCCAGCTTGCCGCTTATCGTGGTGGAAAAACCAAGCTGCTGGGCTTTTTTGTGGGTCAGTGCATGAGTCGGATGAAGGGCAAGGCCAATCCCCAGATGGTTAATGAGCTGTTATTGAAGAGGCTTGAAGGGTGAGGTTGCGTCACTCTTCATTGTCGAACAGATTCTTGGTGCGCGGTGTTTCAGGCAATGTTTTTGCAAGTTCAGGATTGATGACCTCTATTTTTTTTCGGGCATCCTGAAGCCGTTTTTTACAGGTATCGGCAATGGTCAGCCCCTCTTCATAGAGGCCGATCGAGCCCTCAAGTCCAGTGTCAGGATTTTCGATATTGCGGGTGATCTCCTCAAGCCGCACTATCAGCTCCTCGATTGAGGGTTTTGTTGTGTGTGATGTTTTCATAAGTTTTCATAAGTTTAGATGTTGTTGTTTAAGGTAGGTAAAGAGAGTGATTATTCAAAAGGCAGGTGTGTGAGTGAAGTTTGTTGATAGTGCGTCGATATTTGTTCAGGCCGGAGACGGTGGCAAAGGGTGTGTAAGTTTTCGCAGGGAGAAGTTTGTGCCGAAAGGTGGCCCTGATGGTGGAGATGGGGGTAGTGGTGGCCATGTCTGGCTCAGAACCAATCGTCAGTTGACTACGCTGCTCGATTTCAAATACAAAAACAAGTACATCGCAGTTCGCGGTGTCCATGGGCAGGGCGCTCGTAAAACCGGCAGGGACGGTGCTGGTATTGTTATTGATGTTCCGTGCGGTACTATTGTCAGAAATGCTGAAACCCATGAGATTATTGCAGATCTCACCGGAGAGGAGCAGGAGTTGATGATTGCCAGAGGAGGCAAGGGGGGACGTGGCAACCAGCATTTTGCGACACCGACCCGTCAAGCACCCCGCTATGCCGAGCCAGGCCAGAAAGGTGAGGGGCTGACGCTCGACATGGAGCTGAGGCTTATGGCTGATGTTGGACTGGTTGGCTTTCCCAATGCCGGAAAGTCAACCCTGATCTCGGTTATCAGTGCGGCCAAACCCAAGATTGCCGATTATCCTTTTACCACACTGGTGCCAAATCTTGGCATTGTGCGTTATGAGGAGTACAAATCGTTTGTAATGGCCGATATCCCCGGAATTATAGAGGGGGCGGCTGAGGGTAAAGGGCTTGGCTTGCAGTTTCTCCGCCATATCGAGCGAACGAAAATACTGGCCATCCTTATTGCGGCTGATTCACCAGATATTGTCGAAGAGTACCGGACACTTCTCGGGGAGCTTGAGAAATTTGACAAGGGGCTGCTTGAGAAGCCACGAATGGTGGTCATCACTAAAATGGATATTGCTGCTGAAGAGCTTGAGATTCCTGCTCTTGAAGAGGGTATAAAGGTGCTTTCGATATCCGCAGTCTCTGGAGGGGGTTTGAAAGAGCTTAAGGATGAGCTTTGGAGAGAGGTGTCGGGACGTACCAGAGCAGTTGAACCTCCAGTTGAGGGGCTCGGGTAGCGATGCAGCCTGCTGAACTGTTTATCAGGTATGCGCGTCTTGCTGATGCCGGAGCAATAGCTGCGATTACTTCAGGATATGCCCGTCAGGGAATCATGCTGGAGCGCTCTACCGATAATATTGTTGAAAATATTCGGAATTTTTTTGTTGCTGAATATAACGGTGAGGTGATTGGGTGTTGCGCTATTGCTTTTTACACTCAGAAACTTGCTGAAATTCGGTCGTTGGCTGTTTTTAACCGCTATAAAATGAAGGGAATAGGGCGTTTTCTTGTTGAAAAGGCTGAGCTGGTTTTACGCGAGGAGGGGGTAAGGGAGGTTTTTGTTCTGACGCTGAGCCGGGAGTTTTTCAGCAAGATTGGGTACAGCGAAATCAGGAAGGAGTATTTTCCTCAGAAAATATGGAAAGATTGCACTCATTGCCCAAAACTGATGGCGTGCGATGAGATTGCAATGGCCAAGACACTGTAAATTAATCAAACAGGGGTTGTATACGTCGTGATTGTTCAGGAAGTTGTTGTTAAAAACAAGGCGGGTCTGCATACCAGGCCTGCAGCAGCGGTTGTCAAACTGGCATCCCGCTTTAAATCCGATTTTTTTATTGAGATGCAGGGCACGGAGATCAATGCAAAGTCCATTATTGGGGTGATGAGCCTTGCTGCTCCCAAGGGAACAAAGTTGATTCTCAAGCTTGATGGCGAGGATGCCGAAGAGGCTGCCCGTCAGTTGGTGGAGTTTTTTGATCAGGGATTTGGAGAGGTTTAGCCTTGCGCATAGCGTTTATATCTCCTTTTCCCCCTTTGAAGGGAGGTATAGCTCGTTTCAGTTCCCTTTTGGATGCGGCTCTTCGCAGGTTTGGGGATGATGTTATCTCTCTTCCTTTTAGAGCGCTCTATCCCGGTTTTATAGCTCATGGCGTAACATCTCCTTTGCCTGACGATGCACGTCTTGTACTCTTTAACCCCTTTTCCTGGATTGGTGCCGTCAGGCAAATAAAATCACAGAACCCCGATATCCTGTTGGTTGCCTATTGGACTGGCTTTTTGGCCCCTCTCTTGTTTGTGCTGCGTCGTTTCACCGGTATCAGAATGGTGGTGTTGCTTCACAACCTCTCGTCTCATGAGTCCTTTTTTTTTGAACCGTTTTTGCAGAGGCTGCTTGCTGCGTCTGCCGACGGGGTTTTGACGCTTTCTGGCCCTGTGTCGGAACAGGTTCATGCGGCTTTTCCTTCTTTGCCTTTATGCACACTTTTTCATCCGGTCTATGAGCCGGAAGGGGAGATTCCTTCAGTGCAGGAGGCACGCAGGGCGTTGAATCTTGAGCCCTCTTCGCCAGCGCTGCTTTTTTTTGGCTACGTTCGTCACTACAAGGGGGTTGATATGTTGCTTCGTGCCATGCCAGAGATTCTTCTTCGTGAACCTTCGCTCAGGCTGGTCGTTGCGGGTCATTTTTATGAGGATGTTTCTCTTTATCGACAGCTTGTTGATCAACTTGGCCTTGGGGAAAATGTTGATCTCTATCCTGGCTATGTTTCTGCTGAACGCAGTGCGCTCTATTTTGCCTCGGCTGACGCTGTTGTGCTTCCCTACCGAAGTGCAACGCAGTCAGGGGTGGTGCAGCTTGCCTACGGGCATGGTCTGCCGGTGATTGTCACCCCGGTGGGCGCTCTTCCCGAGATGGTGCGTCCGGGCGAGACCGGCTGGGTTGCGCGTGACGCTTCGCCTGAAGGTTTTGCTGAAGCGGTCGGGGAGTTTCTGGATGCAAGGGAGAGGCTTCCTTTGATGCGACCTGCGATTGAGGCCTTTCGTCGCGAGTTCTCCTGGGAGGCTTTTGCAGCATCGGCAGGCAGTTTTCTTGAAACGATAGCGGCAGGGAGGTAATGATGGAGCCAGTGACCTGCATTGTTGTGCTGAACTGGAACGGCGCGGAGGAGACGATTGCCTGTTTGGAGTCGCTGGCCGGAGTGATTTCGCCTGATTCCATGGTGCTGGTTGTCGATAATGGTTCGACCGATGGTTCACCTGAAAAGATACGGAGGGCTTTTCCTGCTGTGGAGCTGCTTTGTCTGCCCGTCAATCTCGGCTATGCTGGTGGAAACAATGCCGGGTTCAGGCGCGTTCAGGAGTTACAGGCGGAGTTCGTCATTTTTTTAAACAACGACACCATTGTCGACCCCGGTTTCTGTGCGCCACTTGTTGAAACGCTGCGTCTTCAGCCGTTGGCAGGTATAACGGCGCCAAAAATTTTTTATTGGAATCGACCCGATCTGCTCTGGTATGCGGGCGGGGTGGTCCGGTTGTCAACCGGCCTGATCTGCCATGTGGGGCTCAGGCAGAAGGATGCGCCTGAATTTGACCGTCCTGGCCCTACCGGCTATGCAACGGGTTGCTGTTTTGCCATGCGATGCCGCGATTTTGAGGCGGTTGGAGGGTTTGACGAGTCATTCGCGATGTATGCGGAGGATGTTGATCTCTCCCTGCGAGTTCGTGCGCTGGGCAAAAGTGTGGAGTATGTGCCTTCATCAAGAGTATGGCACAAGGTGTCAGCCTCGCTCACGGGCCGCCCTTTGCTGAAGCTGGTAAAAAAGAGCCGTGGGGCGCTTCGTCTCTTCAGCAAGCAGAGGGCCTGGAGCGGCATGGCTCTGTATCTGCTTTTGCTCCCCCTGCGACTTTTCGGTAGTTTTCTGAAGCAATGGTTTGCGGGGAGGAGCTATGCCGAATAGTTGCAGAACGGTTATCGATGGAGCATATCTCAACGATCCGGCTCACCGGATTCGCTGGCAGAGAACAATCGAGTTTGTCGGTCGTTCACGCTCTGCTCAACTCTTGACCCCAGCCGCTTTGTCCGGGCTCGATCTGGGTGACCGGACACCTCTGACTGCTTCGCTGGAGCAACTTTTCGGATGCTCTTTCGAGAGTACGACAATAGATCTTGATGTTGAGCGACTTTCCGGTTCATTTTCCGTTGTAACCGCTTTTGAGGTGCTGGAACATCTTTACAATCCGCTCCATCTGCTGCTCGAAGTTCGCCGGATACTTGAGGGAGCGGGTGCCAGGCTTTTTGTTTCGATGCCGAATGCAAAGCCGGTATTTTTGAAAAGCCCCGACCATTTTCACGAAATGAGCCGTGACGAGGCACTCTCGCTCTTCAGCCGTGCCGGGTTTGCCTTGCTCCGAAGC
>SESE01001206.1_pt1 | contig 10603 bp, 13 predicted proteins | sample 3171371 | NCBI WGS metagenome assembly SESE01 (sample SAMN06051881, study PRJNA518727) | freshwater metagenome | biome: subpolar coniferous forest; feature: holomictic lake; material: water; isolation source: holomictic Lake 442, 13 m depth | place: Canada: near Kenora, Ontario | collected...
CTGTGGTGGATGAACACCTAAGGCGCTTTAGGCCGGCCTAAATACATGTATCCTGTACCTAACTGTTGGATAATAAAGGGTCAACGATGTGAGACGGCCCCCGTGTAACTGGAGGGCAGGATGTTTTAATGACAGGCATGTTTGTAATTCCTGAAAATCATCCGGTGGAAAAAATGGACATTACGGTAAAAAATCAGCATTGATGGTGTCAATTGTGTGCCTTCCAACCCTGCGACGGCCGCGCCCTTTGGCGGGCTAAAGGACGCCTTGCCCCTATTGTTTTCAGATGTTTTGGTGTTTTGGCTAGCAATCTCTACCCGGACAAGGCAGTTTTTGTAATATAATTGGGATTGGCTGGGAAGATAGCCCCGCCGGTGCTTACCGGTGAGCAACCAACAACGGGGAAGTCCCTAAAACTGACCGCAATCCAGTGTCGGTTGGGCGGATGGGACAGCGGTCGAGCATTGGCCGTCCATGCGTCTGGCAGGTCTTCCCTGGTTTTCAAACCATTGGAAATAACGGGTTAAAACATGCAAGTACCATTAGAGATTACGTTCCACGGCATTGCCCACTCCGACGCCGCAGAAGCGAAAATCCGCGAAAAAGCGGCGAAACTGGAGCAGTTCTGCGACAACATTATCAGTTGCAGGGTCGCTGTTGAACTTGATCATCAGCACCAGCAGCAAGGTAATCTCTTCCACGTCCGCATCGACCTTAGCGTTCCCAATAAGCATATCGTGATCAGCCGCGAGCGTCATGACAAGCAATCGCACGAGGATCTGTACGTGGCCCTGCGCGATGCCTTCGACGTGGCCAAGCGTCAACTCGAAGAATATATGCGCATCCAACGCGGCGAAGTGAAAAAACATCAGGCGCCTGCCATTACCGAAACGCCCTGAGGCCATTCGCTTCCCGTTTGTGCCGGCTTCAACGGCAGCGCCCTACGTTTACGCTGAAGCCGACCACCTAAAGAGTTGAATTCAATCAATCACCTCCTTCAATTATGGGTTTGAACATGGCAAAAACATACATTACAAAAACAAGCTTTAACTTGCTGAAATTGGCGCTGTTGGCGGTCTACGCCGCAGGCTTGGGATTGATGGCCGGTTGCGGCGACAATGGCAGTTCCAGCAGCGGCCCGGCCAGCGTTCCTGCGAAAATCAGCGGCAAGATCAGCAACAAGAACGGCACTCTCGATGAAGGCAAGCTTGATGTGCGGGATAAATCAGGCAATGTCGTCGTCACCACCCATTTCACCAATGGGCAATACAACGTGACCGTGCCGGCCGGCACGGCTTACCCGATTGTCATCGCTGCCCATCCGCCCGCCGATGCGCTGCTGAGCGATCCGGTCAAGGCCGTGGTGACCAGTCCCATCGCGGATGTCATGGATGTATCGGCAGTGACCACCGATATCGTCGATGGCGCAATCGCTTTGGGCGGCATCACCGAGGAGAACATTACCAAGGCTTCGGGCGTCGCCATCAATATGCGGCAAAAAGAAGGCGTCAGTGCCGGTGCCGGCGGCAGTGGCGGCGGGCCTGGCAACAGCGGCGGCGGAGCGGGGGCGGGTGGTCATGGCGGCCATAACATGGATGCCATGAGAGACGCCTCGAAAAAGGCGACCGAAAGCGAACCTGAGAAAAAATAAATCCTAAAATCTCAGCGTCAGGCCGGATTGGCTTGTCTTTTCATGATCCGGTGCGGGGTTGCAAAGCCTTGCGCCGGACTTTCGACATCAGCCATCGAATAAGCTTTTCTGACACGCATGGCCCGAACCAGTGTTCCCGTGCAAAGTTCACGGAGTCTGTCTTTTTGGACGTTGCTACTTTTTGCCCTGCGACTTGGCGGGCTCATGCCGTTTACCGCTTGGTTTGCGCTCAGTCTGCTGATTGGGGTTTGGTACGCTTTCGAAATCCGTATTGCCCGTCCACCCATGTTCTGGATGGGGGAACCCAAGCCTGTGGACAGGATGAATCCCTTCACTTGGACGCGCACACTGCGCAACCAGGGTTTCATGCTGGGATACTCCGATCTTAGGGGGAATTCGCTATGGGCCACCTACGTGCTGACGACGCCACCGCAAGATGCAACCAGTCTGAAGCCGCCCGAAGGGTTCACGGCTGACTGGCGGAGTTTATACCGCGTTGCCCCCGTACATTTCAGTGGTAGTGGCTATGAACCTGGTCATTTGGTGCCCAGTCATGCCATTGGCCTCGTTTACGGGCAGGAAGGGCTACTGGACGCTTTCCGCATGGCCAACGCCACACCGCAGAAAGCCGGTCTCAAGGATAAATTCTGGGTGCGTTTGGATGAGTTGGAAGTGGATTCGTTCGCCAAGCAATTCGGGAAAATCTGGGTGACTTCCGGCCCGGTTTTCGACCCTCCCTTAGAGCGTCTGCATTCGTCATGGCGGGTTGAAGTTCCAGATGCCTTCTACACAATCATTGTCGCCCCCGACGCGAAAAAGATGTTGGCCTTGGTCATACCGCAAACCGTGCGCGGCGATGAGCCTTTGGAGCATTATGTGACCAGCGTTGACGCGATTGAAAAGCGCACGGGCTTTGATTTCTTCCATGAACTCGACGATGCCGAGGAAAACCAGATGGAGGCCACCATAGACCCCGACGCCTGGCATTTGCGCGAGCTGGCCCGCCAGCCCAGGCGCACCAGCCTTAAAACTGACAAGCGATCAGAAGCCAAGGAAAGCCCATGAACCAAACAGTTAGCCGGCTTTATCCGCCACCGCACGAACTCCTACCCTTGCATGGCCTTTATCTGGGTTTACATTTGCATGAACTGGGTTCGCCCGAACACCCGTTTGTCTATGCCAATTTCCTTTCCAGTTTGGATGGGCGGATCGCCTTGGAAGAACTAAACGGCGACTCTTATCTGCCGAAAAGCCTGACTACCCCCGCTGATTTCCGCCTGTTTCTTGAATTGCAAGCCCAAGCGGACTGCCTGATCACCCATGGCGGCTATCTGCGTTCGCTCAGTGCGGGTAAACTCGGCAACATTCTGCACATCGGCCAGCGCGAAGAAAGCACCGATCTCCTCCAATGGCGCGTCGAGCATGGCCTAAACCCGCAGCCCGTCATTGTCGTCGCCAGCGCGAGCCTGGATTTTCCGCTGCCGGATTCAATCCGCGAACACAGCCAAACCTGCCTGATCGCCACCGGGGAAAATGCCGACCCGGCTAAAGTCGGACAGTGGCGGGACATTGGCTATGAAGTCATTTTTGCAGGGAAAGACCGACAGGTGGAAGGCGGGCCGTTGGTAGACATTTTGGCAAAACGGGGCTTGCGCAGTCACTATTTGATTGCCGGGCCTGACATGTTGGATACCCTGTTGCGCGACGGGAAACTGAGCCGCCTGTTTCAGACTATCACCCATCAACTGATGGGAGGCCAAGGCTTCCGCACTCTATCGCCTGGACCGGAGTACGGGCCTTTAGGCCATTTGAAGCTGCGTTCCTTATACTATGACCCCAGTTCGCCTTACGACACTGGTCAGTGGTTCGCACAGTTCGATGTTAACGAATAGCGCTTATCCGCCGCGTTCGACACCGTACCTTCGATTGAAGCTAGGTGGCGTGGCGAATAAACGCAATTCGTTAGTGTACCGCTATTTTTTTATTATCCTAAAACCGAGAATTCTAATATGAGTCAAACCCTATTCGACCAAGCACAAAAACATATCCCCGGTGGCGTCAATTCCCCGGTGCGGGCTTTCAAGGGCGTTGGCGGAACGCCAGTTTTCGTAGATCGTGCCGAAGGGCCCTATTTCCTAGCCACAGATAATAAGTATTACATCGACTATGTCGGCTCTTGGGGGCCCATGGTTCTAGGCCATAGCCACCCGCAAGTCATCACGGCTGTGCATAAAGCGGTGGACAGAGGCCTGAGTTATGGAGCGCCGACGACGCTGGAAACCGCGATGGCGGAGAAAGTCTGCGAACTCGTGTCTTCCATCGAATTGGTGCGCATGGTCAGTTCCGGCACCGAAGCCACGATGAGTGCGATCCGCTTGGCAAGGGGGTACACCGGACGGGATAAGATCGTCAAATTCGAGGGCTGTTATCACGGCCATTCCGACTCGTTGCTGGTGAAGGCCGGATCCGGCGCGTTGACCTTGGGAGTGCCTAGTTCCCCCGGCGTGCCTGCTGCATTGGCCGAACTCACGTTGACCCTGGCTTACAACGACTCGGCTGCGGTGCTGGAAGCCTTCGCCCGCTTGGGTGCGGAAATCGCCTGTATCATTGTCGAGCCAGTGGCCGGCAATATGAATTGCGTCCCGCCAGTTGCCGGTTTTTTGGAAACGCTGCGCGAGGCGTGCGACCAGTCCGGCGCGGTGTTGATTTTCGACGAGGTGATGACCGGCTTCCGCGTGGCTTTGGGTGGGGCACAAGCTTTATATGGCATTACGCCGGATTTGACCACCTTGGGTAAGGTCATCGGCGGTGGTTTGCCGGTGGGGGCTTTCGGCGGCAAGCGTGCCATCATGGAGCAACTCGCCCCGCTAGGCCCGGTCTATCAAGCCGGGACACTCTCCGGCAACCCGGTCGCAATGGCTGCGGGTTTGAAGACTTTGGAATTGGTTTCCGTGCCAGGCTTCTATGATGAACTGGCCGGGAAGACCCGCTACCTGACCCAAGGTTTGATGGATAGGGCCAAAAAGGCGGGCATACCGCTCGCCACCAACCAAGTCGGCGGTATGTTTGGCCTGTTCTTCACCGAGGCAGAAACAGTCGATAGCTTTGAAAAGGTCATGGCTTGCGATGTGGGGCGGTTCAAGCGATTTTTTCATGGCATGCTGGAGGAAGGCGTTTATCTTGCCCCTTCCGCCTTTGAAGCTGGGTTTGTCTCAGCCGCCCACAGCCAAGCCGTGTTGGATGAGACGCTGGCGGCGGCAGGGAGGGTGTTTGGAAAGTTGTAAGCCGATTCCTTCATTGATTGTTGTATCAAAGTTTGCGCTAAACGCGGAAATATTTTACCCCTTTTCAGACTTGAATGGCCCGCTCTATAGCATCGGCAACCCAAGCATTCAGGCTCTTCCCGGATTTTGCTGCTTCAATCGCGGCTTGGGTATGCAAAGCCGGGGCTATGCGCAAATGCAGCTTACCAGAATAGGTTTTTCGTGGGGTCTGGTTTTTTTCGGCGCAAATCTTCAGATATTCCTCAATGGTATTCGCCATTTCGCACTGCAATTCGTCCACCGATTCACCGTAAAAAGTATGTGGAGCCGAGTTAATGACGGTTCCACATAATTGGTTGATTTCCGGGTCATATTCGATTTTGGCGACAAAGCCTTTGTAATTCATAGTGTTCATGGTTTGATTCCGTGATACTCCAAAAACTTCCTCAAGCTGGCAACAGCACCTTTGTCCATTGTTGGCGATGGGTGTGGTCTATGTTGCACCACGGTATCTGCATTCAAAGTGATGGCTACTCGCGAACCTTCCCGTTCTTCAAATTTGGCATCGATTTCATGCAGCATTGCCACCACCTCATCCCATCGCACATTGCCGCTTACCGGGCGATGAAAAATCAGTTCTAAAGTTTTTCGGTGCTTGGATTTCATTAGAAAATAATACCATAAAACGGTATCAAACCAACATAACCCATTGCGAATATGCTAGTCTGATGCCACATCAACCGGGCAAACAACACCGTGGAATTGCAGAACCTTTCCCTCAACACACTCCTGATATTAGCCGCCCTGACCGGCTTGATCTTAGGCTATGCCATCGCCGCCTTCATCTCGCTGCGAAGAGTTCAAAACCTGACAATCGAGTTGGCGGTTGCCACTGAAAAAAACTCACGGATCAACGAACTGGAAAGCCAGCTTAAGGGCAAATCCACCCAAAACGAAGACCTGCAACGCGAACAGGCCGGTTTGCAAATGCATCTGACAGAGCAGCGCAAATCCATGGATGAAAAGCTTGCGCTACTGCAACAGGCCGAGGTGCAATTGACGGAACGGTTCGAGAATCTAGCCAACCGCATTCTGGAGGAAAAATCCCACACTTTCGCTGAACGCAACAAGCTTCAACTGGACGGACTGCTTACGCCATTCCGGCAACAACTAGGTGAGTTCAAGCAACGGGTGGATGAAATCCATGTTGATGATGCCCGTGATCGCGCTTCGCTGCGGCAGGAAATCAAACACCTACAGGATCAGACCCGGCAGATCAATGAAGACGCAGTGAACCTCACCCGCGCCCTCAAAGGCGATAAGAAAGTCCAAGGCACTTGGGGGGAGATGATTTTGGAACGGGTGTTGGAACGCTCGGGACTACGCAAAGGGGTGGAATACGCCATCCAAGGCGGCTACCGCGATGCCGGACAGCGTTTGTTCAAGCCGGATGTCATCGTGTACCTACCTGAGAACAAGGATATCGTCATCGACTCGAAAGTGTCTCTCGTGGCCTACGAGCGTTACGCTTCGCTAGACGAAGGGCCGGAGCGCGAAGCCGCCCTGCGCGAACATATATTGGCTGTGCGCAAGCATGTCAAAACGTTGGGGGGGAAGGATTACTCCGCGTTAAAGGGCTTGCGTTCGTTGGATTTCGTGCTGATGTTCCTGCCGATAGAAGCTGCTTTCTTGGTGGCCTTCCAGCACGACGAAGCCTTGTTTGACGATGCCTTTGCAGAGAACATCGTCATTGTCACGCCGACCACGCTGTTGGCTACCCTGCGCACGGTGGAGAACATCTGGCGATACGAAAAGCAGAACGAAAATGCCAGGCTGATCTTTGAAAAAGCCGGCACAATCTATGACAAACTGCGGGGATTTTTGGAAGACATGGAAAAACTAGGGTTTCAAATCGACGGACTGCATAAAACTTACGAAGATGCGATGAATAAGCTAAGCCGGGGGCGGGGCAATCTAGTCCGCCAAGCGGAAGGTTTTGTCGAACTCGGTGTGAAAGTGGGTAAGAGTCTGCCAAGGGCAACTCTGGAGCGGGCGGGATTGGAAGAGCCTGAGGCGTAGGGGCGGGTTCCAAACCCGCCCCTACGTTATTCCGCGATTGGAATCGGGCCGACTCGGTTTTAAAAGCCAAGTCGGTCTAACGATGGGATCCCACCAATAACAGCTTGTTTTTTCAACTGTCGTTTAATGAAAGGAAACAAAAGGTGTAAAATCGACTCCAACATAGCCGATACACCATCACCGACCACAGGAGCACCGATGGCTAACATTTCAAAATCCGATGTCGAAAATTTGCTGAAGGATTTCATCGACCCCAACTTGGGCATGGACCTTGTCTCCGCCAAGGCAGTGAGAAAAATCGAGGCGGATGATTCCCGCATTACTGTCAAAATTGTCTTGGGTTATCCGGCTTCCAGCATCAGAACCGAAATGGCCGAGGCCATCCGCTCGAAAATCAGCGATGGCACAGGCGTGGCCGATGTCGTCGTCGATCTCGGCAGCGAGATTGTGTCCCATGCCGTGCAGAAGAATCTTAAGCCCATGCCAGGCGTGAAAAACATCATCGCCGTTGCTTCCGGCAAGGGTGGCGTGGGCAAGTCCACCACGGCGGTTAATTTGGCTTTGGCCTTGTCTGCCGAGGGCGCACGGGTCGGCATACTGGATGCCGACATCTATGGCCCTAGCCAACCGACTATGTTGGGCCTTGCCGGCAAGCCGGAGGTGGACGGTCAATCCATCTTGCCGAAGGTTGCCTATGGGGTGCAGTCGATGTCCATCGGTTATTTGGTCGATGAGGAAACGCCGATGATTTGGCGCGGACCCATGGTTACGGGGGCTTTGCAGCAGTTAATCAACGACACCCGCTGGGACAAGCTGGATTATCTTATCATCGACCTGCCCCCCGGCACCGGCGATATTCAGTTGACCTTGGCCCAACAAATTCCGGTGTCTGGCGCGGTCATTGTCACCACCCCGCAAGACATCGCCCTGCTCGATGCGCAAAGGGGCTTGAAGATGTTCGAGAAGGTAAGCGTCCCCGTGCTGGGCATCATCGAGAATATGAGTGTCCACATCTGTTCCAATTGCGGCCATGAGGAGCATATTTTCGGTTCCGGCGGTGCCTCGAAAATGTCGGAAAAGTACGGCGTGGACTTGCTGGGTTCCTTGCCCTTGGATATACGCATCCGGGAACAGGCAGATAGCGGACATCCCACCGTGGTGGCCGACCCGCAAGGCCGTAGCGCACAGATTTACCGCGAAATCGCCCGCAAGTTGGCGGGGCGGCTGGCACTCACCACCAAGGATTACAGCGCGAAGTTCCCCACCATCAGCATTGTGAATAATTGATGAGACTCAGCGACCGCGACATCATCGCCGCCCTTGACGAGGGGCGCATTAGAATAAACCCACGGCCAGATAACGGGCGCATCAGCGGGGTCAGCGTCGATTTGCTGCTCGGCAACCGCTTCCGCGTATTCAGTTCCCACACCACGCCTTACATTGACCTGTCAGGTTCGCGTGAGGAGATGAACGCCGCCATCGAACGGGTCATGAGCGATGAAATCGTCATTGGCGAAGGCGAGGCGTTTTTCCTCCATCCGGGCGAGTTGGCCTTGGGGGCAACCGAGGATTCGATAACCCTGCCCGACGACATCGTCGGCTGGCTGGACGGGCGTTCTAGCTTGGCGCGACTCGGCTTGATGGTGCATGTCACCGCCCACCGCATCGATCCGGGCTGGAGTGGCAATATTGTGTTGGAGTTCTTCAACTCCGGCAAATTGCCCTTGGCGTTGCGTCCCGGCATGTCCATCGGCGCGATCAGCTTCGACCCGATGTCCGGCCCGGCTGACCGCCCCTACCGCAAACGCGCCGATGCCAAATACCGTGACCAGGACGGCCCCACGGCCAGCAGGATCAGCGAGGATAAATAATTCAGTATGAAGAGGGCAAGCCCATGCGTAATCACACTGCCAAAACATGCATTGGAACAGGCTCAACCTTGGTGCTTTTGGTGTGCGCTCAGGCCACTGGCGCAGATGCCGTGTATAAATGTGTGAAGGACGGCAAGGTTAGCTATACCGCGAATCCTTCTGCGAAAAACGGTCAGTGCCGACAAACGATGATCAGGGACGATGGGCCAACCCCGGAAGACTTGGCCAGATTGTTGGAGCAGAAAAAGCTTCGTCAGGAGGAGGAAAGCAAAGCCAACGAAGCGGCCTTGAAGGAAAGGGAAGTCCGCGCAAAAGAAATGGAAGCCTTAGCGGCAAGCCGCCGCGCCCGTGCCGTGGAGGAGGAGCTGCTGCTGTTGCGGCAAACCCCGCCGCCCCCTCCCCCGGTGGTCGGCTATCCATTCCATTACCCTTATGGGGGAGTTTTACCCGGCCCCATCCACCCCTATCCCCCGCACGATCACCGGCCGCACGACCGGGGCTATGAGATGCCAAAACAACCGATGCAACCCAATCCCCAAAATCAACCAGCGCCGACTATCATGCAGTTGCGGACACGATGACAGACGGCTATGGGATGGGCGAAGAATTTTGATCCATTATTATCGTTGCGAGCCTGTTTGGGCTTTGTTGACGCCCACGTTTAAACCGTGAGGGTGTAAAATTCCCGCCTGATAGCCCAGCAATAACAGAAAGAACAGGGCGATGGAGATGCCGATGCGCAAGGTGAGCGCCTTCACCGTTCTCGGCGAGCGTTCGCCGTCCTTGAACAAATAGCGCAAAGCCAAGCCTAAGCTGGCAATGATCAAAATTAACACGAACACAATCATAGTCTTGGTAATCATGGCTTTTCTTAAGCTTCGCAGTCGGATCATTACGGTTTTGTGGGCATCATTATAAATCACTGGTTTAGTCATCCGATGAAAAATTATCAATTCAGGCCAGGATGGGCGGCTACGTTGGCCGTGGCCCTGTCAGTGCCCCTTTTCGTGTCCTTGGGATTTTGGCAATTGCACAGGGCCGAAGAAAAGCGGGCGCTGATGGAACAGCGGGAGCAGCGCCTAGGCGGGCCGGTGCTGTCTGCCGAAACCCCGGCCTGGGCGACGGAGGCAAACCGCTACGCCCGCGTTGAACTGGCGGGTGAGTTTGACGCGGAACACCAATTCCTGCTGGACAATCAAATGTTCAACCAACAGGCGGGTTATCTGGCGCTGACCCCATTGCACATCGACGGGCGGCAAGAAGCCGTGCTGGTCAACCGGGGTTGGTTGCCCGTCGGCAAAGACCGTAGCCATCTTCCCGACCTCGCCATCAAGCAAACCAAGGCTCGTTTGGTGGGCATCATCGACAAGTTGCCCGGGGTTGGGTTCCAACTCAAGGGAGCGGACATTCCCTCTCCCGGTTGGCCTGCCGTGGTGCAAGTCGCCAACGCAGAGCGTTTATCCGAACGGCTAGGTTATCGGCTGTTGCCTTATCAGGTATTATTGCCGCCCGATGCGACCGAAGCCTATGCGCGGGACTGGAAGCCTCCCAGCTTCCATCCGGAAACCAGCCAAGGCTATGCCTTGCAATGGTTTTCCTTCGCGCTGGTCGCGTCGGTTTTGTATGGATGGCATGGCTTTAAGCCAAGGGAATGACATCTTTTTTAGTTAAAACAAATACGCTGCATAATATATGAGCAAGAGAATCAAACCATCGCTTTTTGGGATTGAACGCAGCAA
>SESE01001207.1_pt1 | contig 10601 bp, 10 predicted proteins | sample 3171371 | NCBI WGS metagenome assembly SESE01 (sample SAMN06051881, study PRJNA518727) | freshwater metagenome | biome: subpolar coniferous forest; feature: holomictic lake; material: water; isolation source: holomictic Lake 442, 13 m depth | place: Canada: near Kenora, Ontario | collected...
TCACGATAAGCTTGGGCAATGCCTTGACGTGTCTCGGGCTTTTGCAAAGGTGCAAGACTTGCAACAGCCTCATCAAGTCCAAGACCAATGATATGCCGGATGGTTTCATTGCCGGGACTTGACAATCCGCAATCCTCGAAGGCCTGACGCATGCAGGCCGCAATGCGGGCCGTCGAGTCCATCAGGGTGCCATCCCAATCGAAAACCAATAACTGGTATGTCATCGCGAGGATCCAGATGTATTCAGGGGGAAATAGCGGGGATCCGGGGCGGCTTCAAAATGCGACAGGGAACTGCCGGATTCCAGGGATACCCCGATTTTCCATGCGTGCAACAGCATCCGTCGCGGGCCCTCCGCAGTCACCTGGCCATATTTTTCGTCGCCCACCACCGGGTGGCCCAGATGAGCGGCATGCACACGAATCTGGTGGGTTCGACCCGTCAATAACTCGGCCTCCACTAGGGTGCCGAGGGCTACCGGCGCGAGAACCCGGAAGCGGGTCTCTGCGGGTTTGCCATCCGCTGCCACCCGCACCATCCGTTCACCGCTCTTGAGGACATTTTTTCTGAGTGGCACGGTCACGGCGACCCCACGAGACAACGTACCTGTCAAAACCGCCAGATATCGTTTCTCCACCTGATGCTGACGCATCGCCTCATGCAGCCAACGCAGCATGGAACGGCGTTTGGCAATCATCAAACAACCCGAGGTATCGCGATCCAGGCGATGAACCAGCTCCAGGGTTTCGATCTCGGGATAGAGCTGGCGAAAGCCTTCAATGACTCCAGTCCGAATACCGCTGCCACCATGTACCGCCAGGCCAGCGGGTTTGTCGATCACCAACAGCCGGTGATCCTCGAAGAGAATGGATCGCTCCAGCGTCTGGAGAAAAGATTCGCCGAGCGTCGCCCGGGGGGCGGGCAAGGCTGCGCGTAGGGGTGGAATACGAATCTGGTCATCGGTTTGCAATCGATAAGGCGGTTTGACCCGACCACCGTTTACACGCACCTCACCGCCACGCAAAATGCGATAGATATGACTGTGAGGCACCCCTTTGAGCTGATGAACCAGGAAATTGTCGATACGCTGTCCGGCCTGTTCGGAAGAAATACGCAAATGGCGTACCGCAACGTCAGGGGTCATAGAGGTCGATTCAGGTTTCATCAGGCTATCCTATCAGATGAATCCCGATTCTCTTCAATCCGGCGATTTTCCGGGATGAGAGTTTTTGTAAAGTCCAGTAAGATCTGGGGGATTCAGAGAATATCCGGCTTAGGAGTCCCCTCATGCTGTCAACGCAACCCATCCCGCTAAACGAGCGTCTGATCCATGCATTGGATGTGCCGACCGTGGAAGCCGCACAAGCTCGCGTCGAGGTGTTGAGGGAGAGCGTCTGGTTCTACAAGATGGGACTCGAGCTATTTATGGCGGGTGGTTATTTTGAGTTGATCGAATGGCTGCGAGCGCGCGACAAGCGGGTGTTTGTCGATCTGAAGTTCTTTGATGTGCCGGAAACCGTCGCCAGGGCGGTGCGGCAGCTCCAGCACCGGGGGATCGACTTTGCCACCGTGCATGGCAACGATGCCATGCTCGCGGCGGCGGCGGCGGAAAAAGGCGATGTCCGAATTCTGGCGGTGACGGTGTTGACCAGTCTGGATCGGGGAGACCTCGAGGCGCTCGGATTTGCGGTCGATGTCGAGGCGTTGGTGTTGTCACGCGCCCGGCGGGCAGTGGCGTTGGGGTGCGATGGCGTGATTGCTTCTGGTTTGGAAGTGGCACGGCTGAGACAGGAGCTGGGCCAGGGTTTTCTAGTCGTCTCGCCGGGCATTCGTCCCGTCGAGAATCGCCTGGTGGATGACCAAAAACGCATCGTCGGCGTTGCCGAGGCCTTCCACAAGGGGGCCGATTACATCGTCGTTGGACGGCCCATTGGCAAGGCCAGAGATCCCAAACAGGCGGCGGAAGGCATCCAGAAAGAGATCGCCGCAGCCTTTGGTGGTCTACTGACGTGACTCAAAAAGCCGGGCGTTCTGATCCGTCGGCGCGTAATCACTTCGGGAGGCTGTAAAGGGATTTTTGCGGGGACTCGGCAACCAGTTAAGCAATTTTTCGAATACCGTGGGATGACCGGCGTCGGCGCTCAGGCGCTTGACCTCTCGATTTTTCGGTAACTCGCTGGCACGCGGGTCATACGGTGGTACTTTTTCTCCCGGGGGGGTGTGCTGGGTGTAAGTCTTGGCGCTTGCCCGAAAGACGTCATTCGAGGTGGGCTGGGCGGCGCGGAATCCATGCCCCGGGGTCTGACCCCCATGGGTATTCCCAGAGGTCTTGTCCTTGCCCCTATCCTCAGCCTCCGGCTTTACGATAGGTTGGCGAAAATGGAAGGTGACGGATCCGGTTCGAGCCATTTCCTGGCCCTGTTCGTCGAGAATACGACCCTCCAGCCGATGACTGCCCCGCACAACACCCTTGAGGGTGAATTGGCTGGTGATATTACCCTGCAAAGGGGTGCCATCCAAACTCACCTCTAAACGGTGGCCTGGCCGCAGGGTCGGCTGTACGGCCAAGCTGATGGTCAGGTCGCCATCGCCCTGTAGAGTCTCATCCGGTCTCGGATAGAGGATCTCGAAGGTAGGGTAGCCTCCCTGCATCGGTGGTTGGGCATTGGCGTTGTCGATCTTGGGCGGGAGCGGCACTGGGCTATACCGGAGGGACTCCATTGCTTCAACCTTCGGGGCACCTTTTTGGGGCTGATCCCCAAAATGCGCATGACCCTCCTGATCCACCCATTTGAAGATACCCTCACTCCAGGCAGCGCCACTCCATCCCAACAAGATGCCCAAGGGGAGCCCACTCAACACCAGGTAACGCATGATCTTCACCTTGTTCTCTCCATAAAAATAGCCATGAAAGAGGGAATTTACTTGAGAATCTGGATACGCAACAACAATTCCGCCAGCCGTAATTCGTCACCACTCCGGATGTTCCGTCGCTCACCGGGCCCGAGTACCTGACCATTGAGGGTGGTGGCATTGGTAAAACCCCGGCCAAAGGGTCGTTGATCGATGGTGGTGACGAACCAGGCCGGAGCCAGGTAATTGAATCGCACATGCCGGCGATGCACGAAACGGCAACCCGGCAGATGACCCGGAAGTTGAGCCTCCGCCTCGCTAGAGGGATGACCCTGTCCCAGAGTCCAGCCACTCTCGATGCGCATCAGAGGGGCTTGTTCAGCGATTTCAAGATAAAGCCCGGGCGTGCGAGGGATCAGGGGATCCTGGAGGGGCGTGGTGTCCGCATTCGCTATCAGCGAGGGGCTGGAATCGGCAGCAGCGGGATCCGTCTGGGCCGCTTCCTGCCCGATAAAATAGCCACACATTTCGCACAGGCTTTGGTATTCTGGATTGACCTGGCCGCAACGAGGACAAACTTTGACATAAAGGGTCATGACACAGGATCTAACACCGGGAGGACATTGGAAAAGCGCTCATGCCAGGCGGTACGAGCCGGAGGCGGGAGTATCCCAATCAACCAGTCCTGTCCATGGGCTGTCAGACCGAGATTGGCCTGATCAGAGGCAGCGATGGTACTGGTTTTGGCCAGTATCTGGCCACGTCCGGTGAGTCCCCACAGACGCTGATTGCCAGAGCCGGCCAGGGGGTGGCGGGCGGATTGCCGGGCACGAAAGGGGCCATCAATGAGCAGGTCGATGCGCGCAAGCAACGCCCGGCAGGCCAGGCTGCGCCGCCGCAGGGCCGCCAGCGAATCGCCGGAATAGGCGATGACCGTCCATTGAGGGTAGTGGGGCATGACGCGATCCATCAATGCCACCAGGGCCGATGCCTGGTCGAAGGGTTCTCCGCCCGTGAGGGTCAGACCGTCCAGAGCCCCTGGCCTCTCTGCCGCCAAATGGAGTACACGTCTGGCTAGAACGGCTGATGCAACCGGCAAGCCACTCTCCGGAGACTGAAGCGTGGGGGTGATGCAACCCTGGCAACGGCGACGGCAACCGGCCACCCACAAGGCCAGGCGCCGGCCTGGCCCGAGGGCGGTCACCGGATAGGCGAGACTATGAAGCCGTAACAAAGGTTCGTCTGGCATGAACACAAACGCCGCTAGAAAAAAACCGGACAATGCAAGGCTGGCTAGCGTAACGGGGCGTCCAGCCAGTCTGACACGACATCACGAGAATTGATTTAGGGAAATACAGGATCTTAAAAAATTTCTCAAGAGGTTCTTGAGTTTTTAATCAGTGATGCTATGTTTTAGATACGGGTGCTCACGAAGGCCCGTCTGTGTAAACCCATATTGCTCAATTTGAGAAGAGGATATGACCATGACAACTCTTGATTTTTCACCTCTGTTTCGTACCGCGATCGGTTTTGATCATCTGAACTCCCTATTGGAGTCGGCAATGCGTTCGGATAACCAGCCCAGCTTTCCCCCCTACAACATCGAGTTGGTGGGAGAAGACCGCTACCGCATCACGCTGGCGGTGGCGGGTTACCAGACCGATGAGCTGGACATTCAGACGAAGGAAAACCGGCTTTTGGTGACTGGGCAGAAGAAGCAGAAGAGTGAGCCAGAGGCTCGCTATCTGCATAAGGGGATTGCCTTCCGTAACTTCGAACGGCAATTCCAGCTCGCCGATTACGTTCGGGTGGTGGGTGCGAAACTGGAAGACGGGCTGCTGCATGTGGAACTCAAGCGGGAGATTCCGGAAGCCATGAAGCCACGGCATATTCCGATTGGAGGAACGGCAGGTGCCAATGACCGGTTGATCGGGGCCAACGGGCAGGCCAAAGCGGCCTGACGGCTGATCGGATAGTCTCAGTAAAGCGCCGGCGCAAGCCGGCGCAGTCGTTTTTGGCCTAAGTCGCGGGTGCCCCTCGACCGCCCGTCCGGTTCAGGATGGCCTCAACGAAGTCCTGCTCCTGGTAGAGAGTCACACCACCCCGGCCTAAGCGCCGTGGTGAATGGGCTGAATGTTCTTAATTGCTGTCGTACTCTCGATCTTTCCATTGCCGGAGTACCGCGAAAACCTCGGTGCCAGGCGTAAGGGAATGGCCCGCGTGACGTTCGGCGGCCTTGACCACGGTCTCCTCCCGAGTTCTCAGAAAGGGGTTCGTGGCGTGTTCTTCAGCCAGCGTCGAGGGCACCGTGGGTTGTTGACGGGCGCGAAGATCCTCGGCCTGGCGGGTGCGGTTCTGCAAGGCCGCATTATCAGGTTCCACCCAGCGGGCAAACCCGAGATTGGCCAGGGTGTATTCATGGGCGCAGTAAACCCGTGTCTCGCCTGGCAGCGCGGCAAGGCGTTCCAGGGAAACCGCCATTTGCTCCAGGGTACCCTCGAAAACCCGTCCACAGCCGGCACCAAATAAAACATCCCCGCAAAACAGCATCCCCTCGCCCGCATAGGCCAGATGACCCCGGGTATGCCCGGGAACCTCCAGCACCCGGAGTACGCCGCCAAAGGGCAAGTCCACCCGTTGTCCCTCTCGCAGGGGATGGGTCAGACCCCGAATGGGTTCTTGGCTGGGGCCTTGAACGCGCACCTGCGAATATCGCCGGCACAGGGCCGGAATTCCCCCCACATGATCGCCATGCCGGTGTGTGACCAGAATACTGACAAGCGTCAGACCCTCCCGCTCCAGGTAGTCAATCACCGGTTCCTCATCGCCTGGATCAACCACTACGGCGCGTTCATCACCCTCAGCCCGGAGGAGCCAGATATAATTGTCGTCAAAGGCGGGGAGGGGAAGGACAGGCATCAGGGGCAATCTGCGTCAAACACAAGGGGCGACCTGTTCGCGCCCTAGGGTGCGACAGGTCACCACATAGTAAAATTACAGGCCGGTAGGATTGCCCTTGACCAGGTTGCCCGTGCCTTCAAAATCGCCTTGTTCGTCGTACCACATGACCGACTGGCCATTGATGACACCTGTCCAGCAACGGTTTTCGCTGGTATCGGCAATGCAAACCTTGCCAGCCTTGTTGACCGACCAGATACCCTTGTCGCCTTCCGAATGGGCATAACGGCCATCGGCACCATAATACTCGGCACCCATCGATTTGCCGTCCTTGTAGAGCAGGGTGTTGCCGCTCAGCAGGGTCTTTAAGCTAGGGGCAGTGGCCTCCATAGGCGCGGCGGCCGCAGGAGCCGCAGCTACAGGGGCGGGTGTCGGCTCAGGGGCTTTTGCAGCAGGTGCTGAGGTTGCTGCGAGAGTGGCCGTCTCGGCTGCAAATGCGGGCGCGATCAGAAGTGCCGAACACATCACCGCAAAACCTGCGCACAAGGCCAAAGATTTATTCATACGTTTACCTCGATAAAAACAATCACGGGAGTTATAAAGGGGCGGCTATCCCAAATAGGTGCGCCGCATCCTGCGTCCATTATGAATCTTAACGGGGGGTTAACCAAGAACCCCGTACACCCGTTACTTTCAATTCGATAGGATACGCACCAGGTTGCGAAAGTCCTCTGCCACCCTGGGATCCGAGGCCTTGAGTTCCTCGATCTTCCGGGTGGCATGTAACACCGTGGTATGGTCTCGTCCGCCAAAGGCCCTGCCAATTTCAGGCAAACTGCTGCTGGTCAATTGCCGGGCCAGGGTCATGGCAATTTGCCGAGGCCTGGCCACCGATCGCGCTCGGGTAGATTGATTGAGATCCCTGAGACGAATGCCAAAATATTCGGCCACCACGCGCTGAATTTCATCAATATTGACGGTCTTGTCATGGGCCGCCACAGCGTCTCTCAGGCAATCACGGGCCAACTCGATCGACAAGGGCTTGCCAAGAAATTTGGCACTGGCCGTCACGCGAATCAAGGCCCCTTCCAGAGCCCGGACGTGGGAACGAAAGCTTTTGCCAATGTAAAAGGCCACGTCATCAGGGAGATCCCAGCCCATCTGTGCCGCCTTGCTCTGTAAAATTGCTACCCGTGTTTCCAGCTCCGGCGGCTCGATTTCTACGGTCAATCCCATGCCGAAACGGCTTTTCAAGCGATCATCGAGTTCCACGATTTCCTTGGGATAACGATCACTCGACAGCACAATCTGGCTATGAGAATCGAACAGGGCGTTGAAGGTATGAAAAAATTCCTCCTGGGTCGCTCCCTTGCCGGCGAAGAACTGAACGTCATCCACCAATAGGAGATCAAGCGACCGATATTTTTGATGGAATTCAGGCATGCGGTTGCCCCGGAGAAAACTCACCATTTCCTGGACGAATCCCTCGGCGTGGCGATAGAGAATCTTTTTTCCGGGGTGCTGTTCTTCCAGGCGATTGCCAATAGCATGCATCAGGTGGGTTTTTCCAAGACCCGTGGATCCGTAGATAAACAAGGGATTCGTTGGCCCGCCGGGTGCCTCGGCGACCTGTTCCGCGCCGGCTTTAGCAAAACGGTTGGATTTGCCCTCGACAAAATTTTCAAACCGGTAAAACCCTTTGAGGGCATGATTCTGAGTCAGCGTCGGAGCCAGCCCGAATTCGTGATGGCGGGGGGCTGGCACAGCACTGTCGGTATGACCCAGCCGCAAGATGACGTTCTTGATATTGCCCTCGGAAAGTTCCCGGACGATCTCACGAATCTCTGTGCCAAATGATTGATGGACGCGATCCAGCACATGCTCGTTGGGACATAGAATTACTAGGAGATCCTCTTGGATTTTGGTTTCGACGGAGCTTAACCAAAGGTTAACCTCCTGACTGGGAAACCTGGTTTCCAAGGTTTGAACGACATCAGGCCAGCGCACCAATCCAAACCTCCCGATTGCTCTTGATTCTTGCGGCCGTTTCAAGGCCATTCGCTACAGGTTGACAGACCCGCCAGCCCCAATCCTTCAGGGTAATCCACCCCCGCAAAATAGAGTCCCCAAGGCGCGGCAGTGACATCGCCCTGGGTGCGATCCCGGTATGTCAAAAGCTCCGCTGCCCACTCCGGGGGGTAGTCACCCTGACCAATGGCGATCAGCACCCCAGCGATATTACGAACCATGTGATGAAGAAAGCCGTTGGCACCAATCGACAATATTACCCGATTCCCTTGCCGGATGACTCGCAGATAATGGATCGTGCGAATGGGGCTGCGAGCTTGACAGCTGAGTGCCCGATAAGAAGAAAAGTCCTGTTCGCCCACCAGAAACTGGCCGGCGGCCTGCATCCGTTCGGCGTCGAGGGGGTGGTGAACCCAGACCCACCGGTGACGATCCAGACCCGAACGGACGGAACGATTGAGAATGCCATATCGATAATGGCGTGCCACGGCACTGAAGCGGGCATGAAAATCTCCGGTCACGGAGCGCGCCCACAAAAGATTGACGCCGGGTGGCAGATTGGCATTACCGCCCAGCACCCAGGCCCGATCAGAACGGTCGGCGGAGGTGTCAAAATGCGCTACCTGGCACAACGCATGAACCCCCGTGTCGGTGCGGCCGGCACAATGGAGTATGACCGGGTGGTTGGCCACCCGGCTTACCGCTGCGGTCATACAGGCCTGGACGGTGGCTACGTCAGGTGTTTGGGCCTGCCAGCCGTGAAAACCCGTGCCATCATATTCAATACCCAGGGCAACCCGTAGGGTTTTCACATCACATCACATCACCAGAACATCTGACCGTTCTAGTTAGGTAATTTTGGCAAGAATCGACTGGGCATCCGATTTTTGCTGGGCACTGCCACCCCGCAAGACTTCCTCCAGCAACTCCCGAGCACCCTCCGGATCATCCATTTCCAAGTAGGCACGGGCCAGATCCAGCTTGGTGGAGATATCGTCAAATCCCGCGTCCCCTCTGGATTCGTCTTCAACGTTGACCACGGCAACGTCATCCTGGGCAGATTCCAGATCATCGAGGGAATAACTGGAGGGAAGGGATGATTTGGGCTCTGGTTCGCTCAACAAAAGATCCAGATCCAGATCGTCACTTAGGATGTCGGCGACTGGCGGCGACGTCTTGGCAACGGGGGTCGCGGCGGTTAAATCCGTATCCAATTCCACATCAAGGTGATCCAGATCGAGATGACCCAGATCAAGATCCCCAAGATCCAGCGAGTCCTCGTCAACGGGTGCCGAAAAAGGCCGTGACGGAGATGATGCGGGGACAGTGGCCGGGCTTAAACCCTCTAACTCCTTGTTGAGATCCGAGAGATCCGAGAGATCCAGATCGCCCATATCCTTGTTGATATCCGAGAGATCCAGATCGCCCATGTCAATATCACCCATCAGGGTGGTGGGTGTCTCGGAAGGGGTATACCGCGCCCCGCTATCGAGACCAAGACCCAGATGTGCGGCATCGGCTTGCTTGGCGGGTACCTCGGGAGAGGTCTTGCCACCGAACAACAGATTATTGGGATCCAGCTCCCGGCCCAAAGCCTGAACCCGCGCCCATGAATCGGGCCGCTCCTGAGGAAGACCACTGTCCGATAACGATTCCGCCAGTTCGGTGAACGCCTTGACGTTACGCGACTTGGTGGCATAGATGTCGAGCAGCTTTTCCTTGATGGGAAAGCGATCAGGAAAACGCTGGATGGCTTGTTTAAGAATATCCTCGGCTTGCTGATAGCGGCCATAGGCCACATAGACATCGGCCTCATTGATGGGATCCACTTCACTGGTGTCATCCATGAGGGCCGAATCGGTCGAGCTTCTGCTGTCGAAGCCTTGCAGGAACGAACTGTCCCTGGAGGCGGTATCGGTATCGGGAGATCCGCTCAGGGGTTCCAACGGCAGGGTACCGGACGCAAAATTCTCGGGAGGCAACGGTTCTTCTGTCGTGGATTCCCATGAATCGCTGGCTTCGTCGGCCACGGATTCCTTGCGGCGCTTCCAAACCCAAAACCCCACCACCAGACCCGCCAAGCCCAGGAAGACCACCACAAAATTATCCAGAATCCAGGCCAGGAGTTCGAGAATCAGGTTGACCGGGGTGGTTATAAGCGATTCATACCAGGCTGGCTCAGGCACTGGCGGTGCCTGTTCCGTCATAGGCACAGCGGGCGCTTGGGGTGGCGGTTCCGCGAGCGGTGCTGGCGGGGTCTCCGGAACCTGAACGGGGGGAGGGGGTGGCGGCACTGACGGGGCCACTGCGGCTTCACTAGGGGATGAGGCCGACGGTACCTCAACGGCAGGCCCAGGCGGGCTGGTGGGTAAGATAGCTGGAATCGATAGGACTTCGGGAAACTGAGCCACTACCGGAGGGGTGACCGCGACCGGTGCTGCGGGAGGAGTGACTGGCGTTGCCGAAGTGACCGCAACCGGCGGTGTTTCCACGGGCACAGACCGAGATTGCTGACGAGACAAATCGGCAACACGGACCTCCAAGTCCCTGATACGGGTTTTTAACTCGTTGTTCTCTCGGTGCAAGGCGACCAGTTCTTCCGATACCACCCCCAAACCGGGTTGAGCCGTTTGACTGGGTTTACCACGGACTTGATCCATCATGGCCGCCACGGCGACGGGGCTGGGCTCGGCGGGATGCGATGGCTTGGGCTGAGACAGCGAGGCACCAATGGGAAGCGCTAGGTGGGAAGGAGCCCGGCGGGCCGTGGTATAATCCGCGTAGGCATCTTGGGACGAACGCTCGAAAGCGGCCTGTGGCCC
>SESE01001209.1_pt1 | contig 10593 bp, 7 predicted proteins | sample 3171371 | NCBI WGS metagenome assembly SESE01 (sample SAMN06051881, study PRJNA518727) | freshwater metagenome | biome: subpolar coniferous forest; feature: holomictic lake; material: water; isolation source: holomictic Lake 442, 13 m depth | place: Canada: near Kenora, Ontario | collected...
GGCCAACTTCGGCGGCCCCGGCCTCGGCATCTTCGCCGTCCGCCATAACGCCGACAAGAAGAACGAGGTCCGCGAGACCCCCGGTCGCTTCGTCGGCAAGGCCAAGGACAACGCCGGTCGCGATTGCATCGTGATGGTGATGGCCACCCGCGAGCAGCACATCCGCAAGGACAAGGCCACGTCCAACATCTGCTCCAACCAGGCGTTCATCGCCACGATCGCCGGCGCTTCCATCCTCGCCCGCGGCGAAGCCGGCATGGCCGCCTCCTGCGTCGCTGGCCGCGACCAAGCCCACCGCGCTGCCGCTAAGCTACACAACATCCCGGGCCTGAAGGTTTGCTATGCCAACCAGGCCTTCTGGAACGAGTTCAGCCTGATGCTGCCCGAGCCCGCCGCAGCGGTCATCGCGAAGGGACGCGCCGCCGGCCTCCATGTGGGCGTCGACATCACCGGCCGCACTCCCTGCAACTGCTCGCTGCTGAAGATCTCCTTCAGCGACCTGCAGACCGCCGCCGATACCGATAAGCTCATCGCTTTCTTCGAAGGCCTCTACGGCCAGTCCGCCGGAACGAAGTCCCTCGTCGAGATTCCGGCCGCCCTGCTCCGCCAAGGCGTCGTCGGCCTGCCCTCCTTCCCGCTCGCCGAACTGAAGGCCTACTACTCGAAGCTCGGCGAACTCAACGTGTCGCCCGATACGGGCTGCTTCCCGCTCGGCTCGTGCACGATGAAGTATAACCCGCATATCAACGACTGGGCCGCCGGTCTGCCGGGCTTCACCGGCCTCCATCCGCAAGCTCCGATCGAAGACGCGCAGGGCGCACTCGAACTTCTCTGGCAGACGCAGGAGTGGTTCCGTAAAATCACTGGCCTCGCCGGACTCACCACCCAGCCCGTCGCTGGCGCCCAAGGCGAACTCGTGGGCCTCAAGCTCTTCCAAGCCTACCACCGTCACCACGGCCAGCACCGCGACATCATCCTGATCCCGGCCTCGGCCCATGGCACGAACTTCGCCACGGCCACCACCGCCGGCTACGCGACCAAGCGTAACCCCGACGGCTCCCCCTCGGGCATCATGCTGCTGAAGTCCGCTCCGGACGGCCGCGTCGATCAGGCCGACTTTGATGCGAAGATCGCCGAGTTCGGACCGCGCATCGCCGGCATGATGGTGACTAACCCGAACACCTCCGGTGTCTTTGAGACCGACTTCCAAAAGATGGCCTCAGAGATCCACCGCATCGGTGGCCTGGTCTACATGGATGGCGCCAACATGAACGCCATCGCGGGCTGGGTGAATCTCGGCGCCCTCGGCGTCGACGCGGTTCACAACAACCTGCACAAGACCTGGACGGTCCCGCATGGCGGTGGCGGCCCCGGCGACGGCATCGTGGCCGTCTCCGAACGCCTCGTCGACTTCCTCCCTGGCTTCCAGATCGCCAAGCAGGGCGACGTCTACGTTCCGGTCAAACCGAAGCACAGCATCGGCTCCTTCCACCGACATTGGGGTAACTTCGCCCACAAGGTGCGCGTCTACACCTACCTGCAGCGCCTCGGCAAGGAAGGCGTGCGCCGCATGTCCGCGATGTCCGTCCTCTCCAGCCGCTACCTGTTCTCGAAACTCGGCAAGTCCTTCCCGTCACTGCCCGCCGCGGCCGACGGGGTGCCGCGCATGCACGAGTTCATCCTTACGCTCACCGAAGAGGACTTCAAACGCATCGAGGCGTCCGGCATCCCGCGGGCGAGCATCATCGGCCGCGTCGGTAAGCTGTTCCTCGACTTCGGCTTCCACGCCCCGACGGTCGCCTTCCCCGAGGTCTTCGGCCTGATGATCGAACCGACCGAATCTTACACGAAGGACGAGCTCGACCGCTTCGCCGAGGTCGTAATGGCCATCGGCGACCTCATCCGTACCAACCCGGAGGTCCTCAAATCCACCCCGCGCTTCACGCCGGTGGACCGCGTCGACGAGGTCGCCGCCAATCGAAACCTCGTACTCAGTGAGCACCTCACGGCCCTCCCGCTGATCAACGAGAACCGTCTCTCGCCTGTCCTGCTCAACGCGATGCCCGTCGCCGAAATCAAGCAGCGCGTGCTCGCGACGGTTTGATCAGGCCTTCGGCAGGCGGACGACAAAGACGGTCCCCTTACCGACCTCGCTGGTCACGGTGATGGTGCCGCCATGGGCCTCGACGGTCTGCTTGACGATCGCGAGGCCGAGGCCGGCGCCGCCGGTATGCCGGGAGCGCGAGGCGTCGACCCGACGGAAGCGCTCGAAGATGTGCTCCAGGTTCTCGGGCGCGATACCGCGACCGTCGTCGGCCACGCGCAACTCGGAGAAGTCGTCGGCGATACCGGTCGTCACCGTCACGGTGACGCCAGCGTCATTATGCAGGATGGCGTTGATGGAAAGATTGAGAATCACCCGACCTAGACGACCGGCATCACCCACGACGGGAGCGCCTTCAAGATGCGGGATAAGCTTGGCACCATGCTCGCGGGCGACACGTCCGAGTAAGGCCACGGATTCGTCGGCGAGGTCAGCTAGGTCGCAGGCATCCTGCGCGACCGGCCGGCCAGCGTCGCCTTGGGCGAGTTCCAGCAGGGCGTCGGAGATCGATTTCATCCGGAGCGCCGACTGCTTGATGGTCTCGAGCGTGGCGCGGTATTCCTCTGGAGATCGCTCCTGGCGCAAGGCGCCTTGGCTGTCGGAAAGGATGACCGTCAGCGGCGTCCGTAGCTCGTGCGAGGCGTCGGCCGTAAATTGAGCCATGTGCTCGCGGGCGGCGTTCATCTTGCCGAAGGTATCGTTAAGCACCACGGCAAGACGGCCCAACTCACTCTCGGTATCTTCGACGTCGATCTTCCGGCCGAAATCCCCGGCGGCGATGCCTTCGGCGTCCGCCGCGATACGGTCGATGGGCTTGAGCGAGCGACCAGCCAGCACCCAGCCGATACCGCAGCCGACGAACAGGACCGCGAAGCCCGCGAGCGTCAGGCTCCGGGCGAGCGCGGCGAGCGTGGCATCCAGCTGCTGGGTCGGACTGCCGAACATGACGAGATTACGGCCAGGTGGACGATGCAGCAGGACCCGGTGACCGGGTAAGGTGACCATGAGGTCCTGCGGACGGGCCGGGCCGTCTTCCGGCTTCGCATCGAGGTCAGCCAAAGCCTGGGTGATCAGTTCAGGCTCGGTCGGCGCATTAGCCGAACGATAAAGGGAGTGGGCTTCGAGGTCGACGACCTGTAGCCAGACGCCGGTGCCGACGACCTCGGCCAAGGCCGCCTTCGCCTTGGTCGCGCGCTGCTCCGGACTGTCCGTACGCGCGACCGCCTTGCCGTTCGGACGAACGGCAGGGGCGGGATTACGCGGACCGGCGACGCCGGGAACGACTTCATTGAGCGCCCCCATGCCGCGCGTCATCTCCTGACGAAGGCGCAGATCTAGCTCCTGCAGGCGGGCCTGCTTCTCATGGCGGTAGAACGCGACGAGGAGCACGGAAGCCGTCGCCGCGAGCAGGCCGAAATTCCAAGCCAGGATCCGCCAGCGGATGGAATGAAAAATCATGACGGTCAGGGCGCCTTCGGGGCGGACTCGATGACGTAGCCCAATCCCCGCCGCGTCTTGATGAGGTCCGCGCCCAGCTTGCGTCGTAGGTTGCAGACGTGCACCTCAAGGAGGTTCGAAAGCGTGTCCTCGTTCTCGTCGAAGAGATGTTCGTAGAGTTCGGCGCGCGGCACCACGGCGCCGCGACGATGCGCGAGGTATTCCAGGAGTCCATATTCCCGACCCGTGACGGGCTCGTCCTTCCCGTCCTTGGTCACGCGGCGGGCGGCCGTATCAATGACGACGCCACCGAGGGTGATGACTGCGGCAGCCGAGCTGTGGTTGCGACGGACGAGGGCGCGGAGGCGGGCGAGGAGCTCCTGCTGCACGAAGGGCTTGGAGACATAATCGTCGGCGCCGAGATCGAGGCCAGCGACGCGATCGTCGACTGAATTACGGGCAGTCAGCATCATGACCGGCGTACGCTTCGTGTGGCGCAGACGCCGGAGCATCTCGCGTCCGTCCATGACCGGCATGAGGTAATCGAGGACGATGGCGTCGTAATCGCACTCCATCGCCTTGTGGAGGCCTTCCTCGCCGTTAGCCGCGGCGTCGGCGGCATAACCTTCCTCGCGGAGCAGCTTCAGGAGGCCGTTACGCAAAGGGGCTTCGTCTTCTACGATAAGGATGCGCATCGGGGAGGCTACAGAGTGTAGCACGGTCTTAATGAAGCCAAGATTAAGACGATAACCGCGGCACTTAATCGTACGTTAAGGCTTCGCCTGCTATCATTCACGGAAACGATGAGCCGACTTCAGACCCTGGCGATTAATGCCGAAGGCTTCGCCTTCAATCCGATGACTGGCGAATGCTTTCGCTTAAACGAGACAGCCGAGGCCGTCATCGCCGCACTGCGCCTAGGCCAGACGGTGGAGGATGTCGCCAAGGGTGTGGCTCGCGATTACGGCATCTCGGAAGGCCGGGCCTTGAGCGATGTACTCGAATTCCGCACCCAGCTCGTCCGTGCCAAACTCATCGACTAATGCCAACGGGCGGACACCCAGCGATTGGCATTAGTGGAATCAACGCCACGGATAACCCGGGGCCGGGCGTACCCGTAGCGAAGTGCCTCCGGCTTTCCGGTCGGGCGGGTCGCCGCATCGGGCTCGGCTACGAACCCCATGACCCTGGGCACTACCTGCGCCAGTACTTCGACGACAGTGCCCTGATGACTTTACCAGGGCAAGGATGGCAGGCCTACCGCTCACGCCTGCTCCAGTTGCGCGACCGACACGGCCTGGGCATAATCATCCCCTGCCTTGATGCGGAGCTGCCGCTCTACATCCGGTTTCAGGACGAACTCGCCCGCGAAGGCCTGCGTACCTTCCTGCCCACGGAGGAGCAGTTCAAGCTCCGCAACAAAGAGCATCTCGCCGAGTTGGCGCCCATAATCGGCGCTAGGCATCCACGAACCTGGCGCATCCTTTCCGTAAACGACCTAGCTGTAGCTTGGAAGGAATGCCCGCTCCCTGCCTTCATCAAAGGACCTTATTATAAGGCCTACCGCGTCAGCCAATGGGAAGAGGCCGTCCATCACATGGTGGCGCTGGCGGCAGAATGGGGCTGGCCAATCCTCCTCCAAGAAGCCGTGGCCGGGGACGAACTGAATGTCGTGGGAGTCGGCGATGGCGACGGCGGCACGCTCGGTTTGGTCGCGATCAAAAAACTCACCACCACGCATCTCGGAAAGATCTGGTCCGGAGTGACCATCGAACACGCCCGCCTACTCGCTGTTTGTAAACAATTTATCCGCGCAACACGCTGGCGCGGCCCCTTTGAACTCGAGTGCATCGACACGGGGAGCGAAATTCAGCTGATTGAGATTAACCCACGCTTCCCTGCTTGGGTTGGTTTCACCGCCGGTGTCGGCATCAACCTTCCCGACCGACTGGTGGGACACCTCTCTGGCGAAACGGTCGAAACCCATTCCGACTATGCACCAGGTCGGCTTTTCATGCGCTTTACCGATGAAGTCGTCACTGACTTCGCCCACTTCCAGCAACTCCTCAGCCACTGACCAATGCCCCCGAAACCTTATATCAGTCCTTCCATCGTTGCCATTCGACATCAACTCGGCGCCAAGGCACCCGCCCCGCTCATGGCACCCGCGCTCCGGGTACGCCGCGAAATTGATGGAGTGGCGGTCGCCGCACTCACGGAGGCCCACGGCTCACCGCTCTTCGTCTATTCGGAACGCCAACTAGTGGCGCTCCATGACCGCGCACGCGCAGCCTTCGATCGGGCTTGGCCGGACACTACCTTTGCCTGGAGCTACAAGACGTGCTACCTTCGCTCCATCTGCGCGTTCTTCCACGCCCGCGGCTCCCTTGCTGAAGTGGTCAGCGAGTTCGAGTACGACAAGGCCCGACGGCTGGGCGTACCTGGCGCGAACATTCTCTTCAATGGCCCCTGGAAGCCCCTCAGCGCGCTCCGCAAGGCCGTCCGAGACGGCGCCCGCATCCACCTCGACAACTTTGAAGAGATCGAGGACCTTGAGACGGTCGTGCGCGAGCATGGGCAACCGGTCCATGTGACCATCCGCCTGAACCTCGACGCAGGCATCTACCCAGTTTGGTCGAAGTTTGGCTTCAACCTCGAGAGCGGCCAGGCGCTCAATGCCGTCCGTCGCCTGCATCAGGGTGGCTTGCTGCATCTCGACGGGCTCCACTGCCATATCGGCACGTTCGTGCTCGACCCTTCCGCCTATGCGCGGACGGTGGCGAAACTGGCAGCCTTCGCGCTGGAATGTACCGCAATTTCCGGTCGTTCTATCCGCAGCCTCGACCTTGGCGGCGGCTTCCCTTCCCTCAGCCAACTCAAAGGCATCTACCAGCCCCCTGAAATTGCGGTCCCGCCCATTGAGGCCTACGCCGACGCGATCGGGACAGCTATGCGGGCAGCCTACCCTGGACCTGGGCCGGCACCGCGGCTTTTACTTGAGACCGGCCGGCACCTCGTGGACGAGGCTGGCTACCTCATCACGACAGTCACGAGTTCCAAGGTTTCGCCCGACACTCGGCGAAGTTACCTCATCGACGGAGGCGTGCACCTTCTCTATACGTCGACTTGGTATAATTTCACCCTTGAGGTGGACCGACCGACCGCCGGACTGGCCGAGCCGGCCTGCCTCAACGGTGCCCTCTGCATGAATATCGATGTGGTCAGCGATGGCCTACTACTTCCGCAACTCGAGCGTGGCACCCGACTCACCCTTTCGCCGGTCGGCGCATACAACCTCACGCAATCCATGCCATTCATCCACTGCCGACCAGCAGCAGTGCTGATTCGGCATGATGGGCGCGTCGAAGTCATGCGCCGAGCCGAGACCATCGACGACATCGAGCAAGGCGAATCACTCCCCGCCGACCTTGCACTGTCCTGACCTGACGTGAGCGTCATCGCCCACATCCGTCTCGCGACGGGCCGAGAATTCCGCGGTCTGGCACTCGCCTACGCCGGTATCTTCTGCCTAAGTTCCGTAGCTGCAGGTGCAACCATCGGCCTGCTCGCCCTGCTCGGCGCTGGGTTCGGACATCCGTCGGTCGCAGTGGGTGGCCTGCTCTGCTACAGCCTCCTCCGGCTCATGGAAACACTGGCGGGACGGACCGCCGACGTAAGGCTAGCAATCAACGCCCTACTCATCGGCATGGGCGTCGGCTACTCCTACGAACTTGGCCTGCCTTTCGCCCTCCTCGCAGCCGCTACCGCTGCCTTCACGCTACTCTGCGGAGCCCAAGCTATCGCTTGGACCGAACGGAGGGGCCTTCCGGTCCTATCGCTAACCTTCGCCGCTGGCTATGTCCTGCTGCAGCTAAGCGCCCCACTCCTCGGCGGAGTTGCCTCCCCCGTAGCCATACCAGAGCTCCACCTCTGTCCAGCCATCGACGCGGCGCTCCCAGCGACATTAGCCGCCTTCCTGCGCAACCTCGCTTGGCTACTCTTCACCCCGGACGTCACGGCGGGCTTAGTCATCTTCGGTGTCATCGTTGGGTGCTCGCGTCAGCTTGCCCTGCATGGCCTGTGGGCCTTCGCCGTCGCGATGACGCTGCTGGAGGCTTGGTACGGCAACCCGGAAACAGCGCGAACGATGCCCGGCGGCTTTAACTTCACGCTCATTGGCTTCGCCGTCGGGGCCACCTTTCTCCGCTACGGCTGGCAAAGCTTCTTTTGGTCCACCCTAACGGTTACGGTAGCGACCTTCCTCTCGGTCGGCCTCGCTCCAGGCCTGAGTCGATTTGGCGCCACGCCAAGCACATTGCCCTTTGTTCTTAGTACATTGCTCACGCTCGGCCTCCTGCGTCGCTCCAACTCCCCGCTACTCCCCCTCCGCGTCTCTGCGACGCCAGAGGCGACCGCGGCCGAACACGGGCATACCCTAACGCGCTTTGGTCAGGGCCCAGCCTTAGAACTACCCTTCTCGGCACCCGTCCGCGTCTACCAAGCGTTCGACGGGCCGTGGACCCACCAAGGAATCTGGCGCTATGCCTACGACTTCGTAAAAACCACCGATGATGGCCGAAGCCATCACGATGCTGGCCTCGAATTGGCGGACTACCCATTATTCGGACTGCCCCTGCTAAGCCCCTGCGCAGGCGAAGTCGTCGCGTGCCGCGACGACCTTCCGGACAACCAGCCAGGCTGGATCGACCACACGAATAACTGGGGCAACTACATCCTCTTGCGGTGCGAGGACGGCCTGCACGTCGAGATGAGCCACCTTCGTCAGTACTCGTTGCACGTGAAGAAGGGCGACCTCGTCAGGGTCGGCCAGTCGCTCGCCCAGTGCGGTAACAGCGGCTACTCCGCCTATCCTCACTTGCATCTCCAGGTTCAGGTGGGCGCATGGTTAGCCGAAGCGACCCTACCGTTTACCTTCCGCTGCCTACGCTACGACGGCCGCCTACACTACGCCTGCCTGCCTCCCGTTGGCACCGAAGTGGAAGCTATCGCGATCAGCGACGCGGCAAGCCTACCTCGTTTCACCCTCGGGGAATGCCTGCGATTCCTCGACCGAGCTCCACATCGAGCTGACCAGCGGATACAATGGAAGGTTGGGCGCACCACCGACGCGTTCGGACACCAATACCTCGCGGACGATGCCGGTAATATTCTCTACTATCACTCTGCCCCCAAGGGCTACCTCGCGCTGGCATACCACGGCGACCGCGATGCCGCCCTCGCGGTCTTCGCCCGTGCCCTGCCTCGCCTGCCTAACACGACCCAAGTCAGCTGCTGGAGCGACCATCTTCCGATGCCGTTGGTTCATGGCTGGGGCGGGCAGGAATGGCGGGGGCTCGCGTTGGCCTACGGCTGGCCAAGCTTACGGCGCCGCGCACGGACCGACGGAATCTGGCGCTTTGACCCCCAGCAAGGCCGCATCGACGGGCACGCCAACGGCCTCGAGGCCTGGTCCGTCTGCCTGACTCCGGACGGCCTTATTTCCATCTCCGAAGGCCATCGGACCATCACACGACTTCCTTAAAACCATGACTAATCCCATCCCCAGCAGCCTGCTACCTAGACCACTCCTCCTCGCCCTACTTTGTGCCCTAAGCGTAACGGCGGCGGAACCGAAGGTCGACCCCGCCGGTGCTGACGAAATCCTCGCCACCATCGTTGCCAAGTCCAAGACGACGCCGAACGACTACCGTGTCGCACTGCGACTTGCCAACCGCTACGCCGTTCTAGCACGCGTGGCCAATTCAGAACAGGCCTACAAGAAAGCGCTGGAGCTCAATCCTTCGTCGATGGAACCCTATTACGGGCTCTGCCTTCTCTACTTCGCAAACAAGCGTTACGCAGACGCCTATCGTACTGCCACTTCCTGGATAACGAAGGATCCTCACTCCTACTATGGCAGGCTCTGTCTGGCCGACGCCATGAGCCTCAACGGGGAGACGAAGAAGTCTTTACCCATCCTTATCGAACTTAACCGAAATTACCCATCCGACACCACCATTCTGAACGGGCTCAAAACCCGCTACACCTTCCTGGGTATGACCAAGGAGGCCGATACGGCTACCAAGTTAATCGAGGAAATCGAGAAGTCCGCCGTCACGGATGGCCTGACTGCCGCAACGAATACGAGTACTGATCCGTCACGCTAAGCAGCAGACCGACCCTCCTGCCTCGCCTGGCAACGAGAGCCGGCACTCGCTACTCGACCTCGATGAACCTGCCCCGGGAAATCGCTGCGTAGGCCCCACAGATGAGTGCCGACGCCCCGCACACCCAGAAAACCTGTGCAGAGGAGATATGGAAAGTCTCGCGGGCAATCCATTGGACGCCGGCGGCAGCCATAATCCCGAGGAAGCTTAGGCTACTCACGCTACCTTGCACGGCACCCTTGCTCTCGGGGGAAGGACGGTGCTGGATGACGGAGACGACTGGGACGATGAATAGGCCGGCGGAGAAGCCCAAGGTGGCCATGCAGATTCGGAAAGTATCGGCCGTGACCCCCTCTATACCCATCGGGATGGTGCTCAGGGCTAGGCCGAGCGCGCCAAGCGGGACGAGGCGATATTCGATACGGCCGCGGGAGGCATAACCCGCGACGACGCTGCCGATGCCGATGCCGACGGCCAACCATACGTTCATCATGCTGTTCTGGGTGTCGGTCAGATTTAGGACGCTCTTACAAAAGACGACCATGTTCATCATCACCAATGCCGAGATGAAATAGAAGCCGGTATTACCCCAACACGCGCGCCAGAGATCGCGATCCTGCTTCATGATCCGGAGCTGACGCCAGAGGTCAGTGACGGGATTGATGCGGACCGGGCAGGTAGGATCGGCCGCGGGAACGGGCGTGACTTGTCGGCTGAGCAGCCAGCCGCCGAAGGCGATGGCCACGAGGATCGGGCCGGCAATCCACTCGCGTTCCTTGAAGGCATCGGAGAAGGCTCCGGCAGCCACCGTGCCGAGGATGACGCCGAGAAAAGTTAGTAGTTCGAGGATACCGTTACCCCAGGACAACTTCTCGTGCGGAAGAA